>Ga0209841_1000049_pt1 | contig 26377 bp, 24 predicted proteins | sample GWRWT4_30Apr14_FD_187185 | JGI IMG/M metagenome (GOLD analysis project Ga0209841, IMG submission 187185) | Sand microcosm microbial communities from a hyporheic zone in Columbia River, Washington, USA - GW-RW T4_30-Apr-14 (SPAdes) (version 2) | ecosystem: Engineered > Artificial ecosystem > Sand...
CCTTAATATTTTCCCTAATAACCTATTTATCACTAACAACCGGTGTTTTGTTCTTTTATTGCTGAAATAAAGATTAAAATAACATTCTTTCCTGCTGTGTTAACTTTTATTTCATCTGCCTCTTATATCCAAGGTCAAACTCTGAACTGATTTGCAACGCGCTGCAACTTGCTGGTCACATCCCCTAATGATTTTGTTGCATTTACTACATCGCCCGCCATAGCAACGGAGGCTTCAGCTGCTTCTTTTATACCTTCCACATTTTGATTAATCGCTGCTGAGGTTCGCTGTTGTTCTTCGGTTGCCGAGGCTATCTGAAAGTTCATATCACTGATACTACCCACTTTTTTACCAATTTCACCTAACGACTGCCCTGTTCTGGCTGCATGGGACACACTCTGGCGCGCGTTCTGTTGTCCTTTTTCCATAACCTCGGTAATACTGCGGGCTGTACGTCTGAGCTGTTCAATAACGGTTTGAATTTCTTTTGTCGACTCTTGTGTTTTGGAGGCCAGCGTTCGAACCTCATCCGCTACCACCGCAAATCCACGACCATGCTCTCCGGCACGCGCCGCCTCAATCGCCGCGTTGAGTGCCAACAAGTTGGTTTGTTCCGCAATACCCTGAATAACGTCAAGAATATTTCCGACGCTTTCAGTATCATTTTCAAGTTGTCTATTGGTCGCACAGGCGGCTTCAACTTCGGTCGCCAACTGATTAATTGATGCCACGGTTTGTTCAAGAATACCCTGTCCATTTCTGACTTGTGTATCGGCTTCTTGTGCTGACGTTGCTGCGGTGGATGCACTGGTTGCAACATCATTTACGCTTTCAAACACTTGCGAAATAGCATGTGCAACTTCATTGGTCGTTGCCAGCTGATTACCAGAGAGGGACGTAGTCCGCTCTGCCAAAGCGCTTAAATTTGTAGACGCTTTTGTTAAGGGATCAATTGCAGCGACAACATCCGTTATTATGATTTGCAGTTTTTCGACAAATTTATTAAAGAATGAAACCAATACGCCAATTTCATCATCACTGTGCTGTTCTATACGTTTGGTTAAATCACCTTCACCACTGGCGATATCTCTTAAGGAATTAACCACGGTGGCTATATTACGGGTAATCATCAAAGTAATACTGATAGACACAATTAATAGCACGGCAATCGTCACGCCTGAGGCCAGCATATTCAGATTCATGGCCAATGCTGAATCTTGAATACTGTTTTTAACCGTATCGCTGAATTCGTTATAACTCTGATCCCTGAACTCTTGCATCTCGTTTTTGGTACTGGTCATCAACTCTTTCATGTTGCTGATTTTTGTTTGCATGCTCCCTGCATCAGCTGAGCCCTTGACCATGGCCAGCGAAACATCACGTGACACGTCATAGTATTCATTGAAGTGTTTGGTCAGTTTATTAACGTCACGGGCCTTATCAGGATAGGTTGACGCAATCGTTTCCAGATTTTCTTTTATGGCCTTCGCCACACCGTCGGCTTTGGTGATCCCCTCCTCTTCGCCCATGCTGACCGCTGCATTAAGTTCATCAGCAACTTTGGCCAATAATACCAGGGTATCATCAGCCCTATTTAATACGGGGAAATACACATCTTTAATTTGCGATAAACGGCCTGCATTTTGACTATTAATGTTGTAATTAATAGAAAGATTGACTGCAAACCCTATGATTCCTACAGCAGGAATCAGCAAAATTTTGTATTTAATAGATAATTGTTTTAACCAACGCATGGAGACTCCTCGACCCTTACCAAAATAATGGTTATTTCCCATTCACTTTTTTCAGCTTAGACCATGGTTTTCAAAATTAAAGAAATTCCATAACGAAATTCTTCTCCGTCATGGATATTCCTGATGAATCCAGGAGACTGTGTGTAACTATTTAAATGGCGTGGTCAGATTCAAACCAAGCCAATTTGGAATGTAAACGCACAACCTCCCCCACAATGATAATCGTGGGTGGCTGAATGTGTTCGTTTCGAATAATGGCGGGCATACTTTCCAGTGAACCGATTAATACCCGTTGCTGCGAAGTTGTCCCTTTTTGCACCAAAGCGATGGGCGTTTGTGCCGACAACCCGTGTTTAATGAGTTGATGGCAAATAGTATCCAGGCCCACCAGGCCCATGTAAAAGACCAGTGTCTGACGGGGCTGGATTAAAGAGTTCCATTCCAGATCGGGTGCATTGTCTTTTAAGTGCCCGGTCACAAAACGTACCGACTGCGAATAGTCACGGTGCGTCAGCGGTATGCCGGCATACGCCGCACAGCCCGAAGCGGCGGTAATTCCAGGAACCACCTGAAATGGAATATTCTCTTGTGCCAGCAGCTCTATTTCTTCACCGCCGCGACCAAAAATAAAAGGGTCGCCGCCTTTTAAACGACACACCCGATGGCCCTCTTTAGCAAGACGCACCAGCATGTGATTGATCTCTTCTTGCGGCACGCTGTGATTACTGCGTGCCTTGCCAACATGAATCATGTCGGCATCACGTCGACACAAATCGAGAATACCCGGCGAAACCAGTCTGTCGTAAAGCACCACGTCAGCTTGCTGCATCAAGCGTAAGGCACGAAAGGTCAGCAGGTCGGGCTCACCCGGTCCCGCACCCACCAGGTACACTTCACCCACATCTGTTTTATGGTTTTTCTTGTCGTCCAGCGTTTGTTGCAACAATGTTTCGGCCTGTGCCTCTTTGCCGGCAAACACCATTTCAGCAATAGGGCCTTGTAACACCGACTCCCAAAACCCACGGCGCTTATTAGGCGCTGCTATATCGCTTTTAACCGCATCGCGATAGCGACCCATCAACACCGCCAAACGACCATAGGCGCTGGGAATGAGCGTTTCCAGACGCGCCCTGAGCAAACGTGCCAACACAGGTGACTGCCCCCCGCTTGATACGGCCACCACCACCGGCGAACGATCAACGATGGCGGGCAGGATAAAACTGCACAAGGCTGGATTATCGACCACGTTCACCGGCAGTTGGCGCTCATGTGCCAGCTTTGATACGCGTGCATTAAGTGCACTGTCATTGGTTGCGGCAATCACTAACTGGACATTATCCAGATCACTGTCTTCAAACGCCCCCTCACGACTGCCGCAGGCTTCAGACTGAATAAACGTTTTCATCGCGGGTGAAAATTTTTCCGCAACCACAAACACATGGCCCTGCGCACGACGTAGCAAACCTGCTTTACGTACGGCAACGGTACCTCCCCCTATAACCAGACAAGTTTTACCATTTAATTTAAAAAAAAGGGGGAGAAAATCCATGCTCAACAACCTATATCAAAAATAAAATCCTAGCGTCACCCCTAAGGGGCAATGTGTTTGAGTCCGCCCATGTAGGCTTGCAACACCTTGGGCACCACAATGGAACCATCGCGCTGCTGGTAATTTTCCAGCACAGCAACCAAGGTACGCCCTACTGCCAAACCGGAGCCATTCAAGGTGTGGAGAAGTTCCGTTTTTTTGTGTTCGGGATTTCGCCAGCGTGCTTGCATACGACGCGCCTGAAAATCCTCAAAATTACTGCACGAAGAAATTTCCCTGTAGGTGTTCTGCCCCGGCAACCACACCTCAATATCATAGGTTTTCGCTGCCGAAAATCCCAAGTCGCCACCACACAGCGTTACAACCCGATACGGCAGCTCCAGTTTTTGTAAAATGGTCTCGGCGTGCCCTAACAACTCATCCAGCGCCTGATACGATTCATCGGGACGGCGAAACTGCACCAGCTCCACCTTTTCAAATTGATGCTGACGTATCAAACCACGGGTATCGCGACCATAACTGCCGGCTTCACTGCGAAAACAGGGCGTGTGACACACTAACTTCAGCGGTAACTGGTCTTCGCTTAAAATTTCATCACGCATCATATTGGTCACGGGCACTTCAGCGGTGGGGATCAGATAAAAATCACGCTCGCCCGGAATCTTGAATAAATCAGCCTCAAATTTTGGCAACTGCCCTGTGCCACGCAGCGACTCTGCCGACACCAGGTAGGGCACATACACTTCTTTGTAGCCATGCTCAGTGACATGAGTGTCGAGCATGAATTGTGTTAGAGCCCGATGCAGACGAGCCACGGCACCTTGCATAACAACAAAACGCGAACCGGCAATTTTGGCCGCCGTATCAAAATTCATCCAGTGAGCAGCCACATCGACATGGTCCTTCGGTGCGAAATCGAATGTGGGCACAACACCCCATTTCTTTAACTCGATATTATCCTGTTCGCCATTTCCGGCCGGCACTGAGCTGTGCGGTAGATTAGGCACTTCCATCAGCATTTGCTCTAACGCTAGCTGTATGGCATTTAGCGCGGCCTCTTTGGCGGCTAATTCTTCGCCAAATTTTTCCACTTCGGCCATTAAAGGCTCTATTGCCTGCCCTGACGCTTTGGCTTTGCCAATGGATTTTGAGCGCACATTACGCTCATTTTTCAGCGCCTCGGTTTCAACCTGTAGCGTTTTGCGTTGGCTTTCAAGCCCGTTGAATTTTTCTTCATCAAAGCAATAGTTTTTAAGTGCCAGACGTTGCACGACCATTGCGAGTTCTGCACGTAATAATTTTGGATCTAACATGTGTTTTCTTAACCCTTATCAACCATGAAAAAGTGATTACAGCACCCACTCGCCCAATCGCATCCCCGCCCATGTTGCCAACAAACACAGTGCTACACTGGACAACATATAGGTGAATGCCGTTAAACTGTGTCCCGTCTGCAACAAACGCAAGGTTTCAAACGAAAATGACGAAAACGTAGTAAATGCCCCTAAAAAACCAATCAACAGACTAAAACGCAAGGCATCGTTCATATTGAAACGTTGACTGATGGCAATAAATAACAAACCAAAAAGAAATGAACCCAAAATATTTACCACCCAAGTACCCAGTGGAAACTGTCCTGCGGCCAACACCGGTGTAATCGCCCGTACCAGAAAATAACGACATAGAGCACCGGCGGCACCACCAAACATAACCATAATCACAGGATGGGTCAGCACGAACTAATCCTTCTTCGGTATTGTTTGATTTTCAGTTTCACGCTGATCATGAGCGGAACCATAACGCTGCCAGGCACTTTGCTTATCAAGTTGCCGCAAGTGCTTGAGTTTTTCTGCAATTTTATGTTCCAAACCACGCGATACCGGATGATAAAATGACTGTCCGTCCAGCGCTGGTGGAAAATAACTTTCCCCTGGAACATAGGCATCGGTCTCATTATGCGCATAATGGTACTCCGCCCCGTGACCCAGCTCACCCAGCAAAGCGGTAGGTGCATTTCGCAGATGAAGTGGTACCTCATAACTGGGACTGGTTTTAATCTGTTTTTTGACCGCATTAAACGCCGCATACACCGCATTACTTTTAGGCGCACAGGCCAAATAAATCACGGCCTGAGCTATCGCCAGTTCACCTTCAGGGCTGCCTAATCGTTGCTGCACGTCCCAGGCATTTAGCGCCAACGGTAAACCGCGCGGATCAGCATTGCCAATATCCTCACTGGCCATGCGCACCACTCTGCGCGCCAGGTACAGGGGATCACAACCACCATCAAGCATACGTGCAAACCAATACAGGGCCGCATCGGGCGAACTGCCTCTAACGGCTTTGTGCAGCGCCGATATCTGGTCATAAAAATAATCGCCGCCTTTATCGAATCGTCGTGTCTCTCCCTGCAGAATCGCATCCAGAATGTTGACGGATATTTCAGTGCCAGATTCGACAAAATCAGCGGCTATTTCAAGATAATTTAGCAAACGGCGCGCATCGCCGTCAGCGCTGCCTAGCAATTTGACCAAGGCCTGTTCACTGATCGTCAAACGTCGAGCACCCAGGCCGCGTGTTTCATCGGACAAAGCCGCCAATACCAGCTGTTTAAGCGCAGTGTCATCCAGGCTTTTTAAAACATAGACCCGGCAGCGAGACAGCAGCGCATTATTCAATTCAAACGACGGGTTTTCTGTGCTTGCACCCACAAAAATCAAGGTGCCATTTTCAATATAGGGTAAAAAGGCATCTTGCTGAACTTTATTAAAACGATGTACTTCATCAACAAACAAGAGGGTTTGTTCGCCGGCCTCACGATAGAGTTGAGCGCGTTCAGTGCTTGCGCGGATATCTTTAATTCCCGCCATCACCGCCGACAAACTTTCAAAACGCACCTGCAATTGCGCCGCAATAAGCTGGGCCAGACTGGTTTTTCCTATGCCGGGAGGCCCCCAGAAAATCATGGAATGGGGCTTTTGCTGCACAATAGTTTCACGCAAAGGTTTACCTTCACCCAACAAATGCGCCTGACCAAAAAACTGATCCAGCGAGCGTGGACGCATGCGTGATGCCAGTGGTTCAAAATTGCCCGTCATAATTCGCTTATTAGAAAAACCCGTACATTATCAGACATGAGGCTAACCTTCCTTGATTGGAGTCGGCCGTGTTATGAGCACGGTCAGCGCCAAATGATGTCAAAAACTCACTCGTGGGAGTTATCAATAAGATCAACGTCTTTGGGAAAACTCAAGGCAAAGGTTTGCGCAGAAAATACCGGATTTAACACCACATCGGTAAAGTGAACCGTAATAGTTTGACGCAAACTGTCCATGAGTTTCATGCTCACCAGTTTTTTGCCATTAAATTGCAACTCAATCCATGAAAAAGTACTGTTAAAATCGCGTGGCTTGAGGCTGTACTTCCAGTCGCCAGAGCCCTCAATATGCCCATCAACAAAAAACTGTTGCACCACTTCTTCGGGTTTGCCACTTAAAAGAGCCGCAGGCGTTTTACCCAGACCCGGATCAACTTTCTGCACTGTGACCTGCTCAAGGTCAACATCGTAGACCCAGATACGTACACCATCCGAATTGATTTTTTGTTCAAAGGGCAAATCGGTCTGCCAATAAAACTTGCCCGGTCGCTGTAATTTCATAACGCCTTGCGTTGACTGCAAAGCCTCACCGTTGCCATTCACCACATCCTGTTGAAACTTTGCCGACATGCTTTGAATACCATTCAATAATTGCAGCAAGGACCTGACCGACGTCGCATCTTGATCGCTTGAATTTTGTCCGTAGGCACAGGACATAGATACGGAAATGGTCAGAACAGCCATCCAACAAATTACAATAGTACGTTTTAATTTGGCACACAGAGGTTTCATGTAATTGATTTACTCATCTCGAAACGGTGGAGGGGCGATAACCTCACGGTTACCATTAGCCAGTGGTGTTGAAATAACCCCGGCAGATTCCAACGCTTCAATAATATTGGCTGAGCGATTGTAACCAATTTTAAAACGCCGTTGCACCGACGAAATCGAGGCCTTGCGTGTTTCAGTCACAAAGGCAAGCACTTCGTCATACAGTGGATCCTGCTCATGATCAACCGCAGCAGCACTGCCAAACTTTTGATCACTTGCCCCCGAGCTTCCACCCAGAATTTCTTCCAGATAATCCGGGCGCTGACGTCTTCGCCATTCGTCACAGACACGATGCACTTCTTCATCGGACACAAAGGCGCCGTGCACACGTACCGGCATTCCCGTTCCCGGCGGTAAATACAACATATCACCATGGCCTAATAATTGTTCGGCACCGCCTTGATCAAGAATGGTGCGCGAATCAATTTTTGACGAAACCTGAAAAGCGATTCGACTGGGAATGTTAGCTTTAATCAAACCGGTAATCACATCCACCGACGGGCGCTGCGTGGCTAAAATCAGATGAATACCCGCCGCCCTGGCCTTCTGTGCAATCCGGGCAATCAGCTCTTCGACTTTTTTACCCACCACCATGATCATGTCTGCAAATTCATCAATGACCACCACAATAATGGGCAAGTTTTCTAAGGCGGGAATCTGGATCGTGGTGCCGGCAAGTTCCAGCTCAGAGGGGGTATAGAGTGGGTCGTCAATCGTCAAACCGTCTTCACGTGCCATGTCTATTTTGAGATTGTATCCGCCGATATTTCGCACACCCAGCGCCGCCATTAATTGATATCGACGATCCATTTCAGCCACACACCAACGCAAGGCATTGGCGGCTTCTTTCATATCGGTGACCACCGGACACAAAAGATGCGGAATGTCATCGTAGACAGACAGCTCCAGCATTTTCGGATCAATCATGATCAAGCGCACCTCTTTCGGTGAGGCTTTAAGCAGAATGCTGATAATCATGGCATTCAAACCCACCGACTTACCCGAGCCTGTTGTTCCTGCGACCAGCAAATGCGGCATTTTGGTGACATCAGCCACCACCGATTGCCCGGAAATATCTTTACCCAGCCCAATCGTCACCGGCGACTTCGCTTCTTCAAAGGCTGTTGAGGCGAGCACTTCATGCAGACTGATCATTTCTCGCTGCGGGTTTGGAATTTCAATGCCCACATAGGTTTTACCTGCAATGACCTCCACCACTCGCACACTGACAACGGCCAGAGAACGGGCCAAATCCCTGGCCAGACCTGAGATCCTGCTCGCCTTGATGCCAGGCGCTGGCTGAATTTCAAAGCGGGTAACGACAGGACCGGCAATAATATCTCGCACCTCAGCGACCACGCCGAAGTCTTTGAGCTTCTCAATCAGTAAGGCGCCCATATCATCAAGATGTCCCCGCGTATACCCTTGCTGCAAAGCAGCGCTTTTTCTATCCAGCAAACCCAGAGGAGGTAATTCGCCGACATCCATCTCGGGCATGACGTGTTTTTCCCGTTGCAGACGCTCATTAAGCACAGCCTTTACCGGCGCCATCACCTTTCGATTTTTTTCGACAACGCTGTCTATTTCAGGTAAGGGAATCGGGCTGAGCTGAACGGGTTTGGTGCTCACGACCTTTCGCTCAATCGGTTCGCGCGTTTGCACCTGCGCACCCGGACTCGCTGTTAAAGGCTGAAAAGTTGGCTCGTTTTTTCGATGCACGCGGTTTTGCCATTTTTCATAGACGACATCCAGCAAGGCAGGCAAGCGTGACCAAAGCACCAAGACGCCTTTGCCGATCACTTGAAAAAAATACAACAAAGAAAAGTCGGTTGAAAGAATCAAACCCAAGGCAAACAAAACCAACAAAAGAATACTGGCGCCAAGCAAATTGGCTTTAATAGCCAGCACTTTAGCCAGCTCCAAACCTAAAATTCCCCCAGAACTGCTGGGCAGCTGCGACACGGGGCTATGAATATACAAGGAAGCCAATGCAGCGCCAGCAATGATGGTCATTAGAACGCCGACAGCGCGGACGCTGAACATCGGCCAATTCCATGGAATGTTCGCCAGTTGATCACGAAAAACCCGCCATGCGCGATAAGCTACCAAGGGTGGAAACAACAAGGCCATATAACCAAACAATTGAAAAAGTACATCGGCGCACCAAGCACCGATAGGGCCAATAAGATTATGCGTTTCGGTGCGCGGCCCAATATGCGACCAGCCCGGATCAAGCGAGTCATAACTGATCAAAGCAAAAAACAAAAAACTCGAAAATGCCATCAGCACCAACATAAAACCTTCTGTCAGTCCTTTTGACAAATATTCAAGCCATTGGGGCTTGTCATCACCCTTGCGGTTTTTTGCCTTGGATGAATTTGAGTTTTTTCTAACCACACTATTCAATTTTTTACCTTATTTTTTGCCTTAGCAGAAAGAGATCTGGAGAGTTTTCAGTTGCCATTGTCACGCATATGCAAAACATTTTACAGCACTAGTGGTGCGAATCATAAATAGTGGAACAAGATAAAACGGGTGGATTTTTTCGCAGGGCAAGGCGCGAGAAGGAGACATAGCCCGGACTATGGCGACGACGAGCAACGCCGCCATTCGGAAAAAGACGCCATTTTATCTTGTTTCGATAGTTATGATTCACGACACTAGCCCAAAGAAACGAGCGCCGGGTGCACAATTTGGCCCTGGTTAACATTAATCCCCCCCTTCAAGGACGGACTGTGTTCCAGCTGCCCTTTAGCCAAACGCAACACATAAGGCAAAATAGCGGTCGACAGCGCTTGCGAAGCCGTTCTGGGTACGGCACCTGGCAAATTAGTCACGCCCATATGAATCACCCCTTCTTCGATAAACGTTGGATTCAGGTAATCGGTTGGACGCATGGTTTCTATACAACCGCCTTGATCAATCGCGATATCAACAATCACCGAACCCGGCGGCATTTTTCTTACCATGGCCCGCGTCACTAATTTCGGCGCCGCCATGCCCGGCACCAAAACAGCACCAATCAATAAATCCGTCTGAGGAAGCAAGGCCTCTATCTCCTGCGGCGTGGAATACAGTCCGGTAATATTGGCGCCCGATTGGCGCACCCGTTTCAGCGCGTCAGGATTAAGATCAAACACCGTCACATTCGCGCCCATACTTGCTGCTTCTAAAGCAGCATAGGTTCCGGCTGTACCTGCGCCTAATACCGTCACTTGACCCCGCCCCGTGGTGCCCGTTCCCCCAAGCAAAACACCCCGCCCGCCCAAGGAAGCATGTAACCAATGCGCACCACTTTGCACGGCCACTCGACCGGCAATTTCACTCATCGGCGCCAACAAGGGCAACAGACCCTGCTCCTGAACAGTTTCAAAGGCCAAGGCCAAAAGTCCTATTTTGAGCAACTCGTCCAGCAATGGTCGATTTGCCGCCAAATGAAGATAACAAAACAGAGAATGGTCTTTTCGCAGAAACCGCAAATCATCTGCGGTAGGCTCCTTCACTTTCACAATCAATTCAGCCTGCTCATAGAGCAGTTTCGCATTATCAACAACATGCGCGCCCGCCTGTTGATAACTTTTATCGTCAAAGCCACTCAAAAGACCCGCACCCTGTTGCACATAAACAACACCGTGCTGGCGCACAAGTTCTGCCACCGCGAAAGGCACCAGACTCACTCGACCTTCCATGCGTTTTGTTTCCTTGGGTATACCTATTTTCAGCATCATAGACTCTTCACTTTTTTGGGCTAATGTAAAATTCGCTAAGCGACTTCTCGGGTATTTTCTTCAACTGTTTTCTTTTGCAGAATAAAATAAAGTATAGTTTGTACCGTTCATCTTTATTTCACTTTTCAATTTACCTTTTTTGGATCAATGCCATGAGTGATATCCAGCACCGCCAATTAATTATTCTCGGCTCCGGCCCAGCCGGATACACGGCGGCCATTTATGCGGCTCGCGCCAACCTCAAACCCCTGGTCATCACCGGCATGCAACCAGGCGGTCAGTTAACCACCACCACCGACGTTGACAACTGGCCTGGCAACATTCATGAAACACAAGGTCCACAATTGATGGAACAGATGCAAAAACATGCAGAGAAATTTGATACTGAAATTATTTTTGACCATATCAACGCTGTTACTTTATCAGAACGCCCTTTCCTGCTGGTCGGCGACAACAACCGCTATACCTGCGATGCCTTAATTATCTGTACCGGCGCATCAGCCAGATACCTGGGCCTGCCCTCTGAAGACGCCTTCAAGGGCAAAGGTGTGAGTGCCTGCGCCACCTGCGACGGCTTTTTTTACCGCAATAAAAAAGTCGCTGTGATCGGCGGTGGCAACACGGCGGTTGAAGAAGCGCTCTATCTTGCTAACATTGCCGCTGAAGTCACGCTGGTTCATCGTCGTGACCAGCTTAAATCAGAAAAGATTTTACAAGACCGTCTTTTTGCCAAGAAAAATATCCACATTGAATGGAACCATGCCCTTGATGAAGTGTTAGGTGATGCATCGGGTGTAACGGGTATACGTATTAAAAACACCCAGGATCAAAACAACAAAGAACTGGCGCTGGACGGCGTGTTCATTGCCATTGGCCATCAGCCCAACACAGATATTTTTAATGGCCAGCTGGACATGAATAATGGCTATATCAAAATCCAAAGCGGATCAAGCGGTGGTGTCACCAAAACCAGCATCGAAGGTGTTTTTGCCGCAGGCGATGTCTGTGATCAAATCTATCGTCAGGCCATCACCTCGGCAGGTTTTGGCTGCATGGCGGCACTGGATGCAGAAAAATACCTGGATGCCAAACATTAAATCATCGCTCACAATACGCCTGTTTAATTAATGATACACATTCCTTGGCTGATCGCTGACACCCTCACATTTCCGCCGGTAGAAAGCGCCTTAAAGCACCCCAACGGATTGCTCGCGGCCGGTGGGGATTTATCATCCCAACGTTTGATAGCCGCCTATCAGCAAGGTATTTTCCCCTGGTACGAGACAGGTCAGCCAATTCTGTGGTGGTGCCCTGATCCTCGTACTGTTCTTTTTCCTGAAGAATTAAAAATTTCACGCAGTTTATCCAAAACCCTGCGTCAAAAACGCTTTACGATTACCTTTGATCGTGCGTTTGAACAAGTTATCCGCTGCTGCGCAGCGCCACGAAAAAATGCACAAGGAACCTGGATCACCGAAGCTATAATCACCGCCTTCTGCCGACTCCACCACGAAGGTTTTGCTCATTCAGTTGAGGCTTGGCAAGATAAGCAGCTTGTGGGCGGGCTTTATGGTATTTCTATCGGTAAAATTTTTTTTGGTGAATCCATGTTTGCCCGCCAAACTGACGCGTCAAAAATTGCTTTTATCCATTTGGTTCGCCATTTACAAACGTCGCACTGTCCCATGATTGATTGCCAGGTCGCCAATCCGCATCTGACAAGCCTAGGCGCCAGGGAAATTTCTCTGACACAATTCAGAGAAACACTTCAGGCCAACACGCTTCAAACAATTTCTCCCCTACTGTGGCCCAATCTTCAAGACTGATCAGCAAGTATCAGCATCAAGAAAACACAGGCAACACACAACTCAACTCTGCCGACTCCCATCGACGTAGAAAGACTAAAAAGTTCGTCATAAACACATCTATTGCCTGCTACACTAAGGTCCATCGGGTATGAAAGCGTGCTTTGGTGTCTGTATCAGAACATGGAACCAGGCAGAGCCCTAGCGATTTACTTTGCGTAAAAGCAAAAAATCGGGCAGAATTCGGCCTCCAAAAAAAATCAACTTCAATAATCTGGTTTAGTGAATGGCAAAAGAAGAGCAAATCGAAATGGAAGGCACGGTTACAGAAACTTTGCCCAACACAATGTTTCGTGTACAGCTTGATAACGGGCACGTTGTGACTGCTCATATTTCTGGAAAAATGCGCAAGCACTACATCCGTATTCTGACAGGTGACCGAGTTAAAGTAGAAATGACGCCCTACGATCTGACCAAAGGTCGTATCAACTTTCGAGTTAGATAAAATTTTATAGCGTTTTGTAGTTACTTTTATTTTAAATTTTACCAATAGAACACTTTTTAATTTTTTATGAGGAGCTCAGCAGAGCCCCTCATTGTTATTCAAGCGTTATAACCCTTGATTAGTGGCTTAACACTTCAAAAACGATTTTTTCGTCCTTAAGATCCAGCTGAACATCCCCCCCATTACTCAGCTCACCGAATAAAATCATTTCAGCCAGCGGTTTTTTGACCACGTCCTTAATCAGGCGCGCCATGGGACGGGCACCCATATTTTGGTCATACCCTTTCACGGCCAACCATTGTCTTACCTGATCGCTTACATGGATGGTGACATGCTTTTCATCCAGCTGAGCCTGCAACTCAACCAGTAATTTATCCACTACATTTTTAATTACTTCATCGCTCAGTTTTCCGAACTGAATTGTGGCATCCAGACGATTCCTGAATTCGGGGCTGAACATTTTATTGATCGCCTCACTGCTATCGCTACTGTGATCTTGATAACTGAAGCCCATTGAATTACGACTAATCAATTCAGCACCAGCATTCGTTGTCATCACCAAAATGACATTACGGAAATCAGCCTTGCGCCCATTATTGTCAGTGAGCGTACCGTGATCCATCACCTGCAATAACAAATTAAACACATCGGGATGGGCTTTTTCTATTTCATCAAGCAACAATACGCAGTGGGGTTTTTTAGTAATTGCTTCCGTCAACAAACCACCCTGATCATACCCTACATAACCTGGAGGCGCGCCGATCAAGCGTGACACGGTGTGTCTCTCCATGTATTCGGACATATCAAAACGCACCAGCTCAATACCCAAGGTAAATGCAAGCTGACGGCATACTTCGGTTTTACCAACACCAGTAGGCCCGGCAAAGAGGAAAGATCCCAGCGGTTTTTCAGGCGAACTCAAGCCTGCTCGCGACAATTTTATCGCTGAACTTAGGGTTTGAATTGCCGCATCCTGTCCAAATATAACGCGCTTCAAATTAACATCCAGATCTTTGAGCGATTCCTTATCAGAACTACTCACCGTTTTCGGTGGTATACGCGCCATACTGGCAATAATGTTTTCTACTTCAAGTTTGGTAATTACTTTTTTACGTTTGGATGCCGGCTGCAATCGTTGGAACGCACCGGCTTCATCAATGACATCTATCGCTTTGTCTGGCAGGAAACGATCCGTAATATAACGAGCAGAAAGCTCTGCCGCTGCTTCTAACGCACCCTCGCGGTATTTGACGTTATGATGGGCTTCAAACGATTTTTTAAGCCCCTGAAGTATGCGCACAGTGTCTTCAACGGAGGGTTCGACGATATCAATTTTCTGGAAACGTCGAGACAGCGCACGATCCTTCTCAAAAACCCCACGATATTCCTGGAACGTTGTCGAGCCAATGCACTTGAGATCACCTGACGCCAGCAAAGGCTTGAGTAAATTGGATGCATCCATCACCCCGCCTGACGCCGAACCCGCGCCAATAATGGTATGAATTTCATCGATAAACAAAATTGCGTGCTCAATTTTCTTGAGCTCGGACAGCAAGGCCTTAAAACGCTTCTCGAAATCACCTCGATATTTGGTCCCTGCAAGCAAGGCGCCCATATCCAGCGAATAAATCACGGCATGACTGATTACATCGGGTACTTTCCCTTCCACAATCAGTTTGGCCAAGCCCTCTGCAACAGCCGTTTTACCTACGCCGGGTTCACCAACCAGCAATGGGTTACATTTTCGTCGGCGACACAAAATCTGCACCGTTCGCTCAACCTCCCGCTCACGACCAATGAGGGGGTCAATACGCCCAATCTTGGCAACTTCATTTAAATTGGTGGCATAGGCTTTGAGCGGACTTTGCGCCGAATTGTCTCTGGCACCCTCGTCATCAGAATGTTCAATGGGGTTTTCATCGGTCGAATGATCATCCGCCACTTTAGAAATGCCGTGAGCGATGTAGTTCACCACATCAATTCGGGCTATGTTGAGCGACTTTAGAAAATAAACTGCCTGACTTTCCTGCTCGCTGAAAATGGCCACCAATACGTTGGCACCCGTCACTTCTTTTTTACCGGAGGATTGCACGTGAAATACAGCACGTTGCAATACCCGTTGAAAACCAAGCGTCGGCTGTGTTTCACGCAGAGACTCACTGTTAGGTATGATCGGCGTGGTTTCGTCGACAAAATGAACAAGATCATGTTTTAATCTGTCCAAATCAGCGCCACAGGCCTTCATCACTACCGCAGCAGACTCATTGTCAATCAACGCCAAAAGCAAATGCTCAACCGTCATATACTCATGACGCTTCACCTTAGCCTTTCTAAACGCATCATTTAATGTATTTTCTAACTCTTTATTTAGCATCGAAATATCCACCAGTACGATGTATTAATACCTTACGTTATTTTTTTTCTAAACTTTTTCTACTACACACAAAAGCGGATGCTCATGCTCTTTGGCAAATATACACACCTGATACGCTTTTGTTTCAGCAACATCTTTTGAATACGCTCCACATACTGCTTTACCCTTCGTGTGCACAGTCAGCATTACCTGCAACGCCATTTCTTCATTCATTCCAAAAAATAGTTTCAAAACATCTACTACAAAATCCATGGGTGTAAAATCATCATTTAACAACACCACTTTATACATAGAGGGTGGTGCGATCTCTGTCTTTGGCGCTGGCTTTACTGTGGCAACGCCGGCTGAATATTCACCATCGGAATGCCCTTCCCTACTGTTCAATACTAGCCGACAAAATTCTGGTTTACTCATACTGGAAACTCATAAACAACAAAAAACTATTAATCGAATATGCATCATTGCCACTGAACAGGCTAACGAAAAAAATGACGGGTTACCATGGCTCGATCATCATTATCAAAGACATAAGACCGGACACGTAAGAAATCAAGCGCCTACAAATGTAGAAAAGGTCGAAATCGATTCTTGACAAAGCTGTTTTTTTAATAAAAATTGTCTTTAAACTGTTAACTTATTGAACTTATCGACAAAAAAAAACTACAATTCTGTTACTAATAATAACCAATAAATAAAACAGCAAGGAATGCGGATCATGGCAACTGGGAAAGTTAAGTGGTTTAACAATGCTAAAGGTTATGGATTCATTCGACCCGATGAGGGCGGCGATGATTTATTTGTCCATTATTCCTATATAGCCATGGATGGATACAAAAGTCTAAGAGCTGGACAACCCGTCAGTTTTACCCATCAAAAAGCGGACAAAGGCACTCACGCTGTTAATATCCACTCTCTTGAACACGCCGACCCAGATCAAAACGCCTCCGTATCAGCCTCTTCAGGCGTAGTCACAAAGTCTGACGTTAGCAATCTTGAACTTGAGCCCGCTTAGTGTTTGGTTCTTTTTAGTTTTAGAAAACACACAAAAAAAGAGCCCCTGAGGGGCTCGCGGTGGATCCAGTTGTTCACAAAATGCTAATCCATATGGCCAATTAAAGCATCGCCAAATTCAGAACATTTGAGCAGCTTGGCGTTTGGCATCAGTCGTTCAAAGTCATAGGTCACGGTACGCGCGCTAATCGCCCCACTCATCCCCTTGAGGATCAAATCGGCCGCTTCAGTCCAGCCCATATGGCGCAGCATCATTTCAGCTGACAAAACCAAGGAGCCTGGATTAACCTTGTCCTGTCCTGCGTACTTGGGTGCAGTACCATGTGTTGCTTCAAACAAGGCGATGCTGCCACCAATATTGGCGCCCGGGGCGATACCTATACCACCCACCTCAGCTGCCAGTGCATCTGAAATATAATCGCCATTGAGATTCAGCGTTGCAATAACGCTGTACTCTTCAGGACGCATAAGTATCTGCTGTAAAAATGCATCCGCTATCACGTCCTTGATGATGATGTCTTTTCCGGTTTTCGGATTTCTAATGGAATGCCAAGGCCCGCCATCAATAGGCACCGCGCCAAAACGCTCAACAGCCAATTGATAACCCCATTCTTTAAATGCACCTTCAGTGTATTTCATAATGTTGCCTTTATGCACAAAGGTCACTGAGGGTAGGTTATTGTCTATAGCGTGTTGAATTGCCTTGCGCACCAAACGCTGACTGCCTTCTTTAGAAACAGGTTTAATGCCTATCCCGCAGCCTTCAGAGAATCTGATTTTTGTAACGCCAAGCTCTTCTTTGAGGAATTTAATTAATTTTGTAGCCTCCGGGCTGTCAGCAGGCCATTCTATACCGGCGTAGATATCCTCGGAATTTTCACGAAAAATAATCATATCGGTTTTTTCGGGGCAAACCACCGGACTGGGGACGCCCTCGAACCAGCGCACCGGTCTAATACACGCGTAAAGATCCAGCTCCTGGCGCAGCGCAACATTCAGCGAACGAATCCCCCCCCCTACAGGCGTGGTTAAGGGGCCTTTGATACCTACAACAAACTCCTTTAATGCTTCAAGCGTTTCAGCAGGCAACCAGATATCGGGCCCATAGACTTTGGTTGCCTTTTCACCTGCATAGATTTCCATCCAGTCGATGGAGCGTTTATTGTGGTAGGCCTTCTCAACAGCGGCATTAACAACTTTGATCGTCACCGGTGTTATGTCCACACCAATTCCATCACCTTCGATAAAAGGTATAATTGGATGGTTGGGGACATTAAGGGATAGGTCGGCATTAACAGTAATTTTGTCACCATCCACCGGTACCTTGATCTTTTGGTATCCCATTCTTTGACTCCCTTTATTTATGCTTTTTTATGGGTTGTAACTTCGGCGCAAAGTATATCAGCTCATTTTTTATTTCGCCTTGAATATTTTAAACCGAAACAGGTCAAGAACTGAGAAAATGCACTTTCCTGAACGCTTACATAAATAATTAATTTCATAGCTTATTTATGCGCAATAATGGTGCACAACCTAACTTATTTCCTGCGATTCTTTTCTCTTTATGCCGCAACTTATTTGTCTCAATAAACCCTTTAATGTACTGGCCCAATTTACGGATTCACAGGGCCGAAACTGTTTGGCAAATTATGTTCACTATAAAAATTTCTATCCGGCAGGCAGGCTTGATTATGACTCGGAAGGACTTATCCTTCTGACCAACAACGGAAAGCTACAACATCATATTAGTCATCCGCACAACAAAATGCCCAAAATCTATTGGGTTCAGGTTGAAGGACAAGTGACAGACGAAGACCTCGAACCCTTGCGCTCAGGCATTGAGCTGAACGACGGCCCGACGCAAAAAGCACAGGCACGTATTATCACTGCGCCCGATGTCTGGGAACGCAATCCACCCATCCGATTCAGAAAAAACCTGCCGACCAGCTGGCTGGAAATCACCCTCAAGGAAGGCCGCAACCGTCAGGTAAGGCGCATGACCGCTGCCATTGGTTTCCCTACCCTGCGGCTTATTCGTTATGCCATCGGTCCCTGGCGGCTTGAAGGCATGAAACCGGGTGAGTGGTGCTTAGGTGAGATCCCTGGCGACGTATTAAGCGCCATAAACAAAGCGCCAAACAAAGTCCGACAAAAACGCAAGCATTAAGCCCTGCAAACACTTACGACAGATCCCATCGACAGGCGGCTTCTTCATCACCTGCCTTAGCCTCAACCCATTGTTCTCCCGAGGCCAGAAACTCCTTTTTCCAGAAAGGTGCTCTTGTTTTAAGCATGTCCACAATAAACTCACAGGCATTAAACGCATCACGCCGATGACGACTGGCCACACCCACAAACACGATTCTATCCGCCGCCTGCAAATAACCCACCCGGTGGATAATTCTCAAGCCCACGATATCCCAGCGCGACTTGGCACTTTCGGCGATGTGTTCCAGGCTTTTCTGTGTCATTGCGGGATAATGCTCAAGCAACATCGCTGATAATTTTTCGTCGTCGTTAACATCCCTTACCGTGCCGACGAATGAAACCACTGCGCCAATATGGGCATGCTGATGCAATGATGCAATTTCATCGCCCGGATCAAAATCCTCATGCTGCACTTTTATCACGACTCATCCCCCTGTTACTGGAGGGAAAAAAGCAAGCTCATCACCATTGTGCAAAACTCTATTTCCCTTGCTCATTTCATGATTAACCGCCGTCAGAATTTTCTGATCTGCGGCCAAAACCTGCGACCAAGGCTCGCCCCGCAGACGCAAAAAGTCCACCACCTGTTCAATCGAACTGCCATCCGGCATGGACAAGTGCTCCTCATTGAGGCCCAAGTGTTCACGAATCCGGGCGAAATAACACACCTGAATAATCACTGCGGTTTTCCCTCGACACGTTCATCCAGAAGCCAATGCCCACTGCGGCCACCCATTTTCTCCACCAACTTGATCTCAGTAATCACCATATTTTTATCAACGGCTTTGCACATATCATAAATGGTCAACGCAGCGACAGCGGCAGCCGTTAAGGCTTCCATTTCAACGCCGGTTTTCCCTGACAGTTTGCAGCGTGTGCTTATGCACAAACGGCTGTTTTTCTCATCAATTTCAAAATCGACTTTAATCGCGGTCAACATCAAGGGATGACACAAAGGAATCAGATCGTGTGTTTTCTTGGCCGCCTGAATACCCGCAATACGCGCCACAGCAAGAACGTCTCCCTTTTTATGAGCGCCCGTACCAATCATGGCCAGCGTTTCGGGTTTCATTCTGACTTCTGCACACGCAACGGCCTCCCGAACTGAAATGTCCTTTTCGCTCACATCGACCATCGACGCAGCACCCTTTTCGTCCAGATGGCTTAATTTAGTCATTGTTCACCCGTAAAATTTGCCTAATCATTGACAGGGTCTCTGCCCGTCTTAAGACTGTGATGGAAATAGAGTAACATTCACGGCCCAAACTTAAAAACATGAACCCAAGCAGCATAGAGAGCGCACGCATGCAGTGGACCCCCCATGTCACAGTCGCCACCGTCGTCGAAAAAGAAGGCAAGTTTCTGCTTGTTGAAGAGCTCATCAACCAGCAGATTGTTTTGAATCAACCCGCCGGCCATGTGGAAGCGCTCGAAACATTGGTCGACGCGGCCATCCGTGAAACCCTTGAAGAAAGCGGCTGGACAGTCAAACCCGTTTCCGTGCTTGGTTTATACACCTACACGCCGCCCTGTCGAAGCAAAACATTTTACCGCACCACATTCATTGCTGAAGCCATTGCGTTTGATCCGGATTTTCAGTTAGACAAGGATATAATTCGTACGCATTGGTTATCACTCGACGAAATCAAATCGCAGCACCTGCGTCTACGCAGCCCGATTGTATTAAAATGCGTTGAGGATTACTGCAAGGGTCAACAATTTCCTCTGAGCACCCTCTGTGAACACATTGAATAAGAGCTTTTTCTCATGACCAAAACACATGTCATTGTTGGAATGTCAGGCGGCGTGGATTCCTCCGTCGCCGCCTATCTTCTGCTGCAACAAGGGTACAAGGTCGAAGGCCTGTTCATGAAAAACTGGGAGGAAGATGACGGCACCGATTACTGTACGGCGCTAGATGATCTCAAAGACGCCCAGAGTGTGTGCGACATGCTGAATATTCCCCTGCATACAGCCAATTTCGCCGCCGAATATTGGGACAGGGTTTTTGAGCATTTTCTGGCAGAGTATCAAGCGGGTCGCACACCCAATCCCGACATTCTGTGCAACAAGGAAATAAAATTCAAAGCCTTTCTTGATTATGCCCGTGAACTGGGTGCCGATTTTATTGCCACCGGTCATTATGCCCAGCGCTCAAACGACAGTGACATTGCTCACTTGTACAAAGCCGTCGACCTGAACAAAGATCAAAGCTATTTTCTGCACGCAGTTGGCGGCCAACAATTGGCCCAGACGCTGTTCCCCCTGGGCGGGCTCACGAAACAACAGGTCAGGGAAATAGCCAAACAACAAGGCTTTATCAATCATGAAAAGAAAGACAGTACTGGCATCTGTTTTATCGGGGAACGGCGCTTTAATGATTTTTTAGAGCGTTACATTCCGGCGAAAAGCGGAAAAATCGTGACCGATGAAGGTGAAATTATTGGTGAGCATCGAGGTTTGATGTTTTACACGCTGGGGCAAAGACAGGGTATAAAAATAGGCGGTTTAAAAAACCACATTGAATCACCGTGGTACGTGGTTAAAAAAGATCTCGATACGAATCAATTAATCGTGGCACAGGGAAATAATCACCCCCTGCTTTTTTCTGAATCACTGGTATGTAATCAAGTCACGTGGATTTCAGAAAAAGCGCCGCGCTTACCGTTGAGTTGTCACGCCAAAACCCGCTATCGGCAAACTGATCAGGCCTGTGTGCTCAATTCACATTCTATGGAAGGTCGATACAGTGTACATTTTATTGAAAAACAAAGAGCCGTAACGCCTGGGCAGTACGTTGTATTTTACGATGGTGACACGTGTTTGGGCGGCGGGGTGATTGAATCTACACAATAAGCTGCGTGACCATAAAAAAATAACAAAAAGATTACATAGCATTACCAAAATATCAATCCTTTCATAAAGTACGATCTTAACTACCCTATACTAAAAACAACGATCCTCACTTTGTTAATGAAAAAGTTCTCGTTTATTCGTTACCTCATAAAAACGAGAACATCGAGTTTAACCATGATCGAGCAAGACGACCTTAATAGAACCATTGCCCTGGCGGGTATTTTCCAAGCCGCCACATTGGTAGATATTTTATCAACGCAGGGGCGGGCACCTGAAGAAAGCTTTCTCGAATCCATCAACAGCATTTTTCAAACATCACCCGAATCTATCACCGACATCTATTGCGGCTCACAACAAACACGTTTGGGACTCGATGCACTGCAACAGGTGCTGCTCTATCCAAACGAGCACTCAACCGCTCAACTGTTACGTTATTCAAAAGCGATGATGCGTCTTGAACGCATCATCGCCCGCCAACAAAAAATGCATCAACTGATCAAGTCACGGCTTGAACATTACACCCGTTATTTGACACTTTTTGATTCCGTCACCAGCCACAGCATTATTTCCAAATTAGCCAGTTTATACATTGATACTGCTGGCACGTCCAAATACCGTGTCATTGTACGTGGTGATCCATCTTTACTCGCACCCTTGGGGCAAAGAGAAAAAATATGCGCCACTTTACTTGCCGGTATTCGTGCCGCTCATTTGTGGCGAAATCTGGGCGGCCACGAATGGGAACTCAGTTTTCGCAAAAAATATTTATTAAAACGTGTCACAGAGTTAAGCACGACACCCTTTTTTACTGCACCCGTTTCTGTGGAATAAAACAATTACTGCTGAAATTGCAATTGTCTAATATACTTTTAAATAACCAGACTCTTTACGAGTTTATTAATCACTTATACAGAAGGGGGAAACATGGGCTTTTTCTCAAAAGAACGACCTACATCAGATCAAGCATCTTCAGCTGCCAAAAACGCCGCCGCAGGTAATATTAATTTCGGCGAGGACGAAATTTATCGTGATCAGTTGAGCTCGCAACCTATTTTTACTGCACAGAAACTCAAAACAAACTACAGCATTGATGATGCCATCAAATTGTTACGCAAACTGTCTCATATCGATGGTGATGTCAAAATTATCGTTGCTAAAACCACATTAGAATCAATGAATGTCGTGATCAGTGATTTGATCAAAGAAGCGCAAACCAAAGAAGAAAACATCACTGACCAGATCATACTTCTTAAAAAAGAAATTGATGCCTTACAAGCAGAAATTAAAAAACGCACTGAAATCATTGCAACACTCGAAGCCGATTTTGCCGAAACAAAAAGCGTAAAAACCTGCCTGACAAAAGGCGAACCTCAGAACGTCGAAACAAAAACCAGCACCAAAAATGAGTCAGAACCAACACAAGCCATACCCGTAACACCGGTTCGGATGGACGCAGAAAAAACGCAGCCAAAGCCCGCCGTCAAGCATTAATTCTTGCCACCTCAACAATATAAATCCAGCGTCTTCTTGCCGGGAACACTGGATTTTTTATTTATGAGCCTTCACGTGGAGCAGGTTTATTATGTGCACACACCAACACAGACACTTCATAAAACAACACAGAAAACAGATCAAATACACGCTAATTTAACGCCAAAAAAATCAATTCAACACTACACTTAGCTATACGAACCGCAGCATGAATTTTGTTTTTATTTCTCAAATAAAATGAGTCATTCCATTTAACAGGCATTAACTCAAGTGAACGAATCTGCTCTAATAACGGCTGACAAACTCGTAGAGAAAATTGAAATTCCACCCCAACCCGAGCTTCTTATTGCCATTAACAAAGAAGCCAAAAAGAAGGAGTGTAATTTTGCATCGGTCGCTGATTTAATTTGCAGCGATATCGGGATTTCTGCTGAGGTACTCAAAACGGCCAACAGTCCAGTCTTCGGCAGTCGACGTCCTATCGGATCAATTCAGCAGGCTATTTCTTTACTGGGTTTATCGCGCACGATTGCTCTGGTTCGCGATGTTTCATTACGTCAAAAACTCAGCAATGGTTTGAATTTTGATTCGTTCTGGCAAGATTCATTTAGAATAGCAAATACCTGTGCATTGATTGCCAAAGAAACCAAAGGTGTTGATGCTGAAGAAGCCTATACCTTTGGTTTATTCCACAATGCCGGCATTCCTCTTTTGATGTTGAACTTTGACAACTACCTTACAACAATTCGTCAAAGTGCTCTGGACAGCGGGCCGAATGCCACCGCATTGGAAGATAAGACATACAAACTCAATCACGCCATCGTAGGCTATTACCTCTGCAGTAAATGGCTGTTACCTGAACATATATGTAAGGCTGTTTTTTATCACCATCGTCTACAGAGTGCTTTAGAAAAAAGCTCAAAACACGACCAGGCCTTTTTAGGACTTTTAGTGGTGCTGCATACGGCGCATCAAGTGATCAATAGCAGCGCCGATGAACACAAGGATCTACCCGACGATTTGCAGACTAAAATCTTGCAATTACTGCAATGCGACACGGATTCTTATGAATCGCTCATAAAATCCACGCGCAATCAACTCGCTTCACTTTAAGCGCACTTTTTTACATCCTTCTGTATACCCTTCACTTTTTTAGCCGCCAACCGGGTGCCACCTTTGCCAGGTGATCTTGTCCGTTAACTGACGCTGCCTACTGCTCGCTCTATTCGAGAAGACTTGCGCGCTCCAATTAATTAAAGCCTTTCACCCTCGGTAAGGCTTAAGTCATACCCGCGAATTAGCTAAACACGGTCAAGTTAAACAAAACAAAAAAGCCCCAGCGAGACGCTCTCGCTGGGGCTTTTTTAAAGGCTTTTTACTGCATCAATTATCGCCTGTCTCAGAAACTAAATGCGGTCGAAATATCGCTTTTGGCCACATTATTAAACATCAGATTGATATTTTCCTGACTCATGGCCAAGCCCTTCTTACCATGACGTACCATAGGCGAGCTTTCAACAGTTGATTCTACCGTAATGAATTGATCCTTTTGATCTTTATCCATTTCGATCACCTGCGCTACTTGCTGGGGCACCGTCCACTCAATCACGGGAGAAGAACCTACAGTGGTAATAACCGCATTGCCCGTCGCCATGACATAGAAATTGTTCCAATTATAGGCTTTAACATAAACAACGCCTGGATTGGCACCGGTTTCATTGCCATTGTCTGAGAATAAATAGGCTTTCACTTCAAACTGACCATTAGCATCCCAACCACGGCCGACCCACAAACCACGCATTTTAACGGCATCAATGGGTGTGCCACTGAGTTCAGACGGCGTGGAAATGACTTGATCCAATGACGTAGCCGCAACAGGCTCGGTACCATTGTTTGGATTGGCATCCAGTTCTTGCCAGTCTACGGCTACGACATTGGCACACTGGTAGGTGGCTAACACATAGGCATTCCAGTCGTTGTCACAGGAAAAACTGTAGGTATCCGCCTGCAAGGTAAACGTCGCAGCATAGGCTTTGGCTCCACTGCTAAAGACCGCGTTAGACGCCAGACCTTGTCGGTAGCTGTCATCCAGGAAATCCGCCATCATCAAACCACTGACATCGAACTCCATAAGTTCCACATGACCGGTTTCATAATCAACGGCGATACCTCCTTGGGTATTATCTGTGGGTTTGGCAATGGCCTCTCCCGTGGTGACGTCATAACCCGTGATCATAAACAGATCATCCGCCTGCTGTATGCCCGTACTCGTCAGATAACGTTTTCTGTTGTAGGCAGTAGCAGACACATCGACCCAGGCAGGTGTTGTCAAACTGCTGTCCCACTTATTCAGCACCTCAGCGACATTATCCTGAATAACACCGTATTCATATTCCGACACCTGCATGTTGCTTTGCGTATCCCAATAACTATAACCTTCGAACCAGGCTAGACCGCTGGGACCTACGGTGCTTTCTGTCACTGCAACAGGCTGCGCTCCAGTAAAAGTCCCAAAATCGGTGCACGTCACGGAATTGGGGTGACTGTTGATGTTTTGATAAGTTCCCGCAGAAATCACTCCGCCACTGAAGTTACCCGTGAGTGTGAATGAACCCGCCTGATTGGTCACACTAAAATTACCGCTTGCATCAATGGAACCATGCATCGGTCCATCACCGTCAGACTCTGCCAGCAGCTGATTACCCATCTGTTTAAAGTTCATCAGCGCATTACCCGTAGTTTGCGCAAGCACCACACACGCATCACCGGTGGTATTTAATTCCACCGCTGTACTATCTGCAATCCAGGCAAATTTGTAGCGTCCGGCCATAGTGGGCACGCCTGTACCATCGCACGCGGCAGCATCCTGGCTGACATTGCTCACATAAGGACAGTTGTCACTGTTGTCACCGACACTATCACCATCGCTATCGAATTGCTCGGCGGCGTTATTAATAAAGGCATCACGATCGTCGAGTACGCCATCGTTATCGGTATCGGTCACAAGCATTTCACAGGCATCACCGACACTATTGTTATTAATATCAGCCTGATCCGGGTTGGGGGTGTTAGGACAGTTGTCGATACTGTCGGTTACTCCATCCATATCACTGTCCATCGGACCACTACTTTCACACGCATCACCGATGCCGTTAGTATTGCTGTCGG
>Ga0209841_1000050_pt1 | contig 26302 bp, 24 predicted proteins | sample GWRWT4_30Apr14_FD_187185 | JGI IMG/M metagenome (GOLD analysis project Ga0209841, IMG submission 187185) | Sand microcosm microbial communities from a hyporheic zone in Columbia River, Washington, USA - GW-RW T4_30-Apr-14 (SPAdes) (version 2) | ecosystem: Engineered > Artificial ecosystem > Sand...
ATGGCACGCACCACTTGCTGCAAGAAGACGAGCGCGCCTTGATCCGAGGCTTCGTGCTCAACCGCTTTAGGGGCGATGCTGCCTTGCTGGCGCCTGGCCCTCAGCAATTGCAAGCTTTGACCGGCGTGCCCACGGTCGCGGTCTTGCCCATGTGGCGCGGCCATGGCCTGCCTGAAGAGGATGGCGTGATGGACGAGTGGATGGGCAGCGCATCGAGCGCGCCCGTGCGTTGCCGCATCGCCGTCGTGGCCTACCCGCGCATCAGCAATCTGGACGAGTTCCAGCCCTTGCGCAACCTGCCGGGCGTGGCCTTGCGCTGGGCGCGCTCATGCGCGGATCTGGAGCAGGCAGACTGGATCATCTTGCCTGGCTCCAAAAACACCATCAGCGATCTGGCCTGGTTGCGCCAGCAGGGTCTGGACATCGCGATCATGCGCCATGCCGAGCAAGGTAAGGCGGTGCTGGGCGTGTGTGGTGGCTTGCAGATGCTGGGCGAGTCCTTGAGCGACCCCTTGGGCGTGGAGTCGGGCCAACCCAGCCCGCAGCCGTCCATACCTGGCCTGGGCCTGCTGCCGCTGCACACCACTTGGTCGCCTCACAAGCGCCTGACGGCCGCCACCTTCCGGTTTGGCGAGATGATGGGGGCCTGGGCGCGCTTGTCGGGCATCGCCTGCTCGGGTTACGAAATCCACCAGGGCCAGTCTGTGGTCGCGCAGGCCGAATCGACCGTGGGACTGACGGCCATGCACAACGAGAACCATCAGCCCGTGGGTTGGCAGCAAGGACCCGTACTGGGGCTCTATGCCCACGGCCTGTTGGAGTCCGCGCCCGTGCTGCAAGCCCTGTTCGGACACGACGCGCCCACGCTGGAGCAGGTGTTTGACGGCCTGGCTGATTTCATCGATCGCCACTTTGAACCCCAGGTGCTGAACGCCCTGTTGAGCCCTGTTGAACACAACACCCCATGCTGAATTTTCCTGACATGAATGACCTTGCCCAAACCGCCTTGGCCGCCCGCCTGCAGCACTTGCTGGACCACAAGACCAAGCCCCTGGGATCGCTCGGGCGCCTGGAGGCCCTGGCCCTGCAACTGGGCTTGATCCTGGGCACCGAGGCGCCCCAACTGACGCAGCCGCAGATGGTGGTCTTTGCGGGCGACCATGGCCTGACCGCGCAAGGCATCTCTTTGTTCCCCAGCGATGTCACCTGGCAGATGGTGGAAAACTTCCTGGCCGGTGGTGCCGCTGTGAGCGTACTGGCGCGCCAGCATGGCCTGGCCTTGACCGTGGTGGACGCGGGTGTGGCCCACGACTTCGCACCACGCCCGGGCCTGCAACTGCGCAAGATCGCACGGGGTACGGCGGATGCCAGCCAAGGCCCCGCCATGACGCCCGCCCAATGCCAGGCGGCCCTGGATGCTGGCGCTGAGGTTCTGCGCACCTTGCCCGGCAACGCCGTGCTGCTGGGCGAGATGGGCATCGGCAACACCTCCAGCGCGGCCTTGCTGATGGCACGCTTGACCAGCCTGCCCATCGAGCAATGCGTGGGGCGCGGCACAGGCCTGGACGACGCTGGCGTGCAGCGCAAGCTGACCGTGCTGCGCCAGGTGCTGGCCCGCCACGAGCAGGCCATCGAACCTTTGCAGGCACTCGCCGCCATGGGCGGTTTCGAGATCGCCATGATGGCCGGGGCCGTGCTGGAAGCCGCCGCGCAGAACCGGGTCATCGTGGTCGATGGCTTCATCGCCAGCAGCGCGGTCCTGGTGGCCCAGGCGTTGCAACCGCTGGTCCTGCAACGCTGCGTGTTCGCCCACCAGTCCGATGAGCAGGGCCATGCTCGCATGTTGTCTCACCTGAAGGCTCAGCCACTGCTGAACCTGGGCCTGCGATTGGGTGAAGGTTCCGGCGCGGCGTTGGCTTGGCCACTGCTGGAATCCAGTTGCCGCATCCTGGCCGAGATGGCCAGCTTTAAGTCGGCTGGTGTCAGTACTGCCGATGGCGATGCCAGCCCAGGGCAGGGCGCCTGATGTGGGTTCAACGCCTCGTGCATGAACTGCGGCTGCTGCTCGTGGCCGTGCAGTTCCTCACTCGTGTGCCCGTGCCGCGCTGGGTCGGTTTCGAGCCGCGATGGCTGAACGAATGCGCGCGCCACTTGCCGCTGGTGGGGCTGGGCATTGGCGCATTTGGTGCGCTCATCTGGGGCGCGGCTGCGCAAGTGTGGCCACCCATGGTCGCGGCAGCGTTGAGCATGGCGGCCACTGTGTGGTTGACCGGTGGTTTTCACGAGGATGGCCTGAGCGACACCTGCGATGCCTTGGGTGGCACCGTCAGCCGCGACAAAGCCCTGCTGATCATGAAGGACTCGCGCATCGGTGCTTATGGCGCCATCAGCCTGGTCCTGATGCTCGGGCTGAAAGCCGCTACCTTGAGTGGCCTGGCACAGCACGGCCTGTGGTGGCCGGCCTTGGCCTTGATCTGGGCCCACGCCGCTTCGCGTGCCGTGGCCGTGACCTTGATGCGCTGGCTGCCCTACGCGGGTGACATCGAGCATGCCAAGGCCAAGCCGCTTGCCCTGAGCGTGCGGTCCGGCGCGGTGTTCATCGCCTGGTGTTGGGTGCTGCTGGCCACCTGGGGCCTGCTCTTGGTCTCGCCTTTCGATGACCCCCTCTCGGTCCTTCTGCCTGCCATGTTGTCGGCCTGGCTGGCCTGCGGTGTGGTGACCCTGGTGTGCGCCCGCTGGTATCGGCAGCGCCTGGGCGGCTACACCGGTGACACGCTCGGTGCCGCACAGCAGTTCAGCGAAGTCGTGGCTTTGCTCGCGTGGTTGGCGGTGGTCCACCACGGGGCCACCGTGGCCGCCTGGTTCGCATGATCGATCAGGCCAAGCCAGTGACCTTGTGGGCCTGGCGCCATCCCCAACCTGAGAACGTGGCGGGTCGGTGCATTGGCCGCACCGATGTGGCCGTGCCCGCCCGCCGCGCCAAGCGACTGGCCCGGCGCATCCAGAAGGCCGCTCGTCGGCATGGCCTGGCGAAGGTGGTGCACACCTCGCCCTTGCAGCGCTGCGCCTCGGTGGGCCGCTACTTGCGCCGCTGGGGCTGGACCCACGTGCAAGATCCCGCCTTGCTGGAGTTGGACTTTGGCACGTGGGATGGACTGCCCTGGCGCGACATCCCGCACGATCACATCGATCAATGGTGTGAGGCTTTTGTCACCCATGCCCCCGGTGGTGGCGAAGCTCTGCAGTCCTTGCTGGCCAGGGCAGCGTCCTGGAAACCCATCAGACACAACGCCGTGCTGGTCGCACATGCCGGCTGGATGCTGGCCAGACGCTGGGCCCATGACCACCCGCAGCAATCACCGCAACAGGCGGCTCAGTGGCCCGCCTCGCCACCCTACGGCACTTTGTGGCGTTTGCCCTGAGCCGAGCACTGTCCCGCCTCAATACCGCCCGGTGACGCCCGCCAATCGAAGGTAAGTTTTGGCCATCCAGGCGATGGTTGAGCGCCGCACCCGCGTCATCCAACTGCGTTGCCGAAGCAACGGCGGCGGGATTTCAACGCTCTGCTCAAAGTCGTGCAACAACGCGGCCGACAGCGTGCGCACAAAGCCCCGGTCGCGCACGACCAGGTTGGCTTCCAGGTTCAGCACCAGCGACAACGGGTCCAGGTTGGACGAGCCAATGGTGGCCCACTCGTCGTCCACGCACAGCACCTTGGCGTGCAGCAGCGCAGGCTGGTATTCAAAGATGCGGACCCCGTGAAGTTGCAGGTCGTGGTACAGCACCTGGGCCGCGATGGCCGCGATCTTGTAGTCCGCCTTGCCTTGCAACAGCAGCCTGACCACCACCCCGCGCTTGGCGGCGTTGCGCAGCGCATGCCGCAAGGCCCGTGCGGGGTAAAAATAGGGCGTGACGATGTCGACCCGGGTGCGCGCATGCTGGATCGCCTGCAAGGCCGTGCGCTCGATGGTGCGCCGCTGCAGCAGGTTGTCGCGCAAGACAAAAGCGCAGCGCATGGGCAGGTTGGTGGCCGAGGCCGCCGACAGATGCCTTTGCTCGCCTGGTGACAGCCGCAAACGAGCTTTCAACCACAAAGCGCGCAGCCGCTTCATGCTGCGGTGATCTGCCATCCAGTGAACGATGTCATCGCGCCAGTCTCGGCCCACCGTGGCCCGGGTCCACATGGCCTTGACCGTGTGCGCCATCGGCAAGACGGCGGGGCCGTTCACCTGCAAGGCATAGTCCAATCGAGGGTTCGACGACCAGCCCAGCGCCAGGTCGTAGCGGTCATCGATCAGGTTGATGCCACCCACGAAGCCCACCGCATCGTCGATCACGCACAGCTTCATGTGCATGCGCCGCCACTGCGATGAGTCCAATAGATTCAACAAACCGCGCACAGGCCGATACACCACCAGCTTGATGCCGGCCTCTTCCAGATCTCGCCACAGCGAGGCCGGCGCATCGCGCGAGCCCACGCCGTCCACCACGAAGTGCACGGGGATGCCTCTTTGCGCTGCTTTCATCAAGGCTTGCAGCACCGACTGGCTTTGTCCGATGGGCGACACCATGTAGGTCGCCATCCACACCGACCGTTTGGCGGCGTCAATGCTCGCGCACAAGGCCGGGAACTGTTCTGCTGCGCCCTTCAGCAAACTGACCTGGTTGCCGCCCGTGAACATGGGCTTGCGCTGGCCATACCAGGCCAGACCGCGCAGCGCGTGCGCCGAACTCTGTTCGGGCAGGGGGTTCATCAGGTGTTGTCGATGTCCAGTTCGACCACCAGGGGCAAGTGGTCCGACATGCGCGGCCAGGCGCCACCGCGCGGCACCATCACCGATTGGCAGGTCAAACCCCGTGTGTAAACGCGGTCCAGTGCCAGCACCGGGATGCGCGAGGGGAAGGTGGGCGTGTTCGGGGCCTTGGGCAAGCCGGCGCGTTTCAGATTGGCGGTGTGCAACACCGGGTCGAGCTTCTCATTCCAGTCATTGAAGTCGCCAGCCACCACCACCAGCGCATCGGGCGGCAAATCTCTGATCACCAGGGCGGCCAAGTGCTCGGCTTGCCGCACACGGCTGGCGTGGATCAGGCCCAGGTGCACCACGATCACGTGGATCTCGACGCCGCGCCAGAACACGGGCACGTGCAAAAAACCGCGCTGCTCGAACCGGTGGTCAGACACGTCATGGTGGCCGATGTTGCCCATCGGCCAGCGGCTCAGCAGGGCGTTGCCGTGTTCGCCATCCTTGGTGGTGGCGTTGGTCCGGTATGCCACGTCATAGCCCTCGGGCGCCAGAAAATCGGCCTGGGGCTGCTGCGGCCAACACATGGGGCCGTAGTCCGTGCGCGAAAAACGCCTGGCCTCGGCCCGGTGGAAATGGCGCACCTCCTGCAGGCACACGATGTCGGCATCAAAGGCCTCGACCGCCAGGCTCAGGTTGTGGATTTCCAGGCGCTTGGTGGGGCCCATGCCCCGCACGCCCTTGTGGATGTTGTAGGTGGCCACCCGCAGGTGCGTGGACGACTGCGTCGAAGGCGGCAACAGTGAGGACTGGAGAGGGTTCAGCACGGCGGATCATTCCAACAGCGGCGCGAACAAAGGCGTTCACCCTGACACCATAGCCGCAACTGACCCTGTCGTTCAGGCCGTTGAAGGGTTGGCTTTCCCGCTAAATCGAGGCAGTTGCAAAATCGCCTCGGCGTTGGACGGCGAAAAGCAGCGGTCTGCCGCCTCTTTCCAGGGCAGCCAGGCCCACGCGGTGTGCTCACGGGGGGCCAGCGTGACCGGGGTGTGGCGAGGCACGCACAAGCCAAAAACCCGTTCGGTGTTGTGGGTCACGCCCGGGGCGTAGCGGTGCCGCCAGACCGGGTAAATCTCGTAAATATTCTCGATGGCCCAATCCTGCAAAGCGTCCATCGGCACGGCTGGGCTGCCGATGACGATGCCGGTTTCTTCCGCCACTTCACGCATGGCCGTGACGTCCCAGGGTTCGTCTTGCAGGTCTTTTGACCCGGTCACGCTCTGCCAGAAACCGGGTTGCTGGGCCCGCTCGATCACCAACACCTCCAAGTCGGGCGAGTGGATCACCACCAGCACCGACAGGGGAATTTTGGGCGTACGCTCGCCCATGGAGTCAGGCTGTAGCCGTGCCTGCTTGCGGATTACGCAACCGGATGTGCAACTCTTTCAACTGCTTTTCATCGACCGGGCTTGGTGCATGCGTCAGCAGGCATTGAGCGCGCTGCGTCTTGGGGAAGGCGATCACGTCGCGGATCGACTCGGCGCCGGTCATCAGCGTGACCAGGCGGTCCAGGCCGAAGGCCAGGCCGCCGTGCGGAGGTGCGCCGTACTGCAAGGCGTCCAGCAGGAAGCCGAACTTCAACTGCGCATCTTCCGGGCTGATCTTCAAGGCGTTGAACACCTTGCTTTGCACTTCGGCGCGGTGGATACGGATCGAGCCGCCACCCAGCTCCCAGCCGTTCAGCACCATGTCGTAGGCCTTGGCGATGCACTTCTCGGGATCGGTGTCCATGAGGTTTTCATGGCCGTCTTTGGGGGCCGTGAAGGGGTGGTGCACCGCGTTCCAGCGGTCACCTTCTTCATCGTGCTCGAACATCGGGAAGTCGACCACCCACAGCGGGGCCCACTTGTGCTCGAACAGGCCGCTCTTCTTGCCGAAGTCGCTGTGGCCGATCTTCACGCGCAGCGCGCCCAGGCCATCGTTGACCACCTTGGCCTTGTCGGCACCGAAGAAGATCAGGTCGCCATTCTGCGCACCAGTGCGCTTCAGAATCTCGGCTAAAGCCTCGTCGTGCAGGTTCTTCACGATGGGCGATTGCAGGCCCTCGCGGCCCTTCTCGACCTCGTTGACCTTGATCCAGGCCAGGCCCTTGGCACCGTAGATCTTGACGAACTCGGTGTAGGCGTCGATCTCGCCACGCGACATGGCGCCGCCGCCGGGCACGCGCAGTGCGGCCACGCGGCCACCCTTGGTCGTGGCGGGCGTCGAGAACACCTTGAAGTCCACGCCGGCCATGATGTCGGTCAGCTCGGTGAACTCCAGCTTGACGCGCAGGTCGGGCTTGTCGGAGCCATACAAGTGCATCGCGTCGGCGTACTTCATGACCGGGTAGTCGCCCAGGTCCACGTCCAGCGCCGTCTTGAAGACGTGGCGGATCATGCCCTCGAACATGTCGCGGATCTCTTGCTCGCCCAGGAACGATGTCTCGATGTCGATCTGGGTGAATTCGGGCTGGCGGTCAGCGCGCAGGTCTTCGTCGCGGAAGCACTTGGTGATCTGGTAGTAACGGTCAAAGCCCGCCACCATCAACAGCTGCTTGAACAACTGGGGCGATTGGGGCAGCGCAAAGAACTGGCCGTCGTTCACGCGCGAGGGCACGAGGTAATCGCGCGCGCCTTCGGGCGTCGACTTGGTCAGCATCGGCGTTTCGATGTCGATGAAGCCGTGCTCGTCCAGGAACTTGCGCGCTTCCATGGCCACGCGGTAGCGCAGGCGCAGGTTCTTCTGCATGTAGGGGCGGCGCAGGTCCAGCACCCGGTGCGTCAGGCGCGTGGTTTCCGACAGGTTCTCGTCGTCCAGCGGGAAGGGCGGCGTCACGCTGGGGTTCAGCACTTCCAGGGTGTGGGCCAGGATTTCGATCTTGCCGCTGGTCAGGGCCGTGTTCTCGGTGCCGGCAGGGCGCGCACGCACCAGGCCGGTCAGCTTCACGCAGAACTCGTTGCGCACGCCTTCGGCCACCTTGAAGGTGTCGACGCGGTCGGGGTCGCAGACGATCTGGACCAGGCCTTCGCGGTCGCGCAGGTCAATGAAGATCACGCCGCCGTGGTCGCGGCGACGGTGGGCCCAGCCCATCAGCGTCACGGTCTGGCCCATCAGCGCTTCGCTGACCAGTCCGCAGTAAGTGGTTCGCATCGTTGTTCTCCGGATGATCGTGTTCGTGGGGCGGCCGGCGCTGAACGCGCGAGCCCGCCCGCAACCCTCGATTGTCCCTCAGGATTGAGGTTGTCAGGCCGTGCGGCTTGGCTTGACGTGGTTGGTGACGGTCACCGCGTGGAGCGGCGGGGCCACCACGCCCATGGAAATGATGTATTTCAGGGCTTCGTCCACCGACATTTGCAATTCGATCACGTCGCTGCGCGGCACGATCAGCATGAAACCTGAAGTGGGGTTGGGGGTGGTGGGCACGTACAGGGTGAGGTGGTCATCGCTCAGGTGCGCGGCCACTTCACCACTGGGCTTGCCGGTGACGAAGCCGATGGTCCATGACCCGGCGCGGGGGTATTGCACCAGCACCGCATGGCGAAACGCCTGGCCGCTGCTGGAAAACAGCGTGTCCGACACCTGTTTGACCGAGGTGTAGATGGATTTGACGATCGGGATGTTGGAAAACACCCGGTTCGACTGGTCCAGGATCCACTGGCCCGCGAAGTTGGTGACGGCCAGGCCGGTCAGCAACAGCACCGAAATCATCACGATGGCGCTCAGCCCCGGGATGGAGCGCAGGGATTGCAGGCCGGGGCGCAGGCTTTCCGGCAGCACGGTCTGCGCGGCGACGATCAAGCCGGCGAAGACGCCATCCAGCACGCCCAGCACCTGCATCATCACCCAGATGGTGATGGTCAAAGGCAGCCACACGAGCAAGCCGGTCAGGATGTATTTCTTCACAAATGCGTTTCAAGATGAGGCCGCAAGGGCCGGGTGATCGCAGGGGGTGCGGTCCGTGGATGAACCGTCGTTCAGGCTGTGCCGGCAGGCGAGCTGCCGCCCGAAGAGGGCGTGGTGGTGCTGGCGGGGGTGGTCGGGGTGGTCGATGGCGTCGCGGCCGGAGTTGCCGTGTCAGGGCTGCCCGAGGCCGCCTTGTCTTTCGATTCCGGTGCAGCGGCTGTGCTGGCGCCACCGCGGAAATCGGTCACGTACCAGCCCGAACCCTTCAATTGAAATCCAGCCGCCGTCAGTTGCTTCTTGAAGCTTTCGGCCCCGCAGGCCGGGCAGGTGGACAGGACGGGATCGGACATTTTTTGCAAAACGTCCTTGGCATGACCGCAAGACTCACAGCGGTAGGCGTAAATCGGCATCTCAAACCCTCGGGTTTTCCAGTAAGACCAGCATTCTACGTGCCCCGCTCAGGCTTGGTGGTGCTTTCGGTGGCGGTGGTCCGTGATGAACTGAGGCGCCAATGAACCGATCACCATGCCGGCGAAGGCTGCGATCAAGCCCGCCAACTGACCTGGAAACGCCTCGCCCCAAGGGGCATGGAGCAGGAACGCACCCCACACGCCAATCCCCAAGGCGATGGACAGCACCGCGCCTTGCGTGGTGGCGCGCGACCAGTACAGGCCCATCGTCAGGGGGATGAATGCGGCCACCAAAGGCACTTGGTAAGCCGAGGACACCAGGTCATAGATCGGGGTGCCCTCCATCGCGATGGCATAGGCCAGCACCAGCGCGGTGAACACAAAAATCGTGATCCGCAGGGCCAGCAGCACCTGCTTGTCGCTCATGCCAGGCCTGATATTTTTGAGGATGTTTTCCACGAAGCTGGTCGAGGGCGCCAGCAGGGTGGCCGACGAGGTCGATTTGATGGCCGACACCAGGGCGCCAAAGAAGAAGATCTGCGCCACCAGGGGCATGTGCGTCAGGATCAGGGTGGGCAGCACTTTTTGCGGGTCATTGGCCAACAGGGCCTGGGCCTCGCTGGGCATGATGATCATGGACGCGGCCACGATGAACATCGGCACAAAGGCAAATGCCAGGTAGCTGAAGCCACCAATCACGGCGCCGCGGCTGGCGGTCTTGCTGTCCTTGGCCGACATCACGCGCTGGAAAACGTCCTGCTGCGGGATGGAGCCAAACATCATGGTGACGGCGGCGGCGATGAAGGCGATCCATCCCGAGGGGGTGTGTTCCGGCCAGATCTTGAACCAGTCGTTGGACTGGGCCAGCGCGATGACTTTGTCGGCGCCACCGGCCTGCTCGCTCGCCATCACGGCAATCACCGACAGGCCGACGACCAGCACGATCATCTGGATGAAGTCGGTCCAGGCCACGGCCAGCATGCCGCCGATCAGCACATAGACCAGCACCAGGCTGGTGCCGAGGATCATGCCCATCCAGGGCTGGATGGCCCCGCCGGACAGCACCGAAAACACCAGGCCCAGGGCCGTGATCTGCGCGGCCACCCAGCCCAGATAGCTCAGGATGATGGCGATCGAGCAAAAGATTTCCACGCCTTCGCCGAAACGGGCGCGGTAGTAATCGCCGATGGTCAGCAGCTTCATTTTGTACAGCTTGGTCGCGAAAAAGGCGCCCACCAGCACCAGGCACATGGAGGCCCCGAACGGGTCTTCAATCACCGCGTTCAAACCGCCTTGCACGAACTTGGCCGGGATGCCCATCACCGTTTCTGCGCCAAACCAGGTCGCGAAGGTGGTGGTGATCACCATGGCCAGAGGCAGGCTGCGGCCTGCGATGGCGAAGTCGGTCGTGTTCTTGATGCGTGTGCCGGCGTAGACCCCGATGCCCATGGTTCCCACCAGGTACAGGATCACAAACCAGAGCAAAGTGGTGTTCATGTCGCCAAAAACCTTTCACTGTCGGACCGAAGGATCGGCGCGCAGTGTAAGGCCTTGCTCGCCTAAATGATGCCGGCCAAGTGCAGCTTCAGCAAGAGTTGCGCCACCAGCAGGCCCATGACGAAACCCATGCCCACCCACAGGGCCGCCGTCATGGTTCGGTTGGTCTTGCGCTGTTCTTTCAGGATGGCGGCCAGGTCGCGCCTGAGGCCAACGTCGCTTCGCTCCAGGTTCTGGTGCAAAAGACGGGGCAATTCGGGCAGCAGTTTGGCGTAGCGGGGGGCTTCCTGCTTCAGCCGCTCCAGCAGGCCGCGCCAGCCGACTTGCTCGTTCATCCAGCGTTCCAGGAAAGGCTTGGCGGTGCTCCACAGGTCCAGGTCGGGGTCGAGCTGCCGGCCCAGGCCTTCCACATTGAGCAAGGTCTTTTGCAGCAGCACCAGTTGTGGCTGGATCTCCACATTGAATCGCCGGGAGATTTGAAACAGGCGCAACAAGACCAATCCCAGCGACAGGTCCTTCAAAGGCCGGTCGAAATAGGGCTCGCAGACCGTGCGCACCGCGCCTTCCAGTTCGTCAACCCGGGTGTTGGCTGGCACCCAGCCGCTTTCGATGTGCAGCTCCGCCACGCGTTTGTAGTCGCGGCGGAAGAAGGCGATGAAGTTTTGCGACAGGTACTCTTTGTCGACCTCGGTCAGCGTGCCGATGATGCCGAAGTCGAGCGCAATGTAGCGGCCGAAAGTTTCAGGGGCCAGGCTGACCTGGATGTTGCCCGGGTGCATGTCGGCGTGGAAGAAACCATCGCGGAACACCTGGGTGAAGAAGATGGTGACGCCATCGCGCGCCAGCTTCTTGATGTCGACGCCGGCATCGCGCAGGCGGGCCAAGTGGCTGATCGGCACGCCTTTCATGCGCTCCATCACCATCACGGTGCCGGTGCAGTAGTCCCAGATCATCTCCGGCACCAGGACCAGGTCCAGGTTCTTCATGTTGCGACGCAATTGCGCGGCGTTGGCAGCTTCGCGCACCAGGTCCAGCTCGTCGTGCAGGTATTTGTCGAACTCCGCCACCACCAGGCGCGGCTTGAGGCGGCGACCATCGGCCCACAAAAACTCCACCCAGCCGGCCAGCTTGCGCATCAGGGCCAGGTCATCTTCGATCACGCGCAACATGCGGGGTCGCAACACCTTGACGGCCACCTCGCGCCCGTCGTGCAGCACGGCAAAGTGCACTTGCGCAATGGAGGCGCTGGCCACCGGTTCGGTGTCGAATTGCTTGAAGATGGCGGCAATGGGCTTGCCCAGCGCTTTTTCCACCAGCTTCATCGATTCTTCGCCAGGGAAAGGCGGCACCCGATCCTGCAGCTTGGCGAGTTCATCGGCCACGTCGGGGGGCAGCAGGTCGCGGCGCGTGGACAGCATTTGCCCAAACTTGATGAAGACGGGGCCCAGGCTCTCCAGTGCCTGGCGCAGGCGCTCGCCTCGTGGGGCATGCAGGCGTCGTCCCGTCGAGATGATGCGGGACAGCAGGTGCAGGCTGGGGCGGCGCAGGCTGTCCAGCGCCAGCGCATCCAGTCCGTATCGCAAAAAGATCAAGCCAATGAACAAGGCGCGCATCAGGGTTCCCGCAGCCTCTCAGCGTTTGGCGTCGTGGAAGCCTGGTCGGCGGCCCGCATCCGGGCGCCAGCGCAGCATGGTTTCCTTGAGGCTCTCGCCCACGGAGCGCAGCACCTGGCTGGGGGTGTTGCCCAACCAGCGGGCCAGGTCATCTTCGATGTCCCAGCGCAGATTTTTCATCAGCCAGGAGGCCGTTTCAGCCAGTGCGGCATCACCATCGATGCTGACCTCGGGGCGCTCACCTTGCAGTGCTCGCCGAGCCATGGTCCACGGCGCGGTCAAATGGACGGTCAGGGTCAAGCCGACAGGGGTGTCGGCTGCACCATCGGCGGTGGTCACCTCAAACAGGCCGGCCGGCGTGACGGTCAGCCGCACGGGATGGGGCGCCCAATCGGCGCTGGTGCTGCCTGGTGCCAGCCAAGCGGCGAAGGGGGGCACGAAAGAAGAAGTCCAGCGGATATCGACGGTCCGGCCCACGTGCGCCTTGAGCTTGGCCATGGCCACGGGCTCGCTGGCCACCACGTGGTTGAGCAGCAGTGCAAGCCGCGGCAGTGCCAGCGGGCCAATCCAGGAGAGGGGGTTAATTGCCATGAAGTAATTGTAGGTGTGGGCCGACAGTTGAAACGGGTGGCTACCAATTGGGGTGTGCACCGTTTCATTTGTCATGTTTTTTGAGCCACAATCGTTGGCAGACTTTATGCATGGCGCCCGACCCTGGGCCAGCTGTGGTCATGGGCTGTCTACGCCGACCATGACGTGGGCAGAGTTCAACGATTTCCGGGGCCTCGGGGTCTGCCCCTGGTGCACATGTTCAATAACCGCAACTACAACCGAACGTTTTTCAACGCACCGCAGTCGGTCACGTCTTTCATCGCAGCATTCCTGGAACCGCTGGTCACGGTGGCTTCCCTGCTGGGCACCATGGCGTACTACGACGAGCCAGTCCTGCGCGCATCGATGGCGCTTTGCTTGCTGGTGTTTGCCCTGACCTTTCCGGGGCGCAATCGGTTCAACGACTCTCGCCTTGAAGCGGGTGTGGACATCGCCAGTTCTTGGGTGTCCATGCTGCTGATCCTGTGGCTTTGCGGGTATGCCACCAACAGCTTGATGTTCTTCGACTTCACGGTGATGTTGTCGTGGGCGGTGGTCACGCCGGTGCTGCAATGGATTGCGGTGCTGATTGGCAAGGCCATCCTGAAGCACCGCGCCTCTCAGCCCAACGCCCGTCGGCGCGCCATCGTGGTGGGGGCGGGGCCCTTGGGTGGCAAGGTGGCCCGTGCCCTGCAGAGCAACCTGGATCAGGGTACCGAGTTCGTGGGCTATTTCGATGACCGCACCGACAGCCGCGTGCTGTCCGAGGCCGTCAGCATGCGCCTGGGCGGCCTGCGCGATGTCGCCAATTACGTCTACGCCCACGGCATCCACGAGGTCTACATCACCTTGCCGCTGGGCTCTCAGCCCCGCATTGTGGAATTGCTGGAAGCCGTGCAAGGCACCACGGCCTCCCTGTATTTCGTGCCGGACGTGTTCGGCATCAGCATCATCCAGGGCCGCCTGCAAGACATGAATGGCGTGCCGGTGGTGGGCATTTGCGAAACCCCCTTCACGGGGACCAATGAGCTGGTCAAGCGGGCATCTGACATAGTTCTTGGCAGCATCATCGTGGTGCTGATCTCGCCCATTTTGCTGGGCTTGGCCATCGGGGTGAAACTGAGCTCGCCGGGGCCGGCCATCTTCCGGCAAAAGCGCAATGGTCTGGATGGCGAGGAAATCATCGTCTACAAATTCCGGTCCATGCGCTCACAAGACAACGGCGCGGTGGTCAAGCAGGCCACCAAGGGTGATTCACGGATCACGCCTTTTGGGGCGTTCATCCGCAGAACCTCGCTTGACGAATTGCCGCAGTTCATCAATGTTCTGCAGGGGCGCATGAGCATCGTGGGGCCACGCCCCCATGCCGTGGCGCACAACGAGGAATACCGTCGGCTGATCAAGGCTTACATGGTGCGCCACAAGGTGCGCCCCGGCATCACCGGCTGGGCGCAGGTGAATGGTTACCGAGGTGAGACCGAGACCATCGACAAGATGCAGGCTCGGGTGGAGTTTGACCTGGAATACTTGCGGAACTGGTCGCTGGGGCTTGACTTGCAGATCATCATCCGCACCATCCGCCTGATGATCTTTGACCGCAACGCTTACTGAAAGAGGTTGGCTGTGAAACTAAAAATGAATCAATCCGCGCTGAGTTCGGTGTCTGTGGCTGCTTTGCTGGCCTGTGTGATACCTGCCAATGCCGAGCCTTTTTCGCTGAAATTGAGTGAGGTCGTGTCCTACGACAGCAATTATGCGAGAAATACCCAAGATCAGGCCGAAGTCGTTTCGAGCACCGGGGTCACCCTGGGTTTTAATCAAAGCTATGGGCGTCAGATTTACACGGCTTCTGGCAAGTTTGGTATTGACAAGCATAAAAACTTCAAAGAGCAGGATAACAATAATTATGACCTGAGTGCAGGGTTCACGTCGGGCATCGCCTCCAACTGGGTTGTGGCGCTCAATGGTTCCACCAGTGAAAGGTTGAACTCGGTTAAAAACAATCCATTGAATAATCGTTTGGCCAAGAACATGGCGACTTCGCACAATGTCGGGGCGAATGTGCAATATGGGGTCGCTGGGCGCTGGTCGTTGCTGGGTTCCGTAGGCATGGCACGCAATTCATATTCGCTGGCTTCGTATGAATATCAGAACCGGGAGCAAAGTTCAGGTGGGTTGCGATTGGTTTACAACACCAGCGATTTGTTGAGTTTTGGTGTGGGGGTTTCTACAGCGAACAGTAAGTACCCCAATCGGTTCGTTAATGGCGTGTCGGAGGAAATCAAGCAAAACAGCCTTGATTTTTCCACCAATTGGCAGGTGACGGGCTTCAGTCGCCTGGATGCGATTTTGAGTTATGCCAAGAATAAATACAAATCAGATTCGAATGCTGATTTCAAGGGCTTCACTGGGCGTTTGAATTGGGACTACAAGCCGACTGGGTTGACGACATATTCTTTGTCTGCGGCACGCAGTACCAATAATGACGGCAGTGGTACGGGGTTGCGAAACAATTATCGCGATACTGTTGATACATTTTTGGGCCCCTTGCCGATTGGGCGCTACATCGACACCACCATCAACAGCGTGACGACCTCGGTGGATGGAAGGATGCGTTGGACGCCGACCGCAAAATTAGGTTTCACCGCTGGATTGGGGTGGGATAAATATGATACCAATACATCGCGTACCAACGGCGTGTCAGGAAAGACCTCCAGTGACTACACCGTGGTATCACTGGCCTCTGATTATAATTTCTCGCGCGCCATCGCCGTGGGCTGCTCGATTCAGCAATACAAGCAGTCGGCTGAAAGTAATCCCCAGGTGTCCACCAACACCCAACGCGTTGGCCATGACGGACGCCAGTTCAGTTGCAGTGCCAGTTTCACCATTGACTGAGAGTTGACCATGCCCTGCATCCTCCTGACCGGCGCCACCGGCTACATCGGCTCCCACACCTGGTTGGCGCTGCAAAGTGCCGGGTTTGACGTGGTGGGAGTGGACAGCTTCGTCAACAGCTCGCCCAAAGTGCTGCAACGGCTGGAGCACCTTGGAAAGATCAAACCGCGGTTTGTCGAAGGCGATGTGCGAGACGCCGCAGTGCTGGACGAATGCTTCAAACTGGGCCAATCCGAGTTTGGCGGTATTTCAGCGGTGGTGCACTTCGCGGCTTTGAAGGCTGTGGGCGAATCGGTTGAAAAGCCCCTGGATTACTTCGAAAACAACCTCGGCGGTCTGTTGTCGGTGGCCCAGGCCATGAAACGCCATGGCGTGTTCAATCTTGTGTTCAGCTCGTCGGCCACGGTGTATGGCAAGCCTGACCAGTTGCCCATCACGGAAGAGGCGGCCTTGCGGGTGACCAATCCCTATGGTCAGACCAAGCTGATGGGCGAAGAAATTTTGCGCGAGTTGGAGCGTTGTGACAGCAGTTGGCACGTGGCTTACCTGCGCTATTTCAACCCCGTGGGCGCCCATGAGAGCGGCCAGATTGGCGAAGACCCGCGCGGCATCCCCAACAACCTGATGCCCTATGTGGCCCAGGTCGCCGCCGGCAAGCGCGAGCACCTGAACGTCTACGGCAATGACTACGACACGCCAGACGGCACCGGCGTGCGCGACTACATCCACGTCTGCGATCTGGCCGATGGGCATGTGGCCGCACTGCGTTACCTGGCCGAGCAGAACCGCTCGTTGACGGTGAACCTGGGAACAGGGCAGGGCTACAGCGTTCTGGAGTTGGCGAAGGCTTATGGCAAGGCTTCGGGGCGTGACATTCCGGTGGTTTTTGCCCCGCGTCGCCCGGGTGACATCGATGCCTGCTACGCTGATCCGGCGCATGCACTCAACACCATGGGTTGGAAGGCTCAGCGTGGCCTCGACGACATGTGTGCGGATTCCTGGCGCTGGCAATTCAACAACCCCCAGGGCTTTGCTGGATAACAGGCCTGAAATTTGCTGAACAGAACCGTATGAAACTCAATTTGCTTCCCGTGATCATGGCCGGTGGCTCGGGCACCCGCCTTTGGCCGCTGTCTCGCGCCTTGTACCCCAAGCAGTTCCTGGTGCTGCAAGGCAATCAAAGCCTGTTTCAGCAAGCGCACCTGCGTTTGCAGTCCTTGGGCGCAGAAGACATTGAGGTCGCCAAGCCTTGCGTGGTGGGCAACGAGGAACATCGTTTCCTCGTGCTGGATCAACTGCGTGAACTGAAGGGCGAGCCCTCGTCTTTGCTGCTGGAGCCCGTGGGTCGCAACACCGCTCCTGCGGTGGCGCTGGCCGCCTTGCAAGCCGTGGCGCAGGGGGACGACCCGATCCTGGTGGTGACGCCCGCCGATCAGACCGTGACCGACGAAGCGGCTTACACCAAGGCTTTGCAGGCCGCAGTGCGTTGCGCCGCCAAGGGCGACATCGTGATCCTGGGCATCACGCCCGATCGCCCAGAAACCGGTTTCGGCTACATCCGCACCGAGCAAGCGCAGGCCGATGGCGCGCGCGGCGTGGTCGCATTCGTGGAGAAACCCAACCTGGAAACCGCCAAGGGCTATCTGGCCGAGGGCGGCTACTTCTGGAACAGCGGCATGTTCGTGATGCGCGCCTCACGCTGGTTGGCCGCGCTGGAGCATTTCCGCCCGGACATCCTCCAGGCCACGCGCAAGTCCTTTGACGTGCGCACCACCGATGCCAGTTTCGTGCGTCCCGGCAAGGCCGAGTTTGCGCAAGTGCCGTCCGAGTCGGTCGACTATGCGGTGATGGAGCAGTGCCCCGGCAAGCCAGCCAGCGGCTTCGTCGTTCGCATGGTGCCGCTGGACGCGGGTTGGTCCGACCTGGGGGCGTGGGATGCCGTCTGGCAAGTCAGCCCTCAGGATGCCCAAGGCAACGCGAGCCAGGGCGATGCCCTGCTGCACAACAGCCGCAACACCTTGGTCCATGCCACCAGCCGCCTGGTGGCCACGGTGGGCCTGGACAACATCGTCGTGGTGGAGACGCCCGATGCCGTGCTGGTGGCCGACCGCAGTTGCAGCCAGGACGTCAAACAGATCGTCAATGCGCTGGCTTTGCAAGAGCGCAGCGAAGGCACCGTGCACCGCCGTGTGCACCGGCCTTGGGGCTGGTATGACTCGATCGATTTCGGGCCACGTTTCCAGGTCAAGCGCATCATGGTCAAGCCGAAGGCCAGTCTCAGCTTGCAAATGCACCATCACCGCGCCGAGCATTGGATCGTGGTCAGCGGCACGGCCGAGGTCACCAATGGCGACAAGGTCTTGATGTTGTCCGAGAACCAGTCCACCTACATCCCACTGGGGACGGTGCACCGCTTGGTCAACCCTGGCACGATTCCGCTGGAGATCATCGAAGTGCAGTCGGGCAGTTACCTGGGTGAAGACGACATCGTCCGCTTCCAGGACAACTACGGCCGGTCGGCTTAAAAACCCACTCGCTCAGCGTTGTTTCAAACCGAGCACGGCCAGCAAATCCAGCGGCCGCTGGGTGATCACGCTCGCACCCCAGTCGCGGATGTCGTGGCTGTGGCCCAGGTAACCCCAGGCTGCGGCGGCACTGGGCATCCCGGCGGCTTGGGCGGCCTGGATGTCGCGCAGGTCATCGCCCACATACAGCGTGGCGGCCGGATCTGATTGGATCTGTTCGCAGGCGGTCAGCAAGGGCAAGGGGTGCGGCTTGGCGTGGGCTGTGCTGTCACCGCTGATGGTGCTCATGCTTCGCTTGTCCAGGCCCAGTCCCTGCATCACCGGGATGGTGAAGCGGTGGGGCTTGTTGGTGACCACGCCCCATTTCAGGCCCGCCTGTTCCAACTGATCCAGCAGCTCAGCCACGCCGTCGAACAGCACGGTGGTGTCGCTCAGGCATTGCGTGTAGGCGTCCAGAAAGGCCAGGCGCAGATCGTCGTACTCGGCATGGCCGGGGTGGATGTCCAGGCCGACGCCGATGAGGCCGCGCGCGCCAGCGGAAGCGTGCGGGCGGAGCAAGTCCAGCGGCATGGGTGGCAGGCCGCGTTGAACCCGCAAGCGGTTGAGTGCACCACCCAGGTCGCCCGCCGTGTCGGCCAGGGTGCCGTCCAGATCGAACAGCACCGCCTGGGGCGGCATGGCCCAGTGCAAGGCCATCATGCTCATGCGCTGGCGGGCTTGCGGCAAGCGATCATGTAGTTGACGCTGGTGTCGCCCGACAGCCAATAGCGGCGGGTGATGGGGTTGTACTCCAGGCCCTTCATCTGGGTTGTCGTCAAATCGGCCTCGCGCGCCCAGCGGGTGAGTTCGGCCGGGCGGATGAAGCGGGCGAATTCGTGGGTGCCCTTGGGCAGCAGCTTGAGCAGGTACTCGGCGCCCACGATGGCGAAAAGGAAGGACTTGGGGTTGCGGTTGAGCGTGGAAAAGAAGATCCAGCCACCCGGTTTGGCCATCTGCGCGCAAGCCCGCACCACCGACGAAGGGTCGGGCACGTGCTCCAGCATTTCCATGCAGGTGACCACGTCGAACTGCGCGGGTTGTTCGGCGGCCAGGGCTTCGGCAGAGATGCTGCGGTAGTCCAGGTTGGTCACGCCACTTTCCATGGCGTGCAGTTGAGCCACTTTCAAGGGCCGGTCGGCCAGATCGATGCCCAGCACGTTGGCGCCACGTCGGGCCATCGATTCAGCCAGGATGCCGCCGCCGCAGCCCACATCCACCACGCGTTTGCCCGCGATGTGGGCTTGCTGGTCGATCCAGTCCAGCCTCAGGGGGTTGATCTGGTGCAGGGGGCGGAACTCGCTTTCAGGGTCCCACCAGCGGTGGGCCAGGTCGCTGAATTTGGCCAGTTCTTGGGGGTCGGCGTTCGTCATCATGGGCAACATCGTACCGCGTGGGCGGGCAGGCAGAATGGGGCTTTGGTGAAAGGGCTGCGGATGTTGACGGTTTATGGGATCCCCAATTGCGACACGGTGAAAAAGGCGCGTACCTGGCTGGCCGAGCAGGGCCTTGAGTTCCAGTTCCACGACTACAAGAAACAAGGCGTGCCGGCGGACAGGCTGGACGCCTGGATCAAGTCGGTGGGCTGGGAAGTGCTGGTGAACCGCCAGGGCACGACCTGGCGCAAGCTGGACGACGCGACCAAGGCTGGTGTGGTGGACGCGGCCAGTGCCAAGGCCCTGATGCTGGTCAACGCGAGCGTGATCAAGCGACCGGTCATTGAACAGGACGGGCAGGCGAGGGTGGTGGGCTTTGACGAGAAAAAAGCCGCTGTCCTGGTGGATCAGCGGCCTTGAGCCTGCTGGCTGGCGTTTTGGCCAGCCGACAGAGCTTCACCTGAAAGAAGAGTCAGGCCGCCAGCAACTGCCTCAGCACGAAGGGCAAGATGCCGCCGTGCTGGTAGTAATCCACCTCGATCGGCGTGTCGATGCGCAGGGTGACAACGACCTCCTGCACGCTGCCATCAGTCCGGTGGATGATCAGCTTGGCATCGGCCTGGGGCTTGATCTCGTCGCCCAGTTGCACGTCGATGGTCTCGTCGCCCTTCAGGCCCAGCGTTTCCCAGGTGTCGGTGCCCTTGAACTGCAGGGGCAGCACCCCCATGCCGACCAGATTGGAGCGGTGGATGCGCTCAAAGCTGCGCGCCACCACGGCCTTGATGCCCAGCAATTGCGTGCCCTTGGCCGCCCAGTCGCGGCTGGAGCCGGTGCCGTACTCCTCGCCCGCCAGGATGATGGTGGGCACTTTGGCGGCTTGGTATTTCATGGCCGCGTCGTAAATGGGCAGCTTGGCGCCCTTGTCTTCGCCCTCCAGTTGGTACAAGGTGTAGCCGCCTTCTTCGCGCGAGCCGTCAAGCTTGGGCGGCAGCATCAGGTTCTTGATGCGCACGTTGGCGAAGGTGCCGCGCATCATCACTTCGTGGTTGCCACGGCGTGAGCCATAACTGTTGAAGTCAGCCTTCTGCACGCCGTGGGCCAGCAGGTATTGGCCAGCGGGCGTGGTCTCCTTGAACGAGCCAGCGGGCGAGATGTGGTCGGTGGTGATCGAATCGCCGAACAAGGCCATGACGCGGGCGCCGGTCACGCCGGGGGCCGAGAAGACGGGCTCTTGCGTGAAGTCCTTGAAGAAGGGCGGCTCGGCGATGTAGGTGCTCTGGGGCCACGAGTACACATTGCCCTTGACGCCATTGATCTTGTTCCACAGCTTGCCCGGGTCGCTGGTGACCTTGTCGTAGTTTTCGCGGTAGGCCTTGCCGTTCAGGGCGTACTTGAGCAGCTTGTAGATCTCGTCGCTGCTGGGCCAGATGTCGCCCAGGTAGATGTCCTTGCCACCCTTGCCTTGGCCCACGGGTTCGGTCATCAGGTCCCTGGTGACGTTGCCGGCGATGGCGTAGGCCACCACCAGCGGCGGCGATGCCAGGAAGTTGGCCTTCAGGTTGGGGTGGATGCGGGCTTCGAAGTTACGGTTGCCGGACAGCACGGCGGCGCACACCAGGTCGTTGCGGGTGATGACTTCGTTGATCTCGGGGGTGAGGTCGCCCGCGTTGCCGATGCAGGTGGTGCAGCCGTAGGCGGCCAGGGTGAAGCCCAGCTTTTCAAGGTAGGGCAGCAGGCCGGCTTTTTCCAGGTACTCGGTGACGATGCGTGAGCCAGGCGCCAGCGAGGTCTTGACGTGCGGCTTGACCTTCAAGCCGGCCTCGACCGCCTTCTTGGCCAACAAGCCAGCGGCCAGCAGCACGCTGGGGTTGGAGGTGTTGGTGCAGGAAGTGATGGCCGCGATCAGCACGTCGCCATTGCCAATGCTGACGACATCGACGTTCTTGCTGGGCTTGCCCTTGGCTGATTCCAACGTGGGTCGGTTGGCCACCATCTCCACCACCTGGCGTGGCGCGCCAGCGGGCGTGGGTGTGGCGGGCGGGGCCAGTTCGCCGCCGCCCAGGCTGTAGCGTTGGCCCAACTTGTCGGCCGGTTGGTTGAAGCCGTTGTCGGCTGCGCTCTTGCTGTAGAGGTTGATGAACTGGCTCTTCACATTGCCCAGCTCGATCCGGTCTTGCGGGCGCTTGGGGCCGGACAGCGAGGGCGTGACGGTGCCCAGGTCCAGCTGGACGACGCTGGAGTAGTCGATCTCGCCAGCCTGCGGGATGCCGAACAGCTTCTGCGCCTTGAAATAAGCTTCAAACGCTTCGATCTCGGCTTTGGTGCGGCCGGTGCCCTTGAAGTAGTCGATGGTTTTCTCATCGACCGGGAAGAAGCCCATGGTGGCGCCGTACTCGGGGGCCATGTTGGCAATGGTGGCCCGGTCGGGCAGGGCCAGGGTGGTGGTGCCCGCGCCGAAGAATTCGACGAATTTGCCCACGACCTTGGCCTTGCGCAGGATTTCGGTCACGGTCAGCACCAAGTCGGTGGCGGTCACCCCTTCACGCAGCTGGCCGGTCAGCTCGAAGCCGACGACGTCGGGCGTCAGGAAGTACACCGGCTGGCCCAGCATGCCGGCTTCGGCCTCGATGCCTCCCACGCCCCAACCCACCACGCCAATGCCGTTGATCATGGTGGTGTGGCTGTCGGTGCCCACCAGGGTGTCGGGGTAGGCCACGCCATCCTTGGTTTTGTGCACGCCGCGTGCCAGGTATTCCAGGTTGACCTGGTGGACGATGCCAAAGCCCGGGGGAACCACGCCAAAGGTGTCAAAGGCCTGCATGCCCCATTTCATGAACTGGTAGCGCTCCTGGTTGCGCTGGAATTCCAGTTTCATGTTCAGGTCGAGCGAGTTCTTGGCGCCGTAGTGGTCGATCATCACGGAGTGGTCGACCACCAGGTCCACTGGCACCAGCGGCTCGATGGACTTGGGCGACTTGCCCAGGCTGGCGGCCACATTGCGCATCGCGGCCAGGTCGGCCAGCAGGGGCACGCCGGTGAAGTCCTGCAGCACCACGCGAGAGACCACAAAGGGGATTTCATCGGTGCGCAGTGCCACGGCTTGCCATTGGGCCAGCTCGGCCACGTGTTCGGGGGTGACCTTTTTGCCATCGCAGTTGCGCAGCACGGATTCCAGCACGATGCGGATCGAAACGGGCAGGCGGGCGATGTTGGGGTACTGCTTGGTCAACTCGGGCAGCGAGTAGAACTGCAGCGATTTGCCCGATGCGGTCTTGAATGTCTTGAGCGTTTTGGCAAACGCATGCTTGGGAACTTTGGCCATGTGGACTCTCCGTGCAAAACAGACGCGATGCGAAAATACCATTGTGGCAGGGCCTGCCAAGTTCTGCGCTAGGCTTGGCGCCATGGGGTTTTGTGATGTCCGGGTTTGGGGTGATGAGGGGTTGCGTTCATGATGATTGAGCCGCTTGAGGCGGGCGCGGCCCTGCACCAGCTGGCCGATTACGCGCCGCCGCCGCACACCGGGCTGGACATCGCCTACGCGGACGACACTTTTCTGATTGTCAACAAACCCAGCGGTTTGCTGAGCGTGCCGGGTCGGGGTGAGAAGTTTCATGACAGCCTGGCTTCGCGCGTGCTGCTGGCGTTTCCGCAAGGCTTGATCGTGCACCGCCTGGACATGCAGACTTCGGGCCTGCTGGTGATGGCGCTGGGCGCGCAGGCTCACCGCGAATTGAGTGATTTGTTCCAGAAGCGGCTGGTGCACAAACGCTATGTGGCGATGGTGGCTGGCCAGATGGCGACTGACAGTGGCGAAGTGGCGTTGCCCCTGATCACCGACTGGCCCAATCGGCCGCGCCAGAAGGTGGACTGGACCGACGGCAAACCGGCTTTGACGCGTTGGCAAGTGGTGGCGCGCGATGCCTTGCACAACACGACGCGGGTTGAGCTTGAGCCGGTGACGGGCCGCTCCCACCAGTTGCGCGTGCACATGATGTCGATCGGGCACGCCATTGTGGGTGACCCCTTGTACGCCAGCGCCACCGTGCGCGCACAGGCCGATCGCTTGCTGTTGCACGCGGCCGAATTGAAACTGCAGCATCCGCGAACGGGCGAATGGGTGCACACCCTGAGCCCCGTCCCGTTTTGACATCCGCTTTGAGTGATGACCACCATGAAGACTTTGATCATTGACCTGGACGACCTCATCATCGCCCTGGCCACGCGCTATGAGCTGGACGACCCCAGCCACTACCTGGACCTGGACAGTGGCGAGGTGATCTACGCGGGCGAGGGGCTGGAAGCCTTGCCGCCCGATCTGGCCACCAACCCGCGCTACCGCTGGATCGAATCGGTGCAGGCCGAGCCGGCCTTGCACGTCATCGAGTCCTTCATCACGCAGTTGAAGAACCCGCAGGCGCGTGCGACATTGACCGCTGCCTTTCAGGACGACGAGCCCTTCGAGGCCTTCAAGGAGGCCATGCAGACCTTGCCTGAGTTGCGAGACGAGTGGTTCACCTTTCACCACGAGGCTTATTCAGCGATGGCGCAAGACTGGTGCCACCAGCAAGGCATTGATCCCCAATGGGTGCAGGACGCGGCATGAGCGAGTTCACTTTCTTCTGGCACGACTACGAGACCTTTGGCCGCGTGCCCCGGCGCGACCGGCCAGCGCAGTTCGCGGGCATCCGCACCGACGCGCAGCTCAACGAAGTCGGCCAGCCGGTGATGCACTACTGCCAGCCCGCGCCCGATTACCTGCCCGACCCAGAGGCCTGTCTGCTCACGGGCATCCTGCCGCAAACCTGCCTGGAACGAGGCCTGCCCGAGCACGCCTTTGCCCAGGCCATCGAACGCGAGCTGGCCTGGCCCGGCACCGTCGGCGTGGGCTACAACACCATCCGCTTTGACGACGAGGTGACGCGCCACCTGTTCTGGCGCAACCTGATGGACCCGTATGCCCGCGAATGGCAAAACAACTGCGGGCGCTGGGATTTGCTGGACGTGGTGCGCTGCACCTGGGCCTTGCGCCCCGAAGGCATCGAATGGCCCAAGCACGACGATGGCCGCCCCTCGTTCAAGCTGGAACACCTCACGGCCGCCAACGGCCTGTCGCACGAGGCGGCGCACGATGCGCTGTCCGATGTGCGCGCCACCATCGGCCTGGCGCGCCTGATCCTGCAAAAGCAACCCAAGCTGTTCGAGTTCTGCTTGAAGTTGCGCAAGAAGGATGCCGTGCTGGCCGAGATCGGCGTGGGCAAACCTTTCTTGCATGTGTCGGGCCAATACGGGGTGGAGCGCGGCTGCCTGGCCATCGTTTGGCCCCTGGCACCGCACCCCACCAACAAGAACGAGCTGATTGTGTGGGACCTGTCGGTGGACCCGAGCGAGCTGTTCTCGCTCAAGGCCGAAGCCATCCGCCAACGCACCTTCAGCAAGGCCGATGAGCTGCCCGAGGGCATGAGCCGTCTGCCGCTGCGCTCCATCCACATCAACAAGTCGCCCATCGTGATCGGCAACCTCAAGACGCTCACGCCCGCCGTGGCGGCACGTTGGGGCCTGGACCTGGATCAAGCCTTGCGCCACGCCGAAGTGGCGGCGCGTCAGGGCGCCTCGATGGCAGGCATCTGGCCCGATGTGTTCGCGCGCCCGCCGCGTGATCAGGTCGCAGATGTCGATGAAGACCTGTACGGCGGCTTTCTGAGCAAGGCTGACCGCAACGCGCTGGACCGCCTGCGGGCCTTGAGCCCCGAACTGCTGGCCGAGCGCCGCACCGGTTTTGAAGACCCGCGCCTTGACGAATTGCTGTTCCGCTACCGCGCCCGCAACTTCCCGCAGACCTTGAGCGCCTCTGACCAGGAGCGGTGGCAGCAACTGCGGGTCGAGCGCTTGCACGATGGCGTGGGTGGTGGCTTGTCGCTGCAGGCCTTCTTTGACCGCATCGATGAACTCAGCGAAACCGCCGATGAGCGCGGGGAGGGCATCCTTGGCGCCTTGTACGACTACGCGGAGCAGATCGCGCCATGAGCGATTTGAAGTACCTGTCAGGCTACCCGGAGCACGTGCTGGTGCAGGTGCAGAAGGTCATCGACCAGGGCAAACTGGGCGAGGTGCTGCAGCGCAAATACGGCGACCAGCATGAGGTGCGCACCGACAAGGCTTTGTACGACTATGTGTTGGATCTGAAAGCCCGCCACATGCGCAATGCTGACGCCATCCACAAGGTGGTGTTTGACGGCAAGCTCAAAGTGATCCAACATGCCTTGGGCACGCACACGGCGATCTCGCGCGTGCAGGGCGGCAAGCTCAAGGCCAAGCGCGAGATTCGCGTGGCGGCCCTGTTCAAGGACACCCCGCCTGAATTCCTCAAAATGATCGTGGTGCACGAGTTGGCGCACTTGAAGGAGAAGGCGCACGACAAGGCTTTCTACCAACTGTGCCTCCACATGGAGCCCGATTACCACCAGCACGAGTTCGATCTGCGGCTTTACCTGACGAACCTGGAGTTAAGCGACGCTGCGTAGGACATGTCCTACCAGACCCGACGCGTTGGGCCGACAGACGCGGCGTGATGCGGGGCCCAACATGGGTTTCAAAATCACCAGGAGAGCCCCGCATGAACTCGCACCACGCTTTCTCTCCCCGCTGGAGCACCGCTTCGATCCCTGA
>Ga0209841_1000051_pt1 | contig 26239 bp, 29 predicted proteins | sample GWRWT4_30Apr14_FD_187185 | JGI IMG/M metagenome (GOLD analysis project Ga0209841, IMG submission 187185) | Sand microcosm microbial communities from a hyporheic zone in Columbia River, Washington, USA - GW-RW T4_30-Apr-14 (SPAdes) (version 2) | ecosystem: Engineered > Artificial ecosystem > Sand...
CGGACCAAGCCGCACGTCAACGTCGGCACGATTGGTCACGTTGACCACGGCAAGACCACGCTGACGGCAGCGATCACCACGGTGCTGTCCAAGGCCTTCGGTGGCGAAGCCAAGGCGTACGACCAGATTGACGCAGCGCCCGAAGAAAAGGCCCGCGGCATCACCATCAACACCGCGCACGTCGAGTACGAAACGAAGAATCGTCACTACGCGCACGTTGACTGCCCTGGCCACGCCGACTATGTCAAGAACATGATCACTGGCGCGGCCCAGATGGACGGCGCCATTTTGGTGTGCTCGGCCGCTGACGGCCCGATGCCCCAAACGCGCGAACACATCCTGTTGGCCCGCCAAGTTGGCGTGCCTTACATCATCGTGTTCCTGAACAAGTGCGACATGGTCGACGACGCCGAGTTGCTCGAGCTGGTCGAAATGGAAGTGCGCGAGCTGCTCGACAAGTACGAGTTCCCTGGCGATGACACCCCCATCATCCACGGTTCGGCCAAACTGGCGCTGGAAGGCGACAAGGGCGAATTGGGCGAGATGGCCATCATGAAGCTGGCCGATGCACTGGACAACTACATCCCCACGCCAGAGCGCGCCATCGACGGCACGTTCCTGATGCCTGTGGAAGACGTGTTCTCGATCTCGGGTCGCGGCACCGTGGTGACCGGCCGGATTGAGCGCGGCATCGTCAAGGTCGGCGAAGAAATCGAAATCGTCGGCATCGCTGACACGCAAAAGACCACCTGCACGGGCGTGGAAATGTTCCGCAAGCTGCTGGACCAAGGTCAAGCAGGCGACAACGTCGGCATCTTGCTGCGCGGCACCAAGCGTGAAGACGTGCAGCGCGGCCAAGTGCTGTGCAAGCCCGGCTCCATCAAGCCGCACACGCACTTCACCGGCGAGATCTACGTGCTGAGCAAAGATGAAGGTGGCCGTCACACGCCGTTCTTCAACAACTACCGCCCGCAGTTCTATTTCCGCACCACCGACGTGACTGGCTCCATCGAGCTGCCCGCCGACAAGGAAATGGTCATGCCCGGCGACAACGTGTCGATCACCGTCAAGTTGATCAACCCCATCGCCATGGAAGAAGGTCTGCGTTTCGCCATCCGTGAAGGTGGCCGCACCGTCGGCGCCGGCGTGGTTGCCAAGATCCTCGCGTAATTCATGACGTGTGCCCGTCTCGGCCTCGCGGCTGGTGACGGGCGTCATCTCTCTGTTTAAGGAGCCGTCATGGCACAACAAAAGATCCGCATCCGCCTGAAGGCGTTTGACTACAAGCTGATTGACCAGTCGTCGGCTGAAATCGTGGAAACCGCCAAGCGCACTGGCGCGATCGTCAAGGGCCCCGTGCCCCTGCCGACCCGCCTGCAACGCTTCGACATTCTGCGTTCGCCACACGTCAACAAGACGTCGCGCGACCAGTTCGAAATCCGCACCCACCAGCGTTTGATGGACATCGTGGACCCAACCGACAAGACGGTTGACGCCCTGATGAAGCTCGACCTGCCGGCTGGCGTGGACGTCGAAATCAAGCTGCAATAAGCTGCGCTGGGCTGTTAAAGGCCCTTCAACCCGCTGACGAATCGCAAGTACTTGCGGTGCTCAGCGGGTTTTGTTATAGTCGCAGGCTTTTCCGCCCTTGTTGGTGGAGAGAATTAATGGTGGTTTGGCAGATTTTCTGCCCGGCCACTACCTAAGTCAGCCCGGCCAATCGATGTCGGGCTTGTGTAAAAGGCCCCTATGTGGGGCTGGAGAAAAACCATGAGTCTTAGCAATCGCCTCGGATTGCTGGGCCGCAAGGTGGGCATGATGCGCATTTACACAGACGACGGCGATGCCGTTCCTGTGACAGTGCTTGATGTGTCCAACAACCGCGTGACCCAGATCAAAACCGTTGAGACTGACGGCTACACCGCCTTGCAACTGGCATACGGCTCGCGCAAAGCATCGCGCGTGACCAAGCCAGAAGCTGGCCACCTTGCCAAGGCAGGTGTGGAAGGTGTGGAAGTCATCAAAGAGTTCCCCGTCACCCCGGAAGTTGCCGCCGAATACAAGGCTGGCGCAGCCATTGCTGTGTCCGCCCTGTTCCAGGTCGGCCAAAAAATCGATGTGCAAGGCACCTCGATCGGTAAAGGCTTCACCGGCACCATCAAGCGTCACCACTTCGGTTCGCAGCGCGCGTCGCACGGTAACAGCCGTTCGCACAACGTGCCCGGCTCGATCTCGATGGCGCAAGATCCTGGCCGCGTGTTCCCAGGCAAGAAGATGTCGGGCCACCTCGGCGACGACACCGTGACCACGCAAAACCTCGACATCGTGCGCGTTGACGAAGCCCGTCAACTGCTGCTGGTCCGAGGCGCCGTGCCGGGCTCGAAGGGTGGCTTTGTCACCGTTCGTCCTGCCGTCAAGGTCAAGGTCAAGAAAGGAGCCAACTGATGCAGCTCGAGCTCCTGAACGAACAAGGTCAGGCCACTTCCAAAGTGGACGCTCCTGACACCGTGTTCGGCCGCGAATACAACGAAGCCCTGGTGCACCAGGTGGTCGTGGCTTATCAAGCCAACGCCCGCCAAGGCACCCGTGCCCAGAAGGACCGCGCCGTCGTCAAGCACACCACCAAGAAGCCCTGGCGCCAAAAAGGCACCGGTCGCGCTCGTGCTGGTATGTCCTCCTCGCCCCTGTGGCGTGGCGGTGGTCGGATTTTCCCGAACAGCCCTGACGAAAACTTCAGCCACAAAGTCAACAAGAAGATGTACCGCGCCGGCATGGCCGCCATCTTCTCGCAGTTGGCACGCGAAGGCCGCCTGTCCGTGGTGGACTCGATCTCGATCGATGCCCCCAAGACCAAGCTGCTGGCTGCCAAGCTGAAGGCCCTGAACCTCGACCACGTGCTGGTGATTGCCGACGAAATCGACGAGAACTTGTTCCTCGCCGCGCGCAATCTGCCCAACGTGCTGGTGGTCGAGCCGCGTTACGCCGATCCCCTGTCATTGGTGCACTACAAAAAGGTGCTCGTGACCAAGGGCGCGATCGACAAGCTCAAGGAGATGTTCGCATGAGCATCCTCAAATTCGATGAAAGCCGCCTGCTGAAGGTTCTGGTTGCACCAATCGTGTCTGAAAAGGCCACGGCTGCTGCTGAAGAACGTGGCCAGGTGCTGTTCAAAGTCGTGCGCGATGCGACCAAGCCCGAGATCAAAGCCGCTGTTGAGCTGCTGTTCAAGGTCGAAGTCAAGTCGGTGCAAGTGCTCAACCAGAAGGGCAAGACCAAGCGCTTCGGTGGCCGTGTCGGTCGCCGTGACCATGTCAAGAAGGCCTATGTGGCCCTCAAGGACGGTCAAGAGCTGAACTTCTCCGGGGAGGCTGCGTAATCATGGCTGTCGTTAAAGTCAAACCAACCTCGCCCGGTCGCCGTGGCGTCGTCAAGGTGGTTCACAAGCATCTGCACAAGGGCAAGCCCCATGCGCCTTTGCTGGAACCGCAAATCCAGAATGCTGGCCGTAACAACAACGGTCACATCACCATTCGCCATCGTGGCGGTGGCCACAAGCAACACTACCGCTTGGTGGATTTCGTCCGCAACAAGGATGGCATCCCCGCGAAGGTCGAGACCATTGAGTACGATCCAAACCGCACGGCTCACATCGCACTGGTGTGCTATGCCGACGGCGAACGTCGTTACATCATTGCTCCCCGTGGCTTGGTGGCTGGCGCGACCGTGATCAGTGGCTCTGACGCCCCGATCAAGGCTGGCAACACGCTGCCCATCCGCAACATCCCCGTGGGTTCCACCATCCATTGCATCGAGATGATGCCTGGCAAGGGTGCGCAAATTGCGCGCTCGGCTGGCACCTCCGCTGTGTTGATGGCCCGCGAAGGCACCTATGCTCAGGTCCGCCTGCGCTCGGGTGAAGTTCGCCGGATCCACGTCGAATGCCGCGCCACCTTGGGTGAAGTGAGCAACGAAGAGCACAGCCTGCGCCGTTACGGCAAGGCCGGTGCCATTCGCTGGAAGGGCATCCGCCCAACGGTTCGTGGCGTTGCCATGAACCCGGTGGATCACCCGCACGGTGGTGGCGAAGGCCGCACGGGCGAAGGCCAGGTCCCAGTGTCCCCATGGAACACGATGACCAAGGGCTATCGCACCCGCAACAACAAGCGCACGCAAACGTTCATCGTTTCGCGTCGCAAGAAGTAAGAGGTAGGCTGACATGGCTCGTTCTCTTAAAAAAGGTCCCTTCGTTGACCACCACCTGTCTGCAAAAGTCGACAGAGCTGCTGCCATCAAGGACAAGAAGCCCATCAAGACTTGGTCGCGTCGTTCCACGATCCTGCCCGAGTTCATTGGCTTGACGATTGCCGTGCACAACGGCAAACAACACGTGCCTGTGTACGTGACCGACCAGATGGTTGGCCACAAGCTCGGCGAGTTCGCCCTGACCCGTACGTTCAAGGGTCACCCAGGCGACAAGAAAGCCAAGAAGTAAGGAGCCCGACGATGGAAACCAAAGCAATCGTTCGCGGCGTTCGGCTCTCATGCGACAAAGGTCGCCTGGTGGCTGACCTGATTCGCGGCAAGAAAGTCGATCACGCCCTGAACATCCTGACCTTCACTCAAAAGAAGGCCGCTGGCATCATCAAGAAGGCTCTGGAGTCCGCAATCGCGAACGCCGAGCACAACGACGGTGCTGACATCGATGAACTGAAGGTCAAGACCATTTATGTGGAGCAAGGCACCACGCTGAAGCGTTTCACCGCACGGGCCAAAGGCCGCGGTAACCGCATCAGCAAGCCAACTTGCCACATCTATGTGACCGTGGGTAACTAAAAGGCAAACCATGGGACAAAAAATCCATCCAACCGGTTTCCGCCTGGCGGTGACCCGCAATTGGTCATCACGCTGGTATGCGAGCAACCGCAACTTCAGCAAAATGTTGGCTGAAGACTTGGGCGTGCGTGAGTACCTCAAGAAGAAACTGAAGAATGCCGCCGTGTCGCGCATCCTGATCGAGCGTCCCGCCAAGAGCGCACGCATCACCATTTTCTCGGCTCGTCCGGGCGTGGTGATCGGCAAGAAGGGCGAAGACATCGAGAACCTCAAGATTGAACTGGCCAAGCGCCTGGGCTGTCCTGTGGCAGTGAACATCGAAGAAGTGCGCAAGCCTGAAATCGATGCTCAACTGATCTCGGATTCGATCACGCAGCAATTGGAAAAGCGGATCATGTTCCGCCGTGCCATGAAGCGCGCCATGCAAAACGCCATGCGTCTGGGTGCCCTGGGCATCAAGATCATGTCGGCAGGTCGTCTGAACGGCATCGAAATCGCACGGACCGAGTGGTACCGCGAAGGTCGCGTGCCGCTTCACACCCTGCGTGCTGACATCGACTACGGCTTCTCTGAAGCACAGACCACCTACGGTGTGATCGGTGTCAAGGTGTGGGTCTACAAGGGTGACCGTCTGCCGAATGGCGACGCACCGGTGGTCAAGGGCGAGGATCGTGAAGACGACCGCCGCAACCGCCGTCCCCGCACTGACCGCCCCAACGACCGCCGTCCTCCTTCACGTGGCGCAACACGTGGTGCCCCTCGCGCTGATGGCGCGCCGGGTGCTGCTGCTGCCCCCGAAGGTGGTGACAAGCCCGCTGATGCCGGTGCTGCCAAGCGCGTCCGCAAGGTCGTCGCTCCGATGGTCGCCGCCGCTGACGCGAAAGGAGAATAATCAATGTTGCAACCTAATCGTCGCAAGTTCCGCAAGGAACACAAGGGTCGCAACACGGGTGTCGCCACCCGTGGCGCCACCGTTGCGTTCGGCGAATTCGGTCTGAAGGCCACTGAACGTGGTCGCCTGACGGCCCGTCAGATCGAAGCAGCCCGTCGTGCCATTTCGCGTTGTGTCAAGCGTGGTGGCCGCATTTGGATCCGCATCTTCCCGGACAAGCCAATTTCCCAAAAGCCCGCAGAAGTGCGGATGGGTAATGGTAAGGGTAGCGTTGAGTACTACGTCGCTGAAATTCAGCCCGGCAAGGTGCTCTACGAAATCCACGGGGTTCCCGAGGAACTGGCCCGCGAAGCCTTCCAGCTCGCGTCAGCCAAACTGCCTCTGCGCACGACATTCGTCACGCGCATGATCGGCTCTTAATTGGTCGCAAAGGAAAAGAAGCACATGAACGCCTCTGAACTGCGCGCCAAAGATGTGGCCGCACTCGAAACCGAAGTCAAAGAATTGCTGAAAGCGCATTTCAACATGCGCATGCAAAAGGCTACTCAGCAACTCAATGACCACTCGGCTCTGAAGAAGACCCGTCGTGACATTGCCCGTGTCAAGACGATTCTGACCGAGAAGAAAGGAGCTGCGAAATGACGCAAGCTCAAGCTCAAGCTGCAGTAGCAGCAACGCCAGCAGTCAAGAACACACGCACCCTCGTTGGTCGTGTGGTCAGCGATGCGCGCGCCAAGACCGTGACCGTGCTCGTGGAGCGCCGTGCCAAGCACGAGCTCTACGGCAAGATCGTGGCCCACTCGCGCAAGTACCACGCCCACGATGAGAACAATGAGTTCCACATCGGCGACGTGGTCGAAATCAGCGAAACGCGTCCCGTTTCCAAGACCAAGGCCTGGGCTGTGACCCGCTTGGTGGAAAAGGCTCGCGCGGTCTGATTGGTCACTGACTGATCGCTGGCGCAAGCCAGGCATGGTCGTGGCAGGGTGATCCTGTCGTGGCCTGCATGAGAACCGGATGTCCAGTTTTATACTGGCGTCCGGTTTTTTCGTTTCTGTTTCCCTTTGCTTTGACCACTTGAGGTTTCCCCATCATGATCAAAATTGGCGACACGCTGCCCAGCGGTTCTTTGTCCGAGTACTTTGATGTGGAGGGTGAAGGCTGCAGCCTGGGGCCCAACACCTTTGACATCGCCAAGATCACGGCAGGCAAGACGATTGCCATCTTTGGGTTGCCGGGCGCATTCACGCCCACCTGTTCGGCCAAGCACGCGCCCGGTTACATCGACCAGGTCGAGGCTTTCAAGGCCGCAGGCGTGGACGAAATCTGGTGCGTGTCGGTGAACGACCCCTTTGTGATGGGGGCTTGGGGCCGTGATCTGAAGGCTGCGGGCAAGGTTCGCATGATTGCCGATGGCAGCGCGGCTTTCGCCAAGGCGACCGGGTTGACATTGGACCTGACGGACAAGGGTTTGGGGCTGCGCTCGCAGCGCTATTCGCTGCTGGCCGTGAATGGTGTCGTCAAGGCGCTGAACGTGGAGGAAGGCGGTGGCTTCAAGGTCAGCGATGCCGATACCTTGCTGACTCAAGCCAAGGCCTTGAAGGCCTGATCGACCGACCGCTGGCCGGCCCCAGGTTCGTTGAGTTTCAGCGGACCGTGCCGGCCTTTTGCTCGATGGCGGCTTCGACGTCTTTGCGCAAGCCCAGCAAGAAGGCCACTTCGGCGAGCACGAACAGGGGCCCGATGACCAAGCCGATGATGTCATCGACAAATGCGGGTTTGCGACCTTCGAAGTAGTGCCCCAGGAACTGGATGGCCCAACCCACGAGGAACAAGCCCAGCCCCCATGCCAGCCAGGCCCCCGTGGCCAGGGGCGCCGTGTGGAGTGCGACGTCCAGGCCCAGGGCGAACACGGCGGCCATGACCGCGCCCATGCGCAGGTCCAGCTTCAGGTAATAGAGCGCCAGCAGGGCTGCGATGACCATGCCAGGGTTGATGGGCAGGCCGCCCACGGTGGCCAGGGTGGGCCGGGCCAACAACACCATCAGCGACAGCACGATCATGGGGATGCCGACCAGGTGCGTCAGGATGTTGCGGCGGTCTCGGTGGTAGCTGGCGTATTGGGCCAGGAGGTCGGTGAGCTTGTTCATGGCGGGGGTCCTTTGCGTGAATCGTAGTGCATTGGCGATGGGGCGGACTGTCAGCCGGGCGACGGATTTCCCCACGGTGCGTTCAGGCGTGCTACATTGCTGAGCATGAACATGGCCCGCTTTTATTTTTGGCACTTTTACTTCTCGCCCGCAACCGGCGCAGGAGTGGAGAGCGCGTAAGCAGCCACCACCACATTCCTGAAAACCGCCGGATCACCCTCCGGCGGTTTTTTTTCGACGTTTTCAACCCGCACCACGCCTCAGGACGCTTTTCATGAACGCCAATTCCAGCGCCTCATCCGGCTGGGTTCCGCCCGCCGACAAGACTTCGCAAACCGATGACGAACGCATCCTCAACGTGACGCCGCTGCCGCCACCGGAGCACTTGATCCGCTTCTTCCCGATCCGGGGGACGCCGGTGGAGACGCTGGTGTCGGGCACGCGTCAAAAGATCCGCGAGATCATGCAAGGCAAGGATGACCGCTTGCTGGTGGTCATTGGTCCCTGCTCGATCCACGATCCGGCGGCGGCGCTGGAGTACGCGCGCAAATTGCTGGTGGAACGTGAGCGCTATGCGGACACGCTGGAAATCGTCATGCGGGTGTACTTTGAAAAGCCGCGCACGACGGTGGGCTGGAAGGGCCTGATCAACGACCCTTACCTGGACGAGAGCTACCGCATCGACGAAGGCCTGCGCATGGCGCGGCACCTGCTGCTGGAGATCAACCGCCTGGGCGTGCCGGCCGGCAGCGAGTTCCTGGACGTGGTCTCGCCGCAATACATTGGCGACTTGATCAGCTGGGGCGCGATTGGTGCGCGCACGACCGAAAGCCAGGTGCACCGTGAACTGGCCTCGGGCCTGAGCGCCCCCATCGGTTTCAAGAATGGCACCGATGGCAACATCAAGATCGCCACGGATGCGATCCAGGCGGCGGCGGGTGCGCACCACTTTTTGTCGGTGCACAAGAACGGACAAGTGGCGATTGTCGAGACGGCGGGCAATCCCGATTGCCACGTGATCCTGCGTGGCGGCAAGGCGCCCAATTACGATGCGGCCAATGTGGAGGCGGCCTGCAAGGATCTTGCGGCGGCCAAGTTGCCCACCACCTTGATGGTGGACTGCTCGCACGCCAACAGCTCCAAGCAGCACGAGAAGCAGATCGACGTGGCCAAGGACATTGGCGCGCAGGTCGGCTCGGGCTCGCGCCGCATCTTCGGTGTGATGGTGGAAAGCCACTTGCAGCCGGGCAACCAGAAGTTCACGCCGGGCAAGGATCAGCCCTCGGATCTGGAGTACGGCAAGAGCATCACCGATGCCTGCATTGGTTGGGCCGACTCGACCAATGTGCTGGAGATCCTGTCGACCGCCGTGAAGGCTCGTCGCGCGCGTTGAGCGTTGCAGGCCGGGGTACACCCTTAAGGGGGGAAGCACCGGCTTGCGGGGTATCTTGGTAGCGTGTTGAAGCAGGGCCGGGGGATACTGCAGTTTGTTGTCGTTCAACCCTGCCTTTCTCATGCCTTCGACGCCCAATCCCCGCATCTTGCTGGTGGATGACCATGCCTTGTTCCGTACCGGCCTGGGCATGATCCTGCGCGAAGCATTTCCAGGATCAACCTTGCTGGAAGCGCCCAGCCTGGCCGATGCCATGAAGGTGGGCGCCACGCCCTCGCTGGACCTGATCCTGCTGGACGTGCATTTGCCCGATGCGAATGGGCTATCCCTGATCCAGGTCTTGCAGGACCGCTTTGGGCCAGTGCCGGTGTTGATGGTTTCGGGCAGCGATGATGCGGCCCAGATCATGCAGGCGCGAGACGCCGGTGCCGTGGGGTACTTGTCCAAGTCCGCCAGTGGCGCGCAGATGGTGGGTACCTTGCGCGAGTGCCTGTCGGGCGGCCAGGCGTTTCCCTTTGCCGACTATGCGCAGGCACCCGCCGCCACCGTGTTGGTGGCCCGCCAGGATCCTGTCAGGCCGAATGAGCGGCAGCTGTCCATCTTGCGCTTGTTGGGGCAAGGGGCACCCAACAAGGCCATCGCGCGCCAGGTGGGTTTGAGCGAAAACGATGTGCGGGCCGAGGTGTCCTGGCTGACCGAGATGCTGGACGCCACCAGCCGCCAGCAGGCCTACGATGTGGCGGTGCAGCGAGGGTGGCTGGCGCCATGAGTTCTTGGGCGGGCTTGCTGTCGCAGGCTTGGCGCTTTGACAAGGGCCCTGGTTTGACCGCCGAGATGGAGTTGCTGGACCGCAACCTGCCTGCGGCCTTCGTCACGTACACCTTGGTGGCCATCATGGCCACCTGGGCCTATTGGTCCACCATCGGTGATGCCAGCGTGCTGTGGTGGGGCGTGGCCTCCACGCTGTTGGGCATCGCGTGTTTCACCGGCCGCCGGCTCTTGCCGCTGCCGGGTGATCCCGACAAGGTCCTGGTCTATGCCCAGGCGGTTCGCTTGATGGCGATGCTGCTGGGGGTGACTTGGGGCTTGTTCGCGCTGCTGTTCATGAAGCCGGAGTGGCCGATCACCTTGACCTTGGTGATCACGATGCTATCGGGCATGAGCGCGGGCGGGCTGGTGGTCTTTTCATCGAGCTGGCCGGTGTCGGTGGCCTATGGTTTGCCTTGCCTGCTGCCTTCGGTGCTGGTGCTGTTGCCGGCCGATGATCCGGTCAGCCAAACCATGGGGCTGGCGTCCCTGATCTATCTGCTGGTGATGGGGGTGTTCTCTTTCCACGCGGTCCAGGTGACGCGGCGATCCATCCACCTGCGCTTTGAGAATGCGGACCTGGTGGAGCGCCTGCGGGAGCAGACTCACCGTGCGTTTGAGGCCCGCCAGATGGCGGAGGAAGCCTTGCGCGATGCTGAAGAGGCCAACCGCGCCAAGTCGGTGTTCCTGGCATCGGCCAGCCACGATTTGCGCCAGCCTTTGCATGCCTTGGGCCTGTTCCTGACCGCCTTGGGCCACACCCAGCTGGATGCCCGGCAACGCCAGATGTGGGGCCATGTCGAGGCCTCGTCGGCGGCGGCCAGCGAGATGCTCAACACCTTGCTGGATTTTTCCAAGGTGGACGCGGGGGTCATCACGCCGCAGCCGCAGGTGTTCCCGATGCAATCCCTGCTGCACAAGCTGGAGCGGCATTTCGCGCCCCAGGCCAATGAAAAAGGGCTGGTGTTCCGGGTGCGTGATACGGACCTGGTGGTGCGGGCCGACCCCAGGCTGGTGGAGCAGGTGTTGCGCAACCTGTTGACCAATGCCATCCGCTACACCGAGCGCGGGGGCGTGCTGGTGGGCTGCCGGCGCCGTGGCGATCAAGCGGTGCTGGAGGTGTGGGACACCGGCATCGGCATCGAGCCAGCACAGCACCAGACCATCTTTCAGGAGTTTCACCAACTGGGCAACCCGGAGCGGGATCGCACCAAAGGTTTGGGCCTGGGTTTGGCCATCGTGCAGGGCCTGGCGCGCGCCATGGGGGCGACGGTCAGCCTGGTGTCCAGGCCGGGGCGGGGTTCGGTGTTCCGGCTGGGTTTGCCTTTGAGCCAGGAGGAGGCGGTGCAGGAGGAGGCGCCCGCGCCCCAGGTGGATGCCCAACTGGCGGGCGTGCGGGTGCTGTTGATCGACGACGACGAGGCCGTGCGTGTGGCCATGGCCGAGCTGTTGATGGCCTGGGGGTGCGCTTGTGAAGTGGCGGGCGCCGAAGCTGAGGCCGTGAAGCTGCTGGACCGCTTCGCCCCGGACGTGGTGCTGGCCGATTTCCGCTTGCGCGATCACCGCACGGGGCCGCAAGCGATCGAGGCGGTGCGGGCCCGGTTGGGGCGGGCCGTGCCGGCCATCATCGTCACGGGGGACACGGCGGCTGACCGGCTGCGCACGGCGGTGGGCAGTGGCATGACCTTGTTGCACAAACCGGTGGGGTCGGTGCTGTTGCAAAGAGCCTTGGCCCAGGCGCTCACATCAGCGGCAGAGCCCGCCTCGGATCAGGCCGACGCGCCCAGCGCCTGAGTTCGGCGCCACTGCATCAGGATCAGGCTGCTGGCCAGCGCGGCCAACCACCAGCTTTGGCCGAGGGCCCCGAAGTGGTCGATCACCACGCCGCTGACCAAGGGCCCCAGGGCGCCACCGGCGGTGTAACCCGCGATCATGGCGGAGGTGCCGGCCACGGCCGAGGTGTCGGCGAAATCGTGCGCGACGCGGATCATGGCCAGGGTGTACAGCGCGCCACCCACGGCGCCCCAGGCCGCAGCGCACAGCCAGATCAATTGCGGCCACTGGTGGGCTTGCCCAAAGGCCAGCGAGGCCAGCACGAGGATGATCGCCGCGCCGGTGAACAGGCGCTGCGTGGCCACGTGGTCGGCCAGCCAGCCCGTGGGGTATTGCAGCAGGAAGCTGCCCATGCCCAAGGCGCCGGCGATGGAGGTGGCCGCCGCCAGGCTCATGCCCAGTTGCGATCCATAGGCGGTGGTGACGGAGCCCAGGCCCACTTCAAACACACCGCCAACCAGTGCCGCCCACACCAGCAGGGGGCGGTGGCGCCAGGCCGCCGCCAAGCCCATGGTCTGCGCGCCTTCGTGGGCGGCTTTGAGCCTGGTCACGGAGGGCGCCAGGGCCACGGCCAAGCCCAAGGCCAAGCCGCCCGCGGCCACGCCATTGGCTTGGCGTGGGTCCAGGCCGAGGAGGCTGGGCAACATGGGCCCCACCGCCATCGCGCAACCCAACACGGTTTGGTAGAGGCCCGTCAGGCGACCGCGGTGGGTGGCGGGCACGTTGTGGGCGATGAGGGCTTCGGTGGCGTTCCAGGCGGCGGCGGCGCCGATGCCGGCCATCAGGGCCAGGGCGCACCAGGCCGCGTAATCGTCGGTCAGCAGGTAGCCCAGGCAGGACAGCAGTTCCATCCCCAGGCCGATGCGGTAGGCCCGGCCCACGCCGATGCGGGCAAAGACGTGCGGCACCACCGGCACCAGCAAGGCCACACTGACAAAGGCCAGCATGGCAAAGCCACCGATGGCCGTGGCACTGACACCCGCCGTTTGCAATCGCACGGCCAGCACGGGGTTGAGCAGGCTGTAGCTGAGCACCACCATCGTGGTCCCCAGCATCACGCGCCACAGGCCGGCGGGCAGTTTCAAAGCACTCACGCTCAGCTCAGCCACCCTCGCCGGTGGAAGTACCACATGGGCACCACCGCGCTGGCGATCATCAGGGCCACGGTGTAGGGGTAGCTCCATTCGCCCAGGAAGGCCATCTCGGGGAACTTCAGGTTCATGCCGTAGACGCTGGCGACCAGGGTGGGTGGCAGCAGCGCCACCGAGGCTACCGAGAAGATCTTGATGATCTTGTTCTGGTTGATGTTGATGAAGCCGACGGTGGCGTCCATCAGGAAGTTGATCTTGTCGAAGAGGAAGGCCGTGTGGCTGTCCAGCGAGTCGATGTCCCGCAGAATCTGGCGGGCTTCTTCGAACTGCTCGGCGCTGAGCATGCGGGCGCGCATCATGAAGCTGACGGCGCGGCGCGTGTCCATCACGTTGCGGCGGATGCGGCCGTTCAAGTCTTCCTGGCGGGCGATGGCGGCCAGCGCTTCGCCGGCGGCCTGGTCGTTGACCTCGGACTTGAGCACGCGGTGGCTGACTTTTTCCAGGCCGTCGTAGATGCCTTCGAGCGTGTCGGCGGAATACTCGGCGTCGGCGTCGTAGAGCTTGAGCAGCACGTCTTTGGCGTCTTCGATCAGGGCGGGGATGCGGCGCGCGCGCATGCGCAGCAGGCGGAACACCGGCAGGTCTTCGCGGTGGATCGAGAACAGCACGTTGTTGTGCAGGATGAAGGCCACGCGCACGTTGCGGGGCGCCTCGTCGTCGTCGATTAAAAAGTCGGAGCGGATGTGGATGGCACCGTCTTCTTCATAGAAGCGGGCGGATTCTTCCAGGTCGTCGTCGATGATGTCTTGGGGGATGACCAGGCCGAAGCGGACCGCGATCCAGCCTTTTTCTTCGGGCGTGGGGTCTTCCAGATCGACCCACACCGGGGCGACCGGGGTCAGTTCGTCCTGGCTGTCGATTTCTTCTTGGAAAAGCCGGCCATTGGCCAGCGTGAAGACGTTGAGCATGCGATCTCCAGCGCCAAACAGCGGCGCGCGCGGATGAGGGGGTGGTGATGAAGGTAGACCGCCCGCTCCGCGCTTGAAACCTGGGCGCCGCGCCTGCTAGCAGAGGCCGATGCGCCAGTCAGCTGGAGGGGCGGTCACCGAGGCGGTGTGTCCAAGGTGATCGCTCCGAAAAGCTCCGAAATCGGTAAGCCCGTATTGTCGTGTAAAAAGGCCCCATGGCCCTTCCTTCGTCCCGACTTGACCTCAATTTGTTCCGCGTGATGGACGCTGTTTTCGAGCATGGCGGCATCTCTGGCGCGGCTCGCCACCTGCACCTGAGCCAGCCGGCGGTGAGCCATGCGCTGGCGCGGCTGCGCAGGCTGTGGGGCGATCCTTTGTTTGTGCGCCAGGGCAACCACATGGTGCCCACGGAATTGACGCGGCGGGTGATTGGCGAAGTGCAGGCGCATCTGCGCGGTTTGCAGTCGGTGATGGCCCAGGCTGAGACGTTTGACCCTGGCTCCTTGAACATGACGGTGCGGCTGGGCATGCGCGATGTGCTGGAGGCGATCACCTTGCCACCGCTGATGGCGCGCTTGGCCGAGGTGGCGCCGGGCGTGAAACTGGCCAGCGTGCGGGTGCCGCGTGATGCCTTGGCCCAATCGCTCACCTTGGGCGAAGTCGACCTGATCATCGACCGGCAACGGCGGGTGGATGGGCGCATCAAGGGCGAGCGCCTGGCCGATGAAAGCCTGGCAGTGATCATGCGGCGGGATCATCCTTGGGCATCAAGCCCATTGGAGGTGAGTGCCTACTTTTTGGCCAAGCACGTGATGGTGTCGATGCAACCGGATCAGGCCGATCCTTTGCAGACGGTGTGGGCGGCCTTGGGGCAAGGCGAGCGGGATGTGATCCTGCGCTGCCAGCACTACTTTTCAGCCGCCAACGTGGTGCTGCACAGCGATGCCCTGCTGACCTTGCCGCGCACCTACGCGGAGGAGCTGGCCCGCAGCATGCCGCTGGTGGTGCGCGATCTGCCTTTGCCGGTGCCTCCCATCACCATCTGGATGTATTGGCATGCCGACCGGGACGATGATCCGGTGCACCGGTGGTTGCGGGCCAGTGTGTGCGCCGGGGCGAGGCAGGCGATGTTGGGGGCTGCCTGGGGTGAGGTCAACGCCCCGACTGTTTGAACAACCGCATGTAGTCATTCATTTTGTGCATGACTTGCGATGCAAATTCATCATTTGCGACTAGAACCCAGCGGGCGTAGCATCCGCGCATTCCCCCACAGGAGACACGACCATGAACTTCCAGCCCAGCGACCGCGCCAAGAAGACGGCGGATGCCGTTCGAGCCTTCATCAAAACCCACATCGAGCCGATCGAGGCTGAGCACTGGCAAGGCATCCTGGGCCAACGTCACGGTGGTGACTGGACCCAGTGGACGATCCCGCCCCGCGTGGAAGAACTCAAAGCCAAGGCCAAGGCCGAAGGCCTGTGGAACCTCTTCCTGCCCGACGCCGAACTGGGCGCGGGGCTGAGCGTGCTGGAGTACGCCTTCAGTTGCGAGGAAACCGGCCGCAGCATGATGGCGCCCGAGATCTTCAACTGTGCCGCGCCCGACACCGGCAACATGGAAGTGCTGTGGAAGTACGGCAACGCCGAGCAAAAGGCCCAATGGCTGACGCCCTTGCTGGCCGGTGAGATCCGCTCCGTCTTCTTCATGACCGAGCCCGACGTGGCCTCCTCCGACGCGACCAACATGGAAGCGACCGCCGTGGTCGACGGTGACCACATCGTGCTCAACGGCAAGAAGTGGTGGTCGTCCGGTGTGGGCGATCCGCGCTGTGCCATCGGCATCTTCATGGCGCGCACGCCCAATGCCGATGCAGGCCGCCATGGTCAGCACTCGATGGTGCTGGTGCCCATGAACACGCCTGGTGTCGAGATCAAGCGCATGTTGCCGGTGTTCGGCGAATACGACGAACCGCACGGCCACGGCGAGGTGCATTTCAGCAATGTGCGCGTGCCAGTGGGCAATTTCATCGCCGGGCCGGGCCGTGGTTTCGAGATCGCCCAAGGTCGCCTGGGCCCGGGCCGCATCCACCACTGCATGCGCATGCTGGGTGCCGCTGAAAAATCGCTGGAATTGGCGATCCAACGTGGCCTCAAGCGCGTGGCGTTTGGCAAGCCCATCATCAACCTGGGTGGCAACCGCGAACGCATCGCCGAATGCCGCGTGGCCATCGACCAGGCCCGACTGCTGACCCTGCAAGCCGCCTGGAAGATCGACACCCTGGGCGTGATGGCCGCGCTGACCGACGTGGCCGCGATCAAGGTGGTGGCGCCCAATGTGCTGCAACAGGTGGTGGACTTCGCCATCCAGATCCACGGGGGCATGGGCGTGTCGCACGACACCCCCTTGAGCGCCTTCTTCAACCAGGCCCGCAGCCTGCGCCTGGCCGATGGCCCGGATGAAGTGCACAAGGGCATGATCGCCCGCCTGGAATTGATGAAGTACGGAGTGTCTCGATGAGCGACGCGGTGGCCGTGAACCCGCGGGTGAAGGGCGTGCAGGACCAGGGCGGCGCCGTTCGCTCGGGTGAAGAGCTCAAGATCCCGGCGGTGGATGCCTGGTTGAAGGCGCAGGTATCTGGTCTGCAAGGCCAGCCCGAGGTCACGCAGTTTTCGGGCGGCGCCTCCAACTGGACCTATCGCCTGAAGTACCCGAACGCCGACTACATCTTGCGCCGCCCGCCGGCCGGCACCAAAGCCAAGGGCGCGCACGACATGGGCCGCGAGTTCCGTGTGCAGAGCGCGCTCAAACCCGTCTACCCGGTGGTGCCGACCATGGTCGGGCATTGCAGCGACGAGTCCCTCATCGGCTCGGAGTTTTACGTGATGGAGCGCATCGCCGGCATCATCCCGCGCAAGAACATGCCGCGCGGTTTGAACCTGGATCAAGCCACCACGCGCCAGCTTTGCACCAATGTGCTGGACAAGCTGGTGGACCTGCACAAGGTGGATGTGAAAGCCACGGGGCTTGAATCATTGGGCAAGGGCAGTGGCTACTGCCGCCGCCAGATCGAGGGCTGGAGCGACCGCTACACCAAGGCCAAGACCTGGAACGTGCCCTCGTACAGCTACGTCATCGCCTGGCTGAAAGAACACATCCCCGAAGACGTGGCCAGCTGCGTCATCCACAACGATTGGCGCTTTGACAACGTGGTGCTGGCCGAAGATGACCCGACGCGCGTGATTGGCGTGCTCGACTGGGAAATGGCCACGCTGGGCGACCCGCTGATGGACCTGGGCAACAGCCTGGCCTACTGGGTGCACGCCGACGACAGCAAGTTTTTGATGAGCACCCGCCGCCAGCCCACGCACCTGCCGGGCATGCTGCGGCGCGAAGAGGTGGTGGAGTACTACCTGGACCGCATGAAGCTCAAGCCCGACAACTGGGTGTTCTACGAGGTCTACGGCCTGTTCCGCCTCGCCGCCATCGTGCAGCAGATCTACTACCGCTATCACCACAAGCAGACGCGCAACCCGGCGTTCAAGAACTTCTGGATCCTGGCCAATTACCTGGACTGGCGCTGCAAGGGCATGATCAAGCGGAGCGGCATTTAAAGCATGGGCGCCATCTACCTCATCCGCCACGGCCAGGCCTCGTTCGGCAGCAACGACTACGACCAGCTCTCGCCCATCGGCCACGAACAGGGGCGCGTGTTGGGCAAGGCGCTCAAGGCGCGGGGCGTGGTGCCTGACCTGCTCATCAGCGGCAGCATGAAGCGCCATCAACAGACGGCCATCAACTGCCTGGAAACCTTGGGCTGCACGCTGGGCCTGGAACTGCACCAGGGCGTCAACGAGTTCAACCACGAGAACGTGATCGAGGTGGCCGAGCCGCGCTACGTCGACAAGCTGGTGATGATGGGCGAGATGGCCACCTCGGGTGATCCGCGCCGCGCTTTTCAAAGCTTCTTCAAAGGCGCGGTCACGCGTTGGGTGGAGGGCGAGTATGCGCACGAGTATGCCGAGACCTGGGCCGATTTCCGCGCTCGCTGCGTGGCCGCGCTGGAGGACATCGTGCGCCAGAGCAGCCCGAAGGGCACGACACTGGTGTTCACCTCCGGCGGCACCATCAGCGTGATCTGCGCCCACCTGTTGGGGCTGAGCGACGCCCAAGCCTTCACCATCAACTGGACGCTGGCCAACGCTGGCGTGACCAAGTTGCTGGCCGGCCGCGACGGCTTGCACCTCATCTCGATCAATGAACATGCGCACCTGGAAGGTGGCGACAAGGGTCTTTTGACCTATCGTTGAGACTTGTTCAAAACAAGCGCTGGGAAAAAACTCATGAAGACATTCTTGAAGGCCGTGCTCGGCCTGTTGTTGTTGGCCGTGGTGCTGACCGCAGGCGGCGTGGCCCTGACCTGGGCGCCCGACCGCCCGGTTGAGGCCCTCAAGGCGCGCTGGGCGCCCGCGCCTTCGCAGTTCATCACGGTGCAGGGCATGCAAGTGCACCTGCGCGACGAAGGCCCCAAGGATGACCCGGAGCCCATCGTGCTGCTGCACGGCACCTCGGCCAGCCTGCACACCTGGGACGGCTGGGCTGAGGCCCTCAAGGGCCAGCGCCGCGTGATCCGGCTTGACCTGCCCGGCTTCGGGCTCACCGGCCCCGCGCCGGATGGCGATTACCACCTCACGCGCTATACCGGCTTCATGAAGGACGTGTTCGACCAGTTGGGCCTCAAGCAGGTCGTGCTGGCCGGTAACTCCTTCGGTGGCACCGTGTCGTGGATGACGGCGCAGGCTTACCCGAATCGGGTGTCGAAGCTGGTGCTGGTGGATGCGGGCGGCTACCCCTACCAAGCCACCTCCGTGCCCATCGGCTTCAAGCTGGCGCAGATCCCGGCGCTGCGCCCCGTCATCGCCAATGTGCTGCCGCGCAGCATGATCGAATCGAGTGTGCGCAGCGTGTATGGCGATCCGACCAAGGTCACGCCCGAACTGGTGGATCGTTACTACGAGCTCACGCTGCGCGAGGGCAACCGCGATGCGCTCAGCGCCCGTTTCAAGCAATCGCCCGGCGGCGAGCATGCCGAACTGATCAAGCAGCTGCGTCAACCCACGCTGATCCTGTGGGGCAGCAAGGACGGTCTGATCCCGCCCGACAACGCTGAGCACTTCAAGCAGGACATCGCTGGCAGCCAACTGGTGATGTTCGAGGGCCTGGGCCATGTGCCGCAGGAGGAAGACCCGGCGCGCACCGTGGCGGCGCTGAAAACCTTCCTGAATCTCAAATAATCCTCCAAGGACACGCGCCATGCCCACACGACAGACCATCCTGATCACCGGCGCCAGCTCCGGCCTGGGCGAGGGCATGGCCCGTGAATTTGCCGCCAAGGGCCGCCACCTGGCCCTGTGCGCGCGCCGCACTGATCGCTTGCTGGCGCTCAAGGCCGAGCTGGAGGCTCAGCACCCCGGCGTGCGAATCTCCGTGCGTGCGCTGGACGTGAACGACCACGCTCAGGTCTTCGAGGTCTTCCGCGCCTTCAAGGACGAGTTCGGCGCGCTGGACCGCGTCATCGTCAACGCCGGCCTGGGCAAGGGCCAGCCCATCGGCAAGGGCCGCTTCGATGCCAACCTGCAGACCGCGCAGACCAACTTCATCGCCGCGCTGGCGCAGTGCGAAGCGGCGATGGAGATTTTCCGCGCGCAGAACAGCGGCCACCTGGTGGGCATCTCGTCGATGAGCGCGATGCGCGGCCTGGGCCGCAACCTCACCACTTACGCGGCCACCAAGGCGGGCTTCGCGGCTTTGCTGGAAGGCATTCGCGCTGACGTGATGGGGCGCACGCCCATCGTGGTCACCACCATCTTCCCCGGCTACATCGAAACCGAGTTGAGCAGCCAATCGGCCAAGACGCCGTTGATGGTGGACACGCAATCGGGTTGCCGCGCGCTGGTGGCGGCCATCGAGCGTGAACCGGCCACCGCCTGTGTGCCACGCTGGCCGTGGGCGCTGATCGCGTGGTACATGCGCTTCGCGCCCTTGAGCTGGGTGGCCAAGGTATCCTAAGATGCCTGAAACCGGACACCTTCTTTTATGCAGCCCATCGCCCACGATTTCACCGACGAAGACATTGCCGCCCTGGAGGACTGGTGCGAGCGACTGAGCCAGCATCAGCCCGAGGTGGCGCCTGACTGGGTCGATGGTTACCTGACCGCCCTGATCTGCGGCCCCCGAGCGGTGGCGCCCAGCGAGTACCTGACTTTGATGTTCGGCGAATCGCTGATGCACGTGCTGAGCAAGGCTGAAGATTTCGAGGAAGTCATGGCCCTGCTGATGCGCCGCTGGAACGCCCTGGCCAGCGAGTTGCACCCTGATCGCCTGCTGGACGCGCCCGACGAGGTGCACCTGAACCCGCTGATGTCGGAGTACCCGCAGGACGAAATCGCCGAGAAGCTGGCCGAAGGCCTGATCAATGACGAGCAAGCCATGAGCCTGCAAACCGGTGGCGGTTGGGCTCGTGGGTTTGGCCAGGCCCTGCTCGATTTCGAAGACGACTGGGAAGTCTTTGCACCTGGTTCGCCCGAGTTCGAGATGGTGGACTTCAATGTGCAGGCCGTGCTGGCCCTGACCTTGACCGAGCGCGAGGCCCTGCGCCAATTCTGCGAAGAGGCCTACAACGAGGCCGACTTGTCGCGCGACGACCTGATCGCCCAAGCCATGCTGTCGGTTCAAGACCTGCGCCTGTTCTGGATGCAGCACCCGCCCAAGTCGGTGCCGGTGCGCAACGAAGACAAGGTGGCGCGCAACGAGCCTTGCCCGTGCGGCAGTGGCTTGAAGTACAAGAAGTGCTGCGGTGCGGTGGCGGGCACCGTGCACTGATGAACACTTAGACCGGCTGGTTCACAGCGAGGCGGCCAGCCGCGCCGCCTGGTCAATCGCTTTTTTGGCGTCCAACTCGCCCGCTTCAAAAGCCCCGCCGATCACGTGCACCTTCTGGCCCGAGCCTGCCAGGGCATCGGCCAGTTCGCGCAGCGGCTCCTGGCCCGCGCACAGCACCACGGTGTCGCAAGGGATCCAGGTCGGGTCCACGCGCTTTTCACCGTAGGACACCATCAGACCCTCGTCGCCGATGCGCTCGTAGTTGACGCCGCCCACCATCTGCACGTTCTTCATCTTCAAAGCGCTGCGGTGGATCCAGCCGGTGGTTTTGCCCAGGCCTTTGCCCAGCGTGCCTTTTTTGCGTTGCAGCAGCGTCACCTCGCGCGCGGGTGGGCTGACGACGGGTTTGCCGGGGCTGAGGCCGCCCGGCGACAGGGCCGGGTCGGTCACGCCCCACTCGGCCTGCCAGACGGCCAAATCCAGCGTGGGTGAATGGCCATCACCCACCAGGTACTCGGCCACGTCAAAACCGATGCCGCCCGCGCCGACCACGGCCACGCGGTGGCCGACGGGTTTTTTGTGGCGCAGCACGTCGATGTAGCTCAGCACCTTGGGGTGGTCCTGGCCGGGGATGCGTGGGTTGCGCGGGATCACCCCCGTGGCCACGATGACCTCGTCGAAGCCCTGCAGATCGGCCGCGTGCACGGTGGTGTCCAGGTGCAGCTCGACCCCGGTGACCTCTACCCGCTTGCGCAAGTAACGCAGCATCTCGTGGAACTCTTCCTTGCCGGGCACCTGCCGCGCCATGTTCAGTTGCCCGCCAATCTGGCTGGCGGCTTCGAACAAATGCACCTCGTGGCCACGCTCGGCCAGCACGGTGGCGGCGGTCAGGCCGGCCGGGCCTGCGCCCACCACGGCAAAGCGGCGTTTGGCGTTGGTGGGCGTGTAGACCAGCTCGGTCTCATGGCAAGCGCGCGGGTTCACCAGGCACGAGCTCACCTTGTTCTTGAAGACGTGGTCCAGGCAGGCCTGGTTGCAGGCGATGCAGGTGTTGATCTCGTCGGCACGGCCTTGCGCGGCCTTCTTGACGAAGTGCGGATCGGCCAACAAGGGCCGCGCCATCGAGACCATGTCGGCGCTGCCATCGGCCAGGATCTGCTCGGCCACCTCGGGCGTGTTGATGCGGTTGGTGGCCACCAGCGGGATGTCGATGCCGGCGCTGCTCAGCTCAGCCTTCATCTTCCGCGTGACCCAGGCGAAGGCCGCGCGCGGCACGCTGGTGGCAATCGTCGGCACCCGCGCTTCATGCCAGCCGATGCCGGTGTTGATGATGCTGGCGCCTGATTGGGCGATGGCCTTGCCCAGCATCACCACCTCGTCCCAGCTGCTGCCATTGGGCACCAGGTCGATCATGGACAGGCGGTAGATGATGATGAAGTCGCGGCCCACCGCCTCGCGCGTGCGCTGCATGATCTCGACCGGCAGGCGCATGCGGTGGCTGTAGTCGCCGCCCCACTGGTCGGTGCGCTGGTTGGTGTGTTGGGCCAAGAATTGATTGATCAGGTAGCCCTCGGAGCCCATGATCTCAACGCCGTCGTAGCCGGCCTCACGGGCTTTTTGCGCGCAGTTCACGAAGGCGCGGATCTGGCGCTCTACCCCACGTGCCGACAAGGCAAAGGGTGTGAACGGCGAGATGGGCGACTGGATGCGCGAGGGCGCCACCGCCAGCGGGTGGTAGGCATAGCGCCCGGTGTGCAGGATCTGCAGCGCGATCTTGCCGCCGGCCTCGTGCACGGCCTGCGTCACCACCTGGTGCCGTTTGGCCGCACCCGAGGTGGCCAGCGTGCCCGCGAAAGGCTTGACCCAACCGGCCAGGTTGGGCGAAAAACCGCCCGTCACCATCAGCCCCACATCGCCTTCGGCCCGCTCGCGGAAATACGCGGCCAGTTTGCGCAGGTCACGCCCGTCTTCCAGTCCGGTGTGCATGGAGCCCATCAGCACGCGGTTCTTCAGGGTGGTGAAGCCCAGGTCGAGCGGTGCGAGCAGGTGGGGATACAAGGCATGGGGCATGGCCAGGTCCGAAGGTTGACAACCCCCGGATCGTAGGCCGAAATCAGGCGGCCGCTGCTTCGCGCTTGATGGTGGCCTCGAAGCACAGGTAGGCCAGCAAGGCCAGCAGCAGCGGCCCCAGGTAATAGATGGCGCGGTAGGCCAGCAGGCCGCCAATCAACTCGGCATGGGGCACGGTGCTGCCCAGCAATGCAATGAACACCCCTTCCAGCACCCCCAGGCCGCCGGGGATGTGGGCCAACACGCCCGCCACCGCGCTGACCATCAAGGCCGAGATCACCGCCAGGTAGGACACACTGTCGGGCATCAAGGCGTGGATGGCCGCGGCATTGGCCAGCCAGTTGGCCGATGACAGGGCCAGTTGCAAACAGGCCATGCGCCCGGAAGGCAGGGCCACTTTCTGACCTCGGACGGTCCAGCGTCGGCGGGTTGACCAGAAGCACGCCGCCACGTAAGCCAGGGGCACCAGGCACAGCACCAGACCGACCCACCGCAAGGACGCGGAGGTCACGCTCCAGTCGCTCGGCAATGCCACCACGGGAAAGACCAGGCAGATGCCCAGCAGCAAGGGGTAGGCCAGCCAGTTGACCAGCATGCTCAGGCCCACCAACTTGACCACCTGGGGCACTTTCAGCCCCAGCCGTGCATAGAGGCGGTAGCGAAAGCCGACGCCCCCCACCAAGGTGCCCAGGTTCAAGTTGACCGCATAGCTGGACGTGGCCACGCCCGACATGCGCCACCTTGGCAAAGGGTGGCCCAGGTAGTGCCATCCGAACAGCTCGAAGCTGCCATAGATGGCGTAGCTCAGCAGCGCAAAACCAGCGGCCGTGGCCAAGGTGGTGGGCGAGATGTCGCGCAGGGCCTGGCCCACGGCGGGCCAGTCGATGTACCGTGCTTTCCAGACGATCAGCGTGATCACGCCCAAGGTGAAGGCGCTGATCAGGATGCGCTTGGCCACCGGCCACCAACCCGCAGCGGACATCTGCGCCCAGGCCCTGGTGGCTGATTTCATGCGCGCCTTTGCTCGGGGTCGAGCACGGCTTCGTTGACCCGGGTCACGTCGCTGGCTTGCCCCGTGGTGGTGGCCGTGGCCAGCGCCGGGCGGTGCCTGGGCAACCAGGCCGCCCAGGCGGGGAAGCGGCGCAGGACGTGGAACACCAGCACGCTCAAACCCAGGCGCCACGCGAGGCGGTGGCCAGCCTCGGGCTCCTTCACATGCTGGCAGTGGTGCTGGATCAGGTACTGCAGGCGCTCACGCAGGTGCTGGTTGAAGCGCTTGTCCCAGATGAACAGGTTCGCTTCCAGGTTCAAGGACAGGCTGAGCGGATCCAGGTTGCTGGAGCCCACGGTGGACCATTCGTCATCCGCCAGCGCGACCTTGCCGTGCAAGGGCCGCTCGCAATACTCGTGGATGCGCACCCCTGCGCCCAGCAGATAGTTGTACAAGATGCGGGCGGCCAGTTTGACGATGGGCATGTCGGGCTCACCCTGCAGGATCAAGGTGACTTTGACGCCGCGCCGCGCCGCATTGCGCAGGTCACGCAGCAAACGGTAGCCGGGAAAGAAATAGGCGTTGGCCACGATCAGCTCGTGTTTGGCGGCGCGGATGGCCAGGCGGTACTGGCGCTCGATGTCGTTCTGGTGGTGGCGGTTGTCGCGCGAGACAAACGAAGCCCACGAGGGCACGCTGGCGTCCGGACGGTTCATGCCTTGAGACTTGGGGGCGCGTGGCCACCAGCGATGTCGTGGGCGGCCAGGCCTGGCCGCGGCCAAGGCAAAGCGGTGGATGTCTTCCACGATGGGGCCGCGCACCATCACCGCATAGTCCTGCTTGGCTTGCGGGCCAAAGTCCGCCAGGTGGTCGGCTGAATAGTTGATGCCGCCGACGAAGGCCTGCTGCGCATCCACCACCACCAGCTTGCGGTGCAGGCGTCGGAACATGTTCAGGCGCATGCCCATCAGGCGCGGTTGGGCGTCGAAGATCTGCACGTGGACGCCGGCCGCCGTCAGGGGCCCGATGAAGTCGTCGCTGAGGTCGGGCGATCCGAAGCCGTCCACCGTCAGGGTGACGTTCACGCCGCGTTGGGCCGCGCTCAGCAAGGCCGCGTGCAGGCCCCAGCCCACCTTGTCCATGAACAGGATGAAGGTCTCGACCAGCACCTCGCGCTGCGCCTGGCCGATGGCCTCGAACACGCTGGGAAAGAAGGCCTCGCCGTTCTCCAGCAGCTCGATGTGGTCAAGGGGTTTCCAGCTTGGCTTCACAGCCGGATCTCCGCAGTCAAGGGGGCATGGTCAGACAAATGTGACCAGGGGCGCGAGGACAGCACTTGCGGCTCGTGCACCTGCACGCCACGCGCATAGATGCGGTCCAGTTGCAGGCAGGGAAAGCGCGCCGGGAAGGTGCGGGGCGGGCTGCCGAAGGTGTCGACGAAGCAGTCGTGCAGGCCGGCGCAGCGGGTCAGGCGCTCGTGGGCGCGCAGGCGCCAGTCGTTGAAGTCGCCCGCGATGATCAAGGGGGCGTCGTGCGGCACCTCGCGGTCGATCAACTGGCACAGCAGGTCCAGTTGCTGTTGGCGGTGCTTCTCGCGCAGACCCAGATGCACACAGATGGCGTGCACTTGCTGGCCCAGGGGCGGCACGTCCAGCACGCAGTGCAGGAGGCCGCGTTTCTCGGCGCCGTTCACCGAGGGCACCGTCACATCGTGGTTTTCAAAGCGGTGAATCGGGAATTTTGACAAGACCGCATTGCCGTGGTCGCCGTGCGGGTAGACCGCGTTGCGGCCATAGGCAAAGTCCGACCAGATCTCGTCAGCCATGAATTCGTATTGGGGCATCTGCGGCCACAGCGAGTGTTGGGCGGCGTGGTGGTCATGGCTGCCGTGTACTTCTTGCAGAAACACCACGTCGGCTTGCACGGTGCGCACCGCGTCGCGCAACTCCGGCAGGATGAATCGCCGGTTCAGGGCGGTGAAGCCCTTGTGGGTGTTCACCGTGAGAACGCGGAAACTGAAGTCGGTCGGTCGCATGGAGGTGGTTCCGTCGTGGGGGCCATCTTCATTGGGCAATCGGTGTGCCTGGCGATATGGCCTTGACTGTTGGCCATCGCCAGGAGCGCTTGGGGTAAGCCCCGCCATCGCAATGGGGGGGGCAGGACCCCAACGCGTGAGTTACCAAGACTTACAATTCTGCCCGTCGACTGTCCGACGAATTATTTGGGATGTTATGAAAAAAATCATTTCGGCCGCGCTCTTGACGCTGGCTGTGGGGGGCGTCAATGCCCAGGCGTACATGGGCGCCACGGCTGGGGTCAGCAACCTCAATCT
>Ga0209841_1000052_pt1 | contig 26164 bp, 23 predicted proteins | sample GWRWT4_30Apr14_FD_187185 | JGI IMG/M metagenome (GOLD analysis project Ga0209841, IMG submission 187185) | Sand microcosm microbial communities from a hyporheic zone in Columbia River, Washington, USA - GW-RW T4_30-Apr-14 (SPAdes) (version 2) | ecosystem: Engineered > Artificial ecosystem > Sand...
ATGTGCAGTAGAGGTATCAATGCTTATTTCTCGTCAATTTCTTTTCGCCGCAGTGACCTCCGCCATGTTGGCAGCCTGCGGTGGCGGTGGTAGCACAGGAACGGAAACCACGAACACCGGTGGTTCGGGGACAGTTGTTCCCCCATCGGGAACGGGCTCCACCGGCTCCTCCACAGGCGGTACGACAACCACGCCGACCACCCCCACGGTACCTGTGCCTGCGGCCACTGTCACCATCACAGTGCAACCCGCCAACGTCAGCACTTCCGCTGGTGGCGATGCGTCGTTCAGCGTCACAGCGTCTTCTACCGATACTCTGAGCTACCAGTGGCTGCGCGATGGGGGCGCCATTGCGGGTGCAACAGCGTCCTCTTTCGTGGCCAAGGCTGTGCAGTCCGCTGACAGTGGCGCCAAGTTTTCTGTGGTTGTCAAAGGCGCCGTGACCAGTGTCACCAGCTCGCAAGCAACTTTGAGCGTGACGATGGCATCGGCCACGTCATACCCAGTGATGTTCGTGACCAGCGTGCCTGCATTGGGTTTTGCCAACCAGCTGAACACGTTTGGCAACCATGGCAGTGGTGTCACTGATGCGATTGCCGGTGGCGACTTGTATGTTCGCTATCCCGATGGCACTTTGCGCAACCTGACCAAGGAAGCTGGCTGGGGCGTTGACTCTGGCGGTATTCAGGGGGGTGCCAAGGCCATTTCCGTGCGCCAGCCTTCGATGCACTGGGATGGCAAGAAAGCTCTTTTCTCCATGATGGTGGGGGGAGCTACTGCTCGCTACCAGGCGCCGGCCAGAAATTGGCAAATGTACGAAGTGACGGGCTTGGGCAAGGGCGAGAAGGTGGTCATCACCAAAGTAGCCAACCAGCCCGCCACTTACAACAACATCTCGCCGATCTATGGCAGCGACGACAGCGTCCTGTTCATCTCCGATGCCCCATTGTTTGGCATGACCGCGACTTATCCGCAATTGGACGAGTACGAGGCCGTTGCCACCAACACTGGTGTCTGGAAGCTGAATGTATCAAGTGGCAAGATTACGCAACTTGAGCATTCCCCCAGCGGCGTCTTTGACTTGTTCTTGGACAGCTATGGCCGTGTCTTGTTCACCAAGTGGGACCACTTGAAGCGTGACCAGGAAGCGGACATCGATCGCTACCTCGGTGGCGTGTACGGCACCATCGACTACGAGTCGGAAACCTCCACGAAGACCAAGACCTATCCCCGCAGGGATGCCAGTGGCAAGCTCATAGCTGACACGAAGGGTGTTCTCTACGACGTGTTCCCTGAGGCCCGACATGCCCAGGATCCCACGCGCGACCCCAACGAGCCGCTGCATGACTACAACCAATTCTTCCTCTGGCAGGTCAATGAAGACGGCTCCGAAGAAGAAACCATCAACCACGTTGGCCGTCACGAATTTGGCGGCAGCTACAACACCGGTGTGTTTCTCAATGACCCGAACTTGAGCGACGCTATGCCGAGTTTTGGTGCCAATGTCAGCATGCGCAGCACGTTCAGGCCTGATGCCGGTATGTTCCAGATGCGTGAAGACATCAACCGTCCTGGCACTTATCTGGGCACGTATTCAATGGAATTTGCCCGTCAAACATCTGGCCGCATTGTCGAGTTCTCGATGCCTCCTGGCAAGAATCCAGAGGATGTGAAAGTCACTGACTACACCAATGCCACGCTTGACGCGGATCCCTACGGTTCTGCAGCACGCTTGGCCACCATGACCGGTCACTACCGCAACCCCCTGCGCCTCACGGATGACAGCATTCTGGTTACTCATACGCCTGAATACCGGGTGAATAACACCAGCAGTCCTTACCGTTTCCAGTTGAAGAAGTTGGTTCCCAATCCTTTTGGCAAGGACATGATTGCAGGTCCTTCCCTGACGGGCGGCATTGTCAAGAACATCCTCTACTGGACTGACGAGGCCACCCCCCGCCAGTACCTGGGCCCCCTGAACGAGCACGATGCCGTCGAAGTTCGCTCACGTCCTCGCCCTGTGTCTCGGACCATGACCGTGGCTGACGTCGAGAAGAAGGTGCTCACGGAAGAAGGTGTGAGTGAGACTGAACTGCGCACCTGGCTGCAGAGCAAGAATCTGGCGCTGATCGTGACTCGCAATGTGACCTTGCGTGACCGTGCCGATGTGAGCCAGCCTTACAACTTGCGTGTGCCTGGTGGTGTTCAGAATGTGCCGAAGTCTGGCACTGTCTATGACATCGCTGGTTTGCAGATCTTCCAAGGCGATTTGACGCGTGGTTATGGCAATGGTGCCGCCAAGGGGCGCCGTGTTTATGCCCGACCGGTTCACAACAGCACGCAACACACGGATGTGGAGTCTTGGTACCCCACTGGCAACCAACCTGCCACCGTGCAGATTGGCAAGGACGGATCCACGGCGGCTTTCGTGCCTGCGGGTCGTGCATTGAGCTGGCAGCTGACCAGTCCCACGGGCAAGCCGGTGGTGCGTGAGCGCGTTTGGGTGAGTTTTGCACCCGGTGAAATCCGCACCTGCGCCAGCTGCCACGGCGTCAACAAGCAGACGCTCAATGGGTTGACCGAGCCCAAGAATCCGCCGGAAGCTTTGCGTGACCTGATGCGCACCTGGAAAACTCGCAAGTAATCCGAAGTTTCTGGATGCAATGGCGGCCCTTGGGGCCGCCATTTTTACTTCTGGGCGCTGAATCAGTATCGCAATGAAACCAGCGCCAAGTTGACCACCGTCCAGGCGACCAATGATTTGGTCATGCTGATCAGCCTGGTATGGTGGTTCAAGGCGAATGCGAAGATGGACAGTGCGAGCGGCCAGATGTAAAAGTCAACGTACTTGATGTAGAAAACGTTGCTGATGGCCAGGGTGGCGGACAAGCCCAACAATGTCAGCGTTGTCATGGGATCTTCGCGGAGGGACGGCACGCACAGAGTCAATGTCAAGGACAGGATGATTGGGCTGCTGAGGCACCAGCCCCATTGCTTTGCATCCATTTTGTCCAGGATTGAGAAGATGAATCCACCGCGGTCGAAGTTGATGGAGCCGTTGTAAACAATCAGGCAGATGGGAAGCAGGATCAGCCAGTACCGCAGAAGGGTTCCCCAGCTGGCCCGGGCAGGTCGCATGTTCCAGTTGAACAGCGCCAACCCCATCATGGCGAAGGAGGCCAGGAAAGTCCGGCCACTGATGGCCATGTGGTCCTGGAATTTTGGCGGGGTGAGGCCATGCCAATGGTGGATCAGTGCCAGCAGCATTGCCCCGGCCAGAGCCATTTTCAAGGCCAAGTTCTTGAATCGACCTTGTTGCAGATCCCACAGCCCCAGGCCCCCCAGAATGGCAATGGCGGTTTGGCGGCTGGACACTGACAGGGCCGACAGCACCGACGCCGTGGCGACAAAACCTTGGGTGTGCAGCCACAGCGCAAGGAAAATCAAAAGCGTGGCCAAGGTTTCCGGGTGACCCCACAGCGCGGGGCCCAATTGAAATGGCGAAAAGTAAAACGCGCCAGCCAACAGCCATGGCCACGTTGTGGCACCCAGCCGGCGATATCCCAACCACCAGACCAGGCCTGTGGACATCACATGCAGCAACAAGGTGCTGATTCGGATTGAGTCAGGTCCCATGGGCGTGGTGCCCATGAGCGCGTAATAAAGTGGGCCGGAGGCCGTGTTCATCTCGCGCAGGAACGCAAAGAAATCCAGCGTGCGGAACTGTTCGATGGTGGGGTAGTGATACCTGGTGAAATCGATCCGTGCCCCGAACGAGGGGTTGTACTCAAGCTTGCAGAGCAGCACCCCCAGTGCCAGGCAGCCGATCAGAAACAGGGCGGCCATGATCCGTTGGCGGCCAGGTAATGCGGGTGTATTCATGCTGAGTTTGAGTGATGTCAGGGACGGTTCGCGAGCACTTGCTCACAGACGGCCAGTGTTTCGGTGGCGACGTCGTCCCAGGTGCGGGTCATGGCCTTGGAGATGGCCGATCGACTCCACGGATGGCGCAGGGCCTGCTCAAGCCCTTTTTCCAGGGCTGCTGTGTTCTTGGCGGGCACCAGCACGCCATTGCTTTCGTCGATGATCTCCGGGATACCGCCGACCCGGGTGGCCACGACCGGGCAGCCGCAAGCCAGGGCCTCGACCAGCACATTGGGGTAGCCCTCTGACCAACTGGGAAGCACCACGAGTTCTGCGTTGCTCATCCATTCCGCGACCTGTTGTGGCAGCAATCCCCCGGTGAGGATGACTTTGTCGCTCAAGCCGCGCTGCTGAGCCGTGGCCCGGAGTTCTTCCCGCAATGCGCCTTCGCCGATCAGGGTGAGTCGAACACCGGGATCGCGTTGAGCCAGGCGTTCGAAGGCGTCGATCAATTCACGCAAGCCTTTGGCCTCGATCAGGCGGCCGACGTAGACCATGAGGCGGTGTTGATCATTCAAGCCGTGCTGCGCGCGCAAGGGGCCGCGAGGCCTGGGGTAGAACACCGTGGTGTTGAAGCCGTTGACGATGGTGTGGACTTTTTGCCCAGGCACCTGGTAGTGCTGGACGGTGAACCGGGTCATGGCGTCACTGACGGTGATGACCGCCTCGGCTTCTCGCAATGTGTTGCCGGTCATGCGTGCACTCAGGCCGGAGCGGACATGGATGTCGGTGCCCAGTGCTCCGATCACGATCGGACAGCGGAGCTGTCGAGCTGCTTGGAGGGCGCCGGCTCCTTCGGGGTAGACCCAGTAGCCGATGACGATGTCGGGCGCGAATGCACGAAGCTTGGGCAAAAGGCTGCGGCCACAGGCCCAACCATTGGTCAGACGTGACAGCACTGGCAAGGCAGGGTAGGTGCCCGCCTGCACGTCGATGCCCGGCAAGGTGAAGTCGGGCCCCACTGGTGGAGGCGCCGGGCTTCTGGGCCGCAGGCCTGGAATCGACGGGTATTGGGTCTGTTGCAAGAAGACCCGAACCGTGGCTTGTCGGGACAGCGCCTGCGCCGTTTCGTAGATGAAGCGCCCCCGGGTCTTGTCATCTGGCACAGGCAAGATCGGCGTGACCACCGCAATTCGTCTCATGTGTGTTGTTCAGTGATTGAGCAGCCCAACGCAGGCGCCATTCCGTGCCAATTGTCTCAGCTTGTGGGGGCTTGGCGCGCTTTAAGCGCAGCGCCGCTCAATCAACCGCGCAGGCGCAACAGCAAATCGTCAGTTTCCTGGCTGGCTTCGCGCTGGGCGTTTTCGTCGGTGAGGAAGGACAGCTCCTGCAGCGACAGGCTCAGGTTCACCAGGCCATCGCGCAGATTGAACAGGGCCGCCTGCATGTCGAGGAGCTTCAACCTCATTTGTTCCGAGCGTTCTTCGTCATGCATTGCCGTACTCCTGCCCCGAGACCATCACAACTTCAAGCGGGCCACGGGGCGGCCTGTGTGCTTGACGGCCTCACTTTACCCGCTGGTATTTCAGCGGGCTAGTGCCTATTCGCGGGGGGGAGGGGCGCTGGTCAGCGGTTGCTTTCGTTGACGATCACCCATTGACCATCGATCAGCTTCCAGGTCAGCGCTTTGAAGCTGCTGTCCTTGAAGTTTTGCGATGTGTAGTTCTGACTGAAGCTGGTGACCACGGCATCGCCTCGGGCTTCGGCCTTGACCTGGGTCAGTTGGACCTCGATGGGGCCGGACTTGCTGAGCAGGCGGCGGCGTTCATTGATCCATTTGGCAGAGGTGGAGCGCGCGGGGGCGAAGTCCTTGGCGTAGAAGCCCATGTAACGGTCGATGTCCTTGGCGGCCCAGGCGGTGGCCCAGCCGCGCAGACGTTCGGTCACCGTGGGGACGGCCGCGATGGCGGGCGAGGATGCCGTGCTGGCTGCCACGGGGGCGGCGCTGGCAACCGCGGGGCCGCCCAGTTTCTTGGCGCGGTTGTTCAGTTCTTCTCGGTTGATGGTGGGCGCGTCGATGCTGATGGCCGGGCAGCGCTGGGCGGCGTCTTCGGCCGCTTGCCAGTTCTGGCCGCGCTCGTTGGCGGTGTCTGCGCTGGGGTTCAGGCCCAGGTTGGCCGTCAGCGAGTTCTTGGCCGCGTGCGTGCGGGCAAAAGCAAGGTGCAGGTCGGCTTCGGCATTCACATAAGCGCGCTTGGCGGTGTAGAGCTCGTTCTCAGAGTTCAGCAAGTCCAGCAGGCTGCGTTGGCCAATGTCGAATTGTTGGCGGTAGGCGTCGCGGGCCTTCTCGATGGCCAGCACATTGCGGTCCAGGGCGGTCAGCTGATCCTTCAGTTTCTGGATGTCGTTGTGGGCGATGGAGGCGGTCTGGCGCACGTCGCGGCAGGCCTTGTCGCGTTGGTCGGCGGCCTGGTTGACCAGGTTGGCCAACTGGCGGGCGCGGGCCTGGTCTGAGCCTCCGTTGTAGAGGTTCCACGACATCAGGATCTCGGCGGAGGTGTCGCGCTTTTGGGTTTCGATGCCATCGAAGTTCTTGCCGACACCGCTGCGCACGCGGGCTTCTACCTTGGGTTGGTAGTTGCTTTTCTGGCCGGAGGCCTGGGCTTTGGCGGCGCGCAGGTTTTCAACGGCGGCTTCCACCGTGGCGCTGCCCATCACGGCCTGGTTGGTGGTGTCGTCGCTGCTGCTTGAAATGCCTTTGTCCAGGCCTTGGACAGCAGCCTGGTTGCTGGCGGGGGCTTCACCCACGACGCGCAGATAGCGGGCGCTGACATCGTGCAGGTTGGCGGCTTCGGTGGTGAGGTTGGAGTCGGCCAGGGCCAGGCGGGCGTTGGCTTGCTCCGAGTCCACGCCTCGGCCCACGCCAGCCTTGACCTTGGACTGCAGTTGGTCTTGCACGTAGCGGTGCTGCACGTAGTTGTCCTGGGCCAGTTCCACCAGCTTGCGGTAGCGCTGCACGTCGATGTAGGCGCGGGAGGCTTCCAGGGCGGCCTCTTCGGTGGCGGACAGGAACTCGAAGTAGCGGGTGAGCTTGGCATGACCCAGGCGTTCGACTTCACGGCGGGTTTGCAAGCCGTCCCACAGCACCTGGTTGGCACTCAAGGCCACGCCATTGCGGTTGAGGCTTTGAGATTCAGGGTTGCGGTTGGTGATGCGGTCACTGTCGCGGCCCACACTGGCCGACAGATCCACCCGGGGCAGGTAGCCGCCTCGGGCAACGCTGATCTCGTCGGTGGCGGCGCGCAGGGCATTCAAGCGTGCGGTGACCTCAGGGTTGCTGTCGATGGCTTTCTGGGCTGCGGCACTCAGGCCCGCATTGGGCGCGGTCTGTGCCTGGGCGGCCAGCGCAAAGGCGGCCAAAGCAATGGCGGTCATGCCATGTTGAAAAGTCGCTTTTTTCAAATCTGACCTCGTTCCTGGGGTTGTGGCCGCAAAAGCCTTGGGCAAAGCGGACCCATTTTGTCATCAATCGTTACATAACCAGCCACCCATTTCGGTGATTTCGCGTCAGAAGTGGCCCAGGCAAAGGACTGGCATCAAGTTTGGGCGGGGTGTGTCGATTCAGTGAGTTGACCGTTGGCGACCTTGACCCCTGACTGAGCCCCATTGGAATGAGCCTGGCCCGTGCCGCATTGACATTGCCCTTGAAGGGAGGCTGGCCAGGACAAGGTGTTGGAAACCCGTTCGGGATTTGGCTGGCGCGCTTGATGATCTTGGGCAGCTTGCTGCTTGGGCATGCCGGCAGTGCATTTGAGTCTCAAAAGATCATGGCTGCAGCGCAACGCTTGGGTCCGGCTGCGGCCACACAGGCCCAGGCCTTGATCCAGGAGGTGGCCGAAGCGGCCTCCAGCGATGAGGGCGGCCGCCTCCGGCGCATCAATGCATTTTTCAACCGGCGCGTGGAGTACCGCGATGACCGCGACATCTGGGGGCAGACCGACTACTGGGCCACGCCGCTTGAAATGTTGAACAAGGGCGCCGGCGATTGCGAGGATTACGCCATTGGCAAGTATTTGTCCCTGATCGCGGCGGGCGTGTCTCCGGCGAAGATGAGGCTGGTGTATGTGCGGGCCGAGGTGGGTGGTGCGATCCTGGCGCACATGGTGCTGGCCTATTATCCTGAGCCACTGGCCGAGCCTTTGATCCTGGATAACCTGATCACGGACATCCGGCCCGCGTCCAGGAGGCCAGATTTGGCGCCTGTTTTCAGCTTCAATGCCGAAGGTTTGTGGCAAGGTGTGGGCAGTACCACGGCTGGGGATCCTGTGGCACGTCTTTCGCGCTGGCGGGAGATGTTGACCAAGACACGGGCGGAGGGTTGGTGGTGATGTTGATGACAAGGGACACTGCATGTCGCTGATTCGTCAGATCTGGCTGCTGTTGGTGGTGACGCTGCTGATGGCTTTTCTGGGCAGCTTTGCGGTCTGGATGGTTTCGTCGCGAAACTATCTGGAGACGCAGTTGCGGCTGAAGAATGCAGACAACGCCCAATCGTTGGCCTTGGGCCTGTCGCAGCAAAAAGGTGACATGGCCCTGATGGACCTGGTCGTGGCAGCCCAGTTCGACACCGGCTTCTACAAGCGCATTTCCCTGCGGGATCCGCGCGGTCAGGTGGTGTCCAACCACGAGGCTGACCTCAAACGCACCGATTCACTGGCTCCGGCCTGGTTTGTGAACATGCTGTCGATCGATTCGACCCCTGGCGTGGCGCAGGTGTCCGATGGCTGGCGCGCGCTGGGTTCGGTGGAGGTGGTCAGCCATTCCTCGTTTGCCGATGACCAGTTGTGGCAAGGCAGCATCACCACGGCCATGTGGTTGGCGGCCATGGGCGCGCTGGCAGGCGTGGTGGCCAGTTTTGGAGTGCGCGCCATTCGCCGCCCGCTGGATGCCACCGTGGGACAGGCGCAGGCCTTGATGGAGCGGCGTTTCATCACGGTCGAAGAACCCCGGGTGCCCGAGTTGGCGCGGCTGAGCCAGGCCATGAATGCGGTGGTCGAGCGGCTCAAATCTCAATTTGACGATCAGGCTTTTCAGGTGGAGCAGTTGCGCAAGCAGGCGCATTGCGACCCATTGACGGGTTTGTCCAACCGGACCCATTTCGTGGCTCAGTTGGGCGCTGCCCTGAACAACGATGAAGGCTCGGGTCGTGGCTTGCTCTGCATGATCCGTGTGGCGGACCTGGCCATGGTGAACCGGGTGATGGGGCACCGGCAGACCGACGTGCTGCTTCAGAAGTTGGCCGCGGTGCTCAACGAGGTTTCGGTGGGTGTGGTGGGCGTGGCCACTGGGCGCCTGAATGGCGGTGATTTCGCGGTGTGCCTGACGCATGACGAGGTGCCCTTGCCACAGCCCGAGCATTACGCCGATGCGATCAAACGCGCCTTTGCCGAGTTGGGAACGACAGCCAGCGTGGTGGTGGGCGCCACACACTGGGAGCGTGGCGTGGCCATGCAGCAAGTGCTGGCTGCCGCCGATTCGGCCCTGGCCCGCGCTGAAAGCCGTGGTGGCTTCGCGGTGGAGTTGACCCATTTGAGTTCTGCGTCTGAATCGGCCATGGGCGAGGACGAATGGCGTCGCCGCATGAGCTCGGCCCTGCTGGAAGATCGCTTGCTGCTGGTGCGCTTTCCGGTGCTGGACCGCGAGCTGAAACTGGTGCACCACGAATCGCCCATGCGCATGCAGCTGGAGCCGGGCGGGCCCTTTGAGTCCGCAGCGCATTGGTTGCCCATGGCCTTGCGTTGCAACCTGATTTCGCAGATTGACGAAGCTGCGGTGGCGTTGGCTCTGTCGCAAATCGCCGCCGACCAACAGCCGCGTGGGGTGAATCTGTCTCCCGCTTCTTTGGTGGACAGTGGCTTCGTGCCACGTCTGCGTGCGCGTCTGGCCGAAGCGCCGGCCGAGGCGCACCAGTTGTGGCTGGAGGTGTCCGAAGTGGCAGCGGTCGAGCGTTTCGAACTGGTGCGCGAACTGTGCAAGCAGTTGCGTCCTTTGGGCGCCCGCATCGGCCTGGAGCATGCCGGTGAGCGCTTGACGCGCATCGAGTTCCTGTTCGAGGCGGGCCTGGACTACGTCAAGTTGGACGCTTCCGTGGTGCAGGGCGTGTCGAAAGACCTGGCCCGGGCTGCCTTTGTGGCGGCGACAGCATCCATGCTGCACGGCTTGGGTTTGCAGGTTTATGCCGAAGGCGTGGCCGAGCCTGAAGACATCCCTGCCCTGATTGATTGCGGCATCGATGGCGTGACCGGGCCTGCCGTCAGGGCATGACGCCGGCTCAGCGCTCTCGCAGCGCGTAGGCCCGGGCTTTGAGCACCGGCTTGAGCAAGTAAGACAGCACCGTTTTCTTGCCGGTGAGGATGTCGACCTCGGCCGTCATGCCGGGGATGATGGGCATTTTGGCGCTGAAGTTAGCGGCCTTGGTGCGCACCCGCACCACGTAATAAGTGTTGACGCCACGCTCGTCGGTGATGGTGTCGGGGCTGATGTTTTCCACGATGGCGTCCATGCCGCCGTAGATGGAAAAGTCGTACGCCGTGAGCTTGACGGTGGCGGCCTGGCCAGGATGGATGAAGGCGATGTCGCGCGGTTGGACGCGGGCCTCCAGCACCAGGGCATCGTCCAGCGGCACGATCTCCAGGATGTCTTTGCCAGGCTGCACCACACCGCCGACGGTGTTGGCCAGCAGGCGCTGGATGCGACCACGCACCGGCGACTTCACCTGGGCCTTGTCGACCTTGTCGGCCAAGGCCACGGCGCCTTCGTTCAAGGCGTTGAGCTTGCCCAGCACGTCCGACAAGTCCTTGCGGATTTCGTTGCGGAAGGTGAGTTCGGTTTCCAGGATCTTGCGTTGGGCTTCATTGATCGCGGCCAGCACGCGGGCGCTTTGCGCACCGGCCTGCTCCATGTCGCCTCGGGCCTTGCTGACGTCACGTTCCAGCCTCAGAACTTCCACTTCGGAGACTGCGCCCGTGGCCAGCAATGGCCGCGTCTTGGCCAGTTCCTGCTGCGATAAATCAAGGGTGCGCCCGGCGGATTCGCGGCGTGAGCGCATCTCGCTCAGCTCCTGTTGCCGTTGTGCCAGCTGTTGCTGGTTGATGCCGATCATGGAGGCCAGTTCGGCGCGTTTGGCGTTGTAGAGCTGGCGTTCTTCTTCGACGATGCGCACCTCGTCGACGTTGTCGACAGTGGGTGTGGGCGGGGCATAGGCCACGCCTTCGGCCAGTGCTTTCAAGCGGGCGAGCTTGGTGCGCAGCGCAAAGGCATTGGCGTTGCTTTCGCGCATGCCAGAGGTGGCGCGGGTCTCGTCAATCTTCAGCAGCAACTGGCCTTGCTCGACCACCTGGCCTTCCTTGACCAGGATCTCTGACACCACGCCGCCGTCGTAAGACTGGATGACCTGCAGTTGCCGCGATGGGATGACCTTGGCCTCGCCTTTGGTGACTTCATCGATCTCGGCCACAGCAGCCCAGACGATCAGGCCCAGCACCACGAACATGGCCGAGCGCACCAGGGTCTGGGCACGGTAGGTGCCATGGGTAGACATGACCGCATCGGCATCCAGCTCGAAGCTGCGCATGCCGGCGGCCTGGGCGGATTCGGCCGTGACGCGCGGCCCGGCGATGTGGTCCAGCACCCAGTCGGTAGCGGGTGCGGTGAAGCGCCGGATCGACTCCAGCACGGCGATCATCACCTGGCCCAATTTCATGAGTGTCTTCATGGCGAGTGCCTTGGTTCAGGCAGCGCGGGCGATGCGCCCGGACGCCAAGGCTTGCAGGATCTGCTCGCGCGGACCATCGGCCATGACCTTGCCCTGGTCCACCACGATGACGCGGTCGACGAAGGACAGCATGGAGGTGCGGTGCGTGACCAGCACCACGGTCTTGCCCGCCGAGAACTCTTTCATGCGCTGGGTGACGAAGGCCTCGGTTGAGAAATCCATGGCGCTGGTGGGTTCGTCCAGCAGCAGGATGGGCGCGTTGTGCAGCACGGCGCGCGCGATGCCCACGCCTTGCCGCTGCCCGCCCGACAGCAACTCGCCGCGCTCGCCCACGGGCATGTCAAAGCCTTGCGGATGGCGGTGGATCATGTCGCTGATGCCGGCCATCTCGGCGGCCGACACAATCGCGTCGTCTTGCGCATGGGGCATGCCGAAGATGATGTTTTCGCGCAGCGTGCCGAAGAACAAGGTGACGTCTTGCGAGACATAGCCCAGGTTGCGGCGCACGTCGGCGGGGTCGAGCTGGCGCATGTCGATGCCATCCAGCAGCACGGCGCCTTGCGCCGGCTGGTACAGGCCCAGGATCAGCTTTTGCAGCGTGGTCTTGCCCGAACCCACCTTGCCGATCAAGGCCACCTTTTCACCGGGTTTGATCTTGAAGCTGATGTTGTCCAGCGCCGAATCCTGGCGGCCGGGGTAGGCGAAGGACACGTGCCGGAACTCGATCTCGCCCTTGATTTCGCGGCGCTCCACGAAGTTGGTGCCCAGGGGGCGCTCCACCGGCTGGTCCATGATCTTGTTCAGTGACTCCATCGCGGTGACGGCGCCCTGGTACTGCATCAGCAGACCGACGATTTGCCCGGCCGGTGCCAGGGCGCGGCCCGCCAGCATGGTCGCGGCGATCAATCCGCCCATGGTCAGGCTCTTGTCGGTGATCAGGTACACGCCGATCAAAATGATGGCGACCGACACCAGTTGCTGCAAGCTGGCCGTGGTGTACATGGCGCTGGACGACAGCCCGCGCATGCGCACATTCAGCTTGGCCAAGTATTGGTTGGTGCGCTCCCAGCGGGCCTGGATCAGGCCTTCGGCGCCTTGCGATTTGATGGTCTCGATGCCGGTCAGGCTTTCCACCAGCGTGGCGTTGCGTTGTGCGGACGCCTGGTAGGTGCTTTGCGACAACTCGTGCAGGCGGTGCTGCAGCACGTAGCCAGCCACCAGGATGAAGGTGAACACCAGCACCACCGGGATCACCAGCCACAGCGAGATCCAGCCAATGACCAGGACGAACAGCAAGGCGAAGGGCAGGTCGACCAGGGCAGTGACGGTGCTGGAAGCGATGAAGTCGCGCACCTGCTCGAAGCCGCGCAGGTTGGACGCGAAAGATCCCACCGACTGAGGGCGGTTTTCCAGCTTCATGCCCAGCACGCGCTCCATCAGCGTGGCCGAGATTTGCACATCGATGCGCGCGCTGGCCTCGTCCACGAAGTGGCTGCGCAACAGGCGCATGGCCAGGTCCGAGGCCTGCACCAGCATCACGCCGATGGCCAATGCCCACAGTGTTTCGACCGCGTGGTTGGGCACCACCCGGTCGTACACGTTCATCGAAAAAATCGGAAAGGCCAGGGCGAACAGGTTGATCAACAGGGCGGCCGACAGCACGTCGCGGTAGACAAAGCGCTGCGCCAGCACCGCGCCCCAGAACCAGTGGCCGGTTTTGGTGTCGCGCACTTCCGGCGTGCGCTCGTCGAACCTGAAATGGGGGCGGGCGAACAACACGATGCCGCTGTAACGCGAGGCCAGCTCCTGCGCGGACAGCTCGATGCTGCCTTGCCCGGTCTCGGGCAGCAACACCTTGGCCTTGCCCTGGGCATCCTGGCTGAGCAGCACGCAAGCCTGGTTGTTCTGGAGGACCAGGATCGCGGGCAGGGTCTTGTCGTCGATGTCTTTCAGGCTCAGGCGCTGCAGCTTGGCGGCCAGGCCAGCACGTGCGGCGGCTCGTTCGGCCAGTGCCAAGGGCAGGGGGCCTTTGTCCATCGGCAGCCCGGCGGACAAGGAGGCGCGCGTGGCTGCATGGCCATGCAGCCGTGCCACTTCGATCAGGCAATCCAGCAGCGAATCAGGGGCGATCAGGTCTTCGCGCAGGCGAGCCGTGGCGTCAGCAGATGATGTGCTGGGTGGCGGCATGGCCGCGGCAATGGGTTCCTGGGGCTTGTTCACTCAACGGATATCGGCACAGTGGACGCCAAATTGACCACTCACTCGGTCGGCGTAGTACTTTTCAAGCGTCATGCGGACGGTGCGGAAGGCCAATTCGCCCCAGGGGATGTCCTTCTCGCTGAACAACTGCGCTTCGATGGTCTCGGGGCCTGGGGTGAAATCGGTGTCCAGCAGGCGGGCGCGGTAGAAGAAATGCACCTGGCCGGCCGTCAACACATTGATCACGCAATACAAGCCTTGCATCTCGATGTGGGCACCGGCTTCTTCGTCGGTTTCGCGGGCAGCGCCTTCTTCGGTGCTTTCGCCCAATTCCATGAAGCCCGCGGGCAAGGTCCAGAAACCTTTGCGAGGCTCGATGTTTCGTCGGCACAGCAGCACTTTGTCTTCCCAAATGGGAAGGGTACCCACGACGTTGAGCGGGTTCACATAGTGGACATGGTGGCAGGCAGGGCAGACCGCGCGCTCCCGGTTGTCGTCATCGGGCACGCGATACTCGACTCGGGTGCCACAGACTTGACAGTGCTCGATGCGGCGTGAAAAAAGCATGGGCCTCAGTGTAAGGGCATCAGGCTGGCTCAGCCGGCTTGGCGGGTCAAGCGGTGGGCGTCCAGTTGCGCAATCCAGGGAGCGAAGGCCTCCATCACACGCAAGGCCTGACCGTGCTGCCAGAACACCGAGCTGCGTGCCCAGCGGGGACGCGTGCCGGGCCAGGCCGCGCGCAGCCGCGATTCGGCACGGCCATGTCGGGCCAGTTGCTGGATGCGCAGGGGTTCGCGGCAAACATGGCTGCGCTGAAACAGCAGTTCGGCCAAAGGCCGCGTGCCCAGGCCGGTCAACGCTTTCCAGGTGCCTTGCAGGGCTCGGTGCGAGGTGGCGCTGCGTGCCCACACCACGGGCACCCCATCCAGCAGCAGCACCACTTCGCGGACGTGGCCACTGCGGCAGGCCAGGTCGCGGCGTTCTTGCGGCCAAAGGCGTTGGCTGCCCTGGCGTTGCACCCGCACCTCGACCACGCCATGCGCTCGCAACCGCGCGGTGAGCGAGCCCGTGGCGGTCAGCCAGGCGTGCAGCGACGCACTGGAGGGGTGCGGTTCGCGATGCCGGCCAGGGTGGCGGGCGCTGCGGTGGCTGGGCAAACTGGGGGCGGCGGAACGAGGTAGCATCGGGCCGCGATGATAGCCTCGACACCCCAACCTTGGCCTGCGGGCTGGATTTCCCCGTCGTTCGGGCCGGGCGTGCGCGCACTCATGACGGCGCGCGACGGACTGCACCTCGCCACCGCCAGCCAGCCGCCTTGGGCCGCCTTCAACTTGGGCAACCATGTGGGCGATGATCTGGTCGATGTGCTGCAACATCGCGGCGAGTTGGCGGCGGCCCTGCAGGCTCAGCCGTTGTGGTTGCAGCAAGTGCACGGCAACCACGTGGTGCGCCTGACCCATGCCAGCAAAGCGGCCCTGGCCGAAACTCAAGCCGATGGTGTGCTCACCACCGAGCCCGGCCTGGTTTGCGCCATCATGGTGGCCGACTGCCTGCCCATCCTGCTGGCGGCGCCAGAGGGCCGGGGTGTGGCGGCGCTTCACGCGGGTTGGCGGGGCCTGGCTGGGGCCGGTGATTTGAACGGCCTGGGCATTGCCGAGGCTGGGGTGGCCACGCTTTGCGAAGCGACCTCATCTGATCCGAGTGACTTGCAGGCGTGGCTGGGCCCGTGCATCGGCCCGACAGCCTTCCAGGTCGGGCCGGATGTCCTCGGCGGTTTTGGCGTTGATCCTGCCCAGGAGGGCCACCCGCGTTTCATTCGGCAGTCGCCAGACCGTTGGCTGGCCGACTTGGCGGGTTTGGCTGCGGACCGCCTTCAATCGCTGGGCCTCAATCGCATCGAGGGCGGCCACTGGTGCACGGTGTCCGAGCCTTCACGTTTCTTTTCGTTCCGGCGTGACCGTGTCACTGGCCGGCAGGCCGCCTGCATCTGGCTCAACGGCGTTTGAGGTTGCGGCGTCTGCGGCAGCCTCCTTCGCACGGCGTGCCTGGCGGCGCAGGGGGGTGCCCAACAGGTACATCACCAAGGCCAAGGGCCCGACGCCGTACAAGAAAAAGGTGACGATCGCCCCCAGCACGCTGCCGATAGGGCTGACCGCTTCGGCCACCGTCATCAACAACACCACGAACATCCAGGCTATCGCAACGATCCACATTTCAGGTCAGGGCCTTTGTCAAGCCGTGAGCGGCCCGAAGTTTGCTTTGAGTGAGGCGAAAAGACATCAAACCTAGGACAGATGTTGATCCACCGTAAAAAAACTGTGCTCAGAATACGGCAACATTGATGCACCCACCCGGGTGTTCGCAACCTCGCAGGTCCTGCCAAGGAGACATATGTCTGTCATTCAACGGTCTCGCTCAAAAAAATCGACGAATGCTTCCTCCGCGACTCCGCCGCCACCCCTCGAATCCACGCAGGTTCTGACTGACAGCGTGGGCACCAGCCTGCAATCCATCGCAGGCTTGACCGTGCCTTGGGACCAGATGTCACGCATTCAGCAAGAGTATGTCGAGCAGGCCACGACTTTGTGGAACCAGTCGCTGGAGCAGCAAGGCCAACCCAAGCCCGATGACCGCCGCTTTGCCGCGCCCGAGTGGAGCAGCACGCCGGCCAATGCTTTCATGGCATCGATGTACCTGCTCAATGCGCGCACCTTGCAGCGCCTGGCCGACAGCCTGAGCGGTGATGACAAAGCCCGTGATCGCGTGCGCTTCGCGGTGCAGCAATGGGTGGACGCGGCCGCGCCCTCCAACTTCCTGGCGTTGAACCCCGAGGCGCAGAAAAAAGCCATCGAAACCAAAGGCGCGAGCATCACCCAGGGCCTGCAGATGCTGCTGAGCGACATCCGCCAAGGGCACATGTCGCAGACCGATGAAAGCGTGTTCGAGGTGGGCCGCAATGTGGCCACGTCCGAAGGCTCGGTCGTGTTCGAGAACGAATACCTGCAACTGATCGAGTACAAGCCACTGACCGACAAGGTGCATGCCTTGCCCTTGCTGATCGTGCCCCCGTGCATCAACAAGTTCTACATCCTGGACCTGCAGCCCGATAACTCGCTGGTGCGTTTTGCCGTGTCTCAAGGGCACCGGGTGTTCGTGATCAGTTGGGTCAATGCCGATGACGACCTGGCCCAGTCCACCTGGGACGACTACATCGAAAAAGCCACCATCGAGGCCATCAATGTGGTGCGTGAGATCACCGCCACCAAGCAAATCAACGCCCTGGGCTTTTGCGTGGGCGGGACTTTGCTGGCGACAGCCCTGGCGGTGATGGCCGCGCGTGGCGAAAAGCCCGTGGCGAGCATGACCTTGCTGACGACTTTCCTGGACTTCATCAACACCGGCACCCTGGATTTGTTCGTGGACGAGGCCATGGTGCAGATGCGCGAAACCAGCATTGGCGAACGCAGCCCGCAAGGTGGCGGCCTGATGCGTGGCGGCGAGTTGGCTGCCACGTTCTCATTCCTGCGTGCCAACGACCTGGTCTGGAACTACGTGGTGGGCAACTACCTCAAGGGTGAAAAGCCTCCGGCTTTCGACCTGCTGTACTGGAACGGTGACAGCACCAACCTGCCCGGGCCGATGTATTGCTGGTATTTGCGCAACACCTACCTGGAAAACAAGCTGTCCCAGCCCAATGCCGTGACGGTGTGCGGCGAACCCTTGGATTTGCGCCGCCTGGACATGCCCACTTTTGTCTACGGCTCGCGGGAAGACCACATCGTCCCCTGGGACAGCGCCTACGCATCGACGCAATTGATGCAGGGGCCGACCACCTTCGTGCTGGGTGCCTCCGGGCACATCGCGGGGGTCATCAATCCGCCGCAGAAAAACAAGCGCAGTTACTGGACCAGTGGCAAGGCAGGCGCATTTCCCCCCACGGCCAAGGCGTGGATGGCCACGGCGCAAGAGCACCCCGGCAGTTGGTGGGCAACCTGGGCCGACTGGCTGGGCCAGCACGCCGGCAAGCAGGTCGCATCACCCAAACAGCTGGGCAGCAAAAAACACCGGCCGATTGAACCCGCTCCGGGCCGTTACGTCTTGCGCAAGGCGTGAACCGCGCTCATCATTTCGCTGCAATTGACACTTCTGGAAAAAAAGGAACTTGTCATGACTGACATCGTGATCGTTGCTGCTTCTCGCACCGCCGTGGGCAAGTTTGGCGGCTCCTTGGCCAAGATTCCGGCGTCGGATTTGGGCGCCGTGGTGATCCAGGACCTGCTCAAACGCACCAAATTGGCAGGTGACCAGATCAGCGAAGTGATCCTGGGCCAGGTTCTGGCGGCTGGGTGTGGGCAGAACCCGGCCCGTCAGGCCGTGATCAAGGCAGGGCTGCCGCAGGGCGTGCCGGCGTTCACCATCAACAAGGTGTGCGGATCGGGCCTGAAAGCCGTGATGCTGGCGGCCCAGTCCATCCGCGACGGCGATTCCGAGATCGTCATTGCGGGCGGCCAGGAAAGCATGAGCCTGGCCCCGCATGTGTTACCTGGTTCGCGCGACGGTCAGCGCATGGGCGATTGGAAATTGATCGACACCATGATCACCGACGGCCTGTGGGACGTCTACAACCAGTACCACATGGGCATCACCGCCGAGAATGTGGCCAAGAAGTACGAGATCAGCCGCGAGCAGCAAGATGCCCTGGCGCTGGCCTCGCAACAGAAGGCCGCTGCCGCGGTTGACTCAGGCCGATTCAAGGATGAGATCGCCCCGGTGCTGATTCCCCAGCGCAAGGGGGATCCGCTGGTGTTCGACACCGATGAATTCGTCAATCGCAAATCGACCGCCGACGTGTTGGCAGGCCTGCGTCCGGCCTTTGACAAGGCAGGCACGGTGACGGCCGGCAACGCCTCGGGCTTGAACGACGGTGCGGCTGCCGTGATGGTCATGAGCGCTAAAAAAGCCCAGCAGCTTGGTTTGACGCCATTGGCCCGCATTGCCTCATACGCCAGTGCGGCGCTGGATCCGGCCTTCATGGGCATGGGGCCGGTGCCTGCATCGCGCCGTGCCTTGGAACGCGCGGGCTGGAAAGCGGCCGACCTGGACCTGCTTGAAATCAACGAAGCCTTTGCCGCGCAAGCCTGCGCCGTGCACAAGGAAATGGGCTGGGACACCAGCAAGGTCAATGTCAATGGCGGCGCCATTGCCATCGGCCACCCCATCGGCGCTTCGGGCTGCCGCGTGCTGGTCACGCTGTTGCACGAAATGCAAAAACGCGATGCCCACAAAGGCATTGCTTCACTGTGCATTGGCGGCGGCATGGGCGTGGCCCTGACGGTCGAACGCTGATCACCCGATTTGTTCTTTATCTCTCGCAACGATTAGATTTTTTTCCCAAAAAGAGGAGCATTCCATGAGTCAAAAAGTGGCCTACGTGACCGGCGGTATGGGCGGCATCGGCACCTCGATCTGCCAGCGTCTGCACAAAGACGGTTTCAAGGTGATCGCAGGCTGCGGGCCGAGTCGTGACTTCAAGAAGTGGCTGGATGAGCAAACCGCCCTGGGCTATTTGTTCTACGCCTCCGTCGGCAATGTGGCTGACTGGGATTCCACCGTGGAAGCCTTCAAGAAAACGCGCGCCGAGCATGGCCCGGTTGATGTGCTGGTCAACAACGCCGGCATCACGCGTGACGGCATGTTCCGCAAAATGACCAAGGCCGATTGGGATGCGGTGATGGACACCAACCTGAACAGCCTGTTCAACGTGACCAAGCAGGTCATTGATGACATGGTGGACCGGGGCTGGGGCCGCGTGGTCAACATCAGCTCGGTCAATGGTGAGAAGGGCCAGTTTGGCCAGACCAACTACTCGGCCGCCAAGGCTGGCATGCATGGTTTCACCATGGCCCTGGCCCAGGAAGTGGCCAACAAAGGCGTGACGGTGAACACCGTGTCGCCTGGCTACATTGGCACCGACATGGTGCGCGCCATTCGCCAAGACGTGCTGGACAAGATTGTGGCCACGATCCCGGTGAAGCGCCTGGGCACGCCTGAAGACATCGCCTCGATGGTGTCCTGGGTGTCCAGCGACGAGTCGGGCTTTGCCACAGGCGCAGACTTCTCGATCAACGGTGGTCTGCACATGGGCTGAGCCCACGCCTTTGGCATGGGCTTGACCAGAAAGCCCCGCAGGTCTTCGGATCGCGGGGCTTTTTCATGCCCGGCCGGGTGGCTCAGGCCGTCGCCTCTTGTTCAAGCACCAGGCGATCAAGCGCGGCGCAAACATCGGCGAAACGGCCGGCAATGACGGTGCGGCGGGCATCGGCCGGGTCGCTGCTGATGCGCAGCCGGCGCGGGGCGATGACGGCGGTGCCCAAAAGCCGTTCAGGGGCAAAGCTGGGCTCGGTGCGAGCGGCCACCGCACGCGCGGCGCTGGAGGAACGAACAAAAAAAGCACGGGCAAAGTGATGAATCATGGAGAACTCCGGCAACAACGATTGAAGTTCGGCAGGATTCCAAAATGACGTCAACGCGCGGGACTGCACACTCAAGCGAGGTGCAAATGCCCGCCACCCGCACGGTGACGTTGCCAACATGGCAAGTTAGATCACATCAAGAGCTGATTTCGGATCAGGCCCACGGCCAACCCTTCGAGTTCGAATTCAGGGTGGTCGGGCGGCACGATGATGGGTTGGAAGTCGGCGTTTTCAGGCAACAACTCGATGCCTTTGGACGTGCGCATGAAGCGCTTGACAGTGACTTCGTCGCCCAGGCGTGCCACCACGATCTGGCCATTGCGGGCTTCTTTGGCGCGGGCCACGGCCAGCAGGTCGCCGTCGAGGATACCGATGTCTTTCATGCTCATGCCGCGCACGCGCAAGAGGTAGTCGGGGCGCTTGGAGAACAGGCTGGGTTCAAGCGAATAACTTTGCTCGACGTGTTCTTGCGCAAGGATGGGGCTGCCTGCGGCCACCCGGCCGATCAGTGGCAGCACCAGTTGCTCAAGACCCGGCAGGCTCAGATTGAACGGAGCACCAGCCGAGCCAGACTTTTTGCGGGTTTCGTTCACGGTGCGCAGGGTGCCTGCCTTGAGCCGGATGCCGCGTGATGTGCCGCCCAGCAACTCGATCACGCCTTTGCGGGCCAGTGCTTGCAGGTGTTCTTCAGCGGCATTGGCCGAGCGAAAGCCCAATTCAGTGGCGATTTCTGCGCGGGTGGGTGGGGCACCCGTGCGCGCAATGGCCCGCTGGATCAGCTCGAAGATCTCTTGCTGGCGGGGGGTGAGTTTGGGTTTATCGTTCATCTGCTATCCGCTGGATGGCTTGGTTAACTGTCATTCTATACAGGCCTGTTCGTTTGTCCAGTGTTTTTAATGAGGTTGCGTTGCATGGATGTGAAGTCGCCATTGGTGGTGGTGCTGGGCACCGGGGGCACGATCGCCGGCACGGGGATTGGGCCGGATGCCGTGAGCTACCAGGCCGCGCAGTTGAGCGTTGAGCAATTGCTGCGGGCGGTGCCCGAGTTGGCCGGCGTGGCGCTGGAGGCACGGCAAGTCGCGCAGATCGACAGCAAGGACATGGACTGGTCGGTCTGGCAGGCGCTCGCGCAACAGATTCGGGCAGCTTTGGCTCGCGATGACGTGGCCGCGGTGGTCATCACCCATGGCACCGACACGCTGGAAGAAACGGCGTACCTGTTGCACCGTCTGCTGGATGTCCACAAGCCTGTGGTTTTGACGGCGGCCATGCGTGCCGCGACGTCGGCCCAGGCCGATGGCCCCCGCAATCTGCGCGACGCGGTGCGGGTGGCCGAACACGCAGCGTCTCAAGGATGGGCCGGCGTCGTGGCCGTGATGGCGGGGGTGATCTGGCCTGGGCACGCCGTGCGCAAATCTCACACCTGGCACATCGATGACGCTTTTGACGCGGGCGGCGACGAGCCTGTGGGCCGCATCACTGACCGTGGCGTCATTGTGGGCGCGGTGTCATGGCCGTTGCCAGGGGGTGCCGGATGGTCCTGCCTGGAGGCCGCTGGACCGCCCCCCCGGGTGGAGATTGTGACCAGCCATGCGGGTGCCGACGGCCGCCTGGTGGAGGCGCTTTTGACGCAAAGTCAGCAGGCAGGCCAGGCCCTGGGTGGTTTGGTGGTGGCTTGCACCGGTCACGGCACCATCCACCATGGGTTGACTCAGGCTTTGGAAAAGGCCGAACAGCAAGGCATCAAGGTGTGGCGAAGCAGCCGTGTCGCGCGGGGCGGGGTGCAATCGCGTGCGGGTGACCATTGGCCTGCGGCGGGGTCGCTGACAGCGGCCCAGGCCCGTGTGGCCTTGATGCTGGATTTATGGGGTGTCCCGTGTGGCGGGATGAAGGACTGAACCGTGCTGCGGTGGCCGACTAGCCAAGTGCTGCCTTCATCCCTGAGGCAGGCATTTGCCCCGAGACAAGCGTGACTTTAGTGGTGGGGCATGACAGGCTGATGACAGCCCCACCACGCCGATGGATCAGGATTTGACGCGCAGCATGATGGCCTGGCCACCACCCGCCTTGAGCACCTGCTCGACGCCGGGGTTGCTTTCACCCAGGGCAGGCCACCAGATCTGGACGCGGTGCTCGCCCGCAGGCAGGTCCAGGTTCACCTGGCCGTCGCTGCCCGTCACGCCGAAGTGCGGCGTGTCGACAACGTGGATGTAGCCCAGCATCTGGTCATGGATGTTGCAACCCAGCGTGGCGGTGCCGGCTTTGTCGAACACCACCGGGGCGGCCGGTGTGCCGGCGTAGAGCTTGATCTCGAACTTGCGGGTGGCCGAGAACGAGTAGACGTGGTGGCGAACCGTGTCGAAATTGGGGAACAGCACGGGCGTGCCGGTTTGCACGACCAGCAGGGTGGGCTGGAAGGCGCGGCCCTTCTGGGCCATGTTGGCGGTGGCGCCGGCCGGGGCCGTGGCGCGCGTGCCCTTGACGTACACAGACACTGCCGCTTGCGCCACCGGCAGACCGGCCTCGTTGGCGACCAGGATGGCTTGTGGCGCGGCTTGGATGCCCACGCTGGCCGCGCTCAGGGCGCTCAAGATGGCGATTCGTGTGATGGATGGCATGAGCAGCGGCTCAGGAGTTCTTGACGATGTCACGGCGGGTGGGTGCCAGGCGCTTGAGCAGCTCGTTCTTGGCGCCGGGGGGCGCGTTGGCACGGTTGATTTCATCGCGCATGATTTCAACCATCAGGTCGAACTCCGCGCCGGTGATGCCCAGGTCCGCGTGCGAGTTGCGCATGGTTTCGCCCTCGTAGACGCAGGGGCCATCGGCCACCTTGCAGACGTACGTGGCCACGCTCTCCTTGAGCGTTTTCATCTTGATGTTGGCAAACGTGCGCTGGGTGCGTGGGTCGGTGGACACCCGGTCCAGCGTGCGGTCGGTGATTTGCGTGATGGCCGCGACACCGCCCAATTGCTGGTACAGCGGGGTGGCTCCGCCGGTTTTCGTGGAGGATGCGCAGGCCATCAGGCTGGCCAGGGTCCAACTGATGGCCAAGCCCACCGCCAGGGTGATGAGGTTGCGCTTGCGCTCTGGGGTGAGTTGAATGCGCAGGTCTGGAAATTTCATGAATGCCACCTTTGTGATCCTTCTTTCGGCGTTTGCTGCTCAATGTTGAGGCGTTTTGGCCGATACCGATCTGTTGAACAAAGGTGTTTTGGCCCGCGTAGGCCCTGAAAAGGCAGATTCACATGCAGCGATTCCCGGCCAGTAAGAATTCAAAAAATGCGTGGCTCACCCTGGCAGTGGCCGCCGCCTGTGCGGTGTTGGTGCCCAATTCGGCCCGCGCGGGCGACCGCTTGCTGGCCACCTGGGGCGTGACCCAGGTGGAAGGCGCAGCAGGCGGCGGGCTCACGCCCTGGGCCACCATCGCGGGCAGTGGCAGCAGCAACCAGATCGGGGGCTCGGCGTTTGTCACGCACAGCAGAACCAACGATGGCTATGACTTGAAAGTGGCCGGCGCGGCAGTGGGGATCCACGACCGGGTGGAGTTGAGCATGGCGCGCTGGAGCTTCAAGCTCAGCGATGTGGTGCCCGACAAGTCCATCGAGATGAATGCCTTGGGCGTGAAGGTCAAGTTGATCGGTGATGCGGTGTACGACCAGGACAGCTGGCTGCCGCAGATCAGCGTGGGCGCGCAGTTCAAATCCAATGAAGACAAAGCGCTGGTGAACTCGTTTGGCGCCGACAGCAGCGATGTGGATGTGTATGCTTCGGCGACCAAGCTGTGGCTGGGTGCGGCAGGCGGCTACAACGTGCTGGCCAACCTGACCTTGCGCCTGACGCGGGCCAACCAGTTTGGCCTGGTGGGCTTTGGCGGGGCTGGCCATGACAAACGCAAGCTGATGGCCGAAGGCAGCCTGGGCTTGATGTTGCGCGACGACTTGGTCGTGGGCACGGAATACCGCCAAAAGCCCAACAACCTGGAAGACACCGCGGCCATCTTGAAAGAACAGGCGGCCTGGGACGTGTTCGTGGCCTGGTTCCCGACCCGGCAAGTCAGTTTGACGGCGGCCTGGTTGAACCTGGGCAACATCGTCAGCAAGCCGGACCAGCAGGGCCTGTACCTGTCCGGACAAGTGACCTTTTAAGCGGGCGACCGAAGGACCAGTTTTTCTCCTTTACATTCGGTTCACGAACGGGACACCGTTGGTAAACCTGAGTGGGCGAAACTGGTCTTCATGAAAAAAATCAAATCCACCTGGTTCACGCCGACGCGCGTGGTGCTGGGGGCCCTGGTCGTGGCGGCCGCCGCGTGGGGTGTCAAAAAAATCTTCTACGCCGAGCCGGCCAAGCCGGACGTGATCACCGCCAGCGCCACCGTGGGCGACATGGAGGACACCGTGTTGGCCAGCGGCACCATCAAGTCCTTCAAGGATGTGAGTGTGGGGGCACAGGTGTCGGGGCAGATCAAGAGGCTGCACGTGGCCTTGGGTGACCGGGTTCAAAAAGGCCAGTTGGTCGCCGAGATTGACTCCACCACGCAGCAAAACGCCTACCAGAATGCCCAGGCGCAGATCGCCTTGCTGCAAGCCCAGTTGCTGGCCAAGCAGGCCACCCTGACGCAGGCCGAACTGTCGTTCAAGCGCAAGAAGAGTCTGCTGGCCCAAGATGCCGGCTCAGCCGTTGATTTTGAAGACGCGCAAGCTGCCCTGGCCACGGCCAAGGCCGACATCGCGGTGCTCAATGCCCAGATCCAGCAGGCCAAAACGTCCTTGGACACAGCGCGTGTCAACCTGGACTACACGCGCATCACGGCGCCGATTGATGGTGTGGTGGTGGCCGTGCTGGCCGAGCAAGGCCGCACTGTGAATGCCAACCAGTCGGCACCGACCATCATCAAGTTGTCCAAGCTGGACACGGTGCAGATCAAGGCGCAAATCTCGGAGGCGGACGTGGTGCGGGTCAAGCCCGGTCTGCCGGTGTACTTCACCATCCTGGGCGAGCCGAACAAGCGCTATGAAGCGCAGCTCAAGTCCATCGAACCGGTGCCTGATTCGTCGCAAACCGACACCACCACCTCGGCGACGAGCACGTCCACCACCGCCACCGCCATCTATTACAACGGCCTGTTTGAAGTGCCGAACCCGGATGGCAAGTTGCGCGTGGCCATGACGGCCCAGGTGTTCATTGTGCTGGCCAAGGCCAAGGATGCCTTGCTGATTCCCGCCACGGCCTTGTCCGACAGGGCGGTCAAGGGCGAGTACACCGTGCGCGTGCTGGAGGGCGAAGAGCGCGATCTGAAGGTGGTGCCGCGCAAGGTCAAGGTGGGCTTGAACAACCGCGTGCAAGCCCAGGTGCTGTCAGGCCTGAAGGCGGGTGACAAGGTGGTGGTGGGCGAGGCCGGCCCTGCAGGCAGTGGCAGCGGGGCCCGCCGCAGCGGCCCGATGTTCTGAGCGCGTGGGGCCTGACATGACACAAGCCCTGTTGGAGGTGAAAGACCTCTGGCGCGAGTTCCCGTCGGGTGAGGCCAAGGTGGCCGTGCTCAAGGGCGTGAACCTGAGCATTCAGGCGGGCGAGATGGTGGCCATCATGGGCGCCTCAGGCTCGGGCAAATCCACCCTGATGAACATCCTGGGTTGCCTGGACCGGCCCAGCCGTGGCACCTACCGGGTGGGGGGCGTCGAGACCAGCGAGCTGGCTCCCGACGGCCTGGCCCGTTTGCGCCGCGAGCACTTTGGCTTCATCTTCCAGCGCTACCACCTGCTGGGCGATCTGACCGCGTTGGGCAACACCGAGATACCGGCCATCTACGCAGGCCACGGCAGCGAGGAGCGCCAGCAGCGTGCCCGGGCCTTGC
>Ga0209841_1000053_pt1 | contig 26076 bp, 27 predicted proteins | sample GWRWT4_30Apr14_FD_187185 | JGI IMG/M metagenome (GOLD analysis project Ga0209841, IMG submission 187185) | Sand microcosm microbial communities from a hyporheic zone in Columbia River, Washington, USA - GW-RW T4_30-Apr-14 (SPAdes) (version 2) | ecosystem: Engineered > Artificial ecosystem > Sand...
CCACCACGGCATCGCCACAGGCTTGCAGCACTTGGGACGACAAGGTCTGTAACTTGGAGGGTGGCTCGGCCACGGCCGCGGGGGTCGGCTCCGTCCATTGTTGGCGTTGCATTCGCCAGCATTGAAGCCCCAGCAGGCCCAACAGCAGCAACGATCCGGCTTGAGTCACCAGATTGGAAGAGGACGACAGTTCATATCCGACACCCAGGGAAGCCAGCATGGGCAAGGCCAAAACCCTGGCAGAAGGATGACGAAGCTGATTGGGCGTCCCCACGATCATCGTAAGGAACGGATTCATGGACACCCCGACTGCAAAGACAGCACCAGGATTTTCGGACGAATGGGCCCGGACTTAAGCACTAAAGTTGGCCCTGAAAGCCGCCCAGACATGTGGAGTAAGCTGCACAGTTCGACTGGAGATGCCCATTTGCCATGCCCCCTGTAGCTGAGCACGACGCCCTGCCCACTGGCACCCGCCTTGCCGAGTTCGAGATTGAACGCGTGCTGGGCGTGGGCGGTTTCGGCATCGTGTACCTGGCTTTCGACCACGCGCTACAGCGCCAGGTCGCCATCAAGGAATACATGCCGGTGGCCTTGGCCGCCCGTGGGCAGGGCCTGGGCGTGAGCCTGCGCGCTGCCAGCCATGCCGAAACCTTCGCCTTGGGATTGCGCTCGTTCATCAACGAAGCCCGCCTGCTGGCGCGTTTCGACCACCCGGCCTTGGTCAAGGTTTACCGTTTCTGGGAGGAGCACGGCACCGCTTACATGGTGATGCCTTATTACCGTGGCCAGACGGTGCAGAACGCCCGCCGCGAGATGACGGTGCCGCCGGATGAGACTTGGTTGCGCCAGGTCATCGAGCCCGTGCTGGGTGCGCTGGACTGCCTGCACCGCGAGCAAGTCTTCCACCGAGACATCGCGCCCGACAATATTCTGTTGCTCGAAGACGTGGAAGAAGGCGAAGGCCCGCGCCCAGTGCTGTTGGACCTTGGGGCGGCCCGCCACGTGATTGGCGACCACACCCAATCGCTGACCGCCATCCTCAAGCCCAGCTTCGCGCCCATCGAGCAATACGCCGAGACCGTGCAGTTGCGCCAAGGCGCCTGGACCGACCTGTACGCCCTGGCCGCCGTGGTCCACTTTTGCATCACCGGCCGCCCCCCCACGCCCGCCAGCGCACGCGCCGTGCACGATGACCTGCCCGGCCTGACCCAGATGAGCGAAGGTTTGGCCAGTGGTTTTGACCGGCACTACAGCAGCAGTTTCGTCAACGCCATCGACCACGCGCTGGCCGTGCGTCCGCAGGACCGCCCTGATTCGGTGGCTGCGTGGCGCCAGGAGTTGTCGGGCATCGTCAATGTGGGCCAGCAGGGCATGGCCCAGGGCGATGGCTGGGTGCCGCAGACCGTGCTGGTTCGGCCGGCCCATGGGCACAAACCGGCCGGGCACGAGGCCGTGGAGGCGCGCGCCTACCTGACCACGATTCCGGCGGCGGGCGCCTTGCGGGCCTTGCCCAAGTGGCCGATCACTGTGGCCAAGCCCAAGAAAACCATCCCGGCGCCCTTGGCAGAGTCGACGCCTGCCACGGCACAGTCAACCCTGAATCGGCGTTGGCTCATGGGCATGGCGTTCGTGGTGGTCATGGCGGCATCTGGCATGTGGGCCCAGCGCCACTCCACTCGTTCGCCGTTGCAAGACCTTCCGGCGGGCGCCGCTTCCGCCAGCGCGACCATGGCCAAGGCCAGTGCTGCCGGCAAGTCGGCGCCTGCCAAGGCACAGGCGAAAGGTGAACCGCCACTGGACGACCAAACCGCCAAGACGCGCAAGCGCGCCGGCAGCAATGTGGCGGATGCCTCCGAGCCGCTCAGCCCCAGGCAGGCCTGCGGATCACGCACCTTCATCTCGCTGGCCATTTGCATGAAGCGGCATTGCTCGCGTCCTGCCTACGCCGGCCACGCCGAGTGCAAGCGCATGACCGAGCAGGAGCAGGGGCAGCGGTCCGCGTTCCCCTGAACTGTTCAGGCCACGGCGGGTTGTTGCTTCAAGGCTTTCAAGGTGGACTGCAGCAGGCGCGCATCCGAGCTGGCGCGGTGCCGCTGGAGGATCATGCCCATGGCCACCTGGCGCTTCAGTTCATGCCAGGAGGCGGCTTCGCTTTCCGAGAGCAGAGCGCGCAGGTTTTCCAGCCTGAAATGGGGTGTGCGGTCAGCGGCGTCGAACAGGCGGTTCAGCCAGGTGTAGTCGTGGGCCCAGGCGTCCGAGTAGACGACCATGCCTTCCAGCCAATCATTCAAGGCATCGGCCACCTCAAGGGCCGAACGGCCATGGCGCTGCAGGTTGTCCCGCGTGATGTGGTGAACAGACGCTGCGCTGGGGTCCCAGTGTTGCCACTCGGGTTCGGGCTTGACCAGGCTGCACCAGGAACTGCCATCGGGCATCACGATGCCCACTTCAATCGGATAGCTGCCCAAGCCGAACCCGGACGCCTCAATGTCGAGGATGGGCGGCGGGTAGTCAGCGGAGGTGAAGGTGGGCATGAACGACGACATCTGGACCCTGATGATTGTTGGGTTATTCAGACCCTAGTCTCTCACTCGTTTAATCGGGTGCATCCAAGGGTTTGAACGGTTTTCGGTCATCCAATTCATCGATGTAGTGCTGAATTTGGCAACCCTCACGATGCAAAAAATCAGCCACAGCCTGTTTGAAGCCAGGATGCGCCAACCAGTGCACCGACTGTGTGGGTGTACCGAGCAGGCCCCGTGCCAGCTTGTGTTCTCCTTGCGCGCCGCCTTCGAAGCGCTGGTAGCCCTTGGCGATGCACCACGCCATGGGCTGGTAATAACAAGCCTCGAAATGCAGGCACGAGACGGTGCTCAGCGCGCCCCAGTAACGGCCGTACGCCAGACCCAGCTCAGTGTCCACCGCCAACAGGGCGCAGGCCATGCGTTCGCCCTCGCGGCTGGCCACGAACAACACCCAGTCTTGCGGGCGTGATTCGCTGGCCAGGCGCCAGAACTCACGGCTCAGGTAGGGCTGTTGCCCGTGTTGCCAATAAGTTTGCGTGTAGCAGCGGTGGAAGAAGTCCCAATCGGCTTCCTGGATTTGCGCGCCCTCCAGCACCTCGAAGCTCACCCCGGCGTCGCGCACCTTGCGCCGCTCCTGGTGGATCTTCTTGCGCTTGTCGCGGTGCAGGCTGGCTAAAAAATCCTCGTAGTCAAAATAAGGCTCACCCTGCCGGTTCTGCCAGTGGAACTGAACGCCATGGCGCTCCAGCCAGCCCTGCGCCCTGGCCGCCTCTGCCTCCTGGTCAGACACAAACAGGATGTGGGCTGAGGACCAGGCTTGCTGCTGCACCTGCTGGCTGATGGCCTGCAGCAAGCTCTCGCGCAAGGCTTGTTGCACTTCGGGCGCGGCTTGTGGATCAACCAACAGGCGCGGCCCCGGCACAGGCGAGAACGGTACCGCCCCAAGCAACTTGGGAAAGTAGCTGGCGCCCGCCGCACCAAATGCCCGGTCGTGGGCATCGGCCCAGGCCCAGTCAAACACATACTCACCATAAGAGTGCGACTTGGCGAAGGTGGCGCAGGCGGCCACCAGCTGGCCGGCACTGTCGTGCAGGGTGAGGAACAGCGGTTGCCAACCCGTCTTGGCACAAGCACTGTCACTGTCGACCATGGCCGATAAAAAACCGTGGCGCATGAAAGGCGTGCCGCCCGGGAGGCCGGCCACCAGCCGATCCCACTGGGCGGCATCAATGGCAGCGGGGTGATCGTGCCATTGCGCCGTCAGGTCAAAGGTGAGGGCGGCTACCATGCTGACTTGCGCGCAGCCGGCGCGCCATCATGGGTTGTCGTCTTGATCATGAGTTCCGTTTCAATCATTGCCCCGCCAGTGTCCGCCACCGCGCCCTTGTCGGTGGCCTTGCTGCAATTCAACCCCACGGTGGGTGACTTGGCTGGCAACGCCCGCCAGATCATTGAAGGCAGCCAGCAAGCCTACACCCAGGGCGCCCGCCTGATCGTCACGCCCGAGCTGGCCTTGTGTGGCTACCCGCCTGAAGACCTGCTGATGCGCCCGGCCTTCCTGGCCGCCTGTGACTCGGCGGTGCAAGACATCGCCCGCGCCCTGGCCCATTTGACGGACCTGCACCTGGTGCTGGGCCATCCCCGTGCCGGGCAGGCCGAAGAGATCCGCACCCGCTCGGTCTCAGCCCCCAGCTTGCTCAACGCGGCCTCGGTGCTGAACGCTGGCCAGGTCATCGCTCACTACGCCAAGCGCGAGCTGCCCAACTACCAGGTGTTCGATGAGCGGCGCTATTTTGTCAGTGGCCGCGAGGCGGGCCTGGGTGCCGTGGTGATCAATGTGGGCGCGTGGCGCGTGGGCCTGTTGATCTGCGAAGACGCCTGGTTCGACGAGCCCGCCTTGTCGGCCAAGGCGCTGGGCGCGCAAGCCCTGGTGGTGCTGAATGCCTCGCCCTTCCATGCGGGCAAGCGCGCCGAACGTGAAGCCAGCATGGCCGAGCGGGCCCGCCAGACTGGTCTGCCCTTGCTGTACGCGCACCAGGTGGGTGGGCAGGACGAGGTGGTGTTCGACGGCGCCTCTTTCGCGGTCGACGCGCAAGGCCAGGTCCAGGCCCGTGCGCCCAGCTTCGAAGCCGCGACCTTGCAAATCACCCTTCAGCCCGGCGGCGCGGTCCAGGGCCCGATCGCCGATCACCTGTCGCCCGAGGCCGAAATCTGGGCGGCGCTGGTGTGTGGCGTGCGGGATTACATCGGCAAGAACGGCTTCCCCGGCATCATCCTCGGCCTGTCGGGCGGCATCGATTCGGCTTTGGTCCTGGCCATCGCGGTCGATGCCCTGGGTGCCGACAAGGTCCGCACCGTGATGATGCCCTCGCCCTACACGGCCGACATCTCGTGGATCGACGCGCGGGACATGGCCGACCGCTTGCACGTCCAGCACGACGAAATCGCCATCGCCCCGATGTTCGATGATTTCAAGGCCTCCTTGGCGCCGCTGTTCGTGGGCCGCGCCGAGGACACCACCGAAGAGAATATCCAGGCCCGCATCCGGGGCACCTTGCTCATGGCCCTGTCCAACAAGACGGGCGCCATCGTGTTGACCACCGGCAACAAAAGCGAGCTGGCCACCGGTTATTGCACCCTGTATGGCGACATGGCCGGTGGCTTTGCCGTCATCAAGGATCTGGCCAAAACGCTGGTCTACAAGCTCTCGCGCTGGCGCAATGAGCAGGCCGTGGCCGCTGGCCAGGTCGAGCCGATTCCGGAGCGCATCATCACGCGGCCCCCTTCTGCCGAACTGCGCCCTGACCAGACCGACCAGGACAGCCTGCCGCCCTACGAGGTGCTGGACGCCATCCTGGAGCGTTACATGGAGCATGACCAGTCCATCGAGGACATCGTGGCGGCGGGCTTCAAGCGGGCCGACGTGGATCAGGTCACCCGGCTCATCAAGATCAATGAATACAAGCGCCGTCAGGCCCCGGTCGGGGTGCGCATCACACACCGTGCATTTGGCCGGGATTGGCGTTATCCCATCACCTCCAAGTTCCGCGCCTGACGATAATCTGGTGATCGTGCTTAAATATTCACTATTCTTTCGCAGAACTTCCCGGAGCCTTCCATGAAACAAATCACCGCCGTCATCAAACCTTTCAAGCTCGAAGAAGTCCGCGAAGCTCTGGCTGAAGTGGGGGTCACTGGCTTGACTGTCACCGAGGTCAAGGGTTTTGGGCGCCAAAAGGGCCACACCGAGCTGTACCGTGGCGCCGAGTACGTGGTCGACTTCCTGCCCAAGGTCAAGATCGAAGTGGTCGTTAAGACGGCCGACGTGGACCGCTGCATTGAGGCCATCGTCAAGGCGGCCAAGACTGGCAAGATCGGCGACGGCAAGATCTTCGTGACGGCCGTTGAGCAAGTGGTGCGCATCCGCACCGGCGAAACTGATGAAGCCGCTGTTTGATTGACGCGAAGCCGCCTCGGTGGCGGCTTCTTCAAATGTCTGGCGACACGCCGCCAGGGCCGATTCCGTTCGAGCCTGGCGGCGTTTGCTTTTGGGCTTCCAGGGCCGCCAGAGCGTTCAGCCGGAGCGCGTCGGTCTGCAACTGGTCCAGCAGGCTGCCCACCTGGGTGTCGAGCAGCAGCAACTCCTGAACATCAGGCCACAGGAAACCGCCATCGCGGCTGCGGTTGATGAAGTTCAGCAGGTCGTCGTAATAGCCGGCCGTGTTGAGCAGGCCCAAGGGCTTCTGGTGGTAACCCAGTTGCCGCCAGGTCCAGACCTCGAAGATCTCTTCCATGGTGCCAATGCCACCGGGCAGTGCCAAGAATGCGTCGGACTGCATCGCCATGCGGTGCTTGCGCTCATGCATGGTGTCGACCACCTGCAGGTCGGTCAGGCCCGGGTGGCCCAGCTCGCGTTGCACCAGCCGGTGCGGGATCACGCCGATCACCGAGGCGCCATGGGCCAAAGCGGCGTCGGCCACGGCGCCCATCAGGCCCGTGCTGCCGCCGCCGTACACCAACTGCCAGCCCCGCAGGCCGATCTGGCGGCCCACCTCGCGGGCGGCAGCTTCAAAGGCAGGATCATTGCCGGTGCGGGAGCCGCAGTAAACGCACACTGAAAAAGCAGCCATGGGTGATGAGGATCAGGTTCGGGTGTCGATGAGGCGGGTCTTGCACAAAGCATCGTGCAAAAACTGCCGCTGAGGGTGCAGCCAGCTGAGCAGGGCGTAAATGGCCATCCAGCCGAACAAGGCGCCGTACAGCCATTTGGATTGGTGCCACCCAGCCAGCCAGGCGCCCACCAGCGCCGGCACAAACCACAGCCAGGAGCTGACGTAGCGCATCAGGGCCTGCTTGAGGCTCAGCCCCGCACCGTCGCTGGACACGATGCGCAACTGCCACGTTTTCATGGCCAGAGTCTGCCCGCCATGCGTCCAGAACCACATGAAGTACAAGGACAGCACCACGAACACCGTGGCCTGGAGGCCCTGGCGGTATTGCAAGGCATGGCGCTGGCCGGCGATCACGCCAAAAATCAGCCCGACCACCATCACCACCCCAAACAGCAGCACACCTTCATACAAGAAAGCGGCCAGGCGGCGTCGCAAGGCTGGGGCATGGCCCTGGGCGCGCACCGCACATTCGGCGGGGGACAGGGGCACAAACGGGACGACGGGACGGGATTTCATCGGCAGGGGCAACAGGGCAAGGCGCGAACAATACACCACGCCGCCGTGCCCTCAGTGGCTCGGCAAAGTCAGCGAGCGCGCGACGCTGGCACGGCCGTCATGGCCGCTCCCTGCGCGCCCTTTTTGGGCAGCAAGGTGACCGGGTCCACGAATCCCTTGGTCGCGGCTATTTTGGGCAGCCCCATTTGCTGGTGCAGGGGTGGGGTGGGACGCTGGCTCACCAGCGTGGTGGTGGCACCACGCCCAGCCTTGATCAGGGAAGGGGCCACCGCCACCTGCGCCGGGGCGTTGGGCGTGGCGCCCGGCACCCAGTTGGATTTGCGGGTGGACTCGTTGTCGCGCTGCCGCTTCGACGCCTGTTGTGCTCGTTCGCGGGGCCCGGCCATGTTGTCGCTCAGCACCACCGGTTGCTGCTTGCGGCGGGCCTGCTGTGCCAACTCGCCACGTGCTTCAGGGCTCAGGGCTTGGTAGGAAGCCCATTTTTTCTGGCGCTCTTCAGGCGACAGCTGGCGGGTTTGCTGAAAGCGCAGGCGCGCCTCACCGCGCTGCTGCGGTGGTAATTTGGACCATTGCGTCATGCGCTCCTGCATGCGCTGCTGTTCCTGGGGTGACAGGCTGCCGAATCGGTTGGCCACGTTCACCCAGCGTTCCTTGTTGGATATTTCCATGGTTGGCCACAAGGCCGCCAAGGGTTGCAAAGCCCGGCGTTGGGGCGCGCTGAGGCCGGCCCAGGTGGTTGAGCCGTCTGATGAGGCGCTGGCTGCCAAAGACACTGAGGCGTTTTTGGACGGTGGGGCGGCCATGCTCAATTGGCAGCAGGCCAGGCTCATGCCCAACACTGCCAGTGCCCAGGCCGTCGCGATTCGCGTCATGGCTGCGCCTCAGCCTCGCCGTCGGTGCTTTCGCTGTCGTCGCTGGCTTGGCTGTCTGATTCAGCCAGGGCGGCCTCGTCGGTTTCCGCCGCGGCAGGTTCCGCGCTGATCGGCGGTTCGGTCTGCAGGTACTCTTCAAAACCTGGGTCGGCGTAGGCCGCTGGTGGCAGGTCGTCGGTCAGCAGCGCCATGTCCACATCGGAGGCGGCCTGCACTTTTTCAGACTGAGACCAGAGGTGGATGCCCCACAGGCCCACCACCAGCGCCAGGGCCGGCAGGATGGAAGCCAGTCGCCATCCCCAGGGGAGGGGGCCGTCGTCCATGCCTCGGCCGTGGTGCTTGTCGCGGTGCTGCATGCCGGAGCCCCAGCCCGACAGCGAGGCCACGCCAGACGACCCTGATCCTCCTGCCATGCTCACCCCTGCCAATTGGCTGGAGGGTGCGTACTCGGGGGCTGTGGCCACGGCCACTTGGGGCCGCACCAGCACGGCGGCGCGAACCGCCTGCTCGCGCGCCACGCGCAAACGCTCGGTGATGTCGTGGGGCAGTGCCTTGGCGGAATCGTCCAGCCGCGCACTGACGCGCAGGGCAAAACGGGCTTCAATGGCCTCGATCTGCGCGCTCGACAATGGGGTGTTTGGACTTTTCACGATATGACTGCTTTGATTTACAAGGATATTCCGCGACCATGCATGGCTTTGGACAGCGCCTGAACCGCCCGCGAGCAGTGCGTTTTCACGCTGCCCTCGGAGCAACCCATGGCGGCCGCTGTTTCAGCGACGTCCAGTTCCTCCCAGTAACGCAGCAGGAAGGCTTCCCGTTGACGCGCAGGGAGTTTTCCCACTTCGTCCTCGATGATCTTGAGCGTTTCGCCGCGGCTGGCGGTGTCCTCAGCACCTTCCGTGCCCGGATCGTCGATCCTCAGGGAATCCAGCAGGTTGAAGTCGCCATCGCCATCGTCCGAGGATGACTCGAAGTCTCCCAGGTTCTGGAAAACAGCGTTGCGCACTTTTTGGCGCCTGAACCAATCCAGCGTGGCATTGGACAGGATCCGCGCGAACAGCATGGGCCATTCGTTGGAAGGCCGGTCGGCGTAGCTTTGCGTCAGCCGGATCATGGCGTCCTGCACGATGTCCAGCGCCGAATCCTCGTCGCGCACGGCAAAAGCGGTGCGTTTGAACGCGCGGCGCTCAACACTTATCAGGAAGTTGTTGAGCTCGTCTAAGGTGGAGGGACTGGGCAGGGGGGTCAAGACGCGAAGACTTGCGGCGCCAGATCGGCGAGGGCGGATTATGGCACTGGCGCGCGGACTTTTCAGTGCGATAATATTCGTCTTTGCGTCATCCCGATCTGGCCTGAATCGTCACCCCAACCGGTTTCGGTGGCAGGCCGCGCAGGCTCCAAATCCGCCTCACAAGGGCGAGCACGCTGGTGATCCGTCACCGCAGATGCTGTTTGAGGAGGGGCACCGATCGTTTTTCGTTAGAGAAAATCCGAAAGGTCTTTTTTACATCATGGACATGTCATCTCCCACCACGCCTGAAGTTCTCAATGGTTCTGACATCCTCGTGCGCTGCTTGCAGGCCGAAGGTGTCAAGTACATGTGGGGCTATCCCGGCGGCGCCGTTCTGTACATCTACGACGCCCTCTACAAACAAGACACCATCCAGCACGTGCTGGTGCGCCACGAACAGGCCGCCGTTCACGCTGCTGACGGCTACGCACGCGCCACTGGCGACGTCGGCGTGGCCCTGGTCACCTCCGGCCCCGGCGTGACCAATGCCATCACCGGCATCGCCACGGCCTACATGGATTCGATCCCCATGGTGATCATCACCGGTCAGGTGCCCACGCCCGCGATCGGCCTGGACGCCTTCCAGGAATGTGACACCGTTGGCATCACGCGCCCCATCGTCAAGCACAACTTCCTGGTGAAAGATGTTGCCGACCTGGCCGTCACCATGAAAAAGGCTTTCCACATCGCCCGCACCGGCCGTCCTGGCCCGGTGGTCGTCGATGTGCCGAAAGACGTCTCCCTCAACAAAACCGCGTTCAGCTACCCTGAAACGGTCGAGATGCGTTCGTACAACCCGGTGCGCAAGGGCCATGGCGGACAGATCCGCAAGGCCGTGCAACTGATCCTGGGTGCCAAGCGACCTTACATCTACACCGGTGGCGGCGTCATCCTGGCGAATGCGGCCAACGAGTTGCGTGAGCTGGTCAACCTGCTGGGCTACCCCACCACCAGCACCCTGATGGGCCTGGGCGCCATCGCCGCTTCTGACAAGACCTTCCTGGGCATGCTGGGCATGCACGGCACGTATGAAGCCAACATGACCATGCAGAGCGCCGACGTGGTGCTGGCCGTGGGCGCGCGCTTCGACGACCGTGTGATTGGCAACCCCAAGCACTTTGCGCAAGTCGAGCGCAAGATCATCCACATCGACATCGATCCCTCCTCGATCTCCAAGCGCGTCAAGGTTGACATCCCCATCGTGGGCGACGTCAAGGACGTGCTGATCGAGCTGATCGCCCAGATCAAGGAATCGACCCAACGCGCCGACCCGAACGCCCTGGCCACCTGGTGGAACCAGATCGGCGAGTGGAAGAAGCGCGAGTGCCTGAAGTACAAGACTTCGGACGAGGTCATCAAGCCGCAATTCGTGGTCGAAACGCTGGCCAGGCTGACCCGTGGCACCGACTGCTACGTCACGTCCGACGTGGGCCAGCACCAGATGTTCGCGGCGCAGTTCTACCCGTTTGACGAGCCCCGCCGCTGGATCAACTCCGGTGGCTTGGGCACGATGGGCGTGGGCCTGCCTTACGCCATGGGCATCAAGCTGGCCAAGCCCGATGCCGACGTGTTCTGCGTGACGGGCGAAGGCTCGATCCAGATGTGCATCCAGGAGCTGTCGACTTGCCTGCAGTACCAGACCCCGGTCAAGGTGCTGTCGCTGAACAACCGCTACCTGGGCATGGTGCGCCAGTGGCAGCAGCTGGATTACGGCAGCCGCTATTCGCACAGCTACATGGACGCGCTGCCCGACTTCGTGAAGCTGGCCGAGGCCTATGGCCACGTCGGCATGTTGATCGAGCGCCCGGGCGATGTCGAAGGCGCTTTGCGCGAAGCCATCAAGCTGAAGGACCGCACCGTTTTTCTGGACATCCGCACCGACCCGACGGAAAACGTCTGGCCGATGGTGAAGGCTGGCCAGGGCATTTCCGAAATGCTGCTGGGTTCCGAAGACCTGTAAACATCCCTTGTTCCCGGCCTTCGCGAGGGGGCCGCAGCCAGGTGCTTGCCGGTGCCTGCGCGGGCGGTTGCCAAGCGTGGTCGGGGTTTTGACACCCCTCATTGATCGAACAACGTGGCCACGGCCATCGGGTTACCGCCCGCTGGTTCAAGAGCGCGAAGGACGATAACGACATGAAACACATCATTGCATTGCTGCTTGAAAACGAACCCGGCGCGCTGTCGCGTGTGGTCGGCTTGTTTTCCGCCCGGGGCTACAACATCGAGAGCCTGACCGTGGCCACGACCGAGGATGCCTCCTTGTCGCGCATGACCATCGTCACCAGCGGCTCGGACGACGTGATCGAGCAGATCACCAAGCACCTCAACCGCCTCATTGAAGTCGTCAAGGTCGTCGACCTGTCCGAAGGCCCTTACACCGAACGTGAGCTGATGCTCATCAAGGTGCGCGCCGTGGGCAAGGAACGCGAAGAGATGAAGCGCATGGCCGACATCTTCCGTGGCCGCATCATCGACGTGACCGACAAGACCTACACCATTGAATTGACGGGCGACGCCTCGAAGCTCGATGCCTTCATCGAAGCCATCGACCGCGCCGCCATCCTAGAAACCGTGCGCACCGGGACCAGCGGGATCGGGCGTGGCGAGCGCATCTTGCGCGTCTGAACTTTTCCCGCAGCAACCCACACATTCAACTGATTTTTCGACGGAGCACCACATGAAGGTTTATTACGACAAAGACGCTGACCTGAGCCTGATCAAGGGCAAGAATGTCGCCATCATCGGCTACGGCTCGCAAGGCCACGCCCACGCCCAAAACCTGCGCGACTCTGGCGTGAACGTCACGGTCGGTCTGCGCAAGGGTGGTGCATCCTGGTCCAAGGTGGAAGCCGCTGGCATCAAGGTCACGGACGTCGACTCCGCCGTCAAGGGCGCCGATCTGGTCATGATCCTGCTGCCCGACGAGAACATCCCCGAGGTGTACAACAACAACGTCGCGCCCAACATCAAGCAAGGCGCCGTGCTGGCCTTTGCCCACGGTTTCAACGTGCACTACAACCAAGTCATCCCCCGCGCTGACCTGGACGTGATCATGGTCGCCCCCAAGGGCCCCGGCCACACCGTGCGCTCCGAATACCTCAAGGGCGGCGGCGTGCCTTCACTGATCGCGATCTACCAAGACAAGTCCGGCAAGGCCAAGGACATCGCCCTGTCGTACGCGGCGGCCAACGGCGGCACCAAGGGTGGCGTGATCGAGACCAACTTCCGCGAAGAAACCGAAACCGACCTGTTCGGCGAACAGGCCGTGCTGTGCGGTGGTGCGGTTGAGCTGGTGAAGATGGGTTTCGAGACGCTGACCGAAGCCGGTTACGCGCCTGAAATGGCCTACTTCGAATGCCTGCACGAACTGAAGCTGATCGTTGACCTCATGTACGAAGGCGGCATCGCCAACATGAACTACTCGATCTCGAACAACGCCGAATACGGTGAATACGTGACCGGCACCGAAGTGATCAACGAGCAATCGCGCGCCGCCATGCGCAACGCCCTGAAGCGCATCCAGACCGGCGAATACGCCAAGATGTTCATCCAGGAAGGCAAGACGAACTACCCGAGCATGACCGCTCGCCGTCGCCTGAACGCCGTGCACCCCATCGAAACCGTGGGCGCCGACCTGCGCGCGATGATGCCTTGGATCTCCAAGAACAAGCTGGTTGACCAATCCAAGAACTGATCTTTTGTCAAAGCTTGATTCGAAAGCCGCCTGGGGTGACCCGGCGGCTTTTTTCATGTCCAGCTCAGGATGATTTGGAGGCGGCGTCTGAGGCTGGCGGTGCCGCAGCCGCCGGTTTGGGTTGGGGGGTGTCCGCATGACCTGCCTGTGTGGCGCACAGCTGCCAAAGGCCGTCCAGCTTGGCGCCTTTGTTGCGGCGGCTTTGCAGCCCAGCCTCGAAAGTTTGCTGCCAGTGGATTTCGGCAAAGCAGCTTGAGAACTGGGTGACTTCGCTGTCTTTCCAGCCCTGTTGCAACAAGTAGGGCCCGAACTGCTTGGCGGTGAAGCCCTGGTTGTAGGAGGTGATGGCCGGTTTGGCGCAGCTCAGAGCGGCCAGGCTCACGGTCTTGGGAACGCTTTCGTCCACTGGCAAATCGCCCAGGGCGTCCAGTTTGGCCTGGGCACAGGTGCAGATCGACTTCACCGATTCTGGCGTGGGCGTGCTGCCTGGGGTGGCGGCAACCAGCAATATCTGCACACGGGCAGGGCAACGCTGGGCAAAGAGTTGCTGCTGCGTGAGCGGCTTGGCCGCCGATTCTGGCGCTGAGGCGGTTTGGGCCTGCACTGCGCCAGCGCCGGCCAGCCACAACCAGGCAAACGATGATAACTTCATATCAGACTCTTTGTGTATTCAGATTTGATGGCGAGTCTAGGCGACCTGCCTATCCACGGGCTTGATGGTTTCCGATGGGGTTGAGGCGATTTCTACGTCGGGGTAGTGCTTGAAGAACTCTTCGGTGGACTTGGCCGAAGTCAGCGACTCGATCACGACAGGCAAGGGGGCGGGCCAGATCTTCGCAAAGCCGCACTCCTGCGGCAATTCGATGGCGAAGGCCAGGTGCTCGGCTGGCGGGTGGAGCTGCGCAGACACCCCGGGTTTGTTGCCCCGAGTATCGACGCGGTAGCAACCGTGCTCGCGCATGTACACCGAGTTGAGCCCGTGAAGACAAAACGGCCCGCTGCCTGGGTTCACGCTCAAGCAATGTCGGTGTGGCAGCCCTGGGTCAGCTCATCCGCCTTGGCGATGATGGCCGGGTGGGTGTGGTCGATGAATTCGGTGGACCGCAAATAGGGCGTGAAGGGCATGGTGTTATGAAGGAGGGGATGACGGCGTTGGGCAAAACCTGTCACGATCAACATCAGCCTCAAGGTTAACGGTTTACCCAGCTTTACACCGGGTTGACCCGCTCTTGTCGGCGCCATAACGCATCCCCACGTTGTATATCCATGAACTCCACAAGCATTGTCAAACTGGCCTTGAGGCAACTGATGGTGGCCGCGGCCCTGATGCTGCTGTCCGGGGCCTTCGGCTTGCCTGTTCCTGTGCAGCCGGGCCTGGTCCAGGCGGCCAAACTGGAAGGTCAAGGTTTTGACGACACCCTGGTGCTGTCCGACCGCACCCTGCGCCTCAATGGCCTGGGCTTGCGGGGCGTGGCCTGGGTCAAGGCTTTTGTGGCAGGGCTTTACCTGGCCGCGCCGTCCAAGGAGCCCTCGCAAATCCTGGCCATGCAAGGCCCCAAGCGCCTGCGCTTGAAGGTCATGCTGGAAGCTCCCAGCATCGAGATGACCAAATCCATGCGCCGGGGCGTGCAGCGCAACGAGCCGGCCGAGGTCCATGCCCAGTTGCGTGACCGCGTTGAATTGCTGGCCGCTGGCTTGGACAGCATCGGCACGTTCCGCCCGGGCGATGTGCTCGACCTGGACTTCGTGCCGGGTCAGGGCACTCAACTGGTGCTCAATGGCAAGGCCTTGTCCAAGCCCATCGCAGGCGACGATTTCTACCGCGCCATCTTGAAGATTTTCATTGGCGAGCGGCCGGTGGACAAACGCATGAAGGCGGGGTTGCTGCGTGGTTCGGCTGCCTGACGAGACGCGGGCGTCTGACGACCCGCACCTGCACCGCTTCGTCGACGCGTTGTGGCTGGAAGATGGCCTGAGCGCCAACAGCCTGGCAGCGTACCGGCGCGATCTGGCGGGGCTGGCCGTCTGGCTGGCCAAGCAACCGGATGCGCCCACCTTGATCCAGGCCCGGGAGCTGGACTTGCACGCCTACGCCGCGCACCGCCACGCTGAATCCAAGCCCACCTCGGTGGGCCGGCGTTTGAGCGTGTTCCGGCGGTTTTACCGCTGGGCTTTGCGCGAAGGCCTCACCACCCAGGATCCCACCTTGCGCATGGACGCGCCCCGCCAGCGCCTGCGCACGCCGGGCACCCTGACCGAGTCGCAAGTGGAAGCGTTGCTGGCCGCCCCCGATGCCGACGAAACCTTGGGCTTGCGTGACCGCGCCATGCTGGAGCTGATGTACGCCAGTGGCCTGCGCGTGAGCGAACTGGTCGAACTGAAGACCGTGCACGTCGGCCTGAACGAAGGCGTGCTGCGCATCATGGGTAAGGGCAGCAAGGAGCGGCTGGTGCCCTTTGGCGCCGAAGCCGGTGTCTGGCTTGAACGCTACCTGATCGATTCGCGTGCATTCATCTTGAACGGGCAGAGCAGCGATGCCTTGTTCGTCACGGCACGCGGTGGGCCGATGACTCGGCAGATGTTCTGGAAGCTGGTCAAGAAATACGCGCTGCTGTCAGGCATCAGCCAGGCGCTGTCGCCGCACACTTTGCGCCATGCCTTTGCCACGCACTTGCTGAACCATGGCGCCGATTTGCGCGTGGTGCAGATGCTGCTGGGGCATGCAGATATCTCGACCACGCAGGTGTACACGCACGTGGCGCGGGAGCGGCTGCGTTTGCTGCATGCGCAGCATCATCCGCGGGGTTGATTCACCGCGGCGGCAGTGGCGGAGCTTCGTTTTTGGACGTCCAGAACTGTTCCAGCGCGCACAGCTCTTCCTCTTCGAAACCGGCGGCACGGCGGGCCGCCATGTTGAACGGGCCTTTGAGCCGTGGGGCGTTGAAAGCCGCAGCAAGCTCTGCGTAAATCGACAGAGGATCAAGGCCTCGATCGGCACAGAGCGCGCGATACCACTTGTTGCCCACCGCCACGTGCCCGATTTCATCCCTCAAGATGATGTCCAGGATGTCGGCGCCGCGCTGGTCATCAATCGTCAACAGCTTGGCCTTGATGGGCGGCGACGCATCGAGCCCGCGCGCTTCCATGGTTCGCGGCACCAGGGCGATGCGGGCCAGCAGGTCGCCCTTGGTTTTCTCGGCCATCTCCCAAAGCGAGTTGTGCGCCGGGAAGTGGCCGTAGTCGAAGCCCAGGCTCACCAAATGGTTGCGAAGCAGGGTGAAGTGCAAGGCTTCTTCCTTGGCGACGCCCAGCCAGTCGATGTAGAACTCGTCTGGCATGCCCGGAAAACGCCAAGCGAGGTCAAGCGCCAGATCAATGGCGTTGAGTTCGATGTGCGCGAGTGCGTGGATGAGCGCGGCGTGGCCCTCCGGATTGCGCACTGAACGCGTCTTGAGTAGGGTCGGATGCACCAGCTCCGGACGAGGAGGACGGCCAGGGATGCCTGTGGGCTCCGCCAGAGCTTCGTCTGAACCAGGCGTGCCATCCAAGTCGAGGGCCATGGTGCCTGCGGCTTTTGCCTCAGGGTCACTGGTCAGCAAAAGTTGGAGGGCCTGGTTCCGGAGGGTGTTCATTCAGCCCAAGTGATCCAGCCCTGGTGGGCCGACACCAGCACCACAATCCCGAACGCGATCCGGTACCAGGCGAAGGGAATGAAGTTGTGCGTGGCCACATAGCGCAGCAGCCACCGCACGCACACCCAGGCCGACAGGAACGAAAACGCCAGGCCGACACCGAACAGCGGGAGGTCGTCCATCGACAGCAGCGCGCGTTCCTTGTACAGGCTGTACACACCTGCGCCGAACAGCGTCGGGATGCCCAAAAAGAAGCTGAACTCGGTGGACGCCTTGCGCGACAAGCCCAGGAACATGCCGCCAATGATGGTGGCACCCGACCGGCTGGTGCCCGGGATCATGCCCAGGCACTGGATGCATCCCACCTTGAAGGCGTCCAGCAGGCTCATGTCATCCACGGTCTCGACACGGTAGTGGCTGGTGCCGGCCTTGGTGGCGCGGCGTTCGGCCCACAAGATGATCAGGCCGCCGACGATGAAGGCGCTGGCCACCACCGGAGCATTGAACAAATGCGCCTTGATGACCTTGCCAAACGCCAGGCCCAGGATGGCCGCTGGCAAAAAGCCGACGACGACGTTGAGCGCAAAACGCTGGGCTTTAGGCTCCGATCCCAGTCCTGCGACCGTGTCGCGCAAACGCTGCCAGTAGACCAGCACGATGGCGAAAATGGCGCCGGACTGGATGGCGATGTCAAACACCTTGGCCTTGTCGGCCCCCACATTGGACTGGAAATCAAGCAGCGATCCCGCCAGGATCAGGTGGCCGGTGCTGGAGATGGGCAAGAACTCGGTCAGCCCCTCAACGATGCCCATCAACACGGCTTTGAAAAACAGCAAGGTATCCACGTCGGCGAGTCCTGTGTTGCAAGCAAAGCGGCATCTTAGGGCAGGGCAAGCGCCTCAAACCCCCATGCCCGTCGTCAGAAATTGACCTCTGCCACCCTTGGATGGGGGGTCTTGTCTACACTTCACCACATGTCTTCTGATCTCGATGCTGTTTTCGCCCCGCCTCCCCACGATTGGGTCAACCGCTATGCGCAGCTGAGCGAGTCGTGGCGCACGCGTTTGCAGGCGCCCATGGCCACGGCCGTGAGTGCCCAGGCCTTGCCTGAACCGCGTTGGGTGGCCTGGAGTGACCCCCTGGCCCATGAGCTTGGCTGGCCCGCTGATTGGCGCGAGGGTGACCTGCCTTTACGTGTCTTTACCGGCAACGCGCAGTGGCCAGGCATGCAGCCTGTGGCCACCGTTTACAGCGGGCACCAGTTCGGCGTGTGGGCCGGCCAGTTGGGCGATGGCCGCGCGCTGTTGCTGGGCGAGTTGCAAACGGCAGTGGGCACGCGCGAATTTCAACTCAAGGGCGCAGGATCGACACCGTATTCACGCCGGGCCGATGGCCGTGCCGTGCTTCGCTCGTCCATCCGAGAGTTCTTGTGCAGCGAAGCCATGCACGCCTTGGGCATCCCCACCACCCGGGCCCTGGCCCTGACCGCCTCGCCGCAAGGCGTGCGCCGTGAAACCATGGAAACCGCCGCCGTGGTCACCCGCGTGGCGCCCAGCTTCATCCGCTTCGGCCACTTCGAGCATTTTGCGCACAGTGGCGAAGATGGCCACCATGAGGTATTGCAGGCGCTCGTGGACCACGTGGTCGAGCATCAACTGCCTGAATTGAAAGATGCGCCCCAACGCGCCCTGGCCTTGCTGCAGCATGCGGTCGACAGCACCGCGCGCCTGATGGCCGCCTGGCAGTCGGTGGGTTTTTGCCATGGCGTGATGAACACCGACAACATGTCGATCCTGGGCCTGACGATCGACTATGGCCCCTATGGTTTCCTGGACGGCTTCGACCCCCAGCACATCTGCAACCATTCCGACGACCAGGGCCGCTACGCCTGGCAGAACCAGCCCCAGATCGGCTACTGGAACCTGCGGGCCTTGGCCCAGGCCTTGTTGCCCGTGGTCCCGGAGTTCGACAAGGATGAGAACGTCCTCATCAACGTGCTCAAGTCCTATGAGCAGCGCTTTCCGCAAGCCATGACCGAGCGCTGGCGCGCCAAGCTGGGCCTGGCCACCGAGCAGGAGGGCGATGGCGCCCTGGCCGTGGACCTGCTCACCGTGATGGCCGAGCACCGCACCGACTTCACCATCACCTTCCGCCGTCTGGGCGACTACCAAAGCAGCCTGCCGCCTGATCACGCCGCCAACGCTAGCGTGCGCGACCTGTTCATCAACCGCGACGCTTTTGACGCCTGGGCGCGCCGCTACGCCGAGCGCCTGAAGCTGGAAGGCAGCGTGGACTTTGATCGCCGCGCCCGCATGCGTCGCGTCAACCCGATCTACGTTTTGCGGAACCATTTGGCCGAAACCGCGATCCGTCTGTCTCAGGCCGGCGACGATTCGGAGGTGCGGCGTTTGCACCAGCTTTTGCAAAACCCTTTCGACGAGCAACCCGGCTGCGAGGCCGATGCCGACTTCCCGCCCGACTGGGCTCAATCCATCGAGGTGTCCTGTTCATCATGAGCGATTACAAAGTCAAGAAGTCCGACGCGGAATGGCGTGCCCAGTTGGACCCGATGCAATTCGAAGTCACGCGCCATGCGTCCACCGAACGGGCCTTCAGCGGCCAGTATTGGGACCACTTCGTGGATGGCGCCTACCGCTGCATCTGTTGCAACGCCAAGTTGTTCGAATCAAGCACCAAATTTGACGCGGGCTGTGGCTGGCCCAGCTACTCCCAGGCGGTTGATGACGGCAGCGTCGAGCGCGTGGTGGACAAAAGCCACGGCATGGTGCGCGTCGAGGTGCGCTGCAACAATTGCGGCGCCCATTTGGGCCACGTGTTCGACGACGGACCGGCGCCCACGGGCGAGCGTTTCTGCATCAACTCGGCCGCGATAGACTTCGAGCCGCGCTGATCCGCGCCTGTGACCTTCAACCCGGTTCCCCATGAAGATCTTTTTTGACCTGTTACCGCTCTTGCTGTTCTTTGGTGCCTACACCTGGGCTGGTGGCCACAAGGAGCTGGCGGCCGAGTGGATGACCCAGTACCTGGGCTTCATGGTGTCGGGCGGCGTGGTGGCGGCCAAAGAAGCCCCCATGCTCTTGTCCACCGTCGTGATGGTGGCTTGCGGCGTGGTCCAGATTGCCGTGCTCAAGATCCTGCGCCACAAGATCGACACGATGCTGTGGGCCACCCTGGGCATCGGCATTGTGCTGGGCGGCGTGTCGATGTGGCTGCACAGCGCCATCTTCTTCCAGTGGAAGCCCACGGTGCTGTACTGGTTGATGAGCGCAGGCTTCCTGGTGGCCGAGATCATCATGAAGCGCCGGGTGCTGCACAAGATGATGGGCGGCCAGATCGACGCGCCCGATGCCGTCTGGCTCAAGCTGGGCTGGGCCTGGGTCGGCTTCTTCGCCTTCATGGGCGTGCTCAACCTGTACGTGGTCTACAACTTCACCGAAGAGCAGTGGGTGAGCTTCAAAGTTTGGGGTGCTTCGGGCCTGATGCTGCTGTTCATGCTGGCTCAGGGTTTGTACTTGAGTCGCCACATGCCTCCGCTGCCCGATGACGACACGGCCAAGGCCAAGTGAACTTTTGGACCTGATCATGACTCCACTCCAAGGCGTGACCGCCGAACAGATCCAAGCCAGCCTGACACTGGCGCTGCAGCCGCTCAGCATTGACGTGACCGATGACAGTCACCTCCATGCCGGGCACGAAGGCGCCAATTCAGGACGGCATTTCAGCGTGCATTTGCGTGCCCAGTGCTTTAACGGACTGTCACACGTTCAACGGCATCGCCTTGTGTATGATGCCCTTCGCGATTTGATACCGCAGGGCATCCATGCGCTGGCCATCAAGGCCGAGCCTGTCTGACAACGAAACAACCTAACAAAATTCGCTCATGAAGACTTTCCGCACCCATGTCATCAAGTCCGCTGTGCTGGCCGCGACCCTGTCGCTGGCCGCACCCCTGGTGATGGCCCAGAACATCGCCATCGTCAATGGCAAGCCCGTGCCCAAGGCTCGGTACGACGCCATGATGACCCAGATCCTCAAGCAGGGCCAACAGGCCAAGACGCCTGATCTGGAAGGCAAGGTCAAGGAAGAATTGGTGCTGCGCGAGATCTTCGTGCAAGAGGCCGAAAAGAAGGGCATCGCGGCCACCGCCGACTACAAGACGCAAATGGAATTCGCGCGCCAGTCGATCCTGATCCAGGGCCTGTTCGCCGACTTCCAGGCCAAGTCCAAGGACAGCGAAGCCGACCTGCGCGCTGAATACGACAAGATCAAGGCCCAGAATGGCGACAAGGAATACCGCGCTCGCCACATCCTGGTCGAGAAGGAAGAAGACGCCAAGTCGCTGATCGCTCAGCTCAAGGCCGGTGCCAAGTTTGAAGACTTGGCCAAGAAGAACTCCAAGGATCCGGGCTCTGCCGAAAACGGTGGCGATCTGGATTGGGCTGCGCCGGGCAACTACGTGCCTGAGTTCTCCGAAGCCATGTCCAAGCTGGAAAAAGGCAAGTTCACCGAAACCCCGGTGAAATCGCAGTTCGGCTACCACATCATCAAGCTGGAAGACTCGCGTGCCACGCAGTTCCCGCCCTACGACGAAGTCAAGGTGCAACTGCAACAGCGCAATGCACAAGCCAAGCTGGCCAAGTACCGCGACGACCTGAAGGCCAAGGCCAAGACCGACTTCAAGTTCAGCGCACCTGCCGCTGCCAACTGATCGTCGATCGGGTCAGTGTCCTCGCGTCAGCAACGCGGCATTGCCGCCTGCCGCCGCCGTGTTGATGCTGACCACCTGCTCCGTGCAAAACCGCAGCAGGTAGTGAGGGCCCCCGGCTTTCGGGCCGGTGCCGCTCCACCCCTGGCCGCCAAAGGGTTGCGACCCGACCACGGCGCCAGTCATCCCCCGGTTCACATACACATTGCCCACACGCGTGCGCCGGGCGATGTGCTGCGCGCGTGAATCGATGCGTGTCTGTACCCCCAAAGTTAGACCATAGCCGGTGGCGTTGATCTGCTCGATCAGTGCGTCGATGTCGGGCGCCTGCGTGCCCGGGCCCCAGCGCACCACGTGCAGGATCGGGCCAAAGTGCTCGGCGGTCAGCGCGCTGACGCGGGGCAAGGTGTAGGCGGTGGGGGGCACGGTGTGCGGGGCGGTGGACGATGAAGCCAAGGTGGTCCGGCCAATCAGGCGCACGCCGGAGCGGGGCTGCTGGGCCTGGTGGTCCAACTCGGCCAAGTGGGCGTTGAGCAGATCGTGCGCATGCGCATCGATGACGGGGCCCACGTCGGTGGCCCAATCGGCGCTGTCGCCCATGACCAGGGTTTGCAAGGCGCCCGCCAGCATCGCTTCCAGCGCGTCGGCGGTGGCGCTGTGCAGGCACAGCAGGCGCAGGGCCGAGCAGCGTTGGCCCGCGCTCAAAAAGGCGCTGGCCACCACGGCGTCCATCACTTGTTCAGGCAAGGCGGTGCTGTCCACCACCATGGCGTTGAGGCCGCCGGTTTCTGCAATCAAAGGCACGATGGGGCGATCACCCTGGGCCAGCATGCGCTGGATGCGCTTGCCCGTGGCGACCGAGCCGGTGAAGGCCACGCCCGCGCAGTGCTTGCTGGCCACCAGGGCGGCGCCCACCACCGCACCGGGTCCGCAGGCGCAGCCCAACACGTCGGCGGGCACGCCAGCCTGGTGCAGCAGGGCCACAAAGCGGCGCCCGATGTCTGGCGTCTGGTCGGCGGGTTTGGCGGCCACGGCGTTGCCGGCCACCAGCGCGGCCATCACTTGTCCGCCAAAAATGGCCAGCGGGAAGTTCCAGGGCGCGATGCAGACGAACACGCCACGGCCACGCAGCTGCCATTCATTGCTTTCGCCGGTGGGGCCGGGCAGCACCTGCACGTGCAGGTGATGGCGGCCTTGCTGGGCGTAGTAGCGGGCCAGGTCGATGGTTTCGCGCACCTCGGCCACGGCATCGCTCATGGTCTTGCGGGCTTCCACCACCAGGTCGGCGGCCCAGCTGTCGAACTCGGCTTCCAGCAGGTTGGCCACCTTGTCGAGCACCGCACAGCGTGCTGTTGCGGGTGTTTCTTCCCACTTTTGCCAGCCTTGGCTGAGCGAGTCCATCATCGCCTGGGCCTCGGCGGCGCACAGGGCATGGCAAGGTGAGGGCACGGTGGCTTGCTGGCGCCTGACGTGCACGGCGGCCTCCAGCGCATCGCGGTGCATCTGGCAGTTCAGGTCGCGGCCAATCGCGTTGCGCCGATCGGGGCCATAGAGCCTGGCGGGCGGCACCACGCCAGGGCCGTGTTCCGTGTTGATGGCGGTGAGCCAGGGCGAGGCCAGCAGCTCATCCAGGCTGACCTGCGGGTCGGCCAACTGGTGCACAAACGAGGCGTTGGCGCCGTTCTCCAGCAGGCGCCGCACCAGGTAGGCCAGCAGGTCGCGGTGCTCGCCCACGGGAGCGTAGATGCGCAGGGCAGCGCCAGTTTCGGGCGAGGTCTTGGGATGGCGAAGCTCGCGGTACACGCCTTCGCCCATGCCGTGCAGGCGCTGCCATTCGTAGCGCTCGGGCCCGACACCATGTTCTTTGGCCAATTGGATGACAGCGGCGATGGTGGCCGCGTTGTGCGTGGCGAACTGCGGGTAGAGCACATCGCTGCGGGCCAACAGGGCATCGGCGCAGGCCAGGTAGGAGAGGTCGGTGTTGGCCTTGTGGGTGTAGACGGGGTAGCCGTTCAGGCCGAGTTCTTGCGCCCGCTTGATCTCGGTGTCCCAGTAGGCGCCTTTGACCAGGCGCACGGTGAGGCGCTTGTCGTGCAGGGTGGCCAAGCGCTGCACTTCGTCGATCACGGCCAGGGCGCGGTGCTGGTAGGCCTGCACGGCCAGGCCCAGGCCATCGCCTGCGGCGGGCATCAGGCGGGCCAGCAGGTCCAGCTGCAATTCCAGGCGGAAGGACTCTTCGGCGTCCAGGGTCAGCAGCACGCCGGCCTCGTCGGCCTGGCGGGCCAGTTGTTCCAGCCTGGGCAGCAGTTCGCGCACCAGGGCGTCGTGTTGCGAGGGGTCGAAGCGCGGGTGCAGGGCCGACAGCTTGATCGACAGGCCGGGGCGTTGCGAAAACGGCAGCTGCCGCGCTTTCTTGTCGCCGGGCTGGCCCAGTTGCGACAAGGCCCGTTGGTAAGACGCCAGGTAGCGGTCGGCGTCAGCCCAGGTGCGGGCGCCTTCGCCCAGCATGTCAAAACTGTGGCGGGTGGTCAGGCCTTGGTCGGCGTCAGACTGGGTTTGCTTGCGGGCCTGGGCCAAGGCCTCTTCCACGGTCTGGCCGAGCACGAACTGGCGACCCAGCAATTGCAGGGCGCGGGCGGTGGCTGACACCACGGTGGGGCCGCCCAGGCGCTGGACCAAGGTGGGTGCGGCGGTGCGCCCATCTGGTGAGGGCAGCAGTTGATGCGCCAGGTCCAGCACTCTGGCTGAGGCGCTGGACAACCAGGGGTGGGCGGAGCCGTTGCCGGCGTGCTTGGCGAAGTCGGCCTGGGTCAACTGGTCGCCGATCAGGGCCTGGGCGGTGTCTTGGTCAGGAACGCGCAACAGGGCTTCGGCCAGGCGCATCAGGGCCAGGCCTTCGGTGCTGGACAGCGGGAACTCTTGCAGCAGGGATTCGAGTGCCCAGAACGGCGGCGGGCGGTGGCGGATGCCGCGCACCCAGGGCTCGCATTGCTGGCGCACGATGCCCCAGTCGAGCTTGTCTTGCAGGCGCAGCCTCAGCTTGTCGATTTGCGCGGCTTCATCGGCCCAGGGCAGTGGTAAGCGGTCGGAGAGTTTATTCACAGCGCACTCCAGTCAACGTCTTCAGCGTAACGTCAACGGGTGCGTGGGGTCTAGGTCATGAGAGGGGCTTTTCAGCGCTTTTTGAACACCAAGTCCCAAACACCGTGACCAAGTTTCAGTCCGCGGTTCTCGAACTTGGTCAGCGGGCGGTAGGCGGGCTTGGGCGCATAGCCATCGGCGGTGTTGACCAGGGTGGGCTCGTCGCTCAGCACTTGCAGGATCTGGCGGGCGTAGGGTTCCCAGTCGGTGGCGCAGTGCAGGTAGGCGCCGGGTGCCAGGCGCGAGGCCAGGTGGGCCACCAAAGGCGCCTGGATCAATCGGCGCTTGTTGTGGCGTGTCTTGTGCCAGGGGTCGGGAAAGAAGATGTGCACGCCGGCCAGCGAGGCGGGCTGGATCATGTGGTCCAGCACCTCGACCGCGTCGTGGCGGATCAGGCGCAGGTTGGTGATGTTCTGATCGCCAATGCGCTTGAGCAGGGCACCCACGCCGGGCTCGTGCACCTCAACGCCGATGAAGTCGGTGTTGGGCAAGGTCTGCGCGATGGTGGCGGTGGCGTCGCCCATGCCAAAACCGATTTCCAGGACGACGGGGGCCTGGCGCTGAAAAGTGGCGGCGTAGTCCAGCGGCGCCTTGTCAAAAGGCAGCAGGTATTTGGGGCCCAGTTCAGCCAAGGCCTTGGCTTGGCCTTCCGTGGTCCGCCCGGCGCGCATCACAAAGCTGCGGATGGTGCGGTGGGGGTAGGCGGGCGAGGGTTGGTCTTCGTCGGGGGGCAGGGCGGTGCTCATGGGTGAAATCGGGGAAATGCTGGCTTGAGACAGGCCGCCATTGTCCTTTACCGGCAGCCCTAGGGCTGTCCCTTAAACAGGACGGGGTACTAAATCACGCAGAAGCGCGATTGGTGTCGGGCAGCCATTCATCTGGGGGGTGATCAGTCCGCTTTTCTGAGGAGCAGGCGCGCATCATTGTCTGAGCGGATTTGACCGCCCATGACCGGAGTGAAGTTTTGAACGTGAGCAGTGCTTCTTTGTTGCTGAATGCCAGTCGCTGTATGGCGACTTTCAGCCTGCTCGTTGGCATGAATTCCCACGCTGCACCTGTGGTGTCGGCCAAGGCCAAGGACGTGGCGCCCAGTGCGGTTTCAACCACGAGCGAGCCGCCCAGTTTTGCTTTGCTTGGCTTGGGCTTGGTCGCCATCGGATTGCATGGACTGGGCAGGTCTCGGCGCCATCGGTGACTGTAATTCTGGTAAACGCTGTTATCAGAAACCCGAGTTTGGACCACGGATGGGATTCCCATCCTGGTGTTGTGTGCATGATGAACATCTGCGTTGCGGTGCACGTCCAGCCCCGTGACTGCACCCATGTTCAAACTCACAACGCCAGGAGACATCGATGTCATTCCGTCCCACCACCAAACACCTGTTGCTAACGGCAGTCCAGGCGGTTGTCGCCGCGCTCATGGTGCCAAGCATGTCGAGCGCCGCCACTGATCCGTTTTACCAGTACACGGATGGCACCCCGCTGGCGAATCTCGCTCCCGG
>Ga0209841_1000055_pt1 | contig 25888 bp, 28 predicted proteins | sample GWRWT4_30Apr14_FD_187185 | JGI IMG/M metagenome (GOLD analysis project Ga0209841, IMG submission 187185) | Sand microcosm microbial communities from a hyporheic zone in Columbia River, Washington, USA - GW-RW T4_30-Apr-14 (SPAdes) (version 2) | ecosystem: Engineered > Artificial ecosystem > Sand...
GTCAGTAAATACGGTGAATTGCTGGGATTAATTAAGCGAACCAGGGTATTAATCGGAGAGCGGACCCCCAGCAGGGGGCGAAGCGTCAGCAAGTGGTGCAGGGGCGGACAAAATGCGTTCAGTGGTAAATAAGCAAAATTGTCCTTCAGTAATGCGATACGGGCTTCTTCAGCTGTGTGGCATGGCGCAATGCCTAATTCCGATAATACGGTAGAGCTATACAGACGTTTTACCGAGTCTTCATGGGCGCCATGCATAAAGACGGGGATGTTGTAATCTGCCAAGGCTAAAACAGCGAGAATATACCAGTTAAACTGACGATGTTTGCCAGCATAACTTGGCCAGTCAATTGTGGCGTTAAGCCGGGTGGGAAGATGTTGGGCACAATACTCTCTTGCTGCTTTTGCGAAACCGACCAATTCATCGGTGGTTTCCTCTCTTACCCGAATCAACAAGAGAAAAGCGCCGATTTGAACCTCTTCAACCTGTTGATGTAATAACAGGCTCATGGCCTGATAGGCTTCGTCTTCTGTGAGTGACCTGCCGCTGCGTTTGCCTCGTCCAAGGATGCGGATATATTGGGCAAAGGGGTGTTCTTCTGTTGTGCTCATTGGCGCTTACTCAAAGACAGTTGGCTGGTTTCGGGAGTCCCGAGATTTTACAGACCAGTTTTGCCGGGCTGCCATTAAAAAGCTTCATCAAATAAATGCTTTGACCTTTTTCCGGTCCGAGTCGTTGACTGATGAATTTTACCAAGGGGCGTGTGGTAGGGCTATGATCATAGGTTTGATAAAATTCGCGTACCAGATGGATGATGTCCCAGTGTGCCCGGCTGAGGCTGATGTGTTCATTGCTAGCGAGTACACAGGCAATTTCAGGCGTCCAGTGGGTGTGGTTTTTTAAAAAGCCTTCACTGTCCAGTTCAAGTGCGTGTGTCATATATAAGAAGTAGCTTGTCAGTTTTCAGGGAATTAATTCCATCTGTAGGTACTTTGATGTTTGGCCACCAGATCGACAAATGTTGAATAATCGATTAGTTGAATGCTGGAACCCAGGGCTTCCAGCTTGAGTCCCCGTGCTATCAGATCATCTTTTATGGCATAGAGAGCGTGACGCTGTGTTGCCTTGGTTAATAAGTGCCACGTCAGTGAATGGGGTAGCAGCGTATAGACCCCGTTAGCCAGTATCAAGAGTTCATGTCCGTCGCCCATGGTGTTAATGCCGTGTTGCAAGGCTTCAGGATTCGGCTGATTTTTTGACAGAATATGCAGGAGTGTCATGGTTCAATAATTCAAGACAATATCTTGATCTTCCAAAAGAAAGTTAATTTGTTCGGCGTTCACGATGTCTGCTTTGAGAGCAAGCAGGGCAGGGTCAATATGCCGAGAAGTTAATGAATGGCGACAGACAAAAATCTTGTTGATTTCGTACAAATCGAAGGCACTCAAAATGGCTTCGATACTTTTTTGCTGGAGACTTGACGGGTTTTGCTCGCCAAGTAATTGGTACACGGCCTCATTTTGGAATAACAGTGAAATATCCTGACCAAAAACACTGCCGGCCAAAATGGAATCCAGTGCTTCTTTGGCCAGCATCGAGCCATAAGGCGCTTGGTTGCAAATAAAGAGTAGTTTTTTCTTGTATGTCATGTGCGTAACGTTGCGTACGTCAATTACCAAAACTAATAAAGCGATCTGATTCTATGATCGCATCAATGAGTTGTCCCAGACCAGAAAGTATAAAGGGGGCCTGTAATGAATAAGCAGGTTTTTCGTAACGCTGCGCCTCGTCCTGATCAATAATGCCCCGCCGCAGCGCTGACGCAATACAGACAACAAGTTCAATCTTATAGGTGTTTGCTAAATCAACCCAGGCGGTGTGCAGGTTAAGTTCGTCTTGCGGTGGGGTATTTAGACAGTTGGCATTTAAAACCCCGTCACCGTGAAAGAAAACACGATGAATGGTATGGCCTTTGGTAATGGCGGCCTGAACAAACTGGTAGGCAGCAAAGGCTTCCTGGCTGGTATAGGGCGCGCACAGAACGCAGACTGAAAAAATCATAGTGCTACAAATAAAAACGAGAACTCAAAAGAGTTCTCGTTAAAAAGTTAATTGCGGGAAAGGGTGAATTATTCGTCGCGACTTCCGCCACCGAGCAGGCTCAATAAAATAGTGAAGATGTTATAAAGCATGACGTACAAGGTGACAGTGGCTGAGATGTAATTGGTTTCACCGCCGTGGATGATGGCGCTGGTTTGCCACATAATCAAACCCGAAGAGAGAACCAGGAACATACAGCTGACAGCCAGACTCAATCCCGGAATATTCAGGAATACGCTGGCGATGGCTGCTATAAAAGCTACAAGCATACCCGTCATCAGAAAGCCAGTCATAAAGCTTAAGTCTTTTTTCGTGATCAATACATACGCTGAAAGAGTAAAGAAGATCAAAGCCGTGCCACCCAGCGACATCAGAATAGGCTCATAGCCTACGGTTCCAAGGTAATGATTCAGGATCGGTCCGATAGAAAAGCCCAGCCAGCCTGTCAGAGCAAATACTGACACCAAGCCCCAGCCTGAGTTCTTGGTTTTTTCTACGGCAAACAGCAAGGCAAAATAAGGTAACAAGGTCCACAGCCCCAAGTACGGTACTTGCAGTGTCATGGCAACGCCCGCCGTGATGGCGCTAAATAGAAGGGTCATTGCAAGCAGGGTGTAGGTGTTTCTTAATACTTTACTGCTTGCCAGACTCGAAGCCTGTTCCCTGTTCAGTGCGTAATTGTGTTCTTGCATATTACTTCTCCAGATTTTCAGACATTCTTGTAAGTTTAGGGCAAATACATGTATTTGGCTTACTAATAATACCCATAGTATGTTTTTTTGAATTAAGAGCAAGTATTTTTTAGAGAAGATCACATGTAATGAACTTTTTCGGGACCTAAAACCGTAAAATCCCTTCCTAATTCCCCTGTTCAGTGGTTGACTTGGAAAATAAATCGGGTATTCTTTGCGTCCCGTTGTTGATCGATTGCAAAAACGGGATTGCTTGTGCGGCAGCACGGCTATTATCTTAAATAGTATTTGAAAAGTTCAACGTGGAAGAGTGGCAGAGCGGTTGAATGCAACGGTCTTGAAAACCGTCGATGGGAAACCATCCGTGGGTTCAAATCCCACCTCTTCCTCCATTCAATGTTCATTCAAGATGACGATCCTCGTTCCTGAAATGAACGTGGTGAAGCGGTTAAAATAACTCCTTTCTTTATAAATAAATAAGTCACGAAGCCTGGAAGCGATCTCTTTACACGCTTGCAAGGCTTCACTTTTGCTGGAAAATTATATCAGTTGCGTGTTTAAACGTTTGCAGATGTGAAATTACTGAATGACTTTTTTAATGGCTGTTCCCGTAAGATAAATGTGCCGGTCATTCAAGGGCTCGACCCTGATGACTTCGACCTGCGCCGCGAAGGGTGTTTGATGGGGGCGGGTGGCAGGAATGGTGACGTGAAGTTGGTCACCGAGCAGGAGTTTTTTGGTGGTTTCAATCAACAATCCCGAACCACTCAGATCTAAACACTGTCCCTCATACTTTTCGCTGTATTGGTTTAAGGTGAATAACAACGGCGTAGTCACTTTGACACGAACGAAATTTCTTTTTTCTTCGTAATCCCTGCTGATATTAATCATTCAATCCGCTTCCTTTGGAAAGAAAAAAACTAGTCTGAGTATATCAGACCATGCCAGAATCGCTAGTTGAGTTCGTTTTTGTGAACAAGCGAGTGTTGTAGGGCTTATGGAGTTAATTCTTTTACTGGATTCCAATGTATCCAGGCGGCGGCAGATGGCCTTGGTTTTGCGAGAAAATGCGTACCATGTATTGGAAGGTTCGGAGGTGCCGAGCGATTGGAGTGTCAGCCATGAAAAGCCTTTGTCGCTCATTCTGGCAGCTATTGAGTTATTTAAATCGGATCATGTTCAGTTCAGCGCAGACGCGCTGCAAAAACCTGAAGACATTGCCTTAATCTTTTTTGCCCATGAGCCTGTTGTAAGTGAGGTGATTGCAGCGTTTCAGGCGGGTGCGCTTGATTTTATAACGAATGATGTCTTGAATCGTTTCCGTTTATTGTCGTCTGTCAGCTTGGCTCTGGAAAAACAGTATGCGCTGAACTTGAGGCAAACGCAGTTGATAGCGCTTGAACAGGAAAATCAATCACTCGCCTTACGATTAAATGCCTTGAAAGCCGATCAGGAGGCGGGGCATCTCGCGCAGTTAATGCTTTTCCCTAAAACACCTTGTTGTTTGAGTACGTGCCAGCTGTCACACAAAATTATTCCTTCGTTATGGTTGAGTGGTGATTTTATCGATTACTTCGCCATAGACGATGAAAAAGTCGGTTTTTTGCTTGCCGATGTTGCCGGCCATGGTGTGTCCTCTGCGTTTATTACGGTGCTACTTAAATATGTTATGAATGAAATGCGTAACAAAGAGTCACCATCTACAAGCGATATTCTTGCTTCTCCCGCTAAAGTTTTGCTGCGTATTAATCATGAATTGCTTAATATGGGACTAGGTAAACATGTAGCCATGATCTACGGTGTTTTTGATAGTAAAGACGCCATGCTCACTTTCAGTGTTGCTGCACATTATCCCTTGCCTATACTCAAGAATAACGGTGCCGCCCGATTTATTGGTGGCTCGTCTTTACCTTTGGGGGTTTTTGAGACGCTACAGGTGACACACTATACCGAGAAAGTGGGTGATGATTTTGCGCTTATCATGTTTTCAGATGGGATCATGAACGTCTTGCCCCATGATAATTTATTTGCCAAAGAACAGTATTTGCTTGAGATGATTGACCAGGGATGTATTGACACTGAGGCCATATCATCCTATTTACAGCTCGATAGCATAGAGAATGCGCTTGATGATATCGCTGTACTTGTAGTCAGAGGGTTGTAAAAAAGATGCAAGAAAGTAGTATTTGCTACGGTGTATTAAACGGGGTTTATGTCATAAAGTTTAACGGCGAAGTACGTGTCCCCATGTGTGGGAGTTTAGATGCGTTTACACGGAAACTATTGGACGATCCGGCTCTGTCGGGTGTAATTATTGACTTGACTGACATCAAATTCATTGACAGCACGGCCCTTGGTTTGTTGGTTAAAATTGCGGCTGGAGTCAGTAAACGGCATCTGGATAAACCCCTGATTGTTTCAAGTGATGAGAATGTTAATCGCACACTGGAGATGACCGGGTTTAAACAAGTCTTTTATATCATCGACCGTTTTCCTGAAAACTTTCGTGATGGTCTGAATGCCTTGCAGCAGCTGCCTGCGGTAGACCAGAAGACAATTGACCTATGTTCGCAAGTATTGGAAGCGCATAGAATCTTGATGGCGCTGAATGAACAGAATCAGGAAACGTTTTTGCCGGTGGTTAAAGCGCTGGAAAATGAACAACGCTCACTCGGAAAATCGTAAAAGGAGCGCCGGTGTTGCATAAAATTTCAGTAGCATTTTTATTTTACTGATTATGCAAGGCGGCTTCTTTTTCAGCGCGTAGCTTGGTCGTAATAAAGTCCTGATGTGGAATATAAAGCAAATCACTGATCTTGCGGATAAGCGATTCCTCGTATTTATCCAGATCATTTTCGCTATAAGCAACGTGCCAAAGCAGATAGAGAATTCTGACTTTTTCTTCAAGCGAGTAATTGGCGTGAATCAGCGAGGTGAATTGATGCAAAGAAACCGCCTGTTCGACTTCTGACTCGGCCAGCTCAATGAGTTCATTCACCAAGGCAGGCGTCAAGCCTAGAATCTGTTCCATCTGCGTGTTTATTTTTGTTTTTTCCTGAACGCTTATCTCAAAATCGGCCCGTGCGACCTCAAGTAACAAGGCCGCAGTTGCGATATGCAATCGATGCTCGGATTGTTCAATGCTTGAGTTGTTTGCAGTCAAATGGGTGTTAAAAAAATCTTTTATCCTGTTTAACATAGGCGCCTGTTTTTAACGAAACTATTTAATTAGAGGTGTGAACTTGAGAACAGTTTTTCAAGTTTAAGCTGGTCTGCTGTAAAACTACGAATGCCCTCAGCAAGTTTTTCGGTTGCCATGGCGTTTTCGTTTAATTGCCAGCGAAACGTTGATTCTTTGAGTCTATCATTGGCCGTACTGGGTGCGCTCATCGCTTTATCCACTGACAAAACCGGCAATAAAGTAGCTTCACTTTGGTTTAATTCTGTCATGAGTTCGGGACTGATGGTGAGGCGATCACAGCCGGCTAATTGCTCAATTTGACCGATGTTACGAAAGCTCGCCCCCATGACCAGCGTAGCGTAGTGATGTTGCTTGAAGTGCGTATAGATTCTTTGCACAGATAAAACACCCGGATCTTCATGCGGTGGGTAGTGTTCACGTCCGCTTTGTTTTTTATACCAGTCTGAAATCCGTCCCACAAAGGGCGAGATCAGAAAACTGCCGCTTTGTGCGCTGGCCAATGCTTGTTCAAAAGCAAATATCAAGGTGAGATTGCATTGAATGCCGTCAAGCTGAAGAATTTCCGCTGCGCGTATGCCTTCCCACGTGGCGGCAATTTTAATAAGTACCCGTTGGTGGCTTATGCCATGTGATTCGTATAGATCAATCAAACGACGGGCACGGGTGAGTGTGGCGCGTGTATCGAACGACAGTCGGGCATCGACTTCGGTAGAGACATAACCGGGAACGCTTTGCAGAATTTCCTGGCCGATAGCAATGGCAAATTTGTCAGCACAATTATTTTTTTGTTCCTGATCACTGCCACCTTGCTGTGCGGCCCATTGTTTGGCCTGCTGAAGCAGCACTTGATACTGAGGCAACTGGGCGGCTTTGTAGAGTAAAGAGGGATTCGTGGTGACGTCCTGTGGCTGAAAACGTTTGATCGCCTCTATATCGCCGGTATCAGCGACTACCGTGGTCATGGTGCGTAATTGTTCCAGTTTTGTTGGCATGTTCGGATCCTTCGAAGCGTAATTAACAGTGTGAGTCGGGAATATAGCTCAGTGCCTGACGTAAAACGTTTAAACCCGCACCGGGCTTAAAGGCATTTTCGCTGATATAACGCCGGTAGTGTCGTGCGCCGGGTTGCTGGTGAAAAAGCCCGACCAGGTGACGCGAAATGGCGGAAAGTTTAGTGCCTTGCGCAAGTTGTTCTTCAAGATAAGGATAAAATGATTCCAGAATGTCTTTTCGTGTGCGAGATACCGCTGCTTCACCATAAATGAGCTGATCTACCTCTGCAAGCAGAAAAGGATTGGAATAGACTTCACGCCCCAGCATAACCCCATCGGTGTGCAAAAGCAGTTGCTGCGCTTGAGTTAGACTGGTGATGCCGCCGTTAATAATGATTTTTAAGTGTGGAAAATCCTGTTTGAGCTGAAAAACCCGGTCATAACAAAGCGGAGGAATGCTGCGATTTTGTTTGGGACTTAAGCCTTTGAGCCAGGCTTTTCGTGCGTGAATGATAAAGGTCTGGCACCCTGTCTGTGCGAGTGTTTCGATAAAGTGGGCGAACCAGGCATAGTCATCAAGGTCGTCTACACCGATGCGGCATTTTACCGTGACTTCAATGGTGCAAGCCTCGCGCATGGCACGAATACATTCGACCACCCTGCCGGGATCTTTCATTAAACAGGCACCAAATTGACCGGCCTGGACGCGATCACTGGGACAGCCTAAATTTAAATTCACTTCGTCATAGGCGTATTCCTCGGCAAATCGGGAGCACAAGGCCAGTTGTTCGGGATTACTGCCCCCCAACTGAATAGCCAGTGGGTGTTCGCTGGGGTGGTAACGCAGAAAAGCATCCCGGTCACCGTGGATGAGCGCGCCGCAATGAATCATCTCGGTATAAAGACGCGCACGTTTACTGATTAAACGCAGAAAATAACGTTCATGACGGTCTGTGCAATCGAGCATGGGGGCAATACAAAAACGGTGTGAATTCATCAGAAGAAGGTTGATGCAGCAGGTAATTAAGAAGAAGTGATTTTACAGGGCTTTTGCTTCGCCAGCATTACTATTCATGTATCATTACTCTTTGTAGTTTAAATGTATGTTTCGCACCGTCAGCGTAATTCAGGGTGAATAAATGATCAAAAAACTTAAGTTGATTCTCCTTATTGGCTTCTTAAGTGTGTTTTTGCATGGATGTATAACCTACAGGGCGATACAAGTGGTGCAGGCCACGGCTGTTGTTGATCGCTTTTATCAGGCCTTGAATCAGAACAATGTAACTGCAGCTGTTGATCTTTATTCCGCCGATTTCAGGCAAACGGTGGGCGAGGAGCTGTTAAAAGAAAACCTCAATCGCGACATGAAGCGCTTCGGTTCCTTTGTGGATTATCAGGTCAAAAGTTGGAAAATAGAAAATGACAAGGACAAGCACAGGCAGTTGGTACTGGTATGTCAGGTGGCCTATCAAAAGGGCGCCACGCTTGAGGTGTTTGTGATTCAATTGGGTGGAAGTGAACGTATTTCCAGCCATGAAATTAAAAAAGAGCGCCTGTCTGAGGGTGAATTTCAGATCTAGCCGTCCTCTTTTTCTGGAGCCGTGATCACTTTTATGTTCACAAGCAGAATCTCAAAAGGATAAATACGCGTGGTGTATGTTCTGATAGCGCTGGTGTTGCTGAGTATTGTGGCAGCCATGCTCAAATTGTTGCCCAGTGCCGAGGAACGCATGCTGGCGCGGCTACGAAAGCAGGCGCTGTCAGACGGCCTTCGTATTAAAGTCACAGGGCTTAAAGACCTGCTCTGGTGGCCAAAAGACGGGAATTTGCCTATCCTGGCGGTGGCAGCGTACTGGAAAACAAAAGAATCACTCAGACATCAGACGTGGCTCTATATCGTCAGTGGTGAACAAGCTGGCCTGGAAAGTGTGGCAATAAATCAGATGAGTGAGCAAGACCTGCTGTACTTACGAACGCTGAAAGCGCAGCTGGGGCAGCATCTGATTGCTGTTGAAGCTAAAAATTCGGCCTTATGGGTCTATTGGATAGAGTCTGAAAAACTGTATCCGGCTTTAATGGCGTATTTTCAGTGTTATAAATGAAAGACGCGCAACTATGTGCAATGCCTCCTTGATTGGCGTAGTCTTTTGCCGGTGTATTTCTGAAAAATGCCACCGTTAATTTGGATTTAATCAAAACAAGACTATGCTATTTTCAAGCAAGAGTCTTGACCCCTGTAGCGCTTGCACTTATATATGTCGCTCATTTTTTCCGACCAGTGCTGCTTTTTTTGCCTGAATCCTGGTTGTGAAAACACCGAATCGTTTATTTTTTATCCAGAAAAACAGAACTCTTATGGGAAAATCACTGGTCATTGTGGAGTCGCCCGCCAAGGCGAAAACCATCAACAAGTATCTGGGAAATGATTACATTGTAAAATCCAGTGTGGGCCATGTCAGGGATTTGCCGGTCAGCGGTAGTCCCACGAATGTGGTGGATGCGAAGGAGCGCGCGCGGCAAGCCGCCATTACCCGCAAATTGCCTGCGGAAGAGCGCGAAGAGCATAAGCTGCGTAAAGCGAAAGATGCTTTAGTTGCGCGGATGGGGATAGATCCGGAGCATGGTTGGAAGGCCAACTATCAGATTTTGCCTGGCAAGGAAAAGGTGGTCGCTGAACTCAAACGATTGGCCAAGGATGCCGATACCATTTATCTGGCAACGGATATGGACAGAGAAGGCGAGGCCATCGCCTGGCACTTGCGCGAGGTCATCGGTGGTGATGAAGACCGTTATCGGCGGGTTGTTTTTAACGAGATCACGCAAAAAGCAATCAGTCACGCCTTTGAGGATCCGATCAAGCTGGATCAATATCGCGTCAATGCCCAGCAGGCCCGTCGTTTTATGGACAGGGTGGTGGGTTATATGTTGTCACCGCTATTATGGGAAAAAGTCGCACGCGGCTTGTCGGCAGGACGGGTTCAGTCGGTGGCTGTCCGTCTTGTGGTTGAAAGAGAAAAAGAGATTCGAGCATTTATTCCTGAAGAGTATTGGGAAATTTTTGCCGATACGATCACGAGCCAAGAGGAGCCGATCAGCTTTAAAGTGGTTAAAGAGAATGATCAAGCTTTCAGGCCTGACAATAAACAGGCGACTCAAAATACCTTAAAACGTCTTGAATCCGCGCCTTTTGTCGTTTCAGACAGAGAAGATAAGCCCACCCAAAGTAAACCGTCTGCGCCTTTTATTACCTCCACTTTGCAACAGGCGGCGAGCACGCGTTTGGGTTTCGGTGTTAAAAAAACCATGATGTTAGCCCAACGTTTATATGAGGCTGGTTACATCACCTATATGCGTACGGACTCCACCAACCTCAGCAGTGATGCCGTAGAAGCCTGTCGCGCTTATATTGGGCAACATTTTGGCCAAGCTTATTTGCCTGAACAACCCGTAACTTATGGCAATAAAGAAAATGCGCAAGAGGCGCACGAAGCCATTCGTCCTTCCGAAGTAGGCATTGCCGCAACGCAATTGCAAAACATGGAGCGGGATGCTGAGCGCCTTTATGAGCTGATCTGGCGCCAATTTGTGGCCTGTCAGATGCCACCGGCGCGTTATTTAAGCACCAGTTTGACTGTCCAGATCGATAATGTTGAGCTCAAAGCCAAAGGTCGTGTGGTGCAGTTTGATGGTTATACCAAAGTACAAACCCAGATTCAGAAAAAAGGCGCTGAAGATATCGTATTGCCCGATGTGAAAGTAGGCGAAGCGTTAAAATTGATTGCACTGCATCCTAGCCAACATTTTACCAAACCGACACCACGATACACGGAAGCCAGTCTGGTTAAAGAACTTGAAAAAAGAGGTATTGGTCGACCGTCCACCTATGCGTCCATTATTTCGACCATTCAAGATCGGGGTTATGTTCGGCAACAAAATAAACGATTTTATGCCGAAAAAATGGGTGACATCGTTACCGAACGCCTTTGCGAGAATTTTGAAAATCTGATGGATTATGGTTTTACCGCCACTATGGAAAAAACGCTTGATAAAGTGGCGGATGCCGAGCTTGATTGGAAAGCTGTCCTTGATGATTTTTACCATGATTTTAAAGAGAAACTGGATGTAGCCTCGAAAGACGAGCGGGGTATGCGTGAAAATCAGGCCACCGATACCGATATTACGTGCCCAAAATGCGGACGTTTTATGCAAATCCGCACAGCAAGCACCGGCGTGTTTCTCGGTTGCTCTGGTTATGCCTTGCCCCCGAATGAACGTTGCAAAACAACGATAAATCTTGTCTCTGGTGATGAAGTTGTCGCAAGCACTGGCGCTGAAGATGAAGATGACATTGAAGTATTACAGCTGCGAGCCAAAAAACGTTGTCCGCTGTGTGCCACGGCTATGGACAGTTATTTGCTCGATGCTGAACGAAAACTGCATGTGTGTGGCAATAATCCGGACTGTCATGGTTATGTCGTCGAACAGGGGAGTTTTAAAATCAAGGGTTATGACGGGCCGCTCATTGAGTGCGATCGTTGTGGCGCCGACATGCAGCTAAAGAGTGGCCGATTTGGTAAATACTTTGGTTGTACCAATGAAGAATGTAAAAATACCCGGAAATTATTAAGAAGCGGTGAAGCCGCGCCGCCGAAGGTTGATCCCATTGATTTGCCTGAATTGGTCTGTGAAAGAAGTCCCGACCACTATGTCTTACGTGATGGCGCCGCAGGAATATTTTTAGCGGCAAGTCAGTTTCCAAAATACCGGGAAACACGTGCACCTTTGGTGGAAGAATTACTGAGCATCAAACATAAACTTGATGCCAAATACCGTTATCTTGCTGAAGCACCCTTGTTGGATCCTGCGGGCAACAAGGCTATTGTGCGTTTTAGCCGCAAAAGCAAAGAACACTATGTTATGACCGAAGTGGATAAAAAGCCCACGGGTTGGAAAGCCTTCCATGATGGCCATAAGTGGGTGGTCGAAGACGAGGGCGTTAAGAGCAAAACCGCTACAGCCAAAACGGCTGCATCGGTTACCAAGAAAAGTGCAACTCAAGCGGGCCGAAAGAAAGCAGAAGGCGTGTGATGGGTGTAAATGTTTCAAGAACCTGTTTAATATCTTGATCAAGGGATGCAGTCCACTTCCAGCGCAGTGATGCGCTCGTTAGCGAGATGCTGAGCAGGTTCCAACCTAATGTTCAACGAGGGGTGTTTTTGTCAACAGTAACCAATCAAAAGCTTTTTTATGCGCAGCTTATGTTTGACGCGTTTACTGATCATTTACGCAAAGCTGAAACACCCCGTGAGCGACTGTGTGCTAAAGGCTATGCGGAAGCCTGTGTTTTGCAGCTGATGCTTGCTTACCGATGTTTTCTTGATGAGATTGTTAAGGCGTATCGCCTGCGTGACTTGGATGTGCCGGGTGGTTTGGGCGCCCATTTGTTAAAAGCGTATACCGAGGCCTGTGTTGCACGGGACGTTGCCTCGCCTGAATTAAATTATTTTTGTGAGCTGTCAAAAGATAAATCCACTTGGTTATCTGCATTGTTAGATTTGTTCGAGCGTGCGTATCAAAGCTCCGAGCCTGAAAAGGACACGTTTTCGGAGCAGTCACAAAACATCATTTCTGTGCAGCAAATAGATAAAATTGACCCGTTAAAAACGCAGGCAACACAGTTGGTCTGGATTCTGGACGGGATGCGTTCTGCAATTGAGTATTGTCGCCACACCATGCAGGAATATTGAGCTTTTTCGCTGACCTGTTTTTTTCAGTTATTGACCGCTCTGCTGATTAACAACAGAGCGGTCAATTCGACCTATTTAACATTGCCTCAGATCAATTATCCTGCTTCTTGAAATGCCCCGCGCTGGATTCAGGCACACAAAATGGCCTTACCTTTCATCATTTGTTCATGGTAATGTACCCGCCTTGAAAGTGAGGTTTGCTGGCTGTTGCGAGCGAGTCTTGATTACGGTGTTTAAGGATGGGTTGTTGTTATGTCAAAATCCTTTTTTGAGGTTGTGCAACTTGCTAACGGAGATATCGTTCTCCGGCGTTCTGATAGTGTGGGTGACCCCATGGTAACTATTCATTTTTCTGAAGAAGCTAAAGCCTATTTGGGCGGTGCAATGGAAGACGTGGGGCGCGCTATGATTGGTGCTGGCGTGGAAACGGCCAGTAAAGTCACTGAACTGGAAGACGATTTTGGCAACCGCAGTCGCGTGATTCATTAAAGTCCTCAGAATTTCTCATAGCCTACAGCGCATCGATCCAGGTGGTTCTTACGTCCAGTCGGTTTTATTCGTAGATAAGGTTCTTCAATTTTTTATCTCCTCATTGCCCAGGGTTTTTTTGTGAGTAACAACGGAAATGTGCGCTCAGTGGCTGTCCTTGGTGGCGGTAGTTTTGGTACGGCGATAGCCAATATGGTGGCGGATAATGGTCATCGGGTGCAAATGTGGTTGCGTGATAAAGAACTCATCGCGCGTATTAAAGAAAGTGGGGAAAATTCGAATTATTTGCCAGGGTATCGTTTAAATCCGTCTATTCGTTTTACCGATGTCTTGGAGCAGGCATGCACGCAAACAGATATTATTTTTCTGGCTATTCCCAGCAAGGCTTTTCGTTCGGTGCTACGGCAAATAAAACCCTTTATTACGAAGGATCAGACGCTGATTAGCACGGCCAAGGGCATAGAGTCCGAGCACTTTATGCTGATGAGTCAGGTAATTGAGCAGGAATTACAGACGACCAATATAGGTGTGCTGAGCGGACCTAATCTCGCGCTTGAAATTGCCCAACGAAAACCCACTGCTACGGTCATTGCCAGTAAAAATCAGACGGTCATCAAGGATATCCAGTCCTTGCTTTCGCAATCCTATTTCCGGGTTTACGGCAATGACGATGTATTTGGTGTTGAGCTGGGCGGGGCGCTGAAGAATATTTATGCCATTGCGGCAGGTATGGCCGATGCCTTGGGCATGGGTGAAAACACCAAAGCCATGTTGATTACGCGCAGTCTGGCTGAAATGAGTCGTATGGCCGCTAAATTAGGGGGGAATCCGTCTACTTTTTTAGGCTTGTCAGGGGTGGGTGATCTAGTGGTTACCTGTTCATCACCCTTGAGTCGAAACTACCAGTTGGGATATCTGTTGGGGCAGGGTTATTCGCTTGACAGGGCCTCGGCTGAGTTAAAACAAACGGTAGAGGGAATCAATACAGTTAAACTGGTCAGGGACAAGGCAAAAGAAATTCAACTGTATATGCCCTTGGTGTCCGCGTTGTATGCGATTCTTTTTGAACAAAAAGAATTAAAAACGGTGATTACCGACCTGATGATGTCTGAATATGCTGACGATGTGGAGTTTACGGCAACGTTCTGAGTCTTCTTTCGCTTATCTTTGCAATTTTTATTTCAAATAAGTCAATCTACCTAAAGCTTCAGCGCGGCAATAGAGGAGAATCGAACGTGAATCTTTATATCATGCGCCATGGCTTGGCAGAGCCGGCACGTGGCAGGCCAGATCAAGAGCGTTGTTTGCTTGCCGAGGGTGAGGCACAAGTTCTGAGTGTGGCTAATCAGGTATTGGCTTTTTCGCAAGAGATGCCTGTTGATCTTATTATTGCGAGCCCTTATGTACGTACCCAGCAAAGTGCGATGGTTATGGCTAAGGCGTTGAAGGCCGCTCATTCTGTAACTACAAGCCTCCTAGTGGTGCCCGAAGGTGATGCTGGCAAAGTGGCCAATTATCTGAGTCAGTTTGGCGATAAAAATGTTCTTTTAATCAGTCACATGCCATTGGTGTCTTATCTGATTGGATATTTGACCACAGGAGATACGCAGTCCTTTGGTGGATTGGACACGGCCCAGCTTGTTTATTTACAAGGTGATTACAGTGCATCGGGATCCATGCGTGAAGTAAAAACACTCTTTCCTGTTTGATGAGTGTGAGTCTTGTGTCTTCATTTGGCTTGCTGCTAGAGTTCGCGACTACCAAAAAAATATAATATGAGTGGATCGTTTATGGTGTGGAATCAAATATACGCGCAAGATCTTTGGGCCAAAGAACTGGGTATTCAAATTGTTCACTGCAGCGCCAGTGATAATAAGCTTTTTTTACCGTTTATACCGAGGAACCTGCAGGCCGAAGGTGGCGTGATTCACGGGGGGATTATCGGTTCTTTGCTTCATGATGCGGGTTTGTCGTTGGCGGCAGCAAGTGTGTTAGAGTCTGATCAGGGCGCTCTGCGTTGTCTTGATTTTCAGGTTAACTATTTAAAAGCGGCCAAAGACTGTGATCTTACCGCCAGTGCGCGCGTTTTGCGGCAAAGTCGTAAATTTGTTTTTATCCAGGCTGAAGTGCTAAATCCTGAGCAGCAGGTGGTGGCAGTTGCCCGTGTGCTTTTTGCTATTTCAAAAGCAGACAGTCCCGCCAAAACGATTACACCCTATGCGCAACGGGACAGCGTGGTGATGCTGACAAGCAATCCTGTAATGGATAATCCAATGCTGGGTATGCTGAACACTAATATGCAATCCCGCCGACCAGGTTTTTCAGCGGCATCTGTGGGCAAAGGAACTTGCCTTATTCAGGTTGAAGATTTACCTGTTAATAGAAACTATAAAGGCGAGATTGCGTATGGCGCACAAATTTTTGCTGCCGACAGCGCGGGGGTGTTTAGCAGTTTCACCTCAGGTGAGCCGATCAAACGCGCGGCAACGGTTGATCTGAAACTGACATTTTGTGAGCCAGTTAGAAACGAAGGCTTGAACGTATTAGGTGAAAGTCTGGTGCTGAATGATAATCTGATTCACCACCAGCTTTCTATTTTTGGCAAGGAGTCGTTGGCATTAAAAGCCTTCGGAACTATGACCTTAGCTGTATAGGCCATAGAGCCGAATAAATCCGAGGCGTGGGAAAAACTAAAACGTACCGTCTTAAGTCTCAGGGAAACTCAGGTTTGAATCCGTCTTTCAATGCCGGTCAAAGCCAGAATACGTGTGGCAATTTCTTCGATGGACATGTCTGTGGTGTTCAGGAAGGGAATGCCTTCTTTGTTGAAAATTGCCTCTGCGCCTCGCACTTCGGTGTCACATTGTGAGAACGAAGCGTAGCGGCTGTTGGCCATGCGTTCGGTGCGAATGGAGTTCAGACGACCACTGTCAATGGTCAGGCCGAACAGTTTGTCTTTATGGGCTCGGAGCGCTTTAGGCAGACAAAGATCATCGATATCATTTTCTGTTAAAGGGTAGTTGGCCGTGCAAATACCAAATTGCAGGGCCAAATACAGGCTGGTGGGAGTTTTGCCGCTGCGTGAAACGCCGATCAGAATGATATCCGCCTGGTCATAATTTCGTGTGCGAGCACCATCGTCATTGTCCAGCGTGAAATCAATGGCCTGGAGCCTGATTTTATAACTTTCCTTGTCTATGATCGTGCGTGATTTTCCTACTGAGTAGGACGATGCTGAGCCTAATTCTTTTTCAAGCGGGCTGATAAACGCAGTAAAAATATCAATCATGAAACCCTTGCATGCAGTGATTTGGGCTCTGATGTCCTGATTGACAATGGTGTCAAAAATAATGGGGCGGCATCCGGTTTGTTCGGCGGTTTTATTGATTTTGGCTATGGCTGCCTGCGCTTCCTGTTGTGAATTAACGTAGGGGATGGTGATCTGCTCAAAATCGATGTGACCAAATTGAGACAGCAAACTGCGGCCGAGCGCTTCTGCCGTCAGGCCGGTGCCGTCTGATATGAAAAAGGCGGTTCTTCTCATGATTTCATCCTTTTATTCACAGTAAGTTATCGTTTGGAAGTTTACTGGTTTTTGATTCGTCAGTACTAAAATGAGGAAGTAATTTGCATTTATATTTTGTATTATGTCTTCCTTTAAATGACAGCGGTGCAAGCCACGCTTCGGCTTGGATTTGTCTTGACTGAAAAAACACATCCCTGGCTCAAAAGGCACAGGGAAAGCGCCTCTGGCCATTGCCTTTTAATCGGGGTGTGACGTGCAGAGGTGTTATTAGCACACAGAAAGATTAGGGGGAAAGACTTTGAGCAATAATGTCGTTTGGTTCGAAAATCTGGGCATGCAGGACGTGGATCGAGTCGGGGGAAAAAATGCGTCTCTCGGTGAAATGATCAGTCATCTCTCGTCTGCAGGCGTTTCTGTGCCACGGGGATTTGCTACTACAGCAAGTGCCTACCGTACTTTTCTGGCGCATGAACAGTTGGATCAGAAAATTAACAAGGCGCTTTCCCAACTGAATATTGACGATGTTGTTGAGCTGGCCCGGGTGGGCAGTCAGATTCGCCAATGGATTATTGAAACGCCTCTTCCTCATGATCTGGAAACAGATATCCGTGCTGCTTACAAGGAACTTGCAGGGAGTGCTTCAAATCTGGCGGTGGCCGTGCGTTCGAGTGCCACAGCAGAAGATTTGCCGGATGCCTCTTTTGCCGGGCAACAGGAAACCTTCCTGAATATTCGTGGCGCAGATAATGTCGTTATTGCGGTAAAAGAAGTATTTGCCTCCTTGTTTAATGATCGCGCCATTGCCTACCGCGAACATCAGGGTTTTGATCACCATCTGGTCGCATTGTCGGCAGGCATACAGCGCATGGTTCACAGTGAAAGCGGATCCAGTGGTGTTATGTTTACCCTGGATACTGAGTCGGGTTTCCGCGATGTCGTGTTTATCACTGCCTCCTATGGTTTGGGTGAAACCGTTGTCCAAGGCGCGGTCAATCCTGATGAATTTTATGTTTACAAACCTTCACTGGCACATAACCGCTCGTCTATTATCCGTCGAAACAGAGGTAGCAAGGCCATTAAAATGGTTTATGCTGACTCGCATCAGGTGGGTCGCTCGGTGCTTACCGTTGATGTTGATAAAGCTGAAAGCGCCGTATTTTGTATTACTGATGAAGATGTTGTTGAGCTGGCCAAGCAGGCCGTTATTATTGAAAAACACTACAACAAACCCATGGATATTGAATGGGCCAAAGACGGTGAAGACGGCAAACTGTTTATTGTTCAGGCACGTCCCGAAACAGTGAAGAGCCGTGAATCCTCATCCATGGTGCGTTACTTATTAAAAGAAAAGGGTAAGGTGCTGGCTGAAGGCCGTAGTATTGGTCAAAAAATTGGTGGTGGGCCCGTACGCGTTCTGCGTAATATCCACGAAATGGAAAAGTTTCAAACCGGCGATGTTTTGGTTGCCGACATGACCGATCCTGACTGGGAACCCATTATGAAACGGGCGGCGGCAATCGTAACCAATCGCGGCGGTCGCACCTGTCATGCGGCCATTATTGCCCGGGAATTAGGTATTCCTGCGGTGGTAGGATGTGCTGATGCCACCGATGTTCTTGAAGAAGGCAAGGAAATTACCGTTTCTTGTGCAGAGGGCGACACCGGATTTATTTATGAAGGCTTGCTGCACTTTGATATTCAATCCAGCAGCATAGAGTCAATGCCTGCGCTACCTTTTAGTATCATGATGAACGTAGGCAATCCTGATCGCGCCTTTAATTTTCAAACGCTGCCCCATAAAGGCATTGGTTTGGCACGGCTGGAATTTATCATCAACCGTATGATTGGTGTGCATCCCAAAGCCTTATTGAATTACGATACCCTGCCTTCTGAGGTACAAAAAGCCATAGAACGTCGTATTTCCGGGTATGCGAGCCCGGTTGATTTTTATGTTGAAAAACTGGTCGAAGGTATCGCTACACTGGGTGCGGCCTTTGCGCCAGAGCGTGTTATCGTGCGTTTATCAGATTTTAAATCAAATGAATATGCCAATTTGATTGGTGGTTCGCTGTATGAACCGCATGAAGAAAACCCCATGCTGGGTTTCCGGGGCGCATCGCGTTATATCTCGGAGAGTTTCCGTGACTGTTTTGAACTAGAGTGCCGCGCTCTTAAGCGTGTGCGTGAAGACTTTGGTTTAAGCAATATTGAAGTGATGGTGCCTTTTGTCCGTACGCCTGACGAAGCCAAAAAAGTGGTGGAATTGCTCGCTGCCAATGGGCTTAAGCGTGGTGAAAATGGTTTAAGAGTGATTATGATGTGTGAAATACCATCAAATGCCATTCTGGCCGAGGAATTTTTGCAGTATTTTGACGGGTTTTCTATCGGCTCAAATGATTTGACGCAGCTAACGCTGGGGCTTGACCGTGATTCTGGCATCATTTCCCATTTGTTTGATGAACGTGATCCCGCCGTTAAGTATTTGCTCAAACGCGCAATTGATGCCTGTAATTCAGCCGGCAAGTATGTGGGTATCTGTGGTCAGGGCCCTTCTGATCATCCTGATCTTGCCCGCTGGTTGATGGATATTGGCATTGATAGCATTTCATTGAACCCGGATTCAGTGCTGCAAACGTGGTTTTACCTTGCGGAAAAACATGGCAGTTAAGTAAAACAATTTTAGGATTACCCAAAAAAGCCGATATGAGTATCGGCTTTTTTTGTGGCTTACGGTTAATGCTGCGGAATAAGCTGTTCTGCAGTGTTCAATTATTTGAAGCGGAAGACGCCTTGATCTTGCGTATTTTTAACGACTGTTTTTTCATGAGATTGACCAAGGTTTTTCTTGGTATAAAGCGGGTTATAAATGCCGTGAGTGTTGTCGCTCGACCTGGCGTGCATACGAGTTTGCCTTGCATTACCGCATCAAAACCGGCATTGGCAACGCTTTGTGCATCCAGCCATTGGTTTTTCGGGATGCGATTGACCAGATCACGCGTGCCGGTCACGTCATGGAATTCGGTATAGGTCAGCCCTGGGCACAGGGCGCAGACATTAACGCCTGAATCACCAGCCTCTGCTTGCAGGGTATGAGACAAACTGACAACAAAGGTCTTGGCGCTGGCGTACAGACTCTGGCCCGGTGAACAGGGCAAAAGACCATTGAGCGATGCAACGTTGATAATTCTGCCGTAGCCTCGTGCAATCATTTCGGGTAAAAAAAGATGGCACAGGTGGGCAACCGCCGTAACAAGAACTTGAATAAAATCTTTTTGTTGTGACCAGTTTGTATTGACGTAATAACCAGGCACACCATAACCGGCGTTATTAATAAGCGCATCTACGCTGAGTCCTTTGAGGGTGATTTCATCAAATATTTTTTGCGGCGCATTTACGTCAGCAAGATCGGCAGCAATGACTGTGACCTTGATTTTGTATTGCTCAGTCAAGGTTTGGGCCAAGGTCTGAAGTTGTTCTACTCTTCGTGCGGTGATGACAAGGTTCCAGCCTTCCTGGGCAAACTTGATGGCAAAGGCTTTGCCTATGCCTGCAGACGCGCCGGTAATTAATGCAGTTCTGGTCATAATGGCTTTCCTTGGCGGTTCTTTCCTGATTGTTATTGGGTGAGTGACCCTGTTGAGCGAGCATTGAATCCTTCTTGCTTGGTTTGCTCGTATCGCTCTGGTATGGTAAATGACAAATAATAATACGCAAGACCATAAGGATGAAATGATAATGGCAAGTCTAAATACTTTGAGTGGTGATTTAACTGTTTACCTGCGGGCTACAGCCTATCTTGATTCCGATCATCCTGATATCCGAGCTTGTGCAGCTCAAATTACGTCGGGCGCGTCGTCAGTTCTTGAAAAAGCGGTCAGGCTTTATTATGCCGCGCGTGATGAAGTTCGTTATGATCCTTATGCCTTTGGTTTCAGTGGTGAAACGTTCAGAGCGAGTCATGTGCTGGCAGAGAAAAAAGCTTTCTGTGTGCCTAAAGCCATTTTGTTGGCAGCGTTATGCCGAGCCGAAGGCATTCCTGCACGTTTGGGTTTTGCCGATGTGCGTAATCACCTGGCGTCAGACAATTTGATTAAAATGATGCGTACCGATGTTTTTGCTTTTCACGGTTATACCGATATTTATATCGATGATAAATGGGTTAAGGCAACCCCTGCATTTAATCGTGAAATGTGTGAAAAGTTTGGCGTATTACCCTTGGAATTTAACGGCAGGGATGACTCAGTTTTTCATCCTTTTGATAAGGTAGGGCAGCAACATATGGAATATTTAAAAGAGTACGGGCATTTTGCTGATTTTCCCCCCGAAAAACTGGTGGAGGCTTATCAGCAACACTACCCGCATTTTTTTGATGGCGTGGGTGCTGAAACCATGCTGAGAAATATCAGTTTGTAGCGACCGGGGTCAAAATAAAAACTGATATTTCTGGCCGCTTTTATTCTGCTCCCTGATTGATTAATAGCGTGCAGTAATCTTTTGATGCTTGATGTGTTTTGATAATGCTGAGCAAGGTCTGCCCCATAGTATTGGGTGTATTGAGTTGACGCCCTTCGGCTTTGAAAAACTCGATAAATCGGGCAAAATTTTCCAGATTGAGGCCGCGATAGGCTTTTAACAGAATATGAAAATCCTCTGGTGTTGAATCTGCAGGCCGCTCATTGAGAAAACGTTTAACGGCCTCGTCGCTGAGTTCTTCGTCTGTCACTTTGGCTTTATCTTTTTTCATGTTTGTATTACCTGACGCAAATAGTGTTGTGGTTTGCCATTGAACACGGTGATTGTAACACGGTGACAGCAAGCACGAGTAAGCGCTTTTAATTAGTCAAATCTGTTACCTTGTTACCCTGCTCGGTAACAGGGTGAGTAAAAACAGGGTAACAATACCCAATAGTTAAAAAATATAAAATCCGCCTGTTTGTTGTAACAAATTGATTTAAAATGGAATTTTTATTTTAATAAAACTTGGCACAGTGCCTGCACTTATAAAATCATCTTCAAAGGATAACTTCCTCCAGACAAAAATAATAAAAGGTGGAGAAAGTAAATAACAATAATAAAATCCCTAAAAGAGCACGTGCTGAAATATTTATTCACCGTGAAAAAAATAGTTAAGTGATAATAAAAATAAATTGTGTAAATTAATAATGACAATAAAAAATACACAGAAACGCTTAATTATCCAGAAAACAAAAAACTATACGGTATCGAGAAAACTTCTTAATTTTTATCTGTTAGACCTGATTAAAAGTTAAGAAGTTTTTTTCGTTCTAATTACTGATAACAATAAGTGATGTAATGCTTCTTACAAAAACAGACCCTTATATTTTGAATAGTGATCATGGCGGCGCTCATACGAGTCGCTCCAAACGTTATTCACCCAGCGTTTCTCTGAAAGTATTCAATCGGGACACGGGTGAGCGCATTGGTCCAATTGGCAATATTTCTTTGAATGGTTTAATGCTCCAGACCTCTCAAAATCTTGTAGAAAACACCCTCTATCCCTTTGCGCTTATTTTGCCTGTTAAGATCAAAGGCGCAAACAGCGTAGCATTTGATGCCCGTTGTGTGTGGCACTATTTCAATGAGTCAAATCATGTGCATCTGGCGGGTTTCGTTCTTGATAGGCTGACAGATAAAAATCAAGAAATTTTCCAGATCCTGATTAATTCCTACGCCAATTAATCATCTGCAAACGGTTTAAATTTTTGACCGTGTCCTGTTTTTCTCAGTAAAACTGACTTCAGGTTTTCAAGGGTGTGCGCGCAATGCTCCATAGGGTGATGTGTTCTACACCGCTGCGTTTTAATTCTTTTGTCAGGGCTTTTAATGTAGCACCTGTGGTGATGACATCATCAAACAAGGCAATGTGGCGTAGCTCTTTGCCTTGGAGCGTGGGGGTTTTCTTTATATGAAAAGCCCGGTGCAAATTTTTGTGTCGTACTTTGGCAGGCAAGGTAAGCTGAGGTGCTGTTTCTATAATCCGTTCACAAACACCGTGCAAAATGGGCAAGGCTAATTGTTGTGACAATGGGCGTGCCAGCTGTTGGGCCTGATTAAATCCTCTTTCTGCCAGACGTTTACGTGACAGCGGAACGGTAAGGATGGCATCAGGAAGTTGTTGCGGATTTTCCTGATAGTACTTGCCAAGTTTTTGCGCAAACAAAGTGCCTAGTACGTGGCTGTAACTCAACTGCCCCCTGAATTTTAGTTGGCCTATCATTTGATCAATCGGTGCTTCGTAACGGAATAAACAAAGGGTACGCTCTTGTTGTGGAGGCTCGCGTAGACAGTGCCCGCACAGCGGGTTATTGATCGAATCATTCAAAGGCAGTGCGCAGCGAAGGCAGCATTGATCAAGATAAGGAAGGTCGGCCGTGCATGGGGCGCATAAAGGCAGACGGCCTTGGGTGCTTCCAAGGCAGAGCAGACATTTTTTAGCTTGAAAAGGTGTAACCAGTCTATTATATGAACACATGTAAACCATTTTAATTTTTATAGTTGACACAATGGTGGCAATGTTTATGATGCCAGTTTTCATTGCAGAAGGGATTATCCATGACTCCAGCGCAAACTCAACCGCTTGAATCCACCACAACGCTTCGACATGACTGGACGCGCGATGAAGTGGCTGCCTTGTTTTCCAAACCGTTTAACGATCTTCTGTTTATTGCGCACAGTGTGCATCGTCAATTTCACGATCCAAATGCCGTACAAATAAGCACGCTGTTGAGCATTAAAACCGGTGCCTGCCCGGAGGATTGCAAATATTGTTCGCAGAGTGGCCATTACGCTACCGGCCTGGAAAAAGAAAAACTTCTGGAAATTGAAAAAGTCGTTGCCGAAGCTCGCGAAGCGCAAGCCAAGGGTGCTAGTCGTTTTTGTATGGGTGCTGCCTGGCGCAGTCCTCAAGCCAAAGACATGCCCTATGTGCTGGAAATGGTGCGTCAGGTTAAAGAGCTCAATATGGAAACCTGTATGACGCTCGGCATGCTGGATGCGCATCAGGCGCGACAACTGGCCGAGGCAGGGCTCGATTATTACAACCACAATCTGGACACGTCGCCGGAGTATTACCAGCACATAATCACCACGCGTCGTTATCAGGATCGTCTCGATACCTTGGAGAACGTGCGAACTGCGGGCATGAAAGTTTGTTGTGGTGGCATCCTTGGGCTGGGTGAGGGACGGCAGGATCGTATTGCGTTGCTACAGCAATTGGCCAATTTACCCCAGCATCCTGAAAGTGTGCCTATCAATAGGTTGATCAAAATTCCAGGCACGCCTTTGGCAGAGGCCGAGCCGATTGATTCGCTGGAATTTATCCGTAGCATTGCTGTAGCACGCATCACTATGCCGCAGTCGATGGTGCGTTTATCGGCCGGTCGGGAAAGCATGAGTGATGAAATGCAGGCTTTGTGTTTCTTTGCCGGCGCCAATTCTATTTTTTACGGCGAAAAACTTTTAACAGCGGGTAATCCGGCGACTGATCGTGACAGGTTGTTGTTTGAGCGCTTGGGTCTGTATGCACTGCAATCCGGAACTATGTCGGAGCAAACGCAGCAAAATACAGCGCTCGCATCCAGTCCGCCACTTTACTACGATGCCATGGCCGTCCGGCACAATGCCGATCTGACAGCCTAGAGCACAGTCCATGACACTGGATCAATGTCTGGCGCCCGCTTTGGCAACACGGCGGGCCAAACATCTTTACCGCCATCGACGTGTGCTCGAATCCCCGCAGGGGCCAGACGTTATAGTCGATGGCCGTCGCTGCTTGAATTTCTGCAGTAATGATTACCTGGGGCTGGCAAATCATCCAGAGGTGCTTGCCGCGTTTTGCCAGGCAGCCGAACGTTATGGTGTGGGCAGTGGCGCCTCACATTTAGTGATTGGTCATAGTCGTCCTCATCATGAACTTGAAGAAACATTGGCTGCTTTTTGTGGGCGGCCTCGGGCGCTGGTGTTCAGCAGTGGATATCAAGCGAACATAGGGACGATCAATGCCTTGCTGGGTCGTCATGATCATGTATTTGAAGACCGACTCAATCATGCCTCTTTGCTCGATGGCGGTTTGATGAGTGGTGCCTCATTTCATCGTTTTGCTCACAATGATGTGCAGGCTTTGGAAAAACAACTGTGTGTCGTATCAGAAAACAACTCATCAAACCGCAAACTGGTCGCGGTGGATGCTGTCTTTAGCATGGATGGCGATTGCGCGCCCGTGATGGACTATGCTCAAGTGTGTCAGCGCCAGGGTGCCTGGTTAATGGTCGATGATGCTCATGGCTTTGGGGTATTAGGCGCGCAGGGTCGTGGCAGTCTTGAAGCGGCGCACTGTGATTCTAATCAAGTGCCCATTTACATGGCCACCTTAGGCAAAGCGTTAGGCACGGCCGGTGCTTTTGTGGCAGGCAGCGAGGCCTTGATTGAAACCCTGATTCAAACAGCACGTAATTATATTTATACCACAGCATTGCCGCCGGCAATTGCAGCGGCCACCTTGAAAAGTGTGCAATTGCTAGATCAAGAGTCTTGGCGCCGGGCGCATTTGCAAACACTGATCAAGCAGTTTCAGATGGGTCTTAAACATTTGCCTTTTGAGTTGATGCCCTCGCAGACAGCAATTCAGCCCTTACGGATAGGTTCAGCCGAGGCCGCCTTGGCGCTGAGTGAGCAACTGTGGCAGCGCCATATTTTAATTAGCGCCATTCGCCCGCCCACTGTACCCGAAGGCACGGCACGTTTGCGCATCACCCTCACGGCGGCGCATAGCGAGTCTCACGTTCAGACATTGCTCGATGCCTTGGCCGCCGTGGCTGAAATTAAAAATTAACGTTAATTAAAGGAATAGAGAGTGGCATTACAGCTTTATCATGATGTTTTTCCGGCGACACGTGCCAATGAACAGGCCCTTGATCTGGTGCTGCTGCACGGATGGGGCATGAGCAGTCTGGTATGGGACGCTATTATGCCCGAATTGCTGGAAAATTTTAGAGTCACCGTGATTGACCTGCCCGGATTAGGCCGCAGTCCCTTGCCCGGCGGCGATTACACGCTCGAGTATTTGTGCAAACATATACTGGCCGTGGCTCCTAAAGAGGCGATATGGATGGGCTGGTCGC
>Ga0209841_1000056_pt1 | contig 25631 bp, 31 predicted proteins | sample GWRWT4_30Apr14_FD_187185 | JGI IMG/M metagenome (GOLD analysis project Ga0209841, IMG submission 187185) | Sand microcosm microbial communities from a hyporheic zone in Columbia River, Washington, USA - GW-RW T4_30-Apr-14 (SPAdes) (version 2) | ecosystem: Engineered > Artificial ecosystem > Sand...
CATTGGTCACACCAGTTCTTGGTGCTGCTACAGGAACAAGTCTACAATTAAGTGGTCTTACAGCATCTCAAGCAGTAGCAACTGATGCATCCAAAAATTTAGTTTCTATTGCTAATACTGGAACTGGTAATAATGTACTTCAAACCAGTCCAACGTTGGTTACTCCAATTCTTGGTGTAGCAAGCGGAACAAGTTTAGCTTTGTCTGCCGATTTAACACTTGCTGGCTCTACCAGTGGGGTCATTTCTGTAAAAACACAGGCAGTTGCTGGAACTTACAATTATAACCTTCCGATAACAGCTGGAAGTTCTGGCCAAGTTCTGACTTCTTCTGGTGGTGGGGCTACTGCTATGACTTGGACAACTCCTGCAGGGTATGGTATAGGTAACGTGGGAACTATATGGATTATTAAAGATGTAAAAACTATTGGTACAAATGGAGGGACATTTACAAGTGGTTCTTTTCTAACAAGAACTTTAAATACTATAACAAGTTATCCATCAAGTTCACTTGTGACAATTGGATCAAACAGAATAACAATTACATCAGGAGTCTATTATATTAGGTCTGAAGCTCCATGCGGAGATGTTCATAATAATGCAACCAGATTATATAATATTACTGATTCTACTGTAAGTGAGATAGGAAGTTCTCATTATTCTCATGATACACAAGCAATTTCTACACTTGAAACTATTATAAATATTGTAAGTACGAAGGTTTATGAAATACAGCATCAGTGTGATAAAACTATGACAACAACTGGTTTTGGATATGCTACAGGGTTTCAAACCGAAGTTTATACCATGGTTACTATAACTAAGCTTGCGTAAACTAAACTTGCGTAAACTAAACTTGCGTAAGAAGAAAAAATTAATTTTATATGGTATATTCAATGAATTTACCATATGAACTAATCGAAAATATCTATGGTTACCTTGATATAAAAAGTACTTTAATGTTATTGTCTACTAACAAAAGGTTGTGTAGTATGAAAAATATCTTTTTTTGGACTAAAAGACTCAAAATAGACTACGGTTACGTACCAACAGTAAGTACTAAAAAACCGTACACTGTCCAACAAAAATACACACAATGTTACAATACAATGTGTATAGTGTGTCATAATGTAACAAATTACTTCCATAATTTTTATAATGTCAAACTATGTAAAAAATGTGAATTAAAAATACCAAAATATAAGATGATATGTCAATCACAAATTATTAAAACTAAAGGATTGACATTATCCAATATTTCTAACGTGCCTTTTATTACAAGATACAACAATTTTAATCGTTCAAGACCTATTAAACTATTTTTAGAAAGTGATATAGAAAAAATGCATAAACAAAAATTTCCTGGTAATTCTTTTCAGGTTTATCTCAAGAACAAATCAGATAAAAAGTTTAATAAGGTAGTAATGTATACATTTAAAAGAACTATTTTAGCATCATATTTACAAACCAATTTATCAATAGACATCTATGTCCATGACAATTGTATCATGGGTTATACCAATGGTTTGTACAGTAAATACATTAAAGATATTGGTAAAAAAATCAATCATACACTTTTACCTAAATTAATAAATATGTACATTGAATTAGAGTTTATACGAACACAACTTTTTTATCAAGTCTATAATACTAATATATTTTATGAAGTATTAGAAGACGTTATTCTTTTAGATAACAAAACATTTCCAGACGAATTGTTGAGTCCGTATATACAACAAAAAATTGTTAATGTGCACAGGAGTGATAAATATAAAAGAAAACAAGAGTTAATAGGATACCTTGAAGATACATTTCAAATTGATTTTTATGAACCTTGTGTCAAAGAATACATATTCTATGGTACTGGGACACTGTACAGTGTTAAATTAGATATAATAGAAAGAATATTCATCAATGAACACATCGAATTTTCATCTATTATGCATAATTATTTATTTTCAAGTAAAGACAAATATCAAATCATGAAAGAACGTCTTTTAAAACTTAAAAACGAAGGCGTTATTATTCCTCTGTTTATAGAACAACGGTACAGCATAGCTACTTGAATGGGGAATATGGTCGAGAAACAGGACCTACAGGAGTCTTTGCACTATTGTTTGCACGAGCGTAATAAGAACTAAATAGGTCTCTTGGTTTTTTCGCTAATGCTTCAATTTTTTCTCTTAACGTTTTAGGTTTAGGTTTAAATTGGTCTGCGATTTTAGCATACATTGACTTAGGCTTACTTTGTGTATAATAATATCCTGCTCCAGCAACTCCAGCTGTTCCAGATCCAAGAATAGCAGCTAGAATAGCTTTTTGTCTTGAAGACAAACTCTTTTTAGGTTTAGACTGTGTCTTAGATTTTGGTTTTGATGGTGTCTTAGACGCCGACTTTTTTGTAACAGGCATTATATATTGTAGGTATACTAATTAGGTAGAAAATAATTATTTTGTTGCACTATATTAATGGAACATTTTAAAAAATTAACTGGTGCAAAAAAATTTATAGGTAATAACCCTGTTACACTATCTAAAAAATTATACCAACCAAACACTGATTATTATATATCCCATAAATTAGATGGACAAAGACGGTTACTGTTAGTAACTCAAAATGGATGCTTCTTTATTAGTTCAAAGATGAAATTTGATAAAAAAGACTGTCCAGGAACATTGTCTGGCACGTTGTCTGGCACATTGTTAGATGGAGAATTACAAAATGGTGTTTTTAATGTTTTTGACATTTTGTATTATAGGAATAAGTGTCTTAAAGAACTTGATTTGTCTAAACGTCTTGAATTTATGGAGTACGTTATTTACAAATTAAATGATCCTACTATAATATTAAAAAAATATGTAAAAACAACTAAAGATACTATATACAAACACGTAAAAATATTAAAAACCAAGTACTCAAAAGAGTTAAAAAATGGTACAATAGATGGTTTAATACTTACACCCAACGACAAGTATTACTCACAGATATTAAAATGGAAGCCTCTTAATTTATTAAGTATAGATTTTAAGATCCGGAAAAAAAATGGTGTGATTTATCTACTTAAACAAGACGGTAATGTATTTGTACCGGTTGACAAAACGATGATGTACCAGGATATTGGAACATTACATGTACCTGACGACGTATATCTCAAGTACAAAAATGGAAGTATTTTAGAGGTTATATTTGATAAAAAATCAAAAAAGTTTGTAATACACAAAGAACGTCCTGACAAATTAAAATCAAATTATAACACCGTAATAGATAGTAATTTCAAATTAATGACTAATTATGAATCTTTAGAAAAAATATTTACATCATGAAGATTTATTTTAGTTGTATATTGTAGTATGCAGTTTAAACCAGATTATACTCCAAAACAGATGTTTGAAATGGGAATATTCGCAGGAATGTACTTCAGGCCAATAAACAGCACTGTAACAAATAAAACATACAAAAATGCTCATAAAGAATTTGGTTTTTTAAATAATGTGGGTATTTCAAAATTAAATAATGGAACGTGGGACGCATCTATTAATAAATACAAAATTCGCGCTGGTTTACCTTTAAAGTATTGGGAAGAACACGGCTGGATAAAACCACAAGACCCTTATGGACAAGTTCAATGGTATTGCAGATATCATTCTGGTAGAAGAACACCCGATGATAATCGACAAATAAAAAGAGCATTAAATTTTTTAGTAAGATTTGGCCAAAGAAAAAACCCAAGTGATAAAGTTAAACAAGCTCTTCTACAATGGGGTTGGAATTGGGAAAAAAAGCGAGACTTTAATAAAATTAAAGAATTGGTTCGAAAAATTATATAAGTGATACCATTTGTTGTTCGAGGTGTGCAAGTCTATTTTCTAAAACTTTTACCATGTTTTCAAGTTCGACAATTCTTATTAAATATTTATTTTTCTTTTTAGGAATTTGCACTATTTCTGCGTTTTCTGTGTCTTCTGGAATTTGCACTATTTCTGTGTTTTCTGTGTTTTCTGTGTTTTCTGTATTTTCTGAGATTTGCACTATTTCTGTATTTTCTGCGTTTTCTGAAATAATTTCATTACTAATAAGTTCATAATTTTTGTTTCTTTTGTAAAAATATTTAAGTAACAAGTAACAAGTATGTGTGATTCCATTGCCATTAATTTGTGAAATAAATGGTAGGTTTTCTGATACAAAAAATAAAATACTTATCATGGTTAATAAACTGTCTTTATTCATGTGTTTAATATTGTTTTTTAAAAAAATATTTAAATAATAATGCACACTGCTTTTTTAGTATATCAATGGTCTTATTATTATTTTACAGAACCAAATGGGTTTGGGAATCGGCGAACGAAAGATGGACCTGTCTTTTCACAATTAAACAACGCAATCGAAGATCTTAATAAGGTTAAAAATGACAATATACACACTTTTTTCACTGGCTTTATATATGAGTATAAACTAGATTTCAATTGTTATGGAAATATAGTGTACAAGACTGATATGACAATGCCAATTAATCAACCAAATTGTCATATAGAAGATAGTATTCAAATTGTAAGATAAATACAATTAATACCAACCACCAGGCATACGCTGAACTGGTGTAGGCATACGTTCAACTGGTGCAGGTGACTTTACCGTTCTACTAAAAATAGACTTATATGGTCCAGGTGGTGGGGTCTTCAATAAAATAGTTTCAGGTGTTTTTTTAGAAAAATACCTCGAAGCTACAGCTCCGGCACCAAGTCCAAGTATAGTAGCTAAAATAGCTTTTTGTTTTGAAGAAAGACCTTTTTTAATTGGTTTAGTTGTAGACTTTGCTTTTCCTCCAGTCTTTTTTACAGACTTTTTAGTTTTTGGCTTTGCAGAATTTTTTATTATAGGCATACTATTTGTATATAATAGTATATATAAAATAATTAATATTTTACCATATCCATGATCCAGGCATACTACATTTAACCGGTTCAGGTGTAAATAGACTGTCACTGTCTGAACACGTAAGATTTATCGGAGTCATGGCTTGGTTATGATTATTAATGTCGTCAGGATTGAATATATATAATTGATGTTTTTTACGATTTCCAAAATTATCTTCTATTTTATTTGGTGGTGTATTACTATCAATTTCGAACGTAGTTGAAACGGTAGCTGTAGTTGACACTGTAGCTGTAGTTGAAACTGTATCTGTATCTGTAGTTGAAACTGTATCTGTAGCTGTAGTTGAAACTGTATCTGTAGCTGTAGTTGTAGCTTTAGCTGTAGTTTCTATAGGAGTCATGATAATATCAGGACTACCGTCGGAGTTGTCTTGATCAGACTTTCCAAATAATATTGTTTTAATTGTTTTGTTTTCATAAGTTTTATATACAACAGTTGTTATAAATCCAATAATAAAGATACTTGTAACAATATTATTTAATAAGTTGTCTTTCATAATGTTCGCAGTTATATTTAACACATTTTATTTTTTTAAATACAATTACATATCCAATTCATCTACTTCTTGTTCTTCATTAATAGGTCTTAAACCAACATAATATTTTCGGTTTTTAACTGTTATAACATTTAATAATTTATCTAATTCTTTATCAATAGTCAGAATCTTGACTTTAAGATTATTATCTTTGTTGTAATCTTTGAATAATTGTATCAAGTCTTTTCTTAACACTGTATCTTTTTCGGTAGTTTCGTCCATTATAAAGTATTTGTCTAAAAATTCCAAGAAATTATTAACTTGTTTGTTATATATTTCTTTCGAATCTTTCAAGCATTGTGGTAACACTTGATCTGGATTTTCATTATAAAAAATAGAAGCTTCTATTAACCATTTTAATGTTCCTTCTTTATTCCTTTTAAATTTATCTACAAGAGAATTATCACTTTTTCTTTCATAATCTTTAACTGGTTCGTCTACAAAACTTAATTTGAATGGAATTATAACTAAACGTTCATACATTGCTTTGTCAGACAAATTCATCTTCACAAGATGATTTGTGTTAAGAAATGGTACAAATGTAGGTGTTAATTCTTTTTGTTTTCCAAATATTTCACGAACACTTAATTTGTCTGTAATACCAGTTAATTGTTTCATTTGTCCATCATCTATAACTGATTCTTCTTTTGTATCTCCAAGAATACCCATTCTACTAAATTCAAGATGACAAAGCTCTGTTGAATGAGACCCAGCTGTCTTTTTTTGTCCTTCTAATACAACACTTTTGTCCATAGTAACTGCATAATACTCAAGTACATCTGATATAGTATTTAATATCATACTTTTTCCATTAAAACCATATTCGCCGTACAAAATTATGAACATTTTTCTATTTGGTCTACCTTGTAAAGAATATCCTATAAACCATCTCAAGTAATCGTATACATCATTATTAAACCCATTTTCATCTGATGTAATTTGTCTAACAAATAACTCAAAATCTGTGCAATCAGCTGATTCATCATATGACGTATCAATACATTTAGTAATATTATCATCTGGTACAGCTTGTCGTAATTCTCCTGTATACAAATTTACCATACCATTTTTACATGATAACCAATGTGGATGAATATCTTTAATTTTAGAAAATTCTGTATCTCTAATTAACGGTTTAATAAATTTTAAAACACTAAATACCATATTACCATCATTAAGTTTTGTTATAATTTTAGATGCCATATTGCATAATTCTGTAGAATCATCTGACTGAATATCTGGATCATTTTTAAAATCATTTTGGAATTTTCTAAGTACTTTCACAACTGTTATAACAAGAAGACGATCGAGATAAAGGTAATTGTCTTGCTCCCATAATTTACCATTCCAAAAGAAACTTGAACCATTTTTTACATCGTCTATCCATTTTATACGTTTTGGATAAAGATACATCTCTTGAAATAAGTTAGAAATACCCATAGCAGAATCATTTATATAATTTTTAATATTATTATGTGAAATATCAAAATCATTTGTATAATCTACTTTTTCAAATGTCAAATTCTTCTTAATACCAAGAGTGCCAATTGAATCTATGATCTTTTTATCACCACCCTTAATTCCGATCTCATTTGATACAACACAGTTTGCCGAATGACAACCTATCTGAATTTTATTGTCTTTGACGTATGCAAAAAATCCAATTTTATCATGCATTCTACGTCTGTTTTTATCAGTAAAACATGGTTCAGTTCTGTCTTTATAATTAAATTGTAAAAATCCTTTCGCATCTATTTTCTCTAAATAAGCAGATGGGTGGAATATTTTTACTTTTGATGTTATTTCATCTAACATACCTTCTTCTCCAGCAAAATCTATTTTTTTGAAATTTTTAAGAAATGTATAACTTGTGTCTTTCTGTTCTGGAACATCTAATATTATTGGTTTTTCTTCATCTATATGCGATGTTTTAATATTTGTAATGACGTAGTCTATAGGATCTATTCCGTCTGATGCTAGAAATGGATACTCATATTCTCCTTGTTTACAATGCCCAACCATTCTCATTCTCTGTGTTATACCATATACACCTGTATCAATAATGTTCTTATTAATTATACCCGTATATCCAGAAGCACTACATACTTTTTTCAACTCATTTGCCAAAAAAATAGCATCTTTTGTATTTGAAAAACATGTAACTGGATATGTATTAATAACTATATGAAATGAAAATTTAAAATCATCATTTTTAGGTCTATGACAACTTGCAAATAAAATTTCTGTACTTGTTAACTCTTGTTTGAATTCTGTATGAAATATTGATATTAACATTTTTTTCAGTTCATGTTTGACATCATCTGGATCAATTTTAGGAAATTCAGACTTCATCCATTCTATATCAAGATATGGTTTAACTGGTGTATTTTCTGTTATTAACTCGTAACACTCCCTTTTCAATTTTGGAAGATTATTTATAAGATTGAGCAAAATGCTCCATGATTCTAAACTACCATAATGATGAAACCCATGCGAAAAACAGGCACGACCACTAGATGTTATCTTATTAAATTTATCAGGTTTAAGCAACAATTTCTGTACAATTGTCCAGTTTTCAATTTGTAAGGCTTTAGTAGCTGGACTAATTATAGACATACTTTATCTTTAGTTTATCATTTTAAATATTTTTTTTCAATCTACAAAACTGGACTAATTTGTTTCGAGGTAGTTTAAAAAAAAAAATAACTTAAAAGCTAACATACTATGAAAAATACGAATGGACCTATAATATTAGAATTACCAATATCATATGAAGAACTAATAAATTCAAGTTTTTCAATTGAAAAAAGATTAGAAGAAATTTTACATGAAAATCCTACTAATATTAATGCTGCAAATAATAAATGGAGTAATGAACAATATTGTGAATTAAATTTTATAGAACCGGAAATAAAAGACCATACTACTCTTACAATTGAAAACTATCATAATATTGATTCAAGTGGTGTTGAATATTCAACAACTGTTCAAGATATAAAAATAATGCCAACTGTTTTAGACACATCAAACATTGAAAAAATTAAATGCATGAAAACAAATATAGCATGTTGGTGGTGCACATATACATTTGATACATATCCAGTATGTGCTCCTTTAAAATATGATGAATGTAAAGATATCTTTAAAGTAAAGGGATGTTTTTGCAGTTTTAATTGTGCAAAATCATATCTATTTTTTTCAGAAAGAAAAACAGATCTATCTATTGTTTCGTATCTACACAAAAGAATCACAAATAAATTTTCAGATATTAAAAAGGCTCCGCCAAAGGAAATTTTACAAAAGTATGGGGGACCTGTTAGTATAGATGAATACAGACAATCCTTTTCAAAGGTTTTGTCTTATAATCTTATAGAATATCCTATGATCTATATTCCCTCACAATTAGAAAAGCGAAAATATATTTTAGATGATAAAAAATTATCAAAAGAAACTTTTTCGATTTATAACAAAAATAAAGAAAAAGCAATAGCTATCTCTTCAGTGAAAATTAAAAAATCTATAGGAAGAGACGCGCTTGTCAAGAACTCTAAGAAAACAAAAAACACAAACAGTTTAAACAAAATGTTTTCTATGAAATAAAATCTATTATTAATAATTTATTTTATAAGCTTATTTAAATGAAAAAGACTGTTTCTATAGATTTTGTCGAAAAAGATTTTAATTCAAAAGAAAAAGGTCAGTGGAATGGTACTGTTGGAATGGAACTGTTGTTTTTTGAGTTATATATTAAAAAGATGTATGCAGATATTATACATGATAGACCATTTACTGATATATATATGAATGAAGAAACTAAAAAAGACAACAAAAAAGAATATACATTTGGTATAACAGATTGGAATATAAATACACGTTTATTTTATGGAAAAGACAATCTAGATGAATACTACAAAAATTTTAAAAATACATATAAACGATTTACTATTTATAAAGTTGGATATGATAGACAAAATAGAATAACACATGAAGATATTAGCCATTCAATAGTTTTTATATATGATAAATTCAATAATGAACTTGAATTATTTGATTCTACTGACACGCCTTTAAAAGGTTTTAAAAAAAATATTAAAAACTTTTTTCAGAATATTTATGGCAATTCTCTTACATTCTATTATCCAGATTTTAAAAAATATTACCCATTTGGTGATCTATACGAGTATAGGTGTAACGACGGGGATTTTATTTTTACAAGCGATGGATTTTGTGTTGTATGGTCTTTGTGGTATATCGAATTAAGAATTAAAAATAAAGATATTCCACGAGCTAAAATACATGACAAACTTATAAAATATTTTTATTCTAATCGAACTAGAATATGTAGATTAATAATTGGATATGCTCAATTTATACAAAAAATTATAAAAGACTATAGAATGTATTATGATGAAAAATTAAACAAGCATATACTTGAAAAAATAAAAACACGTACACGATATACTATCCCAACAGTTTTAGTAACTGCTCTTGGTATAGCTGGTGCTATCTTATTTGGTATTAAACAGTTAAATAAAAAAAATTGATTAAAAATTATAATTTTTAATCAATATCAAAAAATGAATAAAATATGTACAAGTAAACCGCGCAAATTTAAGATTGATTGCGAAAAACTACAACAAAAAGAAATTATTCCTGACAGAGAACTCCATATTGATAAAAAAAGACAAGTCAATAATGTTGAAAAAGAACAAATTTGGAATAGTTCAGAAACTCATCCAGATTTTAATGGTGATTATTTCAGAATTGATTTTCTTGGAAATGTGTGTATTAAAAATATCAAGTATTCTAAAAATAATACAAATAAAGTATTTGCATGTGAGTATGAACATGTTATTTCTCATAGTCATGGTGGTCAGAGTACCATTGATAATGTTGTATTACTTAATGCTGGTATTAATCGAGCTACAAAAGCAAATGAATGTTATAAATTAAATTTTTATGAAGCAAATGGTTACAACAAAGTTCATGGTATGAAATTTAATGAATTATTAAAAAAACTTCAATATGACCTTCATGGTACTTGTGAAGAATACAATCTTACATTTACAAAAAAAAATAAAAAATGGATTATTAGTGATTACTATTATAATGGTATTCACAAACCAATGTTTAGAAATAAAGATACCGAAATGGATTATAGAATGGCAGGTGTCGCTGTTGGAGTAGCAGCTGTATGTTTAACAGGTCCAAAAATATTACAACATGTTTATAATACAAAAAATTTAAAAGAACAGAATAGAAATAATTCATCTCAAGATAATTCATCTCAAGATAATTCATCTCAAGATAATTCATCTCAAGATAATTCATCTCAAGATAATTCATACAATAAAGATTTAATTATTTCTATATTTAATGTATTAATATTCTCATTTGGATTCATAATTATAGCTATTTCAAATACAAAAAAAAATAAATACTAATAAAACTAAAAACAAAACTAAAACATCCCAAAAAAACAACACTTTGTGTTGTTTTTTTATTTCATAGTAAAATAACTCATTTAGTATGACTTTTACAAAATTCAGTATTTCTTATAGCATCTTTTGAACATGCATTACCTTTATTTTTACCCACTTTTAATATTTGAGTACATTTTGTACTTGTTGTGTCTTCATCTTCTTTTTCAAAAGAAATTTCAGGTTCTTCTTCTTGTGACTGTAGTGGTTCTTCTTCTTGCGAGTGTATCGGTTCTTCTTCTTGCGAGTGTAACTGTTCTTCTTCTTGTGAGTGTGACAGGCTGATATAGTCTTGGTCTTGGTCTTCTACAGTAGAAGTAGAGTCATTATCAGATTCTTCTACTTCTTCTATTATAGTATCAAGAACTTGTTGTTGTAATCGCTGTCCCCTCATTTCTTGTTGAATCTTCTGAAGATGATCAAGATCGTCAGAATTAATAAGTAATTGATCAAAAAAGTTCATATCAGGTTTATGTTCATCTGTTTCATCTGTTTCATCTGTTTCATCTGTTTCGCCTTCTTCTATTTCTTGATAATTTTCCAACATAAAGTTGTTAATATTTTTTTCTAAATTTGTAAAATTTACAGAAATAGATGCATTATCACTCTCTAATTTATCAAGTTGTACTTTTATACTGTTATTTTCATTATACATTACATATAATATGTATATTATAAAAAACGTTAACAACACAAGTGTTACTATTATAATTGCTCCGATATTATTGAATTCCATGATTTTAATTTTATAATTTATAAAAAAATATAAAATTAAACTTGTTTGAGTGTGTCTCGTTAGTTTAAAAATAAATTTTTATATTGTAAATAGTATTATGTCCGAAAAAACAAAACAGATCAATGTTTATTGTAAATTGTTCACAGATCTTTTAATAGAACTTGGACGGTTGTATCCAGATGATAATAGTTTAAAAGTATTACAAATGACTGTTAATGGTATGATACTTATTAGTAGCGAATCATTTGTTATACAAGTCATAGATTTTTTAGAACCATATTCAGAAAAGATACTGACACAAGATGAACAATTTTTTATAACTGAATTACATAGTGATTTTGAAGATAATTCGTTTGTTTATGATGAAATAAAAAGAATTCATACTATTTGGATTGATCCAAAAACAACAGATAATACAAAAAAATGTATTTGGAAATATTTTAAAAATTTTATAAAATTAGGGCAAATGATTAAGAAATAAACTGTACATCAAACAAATGATCAATAAATAAGAAATAAAGTGTAACCAAATGTGTAAGCACAAAACATAATGGTAAATGTTTTTATAAACATTAAATCTATTTTGCCTGTTACAGATACCTCTATTATATGAAATACTGTAAAAATGGTAACCATTGTTTTTAACGACATCTTTTTATATGCAAATATCCCCCCTAATATAAACCACGTTAATGCGTAAGTGTTCAGTGGAACATCTATGATTTCGTATTCTGAAATTGTCAATTTATAAGACAACGGTACGCCGTAAGAATCAGTATAATTTTTTGCTATATTATTAATAATATGAGGATATTTATTAATTGTATTATTAGAGTTCAGCATACCCATTGTTTTTTGAAGAGTTAAATTTGGATTTATTGCGTATGTAGGCATATTATATAGTGCTTCTTTTATTTGGATGTCTATATGTGTTTGTATTTTATGTTCTTCAAACCATTTTAATAAATATTTTGCACCTTTATTACTTAAAATATAAGAATGCATAGCAAGCGGACTTGCTGGAGTATAAACGTGTTCATTTATTTTTAAAACTTTTTTACGATATCTATTTGGAAAAGTCAACTCTTTGTATCTCTTTGTTATATCACATCCATAAAAACATGAAATATATAACATATAAAAATCAGAAGGAACAGTTGGTAAAATCGAGTTAAATTGTGTCTTAAAATTATCCACAAATGTTATGTCGTCTTCTAATATTAAAGCATAATCATCACCATTCTTTATCATAGTTTCCCATGCATTAATATGCGCGAGACCACATCCAATAGCGCTTTTAGATAGTATATTATTAAGAATTGATGACACGTATTTTTGTAACGATTTAGGTACACCACTACCACGGATGTCAACACCTTCAACTATTATAGGGTTAACAATACCATTTTTAGATGTTTCTATTAAAATTTCTTGCAATCTAATATTGTCATTTGGTAAATTAATTATATAAGTATTCATCAACATTGCTTACTTACTCTTACTTACTCTTACTTACTTACTACACTCATACAAAATAAAATGTGTTTGATTCTGATTTTAAATTTAAATTCAAAGTTTAATAACAAAGTTTGATAACAAAGTTTGATAATGGATACGCTTATTTCAAATAAACAAATTAAATTATTTAACAAAATTCTTACAGAATTCTATGAAGAATATAATTTGGTTACAGGAAACAAATTAAAAATTAAAGCAAAATCTCATGATATTTTGCTCTTTAAAACTGAAGCACAAAATAAATTAGAACAGTTTGTGTGTTGTGATAATATGGTACTTGAAGGTATTACATTATTCAAAAAGTTTGATATTACAAAACTTAACTGGGAGTACATTCATACTATGTACTTTATTAGTTACGGAAAATCTATTGACACAAATTTTGTTAGTAGATGTAAAAATTCTCGACTAAATAAAAAATCGTTAAGTGTTTCCAAAAGTGTACCACAAATTACTCCAGAAAATTCAGAATCATTTGGAAAACTCATAGGAGATATAGCAGGCCAAGTTGCAAAATCTTTAGAAGGTAAAGACTTATCAAATATAAATCCTCAAGAACTTTTGACTGGTATGTTATCAGGAAACATGAACATAGCCGGTATAGATTTTCAAGAAATACTTGATAATAGTACTAAAAATTTTAAAGCTAAAGTAGATAGTGGTGAAATAGATGTTAATGATTTTACAAATCAAGCAAAGTCTGTTATGGAAAAACTCAATCTAGACGACACCGCCACAATTTTTGAAGAAGTTGATTAATTAAGTTTTGTATTTCTTTTAGATTGCAGCGGTTCATATAAATTTTTGTATGAATTGTATGTATTTTCTTTTGCAGAATGCATATCACCATATAAAAACTCCTTGAAATTTCCATCAGTATCATCTTCTGGTATAGTGTAAAATTGTCTAAATGAATTACCAGTAGAGTAAAGATCTCCTACGTCTTGATATAAATTATAGTCAAATGCTTCTTTCATATTTTTTTTAATGTTTTCGGACTCTGGAGACGCTTCCGTATAATCATATGCTGGAGGAGTATTTGGCTCGTCCATTAGATTTGGATTCATAAATGGGTTATTCAGCGTTGGTTTAATAGTGATTTTTTTACTGGCAGAATTATTTTGGTCTAATTTACATGAAAATGTTTCTTGTTTTTTATCAGTATATTTATATACAAAAAATGTTAATATAAATGACATTACTGCGAGTAATAAGTATTTTGGATTATTAAAATACAGTCCAAGAATAACAGAAATATACACACCAAGACGTACAATAGAATTTAATTTTTCAGCTATATTCTGATCACATGTTATAAAAAACTCTATTAATCTATCATATCTATATAAAACACTTGGTTTTTCAGTCCAAAACGGATCAACTACTTCAGTCATGTATTTAACATTTATATATAAAATAAAATAGAATTTTTTTTCACAAATATTTTATATGACAAAGTTAATATATAGATTATGTCTTTTGCTTTTTCTAAAGGCACAATCGCCTTAGATTGTAATAGTACAGTAACTAATTCTAATGTTACAAATACCAATATTAGCTCTTCAAGTATTACCACTAGTTCAATTGATATGAATGGTGGTGTTATAACTACAAGCGGGCTCCCTATAGGTCCTGGCGACCTAGCAAGCAAACAATATGTTGATGCCCAAGTTTCTGGGGCTGGTTTAATAGTATATATTACTCTAACCGGACAAACCCCAAGTGTAATTGTTTCAAGTACTGTTGGAAGTATTATGTTAATTGTTAAAAATATTATATCTGGTGGCCCATCTGCTACTTTTATGTTATCAAAAAATGAAAGTTCTCGTTATCCAAGTGTGACGAGACTTACTTCAAGCGCTGGTCTAACAACAGAAGAACGTTTAAAAATTGTATGGGATCCTGGAGAAGCTCTTAAAATTTTTAAAGATGGTGTCAATTATGACGGTGTTTATACATGCAAACTTATTGTAAGTTAATTTTACAAAAAAAGGTAACTACGTTATGTAGTTACCTTTTTTTATTTTTTTTGTACATTTTAGCATTTACAATTTCTGTGTAAATATTTCTCTATTTCAAGTTTTTCATATTTACTTGCATATATCATTGAATCTATATCACATTTAACACCAATGTTTTCATGAAGGTACTTCACAACTTCAAATTGGGCATTTTTACTTGCATATTTCATTACAGTTGTAGTGTAATGATGACCAATATTTTCGTGGAGATACTTTATGACTTCAAGGTGTTTATTTTTACTTGCATATGTCATTGCATAAGTAGAACACCTGGCACCAACAGTTTCGTGTAAATATTTCACGACTTCAAGGTGTCCATTTTGACTTGCCCAGTCCATCGCATAAGTAGAACACTTAGCACCAACTATTTCATGTAAATATTTCACGACTTCAAGGTGTCCATTTTTACTTGCCCAGTCCATCGCATAAGTAGAACACTTAGCACCAACAGTTTCGTGGAGATACTTTATGACTTCAAGATGACCATTATTACTTGACCAGTCTATTGCATATTCTGTGTATCCAGCCCCAACTATTTCGTGTAGGTACTTTATGACTTCAAGGTGTCCAAAATTACTTGCCCAGTCCATTGCATTTTCGGTATACTTAGCACCAATAAGATTTAGGTACTTTACAACATCGAGAAACCCATTGTTACTTGCATAGTCCATTGCAAGTGTTGTACACTTAGCACTAATAAGATGTAGGTACTTAATTGTTTGCAAATTACCTTTTATAGCTTGTTTGTCAATTGACATACTTCTGAATAGAATTCGTATTGTTTGTCTTGACATCAATTTCTTGAAGTACAATACAAAAGACGGTTTTTTAGTAAACCTAAATATTTCATCCAGAGTGTCGATTGACACTTTCATTTTTATTGTATTTTAATAAACAATTATTTAAATTCAATTTTTTATTAAAAAAAGATAACTACGTTGTGTAGTTATCTTTTTTCATATTATTTTTTTTGTTATTTCATCAAGGTACTTTACGACATCGAGAAACCCATTTTTACTTGCCAAGTCCATTACATTTGTAATACACTTAGCACCAACAGTTTCGTGAAGGTACTTTACGACATCGAGAACCCCATTTTCACTTGCCCAGTCCATTATATCAAGAGTGTTTCGGTGTCATTTTTAATATAATTTCTATATACACTAATTTAAATTCAATTTTATGATCAATGTAAACTGATTTTTATCATATTATTTATTAGTTCCTGACAGTCTGAACACGAATCTGCACATATTGTACAACACGACTTATTACATGTGCGACAATTAGTAAAATTACAGTGTAATGTGCTAATAAAATTACATTGTAAACATGTCAAGTAATTGACATTATCAAATACACATTTTTTACAATAATTATTATTTAGACAAGCTAAACACACTAATTCATCGCATTGAATACAACTTACTAAATTTTTAAGATCTTCAATATAAAAACAATTTACACAATATTCATATCTTTTTGGAATACACATAGTTATAACTGTGCTTACATCTTTAAACAAAAAATGCGTTCTTAATTATTATTTTATTTGTATGATTGTAATAATGTATTATAAAAAAGACAACGACACGGAGATATGCCAATGGTGTTACAAGAGAATGTCGAAAACTTTAAAAAAAAGTATATATGTTGATTTACAATATGCTCGTCACCCTGTATGCTCTAAATATTGCAAAACTAGATATCTATATAAAATAGATAATATTCAACTGTTCTCAGATAGTGGTGTAAGTAAATGTAAAGTTGACACACCCGTGTGTGTAGTTTGTTGCAAAGAAGATTCTGGACTATGGGGTTTTAGTTATAATAATAATTATTTTTGTGGTGGTCTTCATATGGATATATATCAACGTAATGACCAAGAAATAATTGCATTAATTAATAAAAAAAAACAACTGTTACAAGAATTAAAAATGAATGATTTATATATTACTAATTTTGGAGAAAATCTGAAAAAATGAACACTTGTCTGCGACATTAAATAAAAAAATAACTAACTGTGTGTTAGTTACTTTTTTATTTTTTTACTTTTTTATATAATTTTTTCAATTTTTGTACAAGAATAGCGTATTGGTTTATCACTATACAACAAGAAAACAATTGTTGACAATACAATAAAAATCCCAAACACACCTACTATAAAACATATACTTGCTAATAATTCTACAAACATTTAATATTAAATTAGATACAGTGTAAAAAATTCAATTTTTTATGAATGTTGTATTTACAATTTCTGTGTTTTGGTACATCAAGATGATAATATTTACTGCTACGCTACCGAATCTTTAAATTTTGCAATTCAATCGCGCAATCACCTTGTTGTTTACAACAATCTATACATATTGCATAAAAAGGATCTGAACAATTCAAACAATGTTGGATATTACATATCTGACAATAATAAAAGTTTACTTCATCTTGTGAAGTGTACTTACATATATTACAAGTGTACACTTCTATTTCAAAATTTTTATAGTATTCTTCTAAATGTACCAAACATCCTTGGCATAAATTTTCACCATTATTAACACAATGAATACATAATGTTGTATGACATTGTGTACATTCTAAACAGTTTTCGTTCTTATAAGAGAATTCACAATTTCCACACATCTGGTAGTTATCTACAATGCATTTTTCGCACCAATCAACAACTGGTTGTTCTCCTTGTTCATAATGAACATACATTTGATATTCTGGTTTATAATTATTACATTTTTTGCATAGTATCTCTGTATCGCACATTTTTAATATTTAAAAAAATTACATTATTTTTTTTCAATTTTTTTCTATGTTTACTATATAACAACTAAATGTCTCAAAGTAGAAATATCTCCAGGTCTTTTGGTTCAATTGTTCTAAATGACGCCCCGCTCAAATCATCAAGCACTTCCCAAGTAGCAATTTCAGCAGCTCCTGCAGCTTCGTCTTTGACTGTTTCTGCTACAACCGTAACTGCTGCACAAGTTCTTACTGGTTTACTTACTCAATCTCCTTCAAGTGCTTTGACAGTTACTTTGCCGACTTCTGCTGCTTTCTTAGCATCTCTCCCTGGATCAGCTGTAGGTGATTCTTTTGTATTTACTTATATAAATCTTAATGGAACTAATGCTGCAACTATTGCTGTAGATAGTGGTACTGGTACTCTCGTTGGTGCTGCTGGTGTAGCTTTAAGCACTTCTGCAAGATTTCAATTTAGATTTACAAGTGTAACTGGATCTGGTACATACACTGTATACAGACTTTAAGTAAAATAATCTTTCATAAACTGTTCAAATTGTGTATTATTCTTATTTGTTGTCATAGAACTTTGAAGATTTATAAATTTATATTTATTTTTTAATAACATTTCAAAATTTTTTTCATTTTGGATGTAATTGTCTGTTACAAATGCTTGAACGTAATCGTTGCTGTAGTCTATAATAGCTGTATTATTATGAATACTATACCATTCTGCAAGTCCTGCTGACATCAAATTACAATGTTTATTTCTAAATCTTGACGAACTTGTTTTTTCATATGCTTCTGGAAATAATTCTATAATTTTTTGATGATCACTTTTTCTTTGTATTTGAGGAATATGTTTAATTATTTCCCGGTTGGTTGAAGAAGAAAGGGTGTCAAGTAAATTATTAGTATTTTTCCAAGCACTATTAAAACCTATATCAGAAATGTTATAATCACCTCTTGGACTTGTGGTTCCTTTTTCAAGTCCAATAACTATTTTATTATTAACTAGGAAGTCCTGTTTAGTCAAGTCTTTTCCTATAAAACAATCATCATTAAAATATACAAAATGTTCTGTTAAATCATGTATCCTATGAAGGTTGTGTTCTATACTCATCGAATTAAAAGTAGGTAAATGTTTCGTATTTTTGTAAAATTGATAGTGATACACTATATCAATTTTAGGTCCAGAAAAGGTATTAACTTCGTTTAACCAACTAGGAATATGTGTTTCATCTGGCATAACCAACCAAATCTTTCTAAAAAATGGTGCATGTCTCTTTATAGATAATAAAGAGTATTTAGCTTCGTTACAATTACTCCATCTCCAATGTTTTTTAGAATTTTTTGTATATCCATTGTCGTTAGCACTGTCGCGGTTGCTGTCGCTGTATTCTTCGATTTGTTTTTGAAAATTTATATTGTTTCCATCAACATATGTCATAACTGCATCAATTTGTGTGTTAGAATATATTATTTCTAGTGTATTGACAATTATAAACAAAATTACACTTGTAGTAATAATAGTAGATAGAATACAAACTATTATTGCGAGTACAGTATTCGTCATATTATATTTGTACAAATAAAATAATATTTGTACCCAAACTTCTAGTCCAACACTTTCTACATCAAATTAGACAAAATATTTTCAACAACATCGCCCGGAGAGTCAGTTTCTTTAATTTGTATTTTAATACTATGGAATTTTTTATAAAGTTCTTTGCGATGATAATAGAGATCTTGAAATGATCTCACACCATTTGGAAACACAATCGGTCTTTCCCATTTTTCATTATATTTTCTCTTTAAAATAACATCAAACGGAGCGTCTAACCAAATAACTGTATGATTATCGTTAATATTTTTCATTTGTTCAGTATAATAAATAGCAGAACCACCTAATGATATTACAAAATTACCAAAATCTTTAGATATTGACAACTCTTCTGCTTTTTGAAATTTATCAACACCATATTGTGTTAAATATTCATTTTCTGTCATATTATATTTAGATATAAATATATCTCTCGAATCAAGCCATTTTTTGTTTATTTTTTCAGATAAAAGTTTACCTATTGTTGTTTTACCAGAATAACACATACCAATCAAAAAAATTGTCATTTTATAATACTACATATTATAAATACCAATTTTAAATTTGACTACACTCATTTTATCTAAAAAAATAAGTGTAGACAAATTAATATGAATTACTCGTCTTTGCCTCCTGGAAGAGCACGACGCCTCGCATATGATGCACAACGTCGTGTGATGGTGTCGAGACAAAATGATTATTATTACGAAGACGTACCAGATTACGTTTACGAGTACGAATTAAAACCAAAACCAACATCTTTTTATAATTACATCTTTAACACATCATTAAATTTAGATAATAATATTTTTTGTTGTATATGCCAAAACTCTGAGAATTTTTGCATCCTACGAAAAATAAAAAAATGTAAACATAACTTTCATAGTTTTTGTTTAGATAAATATGTTTTGAGTTTTAATACTTGTCCAATATGTAGAATAGGTATTTAATTTTTATTTTCTTTGTATATTAAAACAAGAATGTCTACAGTAACGGTTCCTACGAATCCAAAAAATTTCACAACATATGGAGATCTCGATGTTCTTAACGCATATTCCTCTGATATGGGAACTGGAGCAGTTTATATCAGAACTGGTGACCTTTATACTGGTGGTTTAACCCATCTTAATGAAACAACTATCATAACAAATGATGGTCAATTCACTGTTAATGGTTCTAATTTGGTAAGTTTAAATGTTACAAATGCTATTCAACTTTCTGCTACTGCTGCCAGTTACTTCAATACTACTACAAGTACTCTCGGTTTTAATGCTTCTGATACTACTGCTGGTAAAGTTACTATTACTGGTGCTGGTTTAGGTACAAACTCTGTCTTAATTACTGCTCCTAATGCTACTTCAGGTCAGGTTACTATTAGTAGTGCTGGAGACTCAGCAGCTAATCCTTCTATAAATATTATTGCTTCTGGTACTGCTGGTGGTAATGTTAAAATTACTGGTTCTGGTGACTTTACCAGTTCTGTCCCAGCTGTTTGGTTAACAGCTCCTCATGCTACTGGTGGTAAAGTATTAGTAGAAAGTAACTCTACTGCTACTGACTCTATTTGGGCTAAAGCAAATAATGGTGGTGTAAAAATCACTGGTACTAGCACGATACTAATTAACACTACTGATACTACCAATGGTGTTGTAATTGCAAGTACCAGTTTGGTCCCAACTTTCATTGGATCTACTGGTAGTTTGACAACTATTAGAGGTGAATTACTTGTACAAGGTTCTACAACAACTATTGATACTGTAAGTTTAACTGTAGAAGACAATGTTGTCATTTTAAATTCTGGTTCTGCTGTTGCGGGTATTGATGCAGGTATTGCTATTAGAAGATATCAAACTCCTAATGATACTCCTACTGGTGATGTTATTACAACTCCTAATCCTATCCAGGAATCTGGTGCATTCCAAGCTGGGTCAGCTACTCCTGGTACACTTGTATTAGCTTTACATGCAAGCGCTGTTAATGACTACTACGTTGGTTGGTGGGTTAGAATCACTTCTGGTACTGCTATTAACACTGTTCGAAGAATTAAAACTTATGTTGGTTCTACAAGAACTGCTACTGTTTATCTAACTGCTGATAATGTAGCTGCTACTCCTGGTCCATTATTTATCGATGGTCTTGATCTTCTTGCTGCACCTGCTGCAGCTGACCTGTATAAATTATATAATTCAAATTATGTAAGTACTTTCTATAACGAAGCCACATTTAAATGGCAATTCTTTACTGTAGCATCCCCTGATATTAATGGTATCACACAAGCATTACTCCAACAACCACAAGATATCGCTACTGGTGCTATAGATGTTGTCCCTAAAACTTATAATAATGCTAAGGTCACTGCTTCTGGTACAGCTCTCACTTTATTCCTCATTGGACATGGAGCTCTTGTCGGAGATCTTGTTTACTTGAGTAATTCTTTAAATTTAACACCTGCTCTTGCTTCTGGTAATTATTATGTTATCACAGTCCCTGATGCTGATACATTCACTGTTACTGCAGCTGCATCTACTACACATACGGCTTCAAGTAGTCTTAGTGTTACTCCGTTGAAAACGTCTGTTATTAGAGTTAATGTTATTGAACCATATAGTCCTGGTATTCCAATTGTAATTCCTGGCGTGACTCTCGTTGAAACTATCACAATTCCAAAAACTTCTACTGCTTATTTCACTATTGTTAATACTGCTTTGTATGGTAATTACTTTATCTTAGCAGGTGATTCTACCAATTTCACTGGTGCTTATGCTATATTTTCTGCTTCCAGTTCTCAAACTGGTGGATCAGTTACAAGAATTTCTGGGTCTATGGGGTCTGATAATCAACGTTTAGATGTTGCTTGGTTAACTGGCGAAAAAGCTAAAATAAGACATCAACCAGCTGGAATTGGTGGTGGAAATTACATTTATAGTGTCCGTGTCTATTCATTGTTGTAAAGTGTTGTAATTATTTTCTTTAGTTTAGTATATACAAAACATGGTGAATGCAAAAAATGGTGGGATGATAAAAATTGGAAAAATGGTTGTTTATTCTCCATTAGAATTATATAAAATTGAAAGAGTTTACCAAACTTTTAAATATAAGATACCAGGATTGTGTAGACAAGATCTTAAAGATTTGTTGAAGAATAAAAAATTAAATGATAAACACAAATTAAAAAAATTACAATTTATCACTGGTGGTATATTAAAACGTGGTAAAAAAAGTTCAATAGTCAAGTAAATAGAACATTTTTGCCAGTGAAGCCCATGGTTTGTCTTACCAATTCATTCTGTTCCATTTGATTATTTTTAGACTTTTAATTCACAAAATTTTAGCATATACCTTTCTTGCCGTTCCAATGTCATGTCCCATAATATAACTTGCATCTTGCATTTCTCTTATTGTATTTGTAACTGGGAATTGTTCAGATATATAAATTTTTCGTAATAGTGTTGTACTTACTTTTTTCGGATAAAAAATCTTATTTATATATTTTGTAAGACCATTTGTTGTCATTGGATTTAAATTTGTTGTATTAATTAATAAGAAGTTATGTTGTAGTTGTAAGTTATCATTTTTTATAGATACATAATTTTTTATAATTGACAGTAATTTGTCAGGTATATCAATTGTTTTAATACCATAATGCTTTTCTGTTTTGTAATTACATAAAAATAGTTTACCTGTTGTAATATTTATATAATTGAATTTTTTGTCTAATGTTTCAATTGTGTCCGTTTCTTCTTTTATTATTTTTATAAGAGCATAATCATTTCTTAGTGGTGGTATTAAAGTATATAAATTTAATACCAAATACATTTGATAGTTATCGATAAGTAGTCTTACAGAATTAAATTTCTTTAATGACCGCTCTTCGAGGGTTTTTATTTTATTTTTTATGTCTTCTCTTGATATCCAATTTTTTTGTTCTTTATCAGTTTTTTCATTGTCTAAATAATGATCATTTTGTATACACGAAACTTTCTTATGATAACTTGAATACTCTTTTAATATACTTTGATCAAAGTCTGGAGTACTTTTAATTAAGACTATTAATGCTGTACAAATTCCTTTTTTTGTAGCAAGGTTCAGTGTGTCAAGATATTCTATAATAGAATTGTGGTCTTTCAGGTATTGTATACTTGGTCTATCACTGTTAAACAACTCTTTGTTGATTTTTTTAATACTTTGAAGGTATGCTTTTATACTAGAATCTTTTAAGGAACTATTGTAATTCTTGATAGAATTAAAGGATTTTGTATAGAAATCCATCTACTAGGATACTAGGATACTAGATACAAATTAAACAAATATCATAAAAAAAACGTGAAGTGCGTTCTTATTACAAATATTTTAAATATTCTAATAATAAAAGATATGACTATTAATTTAGAAAGAGAATACGAACAAAAAGTTGTTAATTTAAAAAATAATAATACACCTATACAATATATGAATGTTGGACAAAATGTATTCCCTCCAAATGACAATGATGGTTTAGATTTATTAGCAAATAATTATAAACTAAACAATGACAATGAAGAAGAAGTTTCAGAAGAAGAAGAAGCTGAAAGCTCGGACGAACAGCAAGATCCTATGATGAATCCAAGTTTTACTGAAAATAACATGAGAAGTGATTATCCAAGTAATAACATGTCATATGAAGAAATTCAACATAAAAAAGGTTTTTTGTTGAGCCAGCTTAAAAGACTTGAAAAAAAAGGTTACCTCAGTTCAAGACGCTTTGGTCCAGAACATGATCTTGAAGAAATAGAGGGCGAAGTATATCGAATTAAGAGAGAAATTGAGATTGATGGTGGTATTGAATACTGTAAACAAGGACTAGTATTTTTTGCAAATACTATTGAAATGGCTAATCATCATTTTAACCCCATAGATGCTAAATTAGATGGATGGTCTAATTATGTTATGTCTACAAGAGATATGTATGATGATGTTTTTGAAGAATTATATGAAAAGTACAACTCAAAGATAAATATCGGACCTGAAATGAAATTGATATCTATGGTTGCTGGTAGTGCATTTATGTATCATTATCAAAAAAGTATGGTTGAAAAATCTCATAACAGTGTTAATGTTAAAGAGTCTCTTAACAATCTTAAGAAAAAACATGATACTAAAATGAGAGGACCATCTATTGATGACGAAAGTGTATTAGATGCTCTAAATAATGATGATTCTGATGTAAGTTCTGTAGTGTCTGATATAAGTTCTGTTGCGTCAGAAAAAAAAATATCGATACCTGTTCAGAAAAAAAGAGGAAGGCCTAAAAAAAATATTTAATTTTTTTGTAAATGTATAATATATGAATTATGCTAGTTTAGATGAAGCATTTCTAGATCCAAGAATGCTACATGAATCATTATACCAAGAAGAAGAACAGGAAATTATAAAAGAAAAGGTTGTTACAGTACCTTATAGATCAGAAAACTCTGTAATACAAGAAAATATGATAAAAGAACAAAAAGAATATTATAGTAATTTACCGTTACAACCATTACCACAATTCCAATCACAACATCCATTGGTACCACAAGCTGTACCACAAGTTGTACCACATATTATTAACTGTGGTATGATAGATGATCATATCATTAATTGTAGTTTATGTAAATCAAGATACCACGGTGAAGGTGACGGTCTGGCTTGGTTTATCTTAGTTATAATAGCATTTATTTGGCTATTTACCAAACAGTCTAAATAAAAAAAATTTAATTCGTTTTTTTATTTAAATGTTGATGTATATTCGAAGTTTATTGCTGAAATAGATAGACTTATTTTTTTTTTGTTTCCTAACATAGTACTAATAACCAAACTTGTATCATAGCCCTGATGATCATATATTTTTTGAATAGATCGAATACTCCAAACATATTTAACAAAATCATCTTTATTATCGAATCTATCGAAGGATTTTGCTAAAGAGTATGTAATTGGATGCCGATGATCCATAGTATTAATTAATGTTACAAATTGTTCAGTAACTTCTTTTTTAATTTTTCTTTTAAGATTATCTCGAAACTCAATATATGACTCT
>Ga0209841_1000057_pt1 | contig 25563 bp, 23 predicted proteins | sample GWRWT4_30Apr14_FD_187185 | JGI IMG/M metagenome (GOLD analysis project Ga0209841, IMG submission 187185) | Sand microcosm microbial communities from a hyporheic zone in Columbia River, Washington, USA - GW-RW T4_30-Apr-14 (SPAdes) (version 2) | ecosystem: Engineered > Artificial ecosystem > Sand...
CTGCGGCAGGACGCTGACCATCGCCTGCTTGCAGCGCTTGACCCAGGCGGCGCAAGAGCGCGGCGCGGCCGTCCAAGCCGACCAGCGGGTTGCTGGGCGTGCACTGAAAGACGCTGGCCAGCGTGGTGGCGTCCAGTTGCAGCAGAACCGAGGCATCCACCCGCAGCGGGTCGCCCGGTTCGGCTGAAAAGGCGCCGTTCATGAAGGCCCGAAGGCTGGCCACGCCCAGGCCTTCAGAGCGCGTGAATCGCTGGCCGCTGGCGGCTTCGTCATAGCCCCACTGCGGGCCGGCGCCGGCGTCCAGCAAGACGCTGATGACGACCAGGTCGACCCTGGCCCTGGCGCGCTCCAGGCGCGCCGTGTGGCCATCCAGCCCGTGCTGGTGGGCGACCATGGCCCAGCGGTCCAGGCCGCCGGCTTCGAAGTGGCGCCAACGGCTGTGGTACGGCACCTGCAGGTCCGGGTAGCGCTCGCGGATCACGCCGGCCACGTAGGCGGCGGCCACCGCCACGCGTTCGGGATGCCAGGTGAAGTGGGCGGATTGCCCGGCCTGGGCGGCTGCCATCAAGGCCGAGGCACTGCGCCGAACCGCTTGCGCGGTCAGCAATGATTCAGGCGTGAGCAAGGGCGGGATGCCACCCTGCCCTGCCACGCGAACTGGTACGTTCATGTTCATGACGGTCATTCCATCAACCCGCGCCCCTTGGGCAGGGCCAGTTCGGTCGCATCGGGCGTGTAGTGAGAGAAGTAGCCGGCGGCTTTCTTGGCATCCATCTCGACCTGCGCATCGGCCGGGATCAACTCTTCAGGGATGGGCACGCGCTCGACCACCTCAATGCCCTGCTCGACCAGGGCGCCATGCTTCATGTCGCTCATCGAAGCCCAGCGGTCGATGCGCTTGATGCCCAGCCAATGGAACACATCGGGCATCAGTTGCTGGAAGCGCATGTCTTGCACGCCGGCCACGCATTCGGTGCGGGCGAAGTAAGTTTCAGCACGGTCGCCGCCCACCTGGCGCTTGCGGGCGTTGTAGACCAGGAACTTGGTGACCTCGCCCAGGGCGCGGCCTTCCTTGCGGTTGTAGATGACCAGGCCGACGCCGCCCTGCTGCGCCATCTCGATGCAGACCTCGATGCCGTGGGCCAGGTAAGGACGGCAGGTGCAGATGTCGGAGCCGAACACGTCCGAGCCATTGCATTCATCGTGGACCCGGCAAGCCACCTTGGTGGACGCCTGCCCCAGTTTGGACACATCGCCAAAAAAGTACAGCGTCATGCCCCCAATAGGCGGTAGAAAAACTTTGAGGTCGGGCCGCGTGACCAGTTCGGGGAACATGCCAGCCGTTTGCTCGAACAGGTTGCGGCGCAAGGCACTTTCCTTGATGCCGAAGCGCTCGGCCAGTCCCGGCAGGTGCCAGACCGGGTCAATGGCCGCCTTGGTGACCTTGACATCGCCGTTGGCGGCCAGGATGTCGCCATCGGGCTTGAGCCGACCGGCGGCGATCGAGGCCACCAGCTCGGGCATGTTGATGTGGGCCTTGGTGATGGCGATGGTGGGCCGCACGTCCATGCCGGCGGCGATCTGCTCGGCGAAGGCCACGGAGACCAGGTGACCCCAAGGATCCAGCGACACGATTTTTTGCGGGTCGGCCCACTGGGGGTGCGGGCCGATGGTTTCGACGGGGGCCGTGTTGGTGAAATCGGGCTTGTGGTCGCGCTGCAAGGCCCCCGATGCGACAGCCAGGGCTCGGTAAACGGAATAGGCGCCCGAGTGGGTACCGATGACGTTGCGCTGCGCCGGGCTGCCCACGCTGGCTACCAGAGGCCCTCGTTCGGCCGCCGTGGGCGCCCCCCAGTGGACGGCGGCGGGGCTGCCAGGTCCGCCGCCATGGCGGGCGGGGTGCGACGTGAGCACGATGTGGGCGGACATGGTCGTGGTCTCCAGCGGTGGTGGCGCCGTCGATGTGCGGTGCCTGGTTCAAACCATAGCGAGTTACGTGCCAGCATGCTGTGACCGATTGCCGACACAAGCCTGAAATTGAGCTTCCGCCCACGATCAATCACGGCGAATGAGGTTGTTCAAGGGGCTCTATGATGCGGATCTGTTCAGCCCCCACCTTTCGTGACCGCATGCCTCCTCTGCCACCGATCACCCAGGCGCTGTTGCTCATCAACGTTGCGCTGTTTTGCATTGACGAAGCCCTGGGACATGTTTTGTCCTACTGGCTGGCCCTGTGGCCGCTGGAGTCTTCCCAGTTCTATCCGTGGCAGGTGCTCACCTACGGCCTCATGCACGGCTCGTTCACCCATCTGTTCTTCAACATGATGGGCATCTGGATGTTTGGCGCCGAACTGGAGCGCGTCTGGGGCCCCAAGCGCTACGGCCAATTCATGGTGGCCAGCATCTTCACGGCGGCCTTGACGCAATTGCTGATGTCGCAGCTGAACGGCTCGCTCAACCCCACGGTGGGCATCTCAGGGGGCTTGTTTGGCTTGTTGCTGGCCTTCGGGATGATGTTTCCCAACCGCATCATCATGCCGCTGATCCCGCCCATCCCGATGAAGGCCAAGTACTTCGTGGCACTTTTTGGCGGCCTGGAATTGCTGTTTGGCGTGACCGGCACACAAGCCGGCGTGGCCCACTTTGCCCACCTGGGCGGCATGCTCGGCGGCTGGCTGATGATCCGCTATTGGCGCGGCCAACCGCCCTTCCCGCCCAAGCGCCGGGGCGGTCCGCCACCGGGACAGCGAACTCACTGAGTTTTTTGTCGGGAGGAGGACAGCGCGATGCCGCCCACGATGAGCAGCAAAGCGCTAGGGTGATACCAGCGGGGGTGTTGCCCCAGCAGAACAGCCGCCCACACGGCCGCGAAGATCGGGGTGAGGTTGATGAAGAAAGCCGCCAGGGTCGGCCCCACAGCTTGCACCCCCAGGCCCCAGCAGCGGTAAGCCAGGATCGATGGGCCCAAGGCCACGAAGGCCAGGCCCACGGCCAGCCTCACCATGGGCGGCCAGGCGTTGATGGCCTCAATGGCCGAAGCCACTGGAACGGGTGGCGAGGCCGTGGGCACCAACCATTCCAGTCCGCTGCACAACACGGCCCACACCAGGCCAAACAACACTTGCAGCCACAGGAACTCGGCCCAATCCCAGCGGGGCTTTTGCGGCGCGACCATGGACTGCGGGGGCTTGGCCAGCAGCCAGCTGTAGAAGGCCCAGGCCAGGCTGGCCAGCAGCATCAACAAGTCACCCGGCACCAATTGCACCTGCAACAAGGTGCGCCACTGGCCTTGCGCAATGACCAGCACCACGCCGGCCGTGGACAAGGCGGCACCGCCCCATTGCCGGCCACTGATGGGCTGGCCAAAGCACACCGCCCCCACCAGCATCATCCACACCGGGATGCTGGCGCCAATCAGGGTGACATTCAGTGGTGACGAGGTTTGCAGCGCCAGGTACTGCAATGCGTTGTAGGTGCCCACGCCCAGGGCGCCGATCAAGGCCAGGTAGCGCCAGCGGGCACGCACCTCGCTCGGCCGGCGCCAGACCTTCCAGGCCATGGGCGCCATCAGCACGGCCACCAGGGCCCAGCGCACGGCGTTCATCTGCACAGGAGGCATCAGCCCGACCAGCAAGCGGCCGACCACGGCATTGCCCGCCCACATCATGGGCGGCAGGATCAGGAACAGCAGCGTGCGGGCATCAAGTTTCAAGGCGGGCCACCAAGGGTAGCCCGCCATTAGATCAGAGCGCCATCAGGCTTGGCGACGACGGCGCGTGACCATCGGCACCAGTGCCAGGCCAGCCAGCATCAAAGCCCAGGCCGAGGGTTCCGGCACGGGGGACAGGGCTGTCAGCCCGATGATGGAACTCACCGGGGCGCCCGCCACGCCGAACTCGCCGATCCAGGTGGCCAGGTTGGCGCCAGGGGTCAGCGAGATCGAGTACAAGCCGGTTTCGCCCGTGTCGCCGTTGGTCAGCGCGGCAAAGGCCTTGCCCGAGGCCGTGATGTCAAAGCCGGCCACGGCGCTGGTGTTCACGCCCAGCGAGCCGATCAGCGTCTGGATGCCGCTGGTGGGCAAGCCCTGCTGGTACAGGCTGTCCGAGCTTGCATCAATGCCGTAGAGCGCGGTGCCCGTGGCCGGATTGGTGTCGTTGTTGGTGTAGGCCGAGGCCACGATCTGCAAGGTGCCGCCACGGATGGTGTTGTCAGTGATGACCTTGCCGATGTTCGGGCCACTCACCGCGATGCGCAGATTCTCGGAGGCATTGCTGACCACGCGCAGCGAAGGCACGCCGTTGAGGTCGGCCACCGGGTTGAAGTCGAAACCGAAGGCGGTGCCGCGCAAGCCGGTGAAGGTGTCGCTGGTGTCGGTGGCATCAGCCAAGAGCGAGGCCACCAGGCTGGCAACGCCCGTGCTGGCATTCAGGGTGTACAGCGTGCTGTTGGTGCCCAGGGCATAGACGATGCCCGTGGTGGGCCGCAGGTCGATCGCCCGCAAGCGATCGTTGCCAATGAGGCCCGAGATGGCGGTGAGGCTGCCCAGGGAGGGCGCAGAGGTGTCGAAGGTGAGGAGCTTCTGGTCCGAGGTCAGGGCCAGCATGGATTCGGCCAACGCCGCCTGCCCCATGAAGGCTGACGACAGAAAAACCGCGGCCGACGCCGTCAGGTTTGATTTCAATTTCATGATGATTCACTCCTAGCTGTGTTGCAAAGGCCAGCCGATGTTGTGGAACATCGGACTGGCCTGAGAACTGGCCACGAGCAAAGCAAATAGATGCAGTTGCGTGAATTTTTTCGCACCCACCCCCGTGTTCAGGGGGCTCAGGGGCCTGCCTAGCTTTTGCGCACCCGGCGCAGCTCATCCAGGATCAGCAGGCCCGCGCCAATGGTGATGCCGCAGTCGGCCACGTTGAAGGCGGGAAAGTGCCCACCCGGGAACAGCGGCGACATCCAGGCCCAGTGGAAATCCAGGAAGTCGACCACGTAGCCGTAGACCAGGCGGTCCACCACATTGCCGACCGCACCGGCCAGGATCAGCGACAGGGCCCAGGCAAACAGCTTCTGCTGCCCGTGCTGGCGCAGCATGTAGACGATGAAACCTGCAGCCACCGCGCCCAGCCCTACGAAGAACCAGCGCTGCCAACCGCCCGCGTTGGCCAGGAAGGAGAAGGCCGCGCCCGAGTTGTGCGCCCGCACGATGTTGAAGAAGCCGGTGACGTGGCGGCTGTCGCCGTGCTGGAAGAAGCCCACGATCAAGGTCTTGGTGAACTGGTCCAGCAAGAAGATGACCAGGGCGATGCCCAGCCAGGGCAGGAGACCGCCAGCGGTGCTGCTTGATTTGCGCGTGGCCATGCGTCAGGCCACCTGGCGGGCTTCGCCCTCGCCAAACAAATTGCTGACGCAGCGGCCGCAAATGGTGGCGTATTTGGGATCGCTGCCCACGTCGTCGCGGTAGTGCCAGCAACGCTCGCACTTGGTCGACAGCGAGGGCGTGACCGACACGGCCAGCGCATCGCCCGAAGCCAGGTTGGCTTTGGACGTGATCAGCACGAACTTCAGGTCCTCGCCCAACGAGGCCAGCAAGGCATGGTCGGCCGCGCCAACCGTCACCGTGACATCGGCCTGCAGAGAGGCACCGACCAGGCCTTGCGTGCGCACGGCTTCAATGTCCTTGTTGACCAGCTCGCGGATTTCTTTGACGCGCGACCACTTGGGCAGCAACGCGGCCTCGGTGTCACCAAAGTCCCAGTAGGTTTCGGTGAAGATGGTCTCGCCTTGCTTGAGCACTTGCCAGGCTTCTTCAGCCGTGAAGCTGAGGAAGGGCGCCATCCAGCGCAGCATCGCTTGCGTGATCTGGTACAGCGCCGTTTGCGCGCTGCGGCGGGCCAGCGATTTGGGCGCGGTCGTGTAGAGGCGGTCTTTCAGCACGTCGAGGTAGAAGGCGCCCAGGTCTTCGGAGCAGTAGACCTGCAGCTTGCCGACCACGGGGTGGAACTCGTAGCGCTCGTAGTGGGCCAGGATGTCGGTCTGCAGCTCGGACGCGCGCGCCAGGGCGTAGCGGTCGATCTCCAGCAGTTCGCTGGCGGGCACGGCGTCCTTGGCAAAGTCGAAGTCGGACGTGTTGGCCAGCAGGAAGCGCAAGGTATTGCGGATGCGGCGGTAGCCGTCCACCACGCGCGCCAGGATCTTCTCGTCACCGGCGATGTCGCCCGAGTAGTCGCTGGAGGCGACCCAAAGGCGGATGATCTCGGCGCCCAGCTTCTTGCTGGTCTCTTGCGGATCGACGCCATTGCCGAGCGACTTGCTCATCTTGCGGCCCTGGCTGTCCACCGTGAAACCGTGGGTGAGCAGGCCTTTGTAGGGTGCGCGGCCATACAGGGCGCTGGCCACCAGCAGCGAGCTGTGGAACCAGCCGCGGTGCTGGTCGTGGCCTTCCAGGTACAGGTCGGCCTCGGGGCCTTGGGCGTGGCCGGCGTTGGGGTGGCTGCCGAACTCGGGGTTCAGCACGTGGAAGAAGGACGAGCCCGAGTCGAACCACACATCGAGGATGTCGGTGCTCTTGCTGTAGTTTTCAGCTTCGGCCCCGAGCCACTCGGCCGGATCCAGCTTGGCCCAGGCTTCGACGCCGCCGGCTTGCACCAGCTCCACGGCGCGATCGACGAAGGCCATGGTGTCGGGGTGCAACTCGCCCGTCACCTTGTGCAGGAAGAAAGGCAGCGGCACGCCCCAGTTTCGCTGGCGGCTGATGCACCAATCGGGCCGGTTGGCGATCATGTCGCGCAGGCGCACGCGGCCGTTCTCAGGGTAAAACGCGGTCTGGTCGATGGCGTCCAGCGCGATCTGGCGCAGGGTCTTGTCGGCCTTGTTCGAGGTGAACACGCCCTCGCCTTCGTCCATGCGCACGAACCACTGCGCGGCGGCGCGGAAGATCACCGGCTTCTTGTGGCGCCAGCAATGCGGGTAGCTGTGGGTGATGTCGCTGGAAGCCAGCAGGCGGTTGTGCTCGCGCAGCGTCTCGATGATGACGGGCGCGGCTTTCCAGATGTGCTGACCGCCGAACAGAGGCAGCTCGGCTTCGTAGACGCCGTGGCCTTGCACGGGGTTCAGGATGTCGTCGAAGCTCAGGCCGTGGGCCAGGCAGGATTGGAAGTCGTCCACGCCATAGGCGGGCGCGGCGTGCACGATGCCGGTGCCGTCTTCGGCGCTGACGTAGTCGGCCAGGTAGATCGGGGCTTCGCGGTCATAGCCCTTGTCCACATGGGCCAGCGGGTGCTTGAACTTGAGACCTTCCAGCTTGGCGCCCGTGGTGGTGGCGATCACCTTGACCTGGTCCGGCTCGAAGCCGAAACGGGCCGAGGCTTTCTCGACCAGCGATTCGGCCAGGATCAGCAGGCCGCGCGGCGTGTCGACCAGGGCGTAGCTCAACTCGGGATGAACGTTCAGCGCCTGATTGGCAGGGATGGTCCAGGCGGTGGTCGTCCAGATCACCGCATAGATAGGCTGATCCGACAATTTGGCTTTTGTCGCACGCGCTTCAGCCCCTGTATCCCATGCCCCGAATGCAGCCCAGACGCTGCCCAAGTCAGCGGCCAGGAACTGCACATCCAACGTCTGCGACTTCTTGTCGGCGTATTCGATCTCGAACTCGGCCAGCGATGAGCCGCAGTCAAAGCACCAGTACACGGGCTTGAGGCCACGGTAGACAAAACCGCGCTCGATCAGCTTCTTCAGCGCGCGGATCTCGCCCGCCTCGTTGCCGAAGTCCATCGTGCGGTAGGGGTGGTCCCAGTCGGCCAGCACGCCCAGGCGCTTGAAATCGGCGCGCTGCAGATCAACCTGCTCGCCAGCGTAGGCGCGTGCCTTGGCCTGCACATCGTCGCGGCTCAGGTTGCGGCCAAAGGTTTTCTCGATCTGGTTTTCGATGGGCAGGCCATGGCAATCCCAGCCGGGCACGAGCATGGCGTCCATGCCCTTGAGCTGGCGCGCCTTCACGATCATGTCTTTCAGGATCTTGTTGACGGCGTGTCCCATGTGGATCTGGCCATTGGCGTAAGGCGGGCCGTCGTGCAGCACGAACTTGGGCGCACCGCAGCGGGCGTCGCGCAGCTTCTTGTAGATGCCCTGGTCTTCCCACTGCTGGGCCCAGCCCGGCTCCCGCTTAGGCAGGTCGCCGCGCATTGGGAAGGGGGTGTCGGGCATGTTCAGCGTGGCGCGGTAGGCGCTGCCGGCTTGGCTTTTATCGTCTTGGCTCATGGGGAATTTCTGGCTGCGCGGGCGCTCTTTTGGAGAGGCGAGCCCCGCGGACGGTTGTTCGGCTGGCGACAGGAGGGACGTGCAGCAACCGTCAAATTCGGTCGCGGGTCGTCTGGCGACCCTGGGATTCGAAGAACACGCGCGCGCCTGCAATGTCCTGGTGGATGGCCGCCTGCAACGCCTCCAGCCCGTCATAGCGGGCTTCGTCGCGAAGTTTGTGCAGCAGTTCCACCCGGACGATTTTACCGTAGCCGCCCTCAAGGCCCAGATGGGAGGGCCAATCGAAGCAATGAACCTCCAGCAGCACCCGGCCGGCGTCTTCCACCGTGGGGCGCACGCCCAGGCTGGCAACACCGTCCAGCGGGTGCGGGGCCAGGCCATGGGTGCGGACGGCGAAGATGCCTTGAGTGGCGGGTTTCTGGTGGCCAAAGCGCACGTTCATCGTCCGGCAACCCAGGTCGCGGCCCAGTTTCTGGCCGTGGATGACGTGGCCACTGATGCTGTAGGGGCGCCCCAGCAGGGCAGCGACCTGGTTCATGTCGCCCGCGCCCAAAGCATCGCGCACGACCGAACTGGACACGCGCGTGCCGTGGACCTCGTAGCTGAGCATGCGGGCGACGTCAAAGCCTCGTTGGCTGCCAGCGGCGTCCAGGAAGTCGTAATCGCCGGCCCGCTTGGCGCCGAAACGGAAGTCGTCGCCCACCAGCACATATTGGGCGTGCAGGCCGTTCACCAGCACCTGGTCGATGAATTCATCGGGCGTGAGGCTGGCCAAGCGGCGGTCAAACGGCAGCACCACGACCTGGTCGATGCCGCAACGCTCCAGCTCGGACAGCTTGTCGCGCAGGGTGGCGATGCGCGCGGGGGCCAACTCGGGCTTGCCGGCCAGCGCGGCGAAATAATCGCGGGGATGCGGCTCAAACGTCATCACGGCACTGGGCAGACTGCGGTGCTGGGCTTCGTTGCGCAGCAGGGCCAGCATGGCCTGATGACCCCGGTGCACGCCATCGAAATTGCCGATGGTCAGGGCACAGGCCGGCGCCAGGGCCGCATGGTGGAATCCGCGAAAGACTTGCATAAGCGCTTGATTATCAAGGCAACACGACGGCCGGATCCTCGATCCAGCGCCACTGGCCGGGCGCCAGGTCGTCGGGCAAGGTCAGTTGGCCGATGGAACTGCGGTGCAAGGCCTCGACCCGGTTGCCGACAGCCGCCACCATGCGCTTGACCTGGTGGTACTTGCCTTGGGTCAGAGACATGCGCAGGTGGAACTCGGACACCATCTCGGCATGTTCGGCCAGGACCGGCGTCGGGTCGTCGTCCAGCACCACGCCCGACATGAGCGACTGAATTTGCTTGTCCGTCAGGGGGTGCTTGACCGTCGTTTCGTACACCTTGGGCACGTTGTGCTTGGGTGAGGTGAGCTTGTGCAGCAAGGCACCATCGTCGGTCATCAAGAGCAGGCCGGTGGTGTCCTGGTCCAGGCGCCCCACGGGTTGCAGGCCCCGGCGGCGCAGCGGCGGCGCCAGCAGGTTGTGCACGCCGGGCCAGGCGCCGGGCTTGAGCGAGCACTCATAGCCGGCGGGCTTGTTCAGCATCACCAGGGCCTTCACGTGGGTGACCCAGGGCTGGCCATCGACCACCAGCTCCAGCCGGTCTTCGGGGAAATCGGCGTCCGGGTCATCAACCATCTCGCCGCGCACGCTGACCAGATGGCTGACGATCAGGCCTTCACACTCACGGCGCGCACCAAAGCCCTGCGCGAACAGGATCTGGGCAAGGGGCTGGTGACCAGCAGGCAAACGGGGGCGTGGGGGCATGGGAAATGGCTCTGGCAAATGGCGAAACGTGCGGGAACGACATGATGCCATTGACCCAGTCAGGCACGGGTTGATGCTTGAACGCGACCTGCGAGCAAGAAAGTGCTTCCAAGACCACGGCGTGTGCCTCACGATGGCAACATTGCTCACTTCATTCAAGCGACCCACCATGACGAACACGATCTTCCGGGCCACCGTTTTGAGCTTTTGCCTCACCACTTTGGGGATGTCTGCGATGGCCCAGTCCTCGCCCACCCTGAAGAAGATCGCCGACACGGGCACGATCAGCCTGGGTCACCGGGAGTCGTCCATCCCCTTCTCTTACTACGACGACCAGCAAAAGGTGGTGGGCTATTCGCACGAGCTGATGCTCAAGGCGGTTGAGGCCATCAAAGCCGAGCTTAAAAAACCCGCGCTGGCCATCAAGCTGGTGCCGGTGACTTCGCAAAACCGCATCCCGCTGGTACTCAATGGCACGGTCGATCTGGAATGTGGATCAACCACCCACAACAAGGAACGCGCCCGGCAGGTTGATTTTTCGACCACCATTTTCATCATCGGCACACGCCTGATGACGCGCAAGGATTCGGGCGTCCAGGACTTTGCCGACCTGAAGGGCAAGAACGTGGTGGTCACGGCGGGCACGACGTCCGAGCGGCGGCTGCGCAAGTTCAATGTCGACAGCAAGTTGGGCATGAGCATCATCTCGGCCAAGGACCATGGCGAGTCATTTCTGACGCTGGAAACCGGCCGGGCCGTGGCCTTCATGATGGACGATGCCTTGCTGTTCGGTGAGAAAGCCAAGGCCAAGAAGCCGGACGACTGGGTGATCGTGGGCAAGCCGATGTCCTTCGAACCCTATGCCTGCATGATGCGCAAGGCGGACCCGATCTTCAAGAAACTGGTGGATGGCGCCCTGGCCAAAGCCATGGTGTCGGGCGAAGCGAAAAAGATTTACGACAAGTGGTTTCACGCCCCCATTCCACCCAAGGGCCTGAACCTGAACTGGGCGATCTCGGGGGCGAACACCGCCTTGTTCTCCGCGCCCACCGACAAGCCCATGGACTGAGCAACCCTCGTCGACTTCAAGCACATGATGATGAAACGATTCGTCCTTTTTCACCGGCTGTGCCTGCTGGGCATCGCCCTGGGCTTCTTGCCCTGGCAGCAGGCCCACGCACAAACCGCCAGCAAAGCCCAGGTGGTCATCCTGGCCACGGGCGGCACCATCGCCGGGGCGGGCGCGTCGGCGGCCAACAGCGCCACCTACCAGGCCGCCAAAGTGCCGATCGACAAGCTGCTGGCCAGCGTGCCCGAGCTGTCGAACCTGGCCGCTGTGCGCGGCGAGCAGGTCTTTCAGATCGCCTCTGAAAGCCTGAGCAACGAGCACCTGGTGACCTTGGCCAAGCGCGTCTCGGCCTGGTCCAAGCAGGCCGATGTCGATGGCATCGTCATCACCCACGGCAGCGACACGCTGGAAGAAACAGCCTACTTCCTGACCCTGACCGTGCACACCCCCAAGCCCATCGTGGTCGTGGGTTCGATGCGCCCTGGCACCGCCTTGTCGGCCGATGGCGCCTTGAACCTGTACAACGCGGTGGCGACCGCAGCCTCGGCCAGCAGCGGCGGCAAAGGGGTGTTGGTGGTGATGAACGATGAGATTCATTCGGGGCGTGATGTCACCAAGTCGGTCAACATCCGCACCGAGGCTTTCAAGAGCCCGTGGGGGGCCTTGGGCATGGTGGTTGAAGGCAAGACTTATTGGTTCCGCGCCCCAGTCAAGCGCCACACCGTGCAGTCCGAGTTCAACATCGACAGCATCACCGCGCTGCCCAAGGTGGACATCGCCTACGGATATGGCACGGCCAAGGACACCGCCTACAAGGCCTTTGCCGCTTCGGGCGCCAAGGCCCTGATCCACGCGGGCACGGGCAATGGCTCGGTGGCCGCCGCCGTGGTGCCCGCCTTGCGCGAGTTGCGCGCCCAAGGCATCCAGATCATTCGATCGAGCCGCGTGGTGGGTGGTGGCTTCGTGCTGCGCAACGCGGAGCAACCCGACGACCAATACGATTGGATCGTCGCGCACGACCTGAACCCGCAAAAGGCCCGCATCCTGGCTTCACTGGCGCTGACCCGCACCACCGACAGCCGCGAGATCCAGCGCATGTTCATGGAGTACTGAGCATGGACTACCAATGGAACTGGGCGATTTTTTCGCAAGAGACCGCCATGGGCGATGGCAGCACCCATTGGGGCTGGATGCTGTCGGGCCTGCAAGTCACCATCACGCTTTCACTGAGCGCCTGGGTGCTGGCCCTGGTGCTGGGCACCCTGATGGGTGTGCTGCGAACCGCCCCCATCAAATGGCTGTCGCGGCTGGCCACCGCTTACGTGGAGGTGCTGCGCAACATCCCTTTGCTGGTGCAGTTGTTCATCTGGTACTTCATCGTGCCCGAGTTGCTGCCGGTGTCGTGGGGCGATGCCATCAAGCAGATGCCACCGCTGGTTCAGCAGTTCGGCGCGGCGTTCATCTGCCTGGGCCTGTTCACCAGTGCCCGCGTGTGCGAGCAGGTTCGCGCGGGCATCCAGAGCCTGCCCGTTGGCCAGACCCAGGCCGCGCTGGCTTTGGGCTTGAGCTTGCCGCAAACCTACCGACATGTGCTGCTGCCCATGGCCTTCAGGCTGGTGGTGCCACCGCTGACGTCCGAGTTCCTGAACATTTTCAAGAATTCGGCCGTGTGCTCGACCATTGGCTTGCTGGAGCTGACCGCGCAAGGTCGGCAACTGGTGGACTACACCGCGCAGCCTTATGAATCCTTCATCGCCGTGACGCTGATGTACGTGGCCATCAACATCGTGGTCATGGCCTTGATGCACCAACTGGAGCGCAAGCTCAAGGTGCCGGGCTACATGGGCGCTTGAACAGAGGCTGACACAGCATGGCTTACGAATTCGACTGGTCTTCCATCCCCAACGCCCTGCCCTTCCTGGCCGAGGGCATGGTGGTGTCGCTTGAAATCACCGCCACGGCCCTGGTGGTGGGCATGGTGTGGGGCACCTTGCTGGCCATGATGCGGCTGTCGGCCTCGGCCCCGCTCCGCTGGTTTGCCGCCGGCTATGTGAACCTGTTCCGCGCCGTGCCCCTGGTGATGGTGCTGCTTTGGTTCTTTTTGGTGATCCCGCAATTGCTCACCGGATTTTTCAGGCTCGACCCTGGCACCGATGTGCGCATGACCTCGGCCCTGGTGGGCTTTGCGCTGTTCGAGTCGGCCTACTACGCCGAGATCATCCGCGCGGGCATCCAGAGCGTGCCCAAAGGGCAGATGGCGGCGGCCATGGCCTTGGGCCTGAGCCATGGCCAGGCCATGCGTTTGGTGATCCTGCCGCAAGCGCTGCGCAACATGGTGCCCCTGCTGCTGACCCAGGCCATCGTGCTGTTCCAGGACACCTCGCTGGTCTACGTGTCCGCGCTGGCCGACTTCTTTGGCGCGGCCCACAAGGTGGGTGACCGCGATGGCCGCCTGGTCGAGCTGCTGCTCTTCGCCGGTGCGGTTTACTTCGTGCTGTGCTTTGCCCTGTCGCGCCTGGTGCAGGTGCTGCAGCATCGCCTGGCCAAGGCCTGAATCCATTTCCTGAAAGCCCCTCCCCCATGATCCAGATTGACAGCATTTCCAAGCACTACGGCGCCTTCCAGGTTTTGAACAACTGCAGCACCCAGGTGGCCAAGGGCGAGGTGGTCGTGGTGTGCGGCCCCTCTGGATCAGGCAAGTCCACCCTCATCAAATGCGTGAACGGGCTGGAGCCCTTTCAATCGGGCCGCGTTATGGTGGATGGCACCTCGGTGGGCGACCCCAAAACCGACCTGCCCAAACTGCGCAGCCGCGTGGGCATGGTGTTCCAGCACTTCGAGCTGTTCCCGCACCTGAGCATCATCGACAACCTCACCCTGGCGCAGATCAAGGTACTGGGCCGTGGCCAGGATGAGGCCGTGACCAAGGCCCTGAGCCTGCTGGACCGAGTGGGGCTGAAGGCGCAGGCGGCCAAATCACCGGGCCAGTTGTCGGGCGGCCAACAGCAGCGCGTGGCCATTGCGCGGGCCTTGAGCATGGACCCCATCGTGATGCTGTTCGACGAACCCACCTCTGCGCTCGACCCCGAAATGGTGGGCGAGGTGCTGGACGTGATGGTGGAGCTGGCGCAAGAAGGCATGACCATGATGTGCGTCACGCACGAGATGGGCTTTGCCCGCAAGGTGGCACACCGCGTGGTGTTCATGGACGCGGGCAAGGTGGTGGAAGACCGCGCCAAGGACGCTTTCTTTGACCACCCGGAATCACCCCGGGCTCAGCAGTTCCTGGCCAAGATCCTGAACCACTGATCGCTCATCGCCCGGGATCAGGTCAAGCGAACACGCCGGCCGTGTCTTCCATGCGTGCGGCCACTTCGCCCAAATGGTGCAAGGTGTCGCCCAGGGTCAGCTCGATGGTGGTCAGGCGCTTGACGTAGTGCCCGGCGCTGTATTCGTCGGTCACGCCGATGCCGCCGTGCAGTTGAATGGCCTGCTGGCCCACAAAGCGCATCGACTGCCCCAATTGCACCTTGGCCTGCGACAAGGCCCGGCGCCGCTCGGTCACCGGCGCGGTCAATTTGAGCGTGGCGTAATAGCTCATGGACCGCGCCAGCTCCAGCTGCATCTTCATGTCGGCCACGCGGTGGCGCAAAGCCTGGAAGCTGCCGATGACCACGCCAAACTGCTTGCGGGTGTTCAGGTAATCCACCGTGATGGCCAGCAGTTGCTCCATCGCGCCCACGGCCTCGGCGCAGAGCGCGGCGAGGCCGATGTCGGTGGCGTGCTCCAACACGGCATGGCCGCCCAGCGGGTGCGCCCCCTGGCTGAGCGCGGGCACCAGCAGCGTTGACGCGGCCTCGGTCAAGGTGACTTCAGCGGCGCGGCTGCCATCCTGTGTTGGATGGGGCTGCACGCGCACGCCGGGGGCACCTCGCTCGACCAGGAACAGGCCGATGCCCGCGTGGTCATCGACCGCCCCGGTCACGCGGGCCGACACGATGTAGGCCTCGGCCACGCCATCATCCAAGTCGCCCACCGGCACCAGGCTCTTGCTGCCATTCAGCACCCAGGTTTCGCCCTGGGCTTGGGCCGTGGTGGTGACGTGGTCGAGGCGGTAGCGCGCCTTGCGCTCCTGGTAGGCCAAAGCCAGGCGCGCGCGGCCTTCAGCGATGCGCGGCAACCATTGGGCTTGCACGGCAGCAGGCACGTGGTCGCGCAGCACGGCCACGCCCATCAAGGCCACGGCCGCATAGGGCGCCAGCACCAGGCCTCGGCCCAACTCTTCCATCACCACCATGGCCTCGACCGGGCCCATGTCCATGCCGCCATGGTCACCCGGCGCCGCCAGGCCCAGCAGGCCCAGATCGGCCAGCGATTGCCAAACTTCTTTGGCGTAGCCGCCTTGCTGGCCGCCCGCCTTGACGATGCCGCGTCGGCGCTCGAAATCAAAATCCTTGCTCACCCATTTGCGCACCGCGTCGCGCAACTGTGCCTGGTCGTCGTTGAAGTCGAAATCCATGAAGGTCTCCTTGTCTGGGGCCGGCGCTCAGCCCAGCAGGGTCTGGGCCACGATGTTGCGCTGGACTTCGTTAGAGCCCCCGTAGATCGTGGTCTTGCGGTTGTTGAAGTAATTGGCCGCCAGCGGCGCGGCATGCAGCGCCCCACCGGGGAAGCCGCCCGCAAAATACTGGTCGCCCTGCCAGCCAGCCTCCATGGCCTCGAACAAAAATGGCACGGCATAGGGCCCAGCGGCCAGCATCATCAGCTCGGTGTAGCGCTGCTGGATCTCGCTGCCTCGGATCTTGAGCAGGCCCGCCACCTCCAGGGCGCTCTTGCCCCCCTTCTCGGCACTCAGCACGCGCAACACCATCATCTCCAGCGCCACGATGTCGACCTCGAGCAAGGCGATCTGATCGCGGAAGCGCGCGTCGTCGTACACGCCCTCCAGCACGGCGATGCGCTTGAGGCGCTCCAGCTCGCGCTTGGCCCGGTTCACGTCGGCGATGTTGGTGCGCTCGTGCGCCAGCAGGTATTTGGCGTAGGTCCAGCCCTGGTTCTCCTGGCCCACCAGGTTTTCAACCGGCACCTCGACGTTGTCGAAGAACACCTCGTTGACCTCGTGCTCGCCATCGATGGTGATGATGGGGCGCACGGTGACGCCGGGCGAGGTCATGTCGATCAGCAGGAAGGAGATGCCGGCCTGCGGCTTGCCTTCAAAGTTGGTGCGCACCAGGCAGAAGATCCAGTCGCCATGCTGGCCCAGCGTGGTCCAGGTTTTCTGGCCATTGACGATGTAGCGGTCGCCTTGGCGCTCGGCGCGGGTCTTGACCGAGGCCAAGTCAGAGCCTGAGCCCGGCTCGCTGTAACCCTGGCTCCACCACACATCGCCACTCATGATGCCGGGCAGGAAACGCTGGTGCTGTTCGGGCGTGCCAAAGGCCATGATGACGGGCGCCACCATCACCGGGCCGAAGGGCACCACGCGCGGCGCGCCAGCCAGGGCGCATTCTTCTTCAAAAATGTGGCGCTGCACGGCATTCCAGCCCGGCCCGCCAAACTCTTTCGGCCAAGCCCAACCGTGCCAGCCCTTGGCGCCCAGGATGCGCGCCCAGCCTTGCTGGTCGGCCTTTTCAAGGCGCAGGGCGTTGTGCACCTTGTGCGAAATGTGGGCGGGCAAGTTGGCGCGCACCCAAGCGCGCACCTCGTCGCGGAAGGCCTGTTCTTCAGGCGTGAAATTCAGGTCCATGGGCAAGCCCTCCGGTTCAGTTCAGGGTTCAGTACCGCTTGGTCAAGGTCAGGGTGTCGTTGTCGCGCTTCATCTGAAAGCGCGACAGGAAACTGTTGCCCAGCAGGATGTAGGGCATCGATTGCGGCAACACCGCCGCGTCCACATTGAAGATCTCCACATCCTGGATGCGCACGCTGGCCAGCTTGATGCCGTAGCCAATGACGACGCCATTGGCCGTGTTGCCTTGAAAGCGCTCGCCATCCTGGTACTTGATGCCCATGCGCTGCGCCTCGGCTGCGCCCATGGCGATGCTGGTGGCACCGGTGTCCACCATGAACTGCGTGGCCCTGCCGTTGATGGTGCCCTGCGACATGAAATGCCCGCCAGAACCGGCCGACAGCACGATCTGCGTGCCCGTGCCACCACCACCCGAGCCACCCACGCTGACGGGCGCGCCGCCCATCACCACGGTGTGACGCACGCCCTTCATCTCAACCACGGTTTTGTCACTGTTGACGCTGATCACCTTGACGCCCTTGAAGGTGTCGCCCACCCCCACGGCCTTGGGCGGGCTGCCATCGACCACCAGCAAGGCCTTGCTGCCCATGCCACCGGTCATGGCCACGCTTTGGGCCCGGGCCGCCGTGGCCAAGGTGAGGGCGATCAAGGCGGACAAAGCCAGGACGTGGTGCAAAGACACAGGCATGGTGTGCAAAGTGGTCAAGAAAGTCTCCCTGTGGGCGGTGCGGCCGCCCTGGTCAAAAAATCAATCGCGGAAATTGTCAAACGACAAAGGCGCTTCGGTGATTTCCTTGCGGATCAGGGCCATCGCCGTCTGCAGATCGTCGCGCTTGGTGCCTTGTACCCGAATGCTGTCGCCCTGGATGCTGGACGTGACCTTGATCTTGCTGTCTTTGAGCAGTTTGTTGATTTTCTTGGCCAATTCGGCCTCGATCCCCGCCTTGACGGTGATAACTTGCTTGACTTTGTCCCCACCCATTTTTTCGGGCTTGCCCACGTCCAGGAAACGGGAATCGACGTTGCGTTTACTCATCTTCAAGGTCAGCACATCGCGCACCTGGTCGAGCTGGAAATCGCTGTCGCCGAAGACGGTGATCTCTTTTTCCTTGATCTCGATCTTGGCGCTGGTGCCCTTGAAATCGAAGCGCGTGACGATTTCCTTGGTGGTCTGGTCGACGGCATTGCGCACTTCAACCAGGTTGGGATCTAAAACGGTGTCAAAACTGGGCATGAAAAGTCTCCTTTGGTCTGCGAAAATTCTGCCATGCACTTACCCCTAGCGGTCGACCGCGGCGCCAGCCTCAAACCCTACAACACCTTTGGCCTGCCCGCCGTGGCACGGACCCTGGTGCGCATCACGTCCGAGGCCGACGTGCGCAAAGTCGTCGACAGCCCTGAATTCGGCCGCGCCCGCAAGTTCATCCTGGGCGGCGGCAGCAACCTGGTCCTCACCCAGGATGTGGACCTGTGTGTGCTCAAGATCGAAATCATGGGCAAGCGCTTGCTGGAAACCCGCAATGATGCCTGGATACTCGAAGTGGGCGCCGGCGAGTCCTGGCACGACACCGTGGCCTGGACCCTGGACCAAGGCTTGCCCGGCCTGGAAAACATGGCCCTGATCCCCGGCACGGTGGGCGCCTCGCCCGTGCAGAACATTGGCGCTTATGGCGTTGAATTGCAAGACCGCCTGGAATCGGTTGATGTGGTGGACCTGACCACCGGCCGCACCGTCACCCTGGGCGCAGACCGCTGCCAATTCGCCTACCGCGACAGCGTCTTCAAGCACGAGTTGGCGGGCAAAACCGTCATCACCAAGGTCCGCCTCAAGCTGCCCCGCCCCTGGAAGCCCTTGCTGGGCTACCTGGAGCTGGAGCGCAAGATCGCCGAGACCGGCATCACCCAACCCAACGCCCGCCAGATCTTCAACTGGATCTGCGACATCCGCCGCGCCAAGCTGCCCGACCCGGCCGTGATCGGCAACGCCGGCAGCTTCTTCAAGAACCCGGTGGTGACGGCCGAGCAGTGCCGCGACATCATCGGCCGCGACCCGGAAATCGTGCACTACGCCTTGCCCGATGGCAGCTTCAAACTGGCGGCCGGCTGGCTGATCGACTCGTGTGGCTGGAAGGGTAAATCCATCGGCCGCGCGGGCGTGTATGAAAAGCAAGCCCTGGTGCTGGTCAACCGAGGTGGCGCCATTGGTGCCGAGGTGCTGACCCTGGCGCGGGCGATTCAGGAAAGCGTGTACGGCCGATTCGGCATCCGGCTGGAGCCTGAACCCGTGGTGATGTGACACCGCATCACCCGCATTGTGGCGCTCCGGGCTTTGACGTAAGCTTGTCCGAATACAAAACGGGGAAAGGTCTTGTCGATGCTGCACGCCAAGCGCTCAGCCCGGGCCATCATGCTGGCGTGCTCTGCAGGACTTGGCGGTGTTCATCATCAAGTCAGTGCCGCAGCCGATGGCTCGTTTTACCGCCACCAAGCTCGCGCAGGAGACACCTTGATCGGCCTGGGCCAGGCCTTGCTGGTCCGCCCCGCTGATTGGCCCCAGGTGGCCAGACTCAACCGCATCGACAACCCCAGGCGCATCCCCATCGGCGCCAGCATCCGCATCCCGGTGGCGCTGATGAAATCCAGGCCCGTTCAGGGCGCCGTGTTGGCCGTGGTCGGTGACGCCACACTGGCCCCGGCGCGCGGCAAGGCGACGCCCGCCCAGGTCGGTGCCGCCATCACGCCCGGCACCGAAATTAAAACCGGCGCGAATGGCTATGTGACTGTTCAACTGGCCGATGGCTCGGTGCTGCGGATCCAGTCGGCCACCACCGCGCAAGTAGAGCGCAGCAACCACTACGAAACAGCCGGATTCTTTGCCTCCACCTTGCGCCTGATCCAGGGTCGCCTTGAAGCCCTGGTAGCCCACATGACCGGGGGCGAACCGCGCTTCGAGGTCAAGACCCCGCAAGCCTTGCTGGGCGTGCGCGGCACCGACTTTCGGATCTCCGTGGATGAGGCGAAACAAGTGACGCGCAGCGAGGTGCTGGAGGGCGCCGTCTCGGTCGGTGCCACGGCAGGCCCCCGCCAATCAGCGCAATGGCTGGCAGCGGGCTTTGGCACCCAGGTGAATCAACGCCAGGGCGCGGCTGCCCCGGTGAAACTGCCCCCCGCCCCTGATCTGTCAGTCGTGTCCGCCTTGCATGAGCGCATCCTGGTCCGCATCAACATGCCCCCGGTGCCAGGAGCCACCCTTTACCGCGCCCAAGTGGCCGACGATGCCTCATTCCGGCACGTGCAGAGTGAAGTCACCTCGGCCACACCTGAGCTCCGCTTTGCCAATTTGCCCGACGCTCACTACCACCTGCGCGTGCGCGTGGCCAACGCCCAGGGCATCGAGGGCCCGGACGCCCTGCGGCCATTCCAGCTGAAAGCGCGGCCGGAGCCCCCCACCGCCTCTTTGCCGACGCCCGGCAGCAAAGTGCGCGCCAGCACCGTGGCCCTGGCCTGGGCAGAGCAACCTCAAGCCGCCCGCTACCACCTGCAGATCGCGCAAGACGCCCGCTTTGATCACCTGTTGCACGACGACAGCACCTTGCAGGCCACCCGGCAGGACGTGGCCCTGCCCGTGGGCGACTACGTGTGGCGCGTGGCCAGCATCCGCCCTGACGGAGACCACGGCCCCTTTGGTGATCCTCAATCATTCCAGCTGAAGGCCCCGCCGCCCCAGCCCGAGCCCCCCAAGGTTGACGAACAGTTTCTTTACTTCAACTGGTCAACCGAGCCCGGCCAGACCTTCGAGTTCCAACTGGCCACCGATGAAGCGTTCCAGCACCTGCTGCTGGCGCAAGCCCTGCCCGAGCCGACCATCAAAGTGGCCCGCCCCGACCAAGGGGGGCGCCTGTTCATCCGCTACAAGGCCATTGACGCCGATGGCTTCATCGGCCCGTTCACCGCCCCGCAGGCGATCACGCTGCCCCGCTGCGTTCAAGACGGCAGTGGCCTGTGCCTGCGCACGGGCCATGGTGGCCGGGTGATCAGTTCGTGGTGAGCACGCCCGATGCCCGACACGCGCGCTGGCGCCGGGAATGGCTGGGCGTGTCGGCCACCTTGGCGCTGCTGGCCTTGTTGCTGGGCACCGGCTCCTGGACCTGGCGCATGGACCAGGCGGTGTACGACACCGGGCTGTCGCTGTCGTCCCGCCCCGCGCCCGACGACATCGTTCTGGTCACCATCGACGAAGCCAGCTTGCGACAACTTGGCCAATGGCCTTGGCCCAGGGCCCTGCACGCCACGGTGATCCAGCAGATCCACCAGGCCCAGCCCAAAGCCATCTTGCTGGACCTGCTGCTGAGCGAACCATCACCCGATCCCCAGCAAGACCAGGTGCTGGCGCAAGCCATTCAACAGTCGGGCAAAGTGGTATTGCCACTGACCTTTGAAGCGCTGCCGCAGCGTCTGGTGCGCGAGTTACAGCCTGTGCCCGCCTTGCGCAAGTCGGCGCACCTGGCCCATGCCGATGCCGAGCTGGACGTGGATGGCGTCTTGCGATGGGCCGCCTTGCACGCGGGCATCGCACCAGGCCGCCACCCGCACATGGCACTGGCCCTCCTGCAAGTCGCGGGCGAGCCCATGCACGCCTCGATCCAGGCCCAGGCCGCGCCAACCTCGGTCTCACCCAGCCCGGTCTGGCGCAGGGACGACCGCGTACTGGTCCGCTACCTCGGCCCCCCAGGCACCGTCAAGCAAGTGTCCTTCGCTGCGGTGCTGCGTGGTGAGGTTCCGTCCCACATCTTCAAGGGCCGGTACGTGCTGATCGGCGCCAGCGCCATCGGCCTGGGCGACTGGTACCAAACGCCAGTGTCGGGTCTGTCGCAAGCCATGCCGGCAGTCGAGATCACCGCCAACCTGCTGCAGATGCTTCGAACCGGGAGCTGGATACGACCCATGTCGCCCCTGGTGGTCGGGCTGGTCTCGGCAGGCATGATCCTGGGCCTGATGTTCGCCTTCATCCGCCTGTCGCCCTACCAAGCCTTGCTGACGACCGGGCTGTCGGTCATCGGCGTGGCCCTGGCCTCCTGCGTGCTGTTGTCCGCAGGCCTGTGGTTCGCGCCCACCGCCTACATGCTGACCGCGTTGCTGGCCTACCCCGTGTGGAGCTGGCGCCGGCTGGAGACCACCAAGGACTTCCTGGATGCTGAAATTTTGCGCCTGGCCTCCACGACCGAGCCGCCAGGCCCTGAGTCTGCGGACCAGCATGTCCCCCGAGACCAGGTGGAACGGCGCATCGCCACCATCCAAGGGGCCAACGTCCGCCTTCAGCAAGCCCAGCAGTTGTTGGTCAACACCTTGAAAGCCATGCCCGAGGCCGTGCTGGTGGTCGATGGCAGCGGGCAAGTGCGCCAGGCCAATCCCCAGCTTGGCACCTTGCTGGATGTGGCTAACCCGGACACCTTGACCGGCCAGTCCCTGGACACCGTCCTGGCCCGATGGATGCCCACCGATGCGCCGCGCTGGGCCATGCTGCTGCAGCGCGCCCTGGCCGAGGAGCGAGTCATCATCACCGAGGTCCACGGCCCTTTGGGGCAGCACCTGCTGGCCCGCATCGCGCCGCTGCCGTCGGCCCCCGACCAAGCGCCCTGGCTGGTGCTGTGCCTGGCCGACATCACACCCATCCGCCTGATCGAGCAGCAGCGCGACGACCTGCTGGGCTTCATCGCCCACGACATCCGCTCGCCCCAGGCCTCGCTGATCTCGCTGGTGCAACTGCAACACATGACCCGCGCGGCCATGCCCGCCGAAGAAGTCCTGGAACACGTGGACATGCTGGCGCGCAGCACCCTGGCCCTGTGCGATGAATTGCTGCAGATCATGCGGGCCGAGACGCACCCGATCCAGCAGCAACCCACCCATCTGACGCAAGTGGCCGAGCAAGCCCTGAAGGAAGTGGACCTGCAGGCGCGCGTCAAGGACATCACGCTGGTCAAGGATTGGCCCCCCGAATGGACGCCCGTGTTGCCACTGGACCACTCGCTGGTGCGCCGGGCGCTGATCAACCTGCTGAACAACGCGGTCAAGTTCAGCCCCCAAGGCAGCGAAGTGCGCCTGCGGTTGACACCCCAGGAAGGCTTCTGGGTGATCGCCGTGATCGACCAGGGCCCAGGCATCCCGCCCGCCGAATTGAAAAAACTGTTCAGGCGCTATGAACGCCTGGAGACCAGCACCGCCGCACGGGTCACCGCCGGCGTGGGACTGGGCCTGGTGTTCATCGACACCGTTGCCAGACGCCACGGAGGCCGTGTGCAGGTGCACAGCGAGCCCGGCCAGGGCTCGTGTTTTGAACTGTGGCTGCCCAGCCCCACGCCTCCCTAGAGAGAGGGGTAGCCGAGTCGCAGGTCACCCGCCTATACTGCCCGCTGACCGTCTTCAGTCCCATTTTCACAGGGGTAATTTCATGCACTTGGCCTCCCACAAACGATCTGCCTCATGGATGGCGTTGGCCACCAGCCTGGCGCTGCTGTCCGGTTGTTCCACCGGGCCCACCATGGGAGAAAACAAGGGCGTGGTTCGAGGCGCGGCTGGCGGCAGCACCGCAGAAGGCCAGAACTCCTCCCTGGAGTCCTGCACCGAAACCTTGGGCACCCTGGCGATCGAAGAAGACACCAACGCCCCCTGGTACTACCAGTTGCGTGAACACCAATTGGGCTCCACCGTGCCGGTGCTGCGCATGATGATCCAGCAAAGCAATTGCTTCGTGATCGTGGAACGGGGCCGCAGCATGAACAACGTCATGCGTGAGCGCGACCTGGCCCGTGGCGAAGAAAGCCGCGCTGGCAGCAACTTTGGCAAAGGCCAGATGGTCGCGGCCGACTACACCATGGCCCCGTCCATCCAGTTCTCGGGCAAAACCGGGGGCGGCAGCGCTTTTGGCGGTGGCGGCACCTTGGGCCTGATCGCTGGCCTGGCCGGCAACATGAGCCGCAATGAGGCCTCCACCACCCTGCTCTTGATCGACAACCGCTCAGCCGTGCAAATTTCGGCCTCGGAAGGCAGCGCCAAGAATTTCGACTTTGGTGGCTTTGGCGCCCTGTTCGGTGGTGGCGGCTTTGGCGGCGGCGGTGGCTATTCGCAAACCCCGCAAGGCAAGATCGTGGTGGCCGCCTTCGCTGATTCGTACAACCAGATGGTCAAGGCCTTGCGCAACTACAAGGCGCAAACCGTCAAGGGTGGCTTGGGCACCGGTGGCCGACTGGGCGTGCAAGGTGGCGACACCGCCGCGTCCAAGGAAATTGACGCCAAGCCCAGGCCCGTCGCCAAGCCCAAGAAGAAAGCGCAATGACCTGCATCGTCCGCCTTGCCAGCCTGGCTGGCGCCTTGTTGATCGCCGGCCACGCCAACGCGGCCGAGTTCAACCTGTACCTGAGCTGTGAGGGCAAGCTGTCCGCCGGCAAGAAAAGCAAGGCCGCCACGCTGGACCTGGCCATGCGTGACAACAACACCACGGCCTTGATTCAAAAGTCCAATGTGTTGCCGGTGGGCGAGCGCCTTCGCTACAAGGCATCGCAAGTGGCCTACACCCTGCTGTACAAGCTGCCCTTGCCGGGCACCGAGTACTACAACGACTGGGTGCACGGTCAATGGATCGTCTGGCAGCCCAACCTCAAAAAGCTGGCCACCATCCGCCTGTCCATCGACCGTCAAAGCGGCGACCTGGAAGGCGAATTGCTGGACCACAACGACACGTCCTTGGGCACACTCGCCATGGCGTGCGAACCTCAGTCGATGGACGAGGTTCCCGAACCGCGTTTCTGATCAGCCGCTTGGCTAGATCAGCCGAAGTGGCAGATGTAGTGGTAGGCCTCGCCTTCCACTTTGATCTCGAACGACGAATCACCCGGCACGTTGTAGCTTTCGCCCGGGCCGTAGGTCTTCCAGTCGCTTTCGCCCTTGAGCTTGATGCTGCAGCGGCCGGCCACGGTTTCCATGATCTCGGGCGCGCCGGTGTTGAAGGTCAAGGCGGCAGGCAGGATCACGCCCACGCTCTTGCGCGTGCCATCGGCCAGGGTCACGGTGTGTGACACGCACTTGCCATCAAAGTAAACATTGGCCTGGGTGCTGACGGTGCCAGCCAGGGTGGTCGTGGTCATGGTGAATCTCCGGAATCGATGAAGAAATGAGGTAGGCGACCACTGCAAAGCGGTCGCCCCGGTCAATCAATCAAACAGCTCAGGCCGCCTTTTGGGCAACAGCCTTCTTGGCCGCCACCGACTTCTTGGCCGCCGTTTTGCGGGCCGCCGTCTTGTCGGCCTTGGCTTTGGCCGTGGCCGCGCGCTGGGCGTTCACATTGGCACCAATGCGCAGGCGCAGGGCGTTCAGCTTGATGAAGCCGGCCGCGTCGGCCTGGTTGTAGGCGCCGCCGTCGTCGTCAAAGGTCGAGATCTTGGCGTCGAACAGGCTGTCGGTCTTGGACTCGCGGCCCGTGCACAGGATGGTGCCCTTGTACAGCTTGAGCTTGACCGTGCCGTTGACGGTAACCTGGCTGGCGTCGATCAGGCCTTGCAGCAACTCGCGCTCAGGGCTGAACCAGTAGCCGTTGTAGATCAGGCGGGCGTAACGGGGCATCAGGTCGTCCTTGAGGGACAGCACTTCGCGGTCCAGCGTGATCGACTCGATGG
>Ga0209841_1000058_pt1 | contig 25459 bp, 27 predicted proteins | sample GWRWT4_30Apr14_FD_187185 | JGI IMG/M metagenome (GOLD analysis project Ga0209841, IMG submission 187185) | Sand microcosm microbial communities from a hyporheic zone in Columbia River, Washington, USA - GW-RW T4_30-Apr-14 (SPAdes) (version 2) | ecosystem: Engineered > Artificial ecosystem > Sand...
TGAACTTGGGCGTGCAGCCTTCATCGGGCGCCTGAGCGCAACCACCCTCCAGGCCAATGGTCCAGTTGTGCAATGGGCAAGCCACGCTGTGGCCAAACACGATGCCTTGCGACAAGGGGCCGCCCTTATGCGGGCAACGGTCCAGCAGTGCAAAGATCTGGTCGTCGGCGGTGCGGAACACGGCGACTTCGGTGCCTTGGGCGCGCGTCACCCGGCGTGCACCCAGCACGGGGATGTCGTCAACTCTGCAAATGGGTTTCCATTGGCTCATGGTCGTTCATCTCTCAAAAAAATGCTCAGCGGGAGGCCACCTCTTGCGTGCAAGGGCGGCGCTTTTTTAGGGGATCAGGTCAGGCGGCTGTAAAGCCCGGTGACCTTGTCCATGATCTGCAAAATCTGCTCACTGGTCGAAAACACATCGCGTGCGCGGCGTGCGCCGCCGCTGCCTTCGCCCAAGCGCGACAAGGCCTGGTCGAAGAACACCCATTGCTGTTCGGCCAAGCCCAGCTGCTGCTGGATGGCTTCAGTGGCTTGCGGTGCGTTCATCAGGGTTTGCAAAGCGGTGACGAATTCGGTGCGTGCCTTGTTGAGCTCCATCAGGGCATTGGGCACGGGGGCGCCCCAGTTCTGGCTCAGGTAAAACTTGGCCGTGCGTTGAGACAGCATGCGTTGCCGCCCCGCCAGGTTGACCAATTTTCCCACAGCGCGGCCTGAGTACTGCTCCAGTTGTTCGGTGCCTTGGTGGGCCAGCTTCAAGACCTGAGCATCCAGCGTCAACAAATTGAGCGTCGAGCTGCGTTCGGGCGTGTGGCCGATCAAGGCGCTTTTGTAGTCGCTCCACAAAGGCTCCATGGCAAGGTAGGTGTGCCGTATCTCGGGCGAAGGTGCATAGACTTTGAGTTCCACAAACTGCCTGTCGAACAAGGCCATCGACTCAAGCATGATTTTCTCTGCCCGCTCGGCATCAATCCCTTGCCCCATCGCGAGCCAGGCCTTGGCCATCCGTTGAGACAACATGCGCTGTCGTCCGGCCTTGTTGATGGCCCCATTCAAGCTGCTGATCTGGGCCTGTGCGGGCAGAGTTGCCAATGCAGTCATTGCCAAACCGCCTTTCAGACCATTTGTCATCCACACACGACGAGATACCGGGGACTGCCACAACATACTTCGAACTTCCTGACAACAACGTGAACAACAACAAACCTGCGATCAAACTCCAATGGCCAGCGGTTCGAACTGGCGGGTATCCACCTTGGCCTCTTGGAAGTCGAACCAGGGATCGGGCTCGCCTTCGAGTGAGAACTGCAACCTGGCCCAAAGCGCCTGACGGCCCTCGTGATCGTCCAGGATCTTTTTCTTGACGTAGTCCAGGCCCACACGGTGGATCCAGTGCACCGTGCGTTCCAGGTACCAGCCCTCTTCGCGGTACAGCTGCAGGAAGGCCCCGCTGTACACCATCACCTCTTCAGCGGTCTTCAGCTTGGTGAAGAAGTGCGCCACTTCGGTCTTGATGCCGCCATTGCCGCCCACATAAACTTCCCAGCCCGAATCAACCCCGATGATGCCCACGTCCTTGATGCCCGATTCGGCGCAATTGCGCGGGCAACCCGACACGGCGATCTTGACCTTGTGCGGTGCATACATCTTCCACAGCGCCTTTTCAAGGTCGATGCCCAACTGGCTGCTGTTCTGCGTGCCGAAGCGGCACCACTCGCTGCCCACGCAGGTCTTGACGGTGCGCAATGCTTTGGCATAGGCGTGGCCGCAAGGCATGTCCAGGTCCTTCCACACATTGACCAGGTCTTCTTTCTTCACGCCCAGCAAGTCGATGCGCTGGCCGCCAGTGACCTTGATGGTGGGCACCTGGTATTTGTCGGCCACGTCGGCGATGCGGCGCAGGTCGGCGGCCGTGGTCTCACCGCCGAACATGCGCGGGATGACCGAGTAGGTGCCATCCTTCTGGATGTTGGCGTGGCTGCGCTCGTTGATGAAGCGCGATTGCGGATCATCTTGGGCCTGCTTGGGCCAGCTGCTGAGCAGGTAGTAGTTGATAGCCGGTCGGCAAGTGGCGCAGCCATTGGGCGTGCGCCAGGCCAGCGCCTTGTACACGCGGTCGATGCTGAGCAGCTTTTGCTCGACGATGGCTTCGCGCACATCCTGGTGGCTCTGGTCGGTGCAGCCGCACAGGGCCTTCTTCTTGGGCGTGGACGAGTAGTCGCCCCCGGCCGTGAACATGATCAACTGCTCGACCAGGCCCGTGCATGAACCACACGAGGCGCTGGCCTTGGTGTGCTTGCGCACCTCGTCCAGGGTGAACAGGCCTTTTTCCTTGATGGCCTTGCAGACCGAGCCCTTGGTGACGCCGTTGCAGCCGCAGACCTCGTCGGTGTCCAGCATGGCGGCGGCCTTGCTGTGTCCCTGGTGGCCGGTGTCGCCGATGTTGGACTCGCCAAACATCAACTTGTCACGCACCTCGTTGAGGTTGCGGCCCTCGCGGATCAGCTTGAAGTAATAGCTGCCATCCACCGTGTCGCCATACAGGCAGGCGCCGATCAGCTTGTTGTCCCGCAGCACCAGCTTCTTGTAGACGCCACCAAACGGGTCCGACAGCACGACCTCTTCGGAGCCTTCACCACCCATGAAATCGCCAGCCGAGAACAAATCAATGCCGGTGACCTTGAGCTTGGTGGACACCTGCGAGCCGGTGTAGCGGCCAATGCCGAACATGGCCAGGTGGTTGGCGCACACCTTGCCCTGCTCAAACAACGGAGCCACCAGGCCATAAGCGATGCCACGGTGCGCCGCGCATTCACCCACCGAATACACGCGTGGGTCGGTCACCGTCTGCATGGTGTCGTTGACGACGATGCCCCGGTTGCAGTGGATGCCGATCTTCTCGGCCAGCTCGGTGTTGGGTCGGATGCCGGCAGCCATGACCACCAGGTCGGCCGGCACCTCGGTGCCATCTTTGAACTTGACCGATTGCACGCGCCCCTCGGCGTTGCCCACCAGCTCCTGCGTCTGTGCGCCGATCATGAATTTCAGGCCGCGTTCTTCAAGCGACTTTTGCAGCAGCTTGCCGGCCACGTCGTCCAGCTGGCGCTCCATCAGCCAGGGCGCGATGTGCACCACGGTCACGCTCATGCCGCGCAGCATCAAGCCATTGGCCGCTTCCAGTCCCAGCAGGCCACCGCCGATGACCACCGCATGTTGGTGCGTGGTGGCCGTCTCGATCATCGTGTTCGTGTCGGCGATGTCTCGGTAGGCGATCACGCCTTTCAGCTCTTTGCCGGGCACGGGCAGGATGAAGGGGTTGGAGCCCGTGGCGATCAGCAGACGGTCGTACTCGGCCGCGGTACCGTCATCGGCCGTCACCAGGCGCTTCTTGCGGTCGATGCTGGTGACCTTCTTGTTCAGGTGCAGCGTGATGCCATGCTCCGCATACCAGGCCAATGGATTGAGGATGATCTCATCGACCGTTTGCTCACCGGCCAGCACAGGCGACAACAAGATGCGGTTGTAGTTGGGATGTGGCTCGGCCCCGAACACCGTGATCTCGTACAGATCAGGTGCGATCTTCAGCAGCTCTTCCAGTGTGCGGACGCCGGCCATGCCATTGCCCACCATCACCAACTTCATCTTCTTCATGGTTCACCAGCTCCCAGCAGGGAAATCTTGATCGTTGTCCGCGTTTAAGAAGCAATATCAAGGCCAGATCTTTTTGGTGCGCACCACTGTGGTTCGATTCAAGGGCGCGCCAACTGCGCACCGCCTGTGGGCAAGAATCTTGCATTCAGGCTTCAAAAGTCGCTGGGTGTGTATCAAGTTGGTGCGCCGCGGCCCTTGTCACGTGAAATGAGACCTGAAAAATGAGCTTTGACATCGAGGTGGGCCAGGCGACCCACCGTGGGCCGCGTGAGGGTTTGGAGGACTTCGCGGCCGCTGCGCGCCCCGCGCCCCACGAAGAGGCATGGGGCGTGATCGCTGCGATCGCGGATGGCGTCTCCAGTGGTGGCCTGGGGCTGGAAGCCGCCCAGACCTCGGTGCTGGGCCTGGTGTCCGACTACTACGCCACCCCTGCCACCTGGGACACCACGGTGGCCCTGGACCGTGTCATTGCCGCGCAAAACGCTTGGCTGGCCGACCACAACCGCCGCCGTCAGGGCATCCGGTCCGACACCGGTGGGGGCATGGCCGCCATGACCACCTTGACCGCCCTGGTCTTGCGGGGCCATGGCTTCACCCTGGGCCATGTGGGCGACAGCCGTGCCTACCTCATCCGGGCTGGCGAGTGCACTCAACTCACGCAAGACCACACCTTGGGCCCCCTGGAGTTCCAGAACGGTTTGACGCGCGCGGTGGGCCTGGACGATGGCGTGCGCGTGGACTACATCGAAGGCGACTTGCAGATCGGTGATACGTTTGTGCTGACCACGGACGGCGTGCACGGCGTGCTGAAGGCCAAGCAGTTGCGGGCGTTGGCCGAACAAGGCACTGCCCAGGAAGCCAGTGATGCGCTGGTGTCCAAAGCCGTCAACGGCGGCGGCCGAGACAACGCCACGGCCCTGGTCATCCGCATCAAAGGTCTGGCCGCCTCCTTGCTGGAAGACGCCGAGAGGCGAGGGCGCTTGCTGCCTGTGCCGCCCAAGCTGAAAGAAGGCGATGTGCTGGACGGATTGCGCGTGCAGGCGGACGTGTTCAACAACGGCGTGCACCGCCTGTACCGCGTGCTCGACGAACGCACGGGTCAGTTGATGGCCCTCAAGACCTTGCACGAAGCGCGGGCCAGCGATCCCGAAGAGCGGGCCATGCTGGCGCACGAGGCCTGGCTCGGCGCCCGCGTCACCGACCGAGACGCGCGAGGCTGGGTCAAAGTCTTCGAGCCTCAGCAGCCCACCGCGTTCTACACACTTTTTGAGTGGCACTCCGGTACCACCTTGGGCGCCATGCTGGCCAGCAAACAGCATTTCAGCGTTCACGACATCATCGAAGGCGCGACCACGGTGGCCCGGTCCTTGGGCCGCCTGCATCAACATGGCGTCATCCACCGCGACATCAAGCCGGACAACGTGCAATTGGGCGATGACGGCTTGTGGCGCGTGCTTGACCTGGGCGTGGCGCTGTCCGGCAAGGAGCCGCAGGCGCTGCGCGAGTTGCATGCAGGCACGCCCAGCTACATGAACCCGGAGCAATGGAGCGCGGTCCCCTCCGAGTCCATGGCCAATCCCCAAAGCGACCTGTTCGCGCTGGGCGTGACGCTCTACCAATGGCTCACCGGTGGGCGATTGCCCTATGGCGACATCGAGCCCTACCAGACAGGCCGCTACCGCCGCGACCCGGTGGCCCCCTCGCGCATCCGCCCCGACGTGCCCATCTGGTTGGACCACATCGTGCTGAAAGCCGTGGCCCGTGACAAAAAAATGCGCTTTGAAACGGCCGAGGAATTGCTGCTGGCCCTGGAGCGCGGTGCATCCCGACCCTTGTCTGCGCCACACGCCACGCCCCTGATGGCGCGCGACCCCGTGGTCCTGTGGCAAATCGCCCTGGGGGTGTCCATCCTGTTCAATTTGCTGCTCATTTACTGGCTGGCGTTCCTGCCCAGGACCTGAGGCCGCCTCGCAATCAGTGACAATCGCGGCTGTCGAGTACGAGAGAGACCCCCATGAGCATCAAGTCAGACCGCTGGATCCGCCAGATGGCCCAAGAGCACGGCATGATCGAACCCTTCGAGCCTGGTCAGGTCAGGGCGACGGCGGATGGGCAGCGCATCGTCAGTTATGGCACCAGCAGTTACGGCTACGACATCCGTTGTGCCAACGAATTCAAAATCTTCACCAATATCCATTCCACGGTGGTTGATCCGAAGAATTTCGACGAGCGCAGCTTTGTCGATGTGCAAGGCGATTACTGCATCATTCCGCCGAACAGTTTTGCGTTGGCGCGCACCGTGGAGTATTTCCGGATTCCCCGCAGCGTCCTGACCATTTGCCTGGGCAAGAGCACCTACGCCCGCTGCGGCATCATTGTCAACGTCACGCCTTTCGAGCCGGAGTGGGAAGGCTACGTGACGCTTGAATTCAGCAACACCACCCCGTTGCCCGCCAAAATCTACGCTGGCGAAGGATGTGCACAAGTGCTGTTTTTTGAAAGCGATGAAGTATGTGAAACCAGTTACCGTGACCGGGGTGGCAAATACCAGGGCCAAACCGGAGTAACCCTGCCTAAAACTTGACGAGCTATTGCCGACATTCACACATGACCCTTCATCTGGAGGATTCAGGAGTGATTACGATCAGTTACAATTGATCAGTCGGCTTTGAGTGCGTCGCAGCACATCAAAGCACCGAGAAGAGGTGTTCGTGCTTTACATCCACGCGAAGTCGTCGCCGGCTTTCGAGAGGGGGTGGATGTGCGTCAATGCCCCATGTTGTCTCCATTTTTCGGGCTTTTCCCCCATGCGCCGTCCGCTTCAGTCCCCCGCTTTAATCAGCGCATTTTTCGACAGTCTTCGTCCAGAGCAGCGTGACACCGCGCAAGCCATGCAGCAGGCCATTCTGGAAGCTGCGCCTCACCTGCGCCAGGAAGTGAAGTGGGGCAATCTTTGCTTTGTCAACGACCGTGACAACGTCATGGCCATCGTGCTGCACAAGGCCAATGCGCACCTGCAGGTCTTCAATGGCGTACTGTTGGTGGGCGAGTTTCCAGAGCTGGAAGGCGCGGGCCGAGGCATGCGCCACATCAAGACCCGCTACCGCATCCCCGTCAACGGTCAGCTTGTGAAAGAGCTGACCCAGGCCTGTTTGCGAGCCTGGGGCCGCTAGCCGGTGTGGTTATTGCAATCCCGGATGGTCACGATCATGGCGGGTTTGTAAAATGTCTTCTGAAACAACGGACATCCATGCACCTGCTCAACGCTGACCTTCATTGTCATTCCAATGTGTCCGATGGCACATTGACCCCGGAAGCCCTGGCTGAACGGGCCAAGCGCAACGGGGTGCAACTGTGGGCACTGACCGACCACGATGAAGTCGGCGGACAGCACCGCGCCAGGGCCGCTGCTCTGGCGCAAGGCATGGCCTACCTGACCGGTTCTGAAGTGTCGGTCACCTTTGCAGGCAAGACGGTGCACATCGTCGGCCTGGGCTTCGATCCGGATCACCCCAGTTTGCAGCAAGGCCTGGTGGACACCCGTGGCGGCCGTGAGCGCCGTGCGCGCGACATGGCCGAAGGCCTGGCCAAAGTGGGCATCCCGAATGCCTTTGAAGGTGCGCTGCGCTACGTTGCCAACCCCGATCTGATTTCGCGCACGCACTTCGCCCGCTATCTGGTGGAAATTGGCGTGTGCTCCGAGGCCCACGACGTCTTCAAGCGCTACCTGACCGAAGGCAAGCCCGGTTACGTGGAGCACCGCTGGGCAACGCTGTCTGACGCAATCCACTGGATCACCCAAGCCGGCGGAGAAGCCGTCATTGCCCATCCCGGGCGCTACGGCTTCACCCCCAATGAAGAGTACGCGCTGTTCACCGAATTCAAGGCGCATGGCGGACGTGGCGTGGAAGTCGTCACGGGCAGCCACACCGTGCCCGAGTACGCCAAGTACGCCGACATGGCGATTGAGTTCGACCTCCTGGCCTCGCGGGGCTCCGACTTCCACGATCCAGCTGAAAGTCACACCGACCTGGGCACCTTGCCCGATTTGCCCGGCCGTTTGACGCCCGTGTGGCAGGCCCTGGAGCACCGCATCTTTCAGCCCTGAACGGGCGGCGCCATGGCTCAATACTTTGAAGTGCACCCGCAGCATCCGCAAACGCGTTTGCTGAAACAGGCCGCCGACATCCTTCACAAAGGCGGGATCGTGGCCTTGCCCACCGATTCCAGCTATGCGCTGGTGTGCCACCTGGACGACAAGGATGCCGTGGCGGCCCTGCGGCGCATCCGCGCGGTGGATGAGCGCCATCACCTGACTTTGCTGTGCCGGGATCTGTCCGAACTGGCCAACTATGCTCGGGTGGACAACCGCCAATTCCGGCTGCTCAAACTGGGCACGCCGGGCCCGTACACCTACATCCTGGAGGCGACCAAAGAGGTGCCGCGCCGGGTCTCTCATCCTTCGCGTCGCACAGTCGGTTTGCGCGTGCCCGAGCACACGGTCGCCCAAGCCCTGCTCGAGATTTTGGGTCAACCCTTGCTGGGCACCACTTTGATCATGCCGGGCGAAGAGTTGGCCCTCAACGATGCCAACGACATCCGCGAGCGGCTGCAAAAGCAGGTCCAAGCCGTGATCGATTCAGGCGCTTGTCCGCTGGAGCCCACGACCGTGATTGACCTCAGTTCTGGCGAGGCAGTGGTGGTGCGCCAGGGCCGTGGCGACCTGGCCAGGGTGGGTTTGGCGTCGTTGGCCTGAGCGGCGCCAACTGCAAGGCCTGGCTCAACCACTGGGCATCAAAACCCAGGTGCCATCGGCCTTTGACGGACATCAGTGGTGTGCCCGGCGCCCCTTGCAACTCATAGGCTTGCCGGCACACGGCGTTCAACTCGACATCGCATTCTTGCCAGGGCACCTGGTGGCTGTCCAGCCAGTCACCAGCTTTGGCGCAATAGATGCAACTCTCGGTGGAGTACATCGTGATGTCGCCCGGCTTGGCGAGTTGTCGGGCGGTGGCCGCCGCGCGCTCCTGCGTCCACCATGACCAGCCTTTGCTGCCACCCACGAACACCAGCATGATGCCGGCCAGTACCCACCATTGATGACGTCGTGGAGCCATGTCTTTCACGGCTGCGGTGGCTTGGGGGCGGCTTTCTGCCCGAGCTTGCTTTCCTGTCCGGCCAGCAGCTTGCGGATGTTGGCGGCATGCCGCCAGATCAGCAGGGCGCTCATGATGGCCACCCCGATGGTCATGGCGCCCATGCCCATGAGCTGCCATTGGATGATCGGCGCGGCCAGCGAGGCTGTCAGGGCGGCCAGCGAGGAATAGCGGAACACCACGGCCATCAGCAACCACACCACCAGCACCAGCCCGCCCAGAGCGGGCTGAAAAGCCAGCAAGACGCCCGCAGCCGTGGCCACGCCCTTGCCGCCCTCAAAGCGAAAAAAGATCGGCCAGAGGTGCCCCAGGAAGGCGGCCAGTCCGACCAGGGTCACGGCGGCTTGGTCCATGCCCATGCGTTGGGCAATGGCCACTGGCACATAGCCCTTGAGTGCGTCAAACAGCAGCGTCAAGATCGCCGCACCCTTGTGGCCGGACCGCAGCACGTTGGTGGCGCCGGGGTTGCCCGATCCGTAGGTGCGCGGGTCGCTCAAGCCAAACAGGCGGCTGACGATCACGGCGAAGGAAAGGGAGCCCACGAGGTAGGCCAACACGGCGGCCACTGCGGTGACCAGCCTGGGATCGGTAACAAGCGAATCCATGAGTTCTGTACGGCTTTGAAACAGGTCGCCAGTGTAGTGGTTGCGTTTACACGGTTTGTGGGTTTATGCCATGCTTGAAGACGGGGCAAATTGGCGACAATCTGCAAGTTTCTCTGACATCGGTTGTGGACATCATGATTACGTATCAATCTAAAAATTCCTGGCAACGTCCTTTGTTGATCGCGCTCATCGGCAGTGCGGTGGTGGGCACTGGGGTGTGGTGGTTCGCGGGGCATTCCGGGCCAGACGCGACCACGCAGGTCAGCACCACGGCATCTGAACCCGTGGCGGCTACCAGCGGAATGGCCACTCCGGCAACGCCGGCATTGACCGGCTCCACGGATCCAACCATCCTGGCCGATGGCCGCCCTTCCGACTTCACGCCTGGTGTCTGGTCGGCCTTGGACAAGGCCATGACGAACAAGCCACAACTCAAGCCCGAAGTCGACAAGGTGCTGAGCTACATGCGCTTTCAGCGCAGCTTTGAACAATGGCAAGCCCTGGAAGACGCACGCGACGCGCAGCAGCGTCACCAGTTGGCGCAAAGCCTCCTGAGCCAGATGCCCGATCGTCTGGCCAAGGGCGAATTCTCTTTGAGCGAGGCGCTGATGATGACCACGGTGCTGCTGTCAGACCTGGAGCCCGACGAGAAAAAGCGTGAACAGCAAGTGGAAGAGTGGGGCAAGAAGATGGCCTTGGCCGCGCCCCAGCCCACGGATGACGCACAAGTCCAGGCGGAGCAAAAGTGTGTGGAGGACATGCGCATCCTTCCTGGCCTCCTCACGGAAGGCCCCAATCCGGACCCAGCCAAGGTGCAGCAAGCCCTGGAAGAGCGCAGCCGCCTTTCGTGCTGAACCTAGGATTTGAGCGTCGTGGGTTTGTCCCATGCGTTCGGTCCTGACTCAGTGCCGACAATCCACCGGTTTCCTTGACATTGGCTTTTGGCGTTCATGATCACATATCAAGAAAGTACCAAGTTCTGGCAGCGATCATGGTTTGCCGCGCTGATCGGCGGGCTGGCTGTGGGAGGTGGTGTCTGGTGGTGGCAAGCGCATCAGGAATCCCTGGCTGCAAGCGAGGTGGTTTCGTCTGCAGCGTCCGCGCCAGTCTCGACCCCGCAGAGGCCAGTCTTCGCGGAGGTGGTTTCCGGTGCCGCGTCCACGCCCACGGTGCTCGCCGATGGGCGGCCGTCTGATTTCACGCCCGAGGATTGGGCTGCTTTGAAGGCCGCGATGAGCAGCCAACCCAATGGCAAGGCCGAGATGGAACGTGTGGTGACCTACCTGCGTTTTCAGCGCAGTTTTGAGCAATGGCAGGCGCTGGCGGATTCGCGCGACGTGCAGCAGCGCCACCAATTGGCCGAAAGCCTGCTGACCCAGGTGCCTGATCGCTTGAGCAAGGGCGAGGTCACCCTGGGCGAGGCCCTGTTGCTCAGTACCGCTTTGTTGACCGACCTGGAGTCCGACGAACGGCTCAGGGAGCAACGCCTGATCCAGATGCGCAACAAGTTCGAAGCCCTGGCACCCCAGCCCGATGCAGAACAAGCCGCCCGCGAAGCTGAACGCCAGACGGAGTTCAAAAGGCGCCAGTCGGCCATCGTGGCTTCCTGGCAGGCCCAACCCGAAGGCAAGCGTGACCAGGCGGCGCTGGAGCGCGATCTGGAGGCGGCCCGGCGCGCGGTGTACGGCAACGCCAAACAGTGACGGTGGCGTGGTGGTGGCCGAGGAGGTCTATAGAATCCTCGTCACATGACATCGTTGAATGACTCTTACAAGCCCAAACTCGCCTGGGGCCTGCTGATCGCGGTCCTGGTGCTGTTCGTTTGGAAGTTTGCCGCCGCGCTGGCGCCTTTCATGCTCAGCCTGGTGCTGGCCTATGGGCTCAAACCTGCGGTGGACAACATGGTCAAGCGCAGGGTGCCCCGGGCGTTGGCCGTGGCCTTGTGCGTGCTGCTGGCCCTGTTGATGGTGCTGACCTTGCTGATTTTGCTGGTGCCCATCGTGTCCCAGGTGGTCCCCATGCTGAAGGCCCAGGTCCCTGATCTGTTCTCGAACCTTTGGATCAGCGTGCAGCCTTGGTTGTCGCAACTGGGGCTGGAGTTGCCCAGCCTGGAAGAAGGCAAGGCCATGCTGGTGGAGTGGATCAACTCGCACGCATCGCAATGGGCTGGGGCAATCGTGAGTTCGGTGCTGATCGGTGGCGGTGGCTTGATGACGCTGCTGGGTTTTCTGCTGATGGTGCCCATGCTGGCGTTTTACTGGTTGATGGATTGGGATGACATCATCGACCGGGTCTGGCGCTTGCTGCCACCGCGCTGGCGCCCCTCCGTGAAAGAGGTGTTGACCGATTGCGACGAAGTTCTAGGGCAGTTCCTGCGTGGGCAAGTGCTGGTCATGCTGATCATGGCGGTGTTCTACAGCGTGGCCTTGGCCTTGGCCGGCTTCAAGCTGGCCTTGCCCATTGGCGTGTTCACAGGGCTGGCCATGTGCATTCCGTACCTCGGCTTTGGCGTGGGTCTGGTGTTGGCGCTGTTGTCTGGTGTGCTGCAGTTCAGCCCCACCGCGTCCGGCATGGCGTATCCGCTCATCGCGGTGGCGGTGGTGTATGGCGGTGGCCAGGTGCTTGAAAGCTTTTTCCTCACGCCGCGTCTGGTGGGTGGGCGCATCGGCCTGCACCCTCTGGCTGTCATCTTTGCGCTGCTGTTGTTTGGCCAGGCGCTGGGCTTTGTGGGCGTCTTGATCGCCTTGCCCTTGAGTGCCTTGCTGCTGGTGCTGGCCCGCCGTGCCCTGGTCAGCTATCGCCGCAGCCGTGCATTCCTGGGCTCGCCCGACGCAGAGCAGGGGTGATGTGTTGACCCTGCCTGGCCTGCCCATGCGGCAGATTCCGCTTGACCTGGGCCCGGTTTCCATGCCGGGGCTGGACGATTTCATCCCCGAAGACGGCGCGCTGCAGGCCCTGGACTGGCTGCAGGCCTGGCCTTCGGGGAGCCAGACCAAGGTGCCCGCCGCGTATTTCTGGGGCCCTTCAGGCAGCGGCAAAACTCACCTGCTGCGCGCCATGGTGCCCCGTGCGCTGGCGGTGGGCCATCACGTGATGTGGGTCAGCGCCCAGGGCTGCCAGATGTGGGATGCCGAGCTGCCCGAAGCGCCCACCCTGGCCTTGATCGACGATTGCGAGTGCCTGGACGCCCACCTTCAGCACTTGGCTTTCAACCTGTTCATCGAGTCGGCCAGCGCCTCCGACGGGGCAGGGCCTTTGTCTATCATGGCGGCGGGTGCTGTTCCGCCCGTGGACCTGCCAGTGCGCGATGACCTGCGAACCCGCCTGGGCTGGGGTTTGGTCTTCGCCTTGTCGCCCTTGAGCGAAACCGGTGTGCGCAAAGCGCTGCACGACGAAGCGAGCCGGCGCGGCATCGACCTGGGGGAGGGCGTCGTGTCCTACCTGCTGGTGCGCTACAGCCGCGACCTGACTTTTTTGATGAGCCTGCTCGACCGACTCGATCGGTTTGCCCTGGCCGAACACCGAACCGTGACCGTGCCCCTGCTCAAGCAGATGCTGGTGCTGGAGACCGAATGAACCTGTGCCTGTTTGACCTTGACCACACCTTGTTGCCGCTCGACTCCGACCACGAGTTCGGCGAGTTTCTGATCCGCATTGGTCTGGCCGATCCGATTGAATACCGCCGCCGCAACGACGGCTTCTACCAGCAGTACGTGGCGGGCACCTTGCAATTGCCCGAGTACATCCGTTTCAGCACCAGCGTATGGCGTGACTTGAGTCAGGATGAGCAGGCGGCATTGCAGCAGCGCTTCATGGCCGAGGTTGTGTTGCCCGCCATCCAGCCGCAAGCCTTGCAACTGGTGCGCGACCACGAAGCCCAGGGCGACTTGGTGGCCATCGTTACCGCCACCAACGAGTTCGTGACCCGGCCCATCGCCGACGCGTTCGGTGTGCCTGATCTGTTGGCCGTTGGCCTCGTGAGGGATCCAGAGGGCCGCGTGACCGGTGAAATCCACGGCGTTCCGTCCTTCCGGGAGGGCAAAATCACACGTGTGGAACAATGGCTGGCGGAACGCGGCCACACCCTGGCTGATTTCGAGCGGGTCAGCTTCTACAGCGACTCGCCCAACGACCTGCCTTTGCTGTACCTGGCCAGCGATCCCGTTGCCACCAATCCCAGTCCGGCCCTCGAGGCCGTGGCCCGTGAGCGCGGCTGGCGCATTCTTCGACTGTTTTCATGATCAAGAGATTGATAGACAAGATCCTGGGCAAAGACCCCAGCAAACCACCTCGCGCAGCGGCAGGCGGGCGCAAGCCTCGCGTGCCCACGGGCAAACGGGTGGATGTGCCAGCGTCAGAGCATGGCATTGACCCCAGCCTGGTGGACGAGCGCGCCGTCAAGGTCTGCACGACCCTGCAGGAAGCCGGTTTCGAGGCCTACATCGTCGGCGGCGCCGTGCGCGACCTGCTGGTCGGCCTGCGCCCCAAGGATTTCGACGTGGCCACCAATGCCACGCCCGAGCAGGTCAAAAGTCTGTTTCGGCGTGCTTTCATCATCGGGCGCCGCTTTCGCATCGTCCATGTGGTGTTCGGCCGGGGCCGTGACAACGACGTGATCGAGGTGTCCACCTTCCGCGCTTATTTGGACGCCGACGCGGCCGAGCAGGTGGCCGGCAACGAGAAAACCTCCCGCTCCGAGCTGGCTGGCAAATCCCACGTCGTCGATGGCGCCGGACGCGTGTTGCGTGACAACGTCTGGGGCCCGCAAGACCAGGACTCGGCGCGCCGCGATTTCACCGTCAACGCCATGTACTACGACCCGAGCACGGGGGTGGTGGTGGATTACCACGGTGGCATCAAAGACATCAAGAAAAAGGTGCTGCGCATGATCGGCGTGCCCGATGTGCGCTACCGAGAAGACCCGGTCCGCATCATCCGCGTGGTGCGTTTCGCTGCCAAACTGAACTTCGAGATCGAAGCCAAGACGCGCGAGCCCTTGTTGGCCATGTCCGAGTTGCTGGCCAATGTGCCGCAATCGCGCCTGTTTGACGAGATGATCAAGCTGCTGCAAACCGGCCATGCGCAAGCATCGCTGGACCAATTGCGCAAGCTGGGCCTGGACCGGGGCGTGTTCCCCATCTTGGACGCCGTGTTCGACGAAGCCCGCCGCCACCCCGGCCGCGAGCAGTTCGTCAAGCTGGCCTTGAACGACACCGACCGGCGTGTGTCCGAAGGCAAGCCCGTGGCGCCCAGCTTCCTGTTGGCCTGCCTGCTGTGGCACGACGTGCTTGACCACTGGAAGCGCAACCAGGCCAGGGGCGAGCCTACTTTTCCGGCCCTGCAATCCGCCACTGATGCCGTGTTCGACGCCCGCATCGGCGACATCTCCGGCCGAGGCAAGCTCGCATCCGACATGCGCGAGATCTGGACCATGCAGCCGCGTTTTGACAAGCGCGTGGGCAGCGGGCCACTCACCTTGGTCGAGCAGCCACGTTTCCGCGCTGGCTTTGACTTTCTGCGCCTGCGGGCCCAGACAGGCGAGGCCGATCAGCAACTGGCCACCTGGTGGGAAGACTTCTCGTTGGCCGACAACGACGAACGCCGCGAGCTGATGGACGTGGCGCGCCAGCAAGAGTCGGCCAAGCGCGCGGCTCAAGGCCCGCGAACGGGTGGGCGATCTGCGTCGCACGCCGGTGCGGGCGCTGGATCGGGTGCTGAAACCCCGGCCTTCGAGGACGGCGGCGAAAGTGCTGCTCCGGCCGCCAAGAAGCGCCGTCGGCGTCGCCGCAAGCCCGGTGAAGGCGAGGGCGGTGCGGTGGACACCCATGGCGCTCCCGGTGATGGCGGCGGCTCTGGTGACTGAAGGCCTGCCCCGCTTTCGGGCCTTCGTGGGCCTGGGCGCCAATCTGGGCCCGGTCCGCGAGAACCTGCAGGCGGCATTGGCTGAGCTTCAGGCCTTGCCCTGGACCAGTCTGGAAGGCGTGTCTTCGTTTTACCTGACGAAGGCTGTTGGCACCGAGGGCCCCGATTACCTCAATGCCGTGGCGGCACTGAGCACCGCCTTGACCCCACACGAGTTGCTCAACGCCTTGCTCGGCATCGAGTTGAAGTTGGGCCGAGAGCGCCCCAGACCCCTGGCACCCCGCACGATTGACCTCGATTTGCTTTGGATGGAAGGCGCCACGCGCCATTCAAATGCGCTGACCTTGCCCCACCCAAGGATGGGCGAGCGGGCATTCGTGCAGGAGCCTTTGGCCGAGTTATTGGGCAAATTGCCCCCAAAATCGACCGATCCGCAGCCCCTTTCACCCTCTGCGCGGGCCCAATTGGCCGCAGCCCAAGGGATTTCTCTGGAATAAGCCAGAAATTCGCAGTAGAATCTCTGGCTTTGTTGGTGGGTCAAAATACACGCTTGATTTCAGGCGGCTTTGACAAAGCGCGGCAATGGCAATCCCCGTGGGGCATGCCCGTTTCCTCCGCGGAAACTGGGAACGGGCCCTGGCCCGGGTGGTTTGCCTTTGTGGTCTTTTAAAAGCGCACGTTGGCCCTGTGAATGCATTCATACTGAAAGTGATTGATCAATGACGACCATCCGTGTCAAGGAAAACGAGCCGTTCGACGTGGCCCTGCGCCGCTTCAAGCGCACCATTGAAAAGCTCGGCTTGCTGACCGAACTGCGCGCCCGCGAGTTCTACGAAAAGCCCACCGCTGAACGCAAGCGCAAGAAGGCAGCCGCCGTCAAGCGCCATTACAAGCGCGTGCGCAGCATGCAGCTGCCCAAGAAGCTGTACTAAGCACAGCTTCACTGTCCGACCAATCGCGGTGGCTAACGCTTCCCAGGGTCGTTGACTGAACAAGCCCGCGCGGGGACGCCCATGCGGGCTTTGTTGTTTCTGCTTGATGATGATCGATTGATTGAATAAGACGAGGAGCCAGCCATGAGCTTGAAAGACCGGATCACCGAAGACATGAAGAACGCCATGCGCGCCAAAGAGGCCGACCGCCTCGGTGCGATCCGCATGTTGCTGGCAGCGATCAAGCAAAAGGAAGTCGATGAGCGCATCACGGTGGATGATGCCGCCACGGTCGCCATCGTCGACAAGCTCCTCAAGCAGCGCAAGGATTCGCACCAGCAATTCTCGGCCGCGGGCCGGGTTGACCTGGCCGACAAGGAAGCCTTCGAGATCGGCGTGCTGGAGGCTTACCTGCCTCAGCGCTTGTCTGCCGACGAAGTGAGCGCCGAGGTCAAGGCCATCGTCACCGAACTGGGCGCCTCCGGCCCGGGCGACATGGGGAAGGTGATGGGCGCGGTCAAGCAGCGCCTGGCGGGCAAGGCCGACATGGGCCTGGTCTCTGCCGCCGTCAAAGCCGCTTTGGCCGGCTGAAATTTCCAACCAAGGGGAACATTGATGTCTGACAACTTGCCGATCCAGCCCGTGAGCGACGACGTTTGCGTGGCGCCTCAGTTGACGCCCGACGCCATGGCCGCCGTGGCCGCCGCTGGTTTCAAGAGCGTGATCAACAACCGCCCTGATTTTGAAGGCGGCCCTGACCAGCCCACCACCAGCGCCATCGAAGCCGCTGCCAAGGCCGCTGGCCTGGCCTACGCCTACCTGCCAGTGCAGGGCGGCTACCAGTCGCCCGAAGAGATCGCGCAAGCGGCTGAGCTGCTCAAGACCTTGCCACGCCCCACCTTGATGTTCTGCCGCAGCGGGGCACGCTCTTCGCGGCTGTTCAGCCAGGCCGTGGCGCTGGGCTGAGGGCGCGCCAGGCCATGGGTCAGGTGAGTCATCTTTTTGTTCGCGGGGTGGATGCCCTGTCGGTGCGCCTGGGGCAGCTGGCCGCCTGGATGCTGATGCTGGCCTGTGCCCTCAGCGCGGGCAATGCCCTGATCCGCTACACCTTCAACCTGGGCTCCAATGCCTGGCTGGAGGCCCAGTGGTACCTGTTTGGCGCGGCGGTGTTTTTAGGCGCGCCTGCGCTGCTCAAGCTGAATGAGCACGTGCGGGTCGATGTGATCTACGGTTCGCGCGCGCCTCGCACGCGGGCCTGGATTGACCTGCTGGGCCTGCTCCTGGTGCTGCTGCCGGTGTGCGTGATCACCGGCTGGTTGAGCATCCACATGGTCCACGATTCCTATGTGCAGCAAGAGGTGTCACCCAGCGCGGGCGGGCTGTTGCGCTGGCCGATCAAGGGCATGATTCCCTTGGGTTTTGCGCTGCTGGGCCTGCAGGCGGTGTCGGAGATCATCAAGCGCGTGGGGTATTTGCGCGGCACCTACAACATGGACACCCACTACGAAAGACCGCTGCAGTGATCACTCTGGAACACATGGCGCCATTGATGTTTGGCGCACTGGTGCTGGTCATGCTCTTCGGTTTTCCGGTGGCGTTTTCGCTGGCCGGCCTGGGTTTGGCGTTTGGCTATGGCGCGGTGGCCTTGGGCATCCTGCCCATCGAATTCATGGGCAACCTGCCGCTGCGCTTGTTTGGCATCGTGTCCAACGAGCTGCTGCTGTCCATCCCGTTTTTCACCTTCATGGGCGCGGTGCTGGAGCGCTGCGGGCTGGCCGAAGACCTGCTGGAGGGCACCGGGCAATTGTTCGGCCGTCGGCCTGGGGGACTGGGCTTTGCCGTGATCATCGTGGGCGCCATCCTGGGCGCCATCACGGGCACGGTGGCCGCCAGCGTGATCGCCATGGGCGTCATCTCGCTGCCGATCATGGTGCGGTATGGCTACAGCATGCGCTACGCCACCGGCGTGATTGCGGCCTCCGGCACGATCACGCAGTTGATCCCGCCCTCGCTGGTGCTGGTGGTACTGGCCGACCAACTGGGCCGTTCCGTGGGCGACATGTACAAGGGCGCCATTGGCCCTTCATTGATGCAGACGGGCATGTTCTTGGCCTACACGGCCCTGATTGCCTTCTTCTATCCAAAGCTGGTGCCACCGTTGCCCGAAGAGGCCCGCCTGCAGCGAGGCTGGGGGCTGTGGAAGAAGGTGCTGTGGGGCATGGTGCCGTCCGTCGTGCTGATCTTCATGGTGCTGGGCACGATCTTCATGGGGCTGGCCACGCCGACCGAGGCGGGTGCCTTGGGCGCGCTGGGGGCCATCGTGCTGGCCGCCATCCACAAGCGTTTGACGGTGGGCCTGCTGTGGCAGGCCATGGACAGCACCATGCGCGTCACGGCCATGGTCATCTTCATTCTGGTGGGCTCCAGCGTGTTCTCGCTGGTGTTCCAGGGCCTGGATGGCAACCGTTGGGTCGAGCACATGCTGTCGCACCTGCCGGGCGGTCAGTTGGGCTTCCTGATCGCGGTGAACATCTTCGTGTTCTTCCTGGCCTTCTTCCTCGATTTCTTCGAGATCGCCTTCATCATCATTCCGCTGCTGGCCCCCGTGGCCCAGAAGCTGGGCATCGACCTGGTGTGGTTCGGGGTGCTGCTGTGCGTGAACATGCAGACCAGCTTCATGCACCCACCGTTTGGCTTCGCGCTGTTTTACCTGCGGGGCATCGCCGACCAAATCTTCAAAAGCGGTGCCATCAGCAAGCCGATCCTGTCGCGAGACATCTACCTGGGCGCCATCCCCTGGGTGGTGATGCAGCTGATGCTGGTGGCCGTGGTGATTTTCTGGCCGGAGTCCGTCACCCATTGGCTGGACAAGGAAACGGCGGTCGATGTGGACAATGTCCAGATCGACATGCCGCTTGATCTGTCGGCGCCTGTGGATGACGCGGCTTCGGCGGCTTCTGGCGAAGGCTTGCCCGTGCCCGAGGTGCCACCTGAGGAAGACCCGAACAAGGCGGTGAACGATGCCTTGCAGAAGTCAGGTGGCCAGGCCCCTTGAGGAAGGAGCCTGGGGCCACTCGGCCCAGGGCTCACATCAAAGCTTGGCGGCTTGCATGTAGCGGTCGAACGTGGCCTCGGTGAAGCGGAACCACAGGTTCTGGTCGGCGCGGAACTTGGCGTAGTCGGCGTAAACTTTGGCCCAATTTTTGTTCTTCGCGTTCAGCTCACTGTAGATCTCCATCGAGGCCTTGAAGGCGCCGTCCATGACGGACTTGGGCATCTGCACCAGTTGCGCCTTGGCAGCCACCAGTTGCTTGAGTGCCAGCGGGTTGGCTGCATCGTAGCGGGCCTGCATCTCGACGTGGGCATGCGAGGCGGCCGCTTCGATCATGGCCTTGTATTCAGGCGACAGGGCGTTGAAGGCCTTGTTGTTGATGAAGAAGTCCAGTTGCGGACCACCTTCCCACCAGCCAGGGTAGTGGTAGAAAGGCGCCACTTTGTGGAAGCCCAGCTTCTGGTCGTCGTAGGGGCCAACCCACTCGGCGGCGTCGATGGTGCCTTTTTCAAGTGCCTGGTAAATCTCGCCGCCGGGCAGGTTTTGGGGGATGGAGCCCAAACGTTCAATCACCTTGCCAGCAAAGCCGCCAATGCGCATCTTCAGGCCCTTCATGTCTTCCAGGGATTTGATGGGCTTGCGGTACCAGCCGCCCATTTGCGCGCCCGTGTTGCCACCCGGGAAGTTGATGATGTTGTACTGCGCGTAGAACTCGCGCATGAGCTTGAGGCCGTTGCCTTCGTACATCCAGGCCGTCATCTGGCGCGAGTTCAGCCCGAAGGGGATGGCGCTGCCGATGGCGAAGGTCTCGTCCTTGCCGACGAAGTAGTAGGGCGCGGTGTGGGCCATTTCGACCGTGGCGTTCTGCACGCCATCGACCACGCCGAAAGCCGGCATCAACTCGCCCGCAGCGTGCACCGAGATCACGAACTTGCCACCTGACATCTCGCTGATCTTCTTGGTGAAGACCTCGGCAGCGCCGAAGATGGTGTCGAGTGATTTGGGAAAGCTGGAGGCCAGGCGCCAGCGCACATTGGCTTCAGCGCGAACGACGGCGGGGGCGACGCCTGCGGCCAGAACGCCGGCAAGGCCAGCGCGGTTGATGAAGGAACGACGTTGCATGGCGGGTCTCCTGGGAATGGTCCGAAGCTCAAGCGGGGCTTGAATTCGGACATTTTAGGAGTGCTTCAGGCCTGGTGACGCAGGCCTGGGCAGGTGCTTACCCGTGTTGCCCTGCCGCGTCAGCTCACCGGCATCAATGCCCGGCGATTTTCATCTTCTCGATGAGGATGGAGCCCACGGTTTTGCTGCCGTAGGTGTACTCGTCGGCGCCGACCGCCACGATCTGCTTGAACATCTCGCCCAGGTGGCCCGCGATCGTGATCTCTTCGACCGGGTAGGCGATCTTGCCGTTCTCGACCCAGTAACCGGCCGCACCGCGCGAGTAGTCGCCCGTCACGTAGTTCACGCCCTGGCCCATCAGCTCGGTCACGAGCAAGCCGCGGTGCAGCTTCTTGATCATGGCCTTCAGGTTGTCCTTGGGGTCGGTCAGGCGGCTTTGCAGGATCAGGTTTTGCGATCCGCCCGCGTGGCCAGTGGTTTTCATGCCCAGCTTGCGCGCCGAGTAGCTCGACAGGAAATAGCTTTGCACCACACCGTTCTTGAGCACGTGGTGCTTGCGGGTTAGCACGCCTTCGTCATCGAAAGGGGCGCTGCCTTTGCCCTTGAGGATGTGGGGATCTTCCAGGATGTTGATGTGCTTGGGCAGCACTTGTGTGCCCAGGCTGTCCAGCAAAAAGGTGGACTTGCGGTACAGCGCGCCACCACTGGTGGCCTGCACGTAGGCGCCCAGCAGGCCGGCGGCCAGGGGCGATTCAAACAGAACCGGCACTTCGCAGGTGGCGATCTTGCGGGATTTGAGTCGGGCCAGGGCGCGTTCGGCGGCATAGCGGCCGATGACTTCGGGGCGGGCCAGATCGCGGGCGTCACGTTCTGACGAATACCAGAAATCGCGCTGCATGTCGTTGCCGCGACCGGCGATGGGCGAGACCGACAGCGAGTGGCGCGAGCTGGCATAGCCGCCCCGGAAACCGCGGGTGTTGCCGGCCAGGAAGTGCGATTGCTGGGCAGACACGCCGCCGCCTTCGGAGTTGGTGATGCGCGAATCGACCGTCAAGGCGGCGTCTTCGCAGCGGCGCGCGAGTTCGGCGGCCTGAGCAGCGTCGATGGACCAGGGGTGGAACAGGTCCAGGTCGCGCTTGGCGGCGCGGCCCATGGCCAGGTCTTCGGCGTCGGGCAGGCCGGCGGCGGGGTCTTCGGCGGTGAAGCGGGCGATGTCGTAGGCGGCGCGAACGGTTTGTTCGAGCGCGGTGGGCGAGAAATCGGAGGTGCTGGCGTTGCCCCGGCGTTGGCCCAGGTAGACCGAGATGCCAATCGATTTGTCGCGGTTGCGCTCGACGTTTTCAAGCTTGCCCTTGCGCACCGACACCGACAGGCCCATGCCTTCGGAGACCTCGGCGGCGGCATCGGAGGCCCCCAGCTTCTGGGCCAGGCTCAAGGCGTCTTCGATCAATTGCTGGAACTGATCGCGCGAGTAGGCGAAGCCGGACAGGTCAGGCTGCTTGGCGTTGGAAGAAGACTTGGAGGATTTGTTGGCGGCCATGTATGCGGTTCGCGTCGGTGAGGGGGTTGACCTCGTATCATAGCGACCACACGAGCGACCACATGAATCAAGAACAGTTCCCCCCCTCAGACGACGATGAAGTCGACGAAAACGGCTACCGTCGGCCGAGTAAATCGCAGCGTAAAAAGGACAGTCACGAGCTGCAATCCCTGGGCGATGCCCTGGTGACCATGCCCAAAGACCGCCTGGAGGACATCGGCCTGCCCGAGTCCTTGAGCGACGCGATCGAAGACTACAAGCGCACCAAGACCTTTGAAGGCAAGCGCCGGCAGATGCAGTACATCGGCAAGTTGATGCGTGGCTGTGACTCGGAACCCATCAAAGAGGCCGTGGCTTCTTTCCAGTTGGGGCATGCGCGCAACGCTTTGGCTTTGCACGATTCCGAGCGCTGGCGCGCCGAATTGGTGGCCGATGACAACGCGCTGACGCGCTGGGTCGCCGAATACCCGCAATCCGACGTGCAGAAATTGCGCGCGCTGATACGCAACGCCCGCAAGGATTTTGCTGCTGCCCCCGAGAACCGCAGTGGGCGTGGTTTCCGCGAGCTGTTCCAGTACATCAGGCACACCCTGGAAGGCCAAGGGCGCGCCGATGAGGGCGATGAGCTGCTGGACGAGGGCGAAGGCGAGGACTGAAGCGTGAGCGAGCTGACTTCCACCGGCCTGGATGAGGTCCGCATCGGCGTGGTGTCGATCTCTGACCGGGCCAGCACGGGCGTCTATGAAGACAAGGGCTTGCCCGCCCTGCAGGACTGGTTGGGACGCGCCGTGCGCAACCCGATCGCCTGGGTGCCCCGCCTGATCCCCGATGAACGCGAGGGCATTGCCGCCGCGTTGCGCGATCTGGTGGATGTGCAAGGTTGCCATCTGGTGCTGACCACGGGCGGCACTGGCCCAGCGCCGCGCGATGTGACGCCCGAAGCCACGCTTGACGTGGCCGACAAGGAAATGCCCGGCTTTGGCGAGCAGATGCGCCAGATCAGCCTGCGTTTTGTGCCCACCGCGATCCTGTCGCGGCAGACGGCGGTGATCCGCAAGCAGGCTTTGATCTTGAATTTGCCGGGCCAACCCAAGTCCATCGCCGAAACGTTGGAAGGGTTGCGCGATGCCGAGGGCCGCTCCGTGGTCCCCGGCATTTTCGCGGCGGTGCCTTATTGCATGGACCTCATTGGCGGGCCGTACATCGAGACCAATGCCCATGTGTGCGCGGCGTTCAGGCCGAAGTCAGCACAGCGGCCCGTGCTGACGACCTGAGCCCTTCAGCCCTGGTCAGGGGGCTGGTTGCTGGTAAGAGGGTTGAGCGCCTTTGGCTTTCAGCACATAGCCCTGGTAAGCCGGCAATGCAATGGCGGCCAGGATACCGATGATGGCAATGATGGGCATCAGCAGAGCGAGGATCTTGACCTTGGTGGTGTTGGGTGGCGGCGGTGCGCCAAAGCGGTTTTCGCCTGGCGTGCCCGCTTTGAAAATCCACACCAATGCCACGAAGGGAATGAGGGCCAGCAGGTTGGTCCAGCCCGACCAGTTCATGTCGTGCGCGCGCTGGATGCCCATCAGGACGGAAAAGACGATGTAGGGGATGGCCGCGATCATGCCCAGCGAGGTCGCGGATTTGTCCATGCCAGCTGCTGCGGCGATGAAGCCCACGATGGCTGCGCCCAGGATGAGCAGCAAATAGCCGCCCATCAGATAGCCCAGGTACTGAAGCCGGCTGACGCGTCCTTTGCTGGACCACAGTTTGATCGGCTGATAGCCCGCCGACGCGCTTCGAACATCGGCCACATTGGCGCGGGGTGGTTGGTAGGGATTGGCAACACTCATCATCGTCCTCCTTGGGGTTAAAAAAATCAGTTCCATGCCTTGGCCATCACAACAGGCCCGAGCGTTTGACCGCGTGGTATCGGTTGACCAGGGCCACGGCCAGTTGGCCAGGCTCCACATCCACCGACAGGGCATCCAGCCCCACGACCCGGCGAAACGCATCGCGCCGGGCTTGCTCGAACCAATGGGCGCCCGCCACTTCGATGGCCTGGCCGGGCTTCTCGATGGCTTGTTCGGCCACTTCGCGCAGCACGCGCTCGCGCAGGCTGGCCACCAGCACCAGGTGGCGCGCGCGCAGCAGCTTCAGGGCAGGTTGTAGTTCGGCCGAATCCTCGTCCCGGAAGTTGGTCAACAACACGACCAGGGCGCGCTTGCGCTGCACGCGCAGCAGGTCTTGGGCGGCCAGCAGGTAATCGGAGTGAGTGGCATCGGGTTCGATGTCGTGCAGGCGGGCCATCAGGGCATTGAGCGTGGACGAACCCTTGCGGGGCGCGAAATGGCGTTGCTGGCCGGGGGCCGTGCCAAAGGTCATGGCGCCAACCTCGTCGCCGTCTTTCAGGGCCACATAGCTCATCAGCATCAGCGCGTTGAGGGCCTGGTCGAAATGGCTACCATCGGCGCTGACGGTGCCTTCGTCAGCGCGCATGCGGCGCCCGCAGTCCAGCAAGAAGATGACGCACTGGTCGCGCTCGTCCTGGAACTCTCGCACGATGGGGCGGCCATGGCGCATGGTGGCTTTCCAGTCGATGTGGCGGATGGGGTCGCCCACCTTGTAATCGGTCAGTTGCTTGAAGTCGGTGCCCATGCCGCGTTGGGCGTAGGTCTTGATGCCGATTTGCGCCAGGCGGCGATCACCGGCCAGCCACGCGTAGCCCGCCACCGCGGCGAAGTTGGGGTAGACGTGAAGGCTTTGCGCCTGGCCGAGTTGGCGCAGCGTTTCGAAGCTGCCGCCCAGCGTCTGCATGCGCACCTGGGTGGCGCCGAAATGCACGATGCCGCGTTGCCGAGGGGTGACGGTATAGTGGATATCGACCCGGCTGGCGGCAGGCACGCTCACGATTTGCGGCAAGCCTTGGAATTCGAGTTTGGGATCGACCTCGTCGAACACGGCCACTTGCCAGCTTCGGTGGCCTTCGTTGACCAGGGTGAGGCTGAGCACACGCTGAACGCCCAGGGCCAGCGCATGGGGCAGGGTGCGTTCGATGCGCAGGGGCGATTGGCGCCAGGCTTGTTCGCTTCGCCACAGGTCCAGTCCTGCCCAGGCCACACCAAGGCACAACACCACGCCAGCGGCCAGGCCCACGGTGGCCAGCGGCAGCCCGGCCAGCAGGGCGCAGGCACTCGCCACGGCGAAGGCCGTCAGCGCGGCGACCGCGTGGCGACTGGGGATCAAGGTCCAGCTCATCGGCAGGGCCGGGTCAAAGGCGGGGGGCCTCGACGCTGTCGAGCGCATCGCTCAACAACTCGTCCACCTGGCGGCCTTCCAACTGGGCATCCGGGGCCAGCATGACGCGGTGGCGAAGGGCGGGCAGCACGTGGGCCTTGATGTCGTCAGGCGTGACGAAATCGCGTGCTTGCAGCAAGGCCGAAGCCCGGGCTGCGCGCACCAGGGCGATCGCGCCGCGTGGGCCAGCGCCTGATGACAAGCCTGGCCATTGGCGCGTGGCCCGCATGATGCGCACGGCGTAGTCGGCCACGCGT
>Ga0209841_1000059_pt1 | contig 25352 bp, 29 predicted proteins | sample GWRWT4_30Apr14_FD_187185 | JGI IMG/M metagenome (GOLD analysis project Ga0209841, IMG submission 187185) | Sand microcosm microbial communities from a hyporheic zone in Columbia River, Washington, USA - GW-RW T4_30-Apr-14 (SPAdes) (version 2) | ecosystem: Engineered > Artificial ecosystem > Sand...
GCCTTCCTGGTGGTTCAGTCTGGCATGGTGCAGGTCAAGGCCTATGAAGCCGCTGAAAGCTCGGCCAAGCTGGCACTCGAAGCCACGCAGCTGGGCTACCGCGTTGGCGTGCGCATCAACAAGGATGTGCTGGACGCGCAGAACCTGGTGGCCAACACGCAGAAGGACCTCTACAAGGCCCGGTACGACGTGCTTGTGGCCAGCATGCGGCTTCGCCAAGCCAGCGGCACCCTCAAGCCCGAGGACCTGGACACCTTCAACAAGCTGCTGGCACCACAGTGAACCGGTAACGCTTTTAGCAATCAACAAGCCCGCCTCGTGCGGGCTTTTTCTTGGCCCCTAGTTTGCTGGCCCCCGCCCCCTAGCCCTAGGGACCGGAATGAAGTTAGGGGTATGTCTCTCCCTGGAATGACCAGACATTGCGGCCATCCGATCAAGAAACCGGTCGGTGTCACACAGCCATCAGTCAAGTCATCAACGGAGCACACCATGAAACATCCCTGTCAACGTCTCGCCGCAGGCGCCCTGTTCAGCCTGGCGGCCATCACCAACGCCATGGCGTTGGACGGCGTCGAAGTCTTCACCAGCGGCAGCAGCTTCTTCAAGCGCGTGGTCACCAACACCAACCCGCAAACCACGAGCACCACCGTGTTCCAGGATCTGCCCTCAGCAGGCACCACGATCTTCGTGCCACCCCAAACCGCTGTGCTCGTGAGCGCACGGTTTGACGCCGAAGCTCGCTGCAGCAACACCGGCAGCACAGCGCAAGACTGGTGCGAAGCGCAAATCCTGATCGGTGGTGTCGAAGGCAGCCCTCAAGCCAGCACCTTTGGCCCGGACACCTATGCGGTCAAGAGCACGAACGCCGGCGCTGAAACCACCGCCTCCTGGGCCGCGCAAAGCTTCAGCCGCCATCGCTGCATCCGCAATACCTCCACCGCCCCCATGGCCGTGAACGTGAAGGTGCAATGGAAGGTGACCAACTTTGGTGGCGCCACAGCCGTCCCGGATTTCTGGATTGACGACTCCGCGCTGGCCATCGACATGTCGCGCGACTGCACCGTCACTTCACCCACCACCCCCGGCACCTTCGGCGCAGCCGCCGCCAAGGGCATCACCGCCTCCGACGCTCAATCCAACGCCAGGTAAACCATCATGAAACACCACACCACACACCTCCAACGCTTGGCCGCCGCTTCGCTGCTGGCCATTGCCGCCACCAGCGGCGCCCACGCCGCCAACGTCACCCTCTTCGGGGACCGCACGGCCTTCCTGACCGCCATTGGCGCAGCGCCGGTGGTCACGCAAGACTTCGAGTCCTTCGCCGATGGCACGAACATGGCGGGCGTGGACATCCTGCCCGGCATGACCGTCTCCACCAACCTGGCCAACCTGAAGGTCTTCCAGGGCTCCGGCGACAAGGAGCTGTTCGCCACCACGCGCGATTTTCCAGAGGCCGAGTACCACATCAACATCAACAGCGCCTACAAGTCCATTGGCTTTGACATTGATGCCTTCGACCCTGGCACGCCTGGCCCCGGCTTCCTGGATTTCTATTTCGCCGATGGGGACACCACCTACCAAGGCATCCCCGTGCTGCCCTTGAACGCCACTGAAAACGACCCCTTGTTCCAAGGGATCATCAGCGACACCGCCATCACCAAGATCGTCTGGCGCGAAGGCCCCGAAGTTGGTGGCATCAACTGCTGCGAAGAGACCGCGCTGGACAACTTTGTGGCGGTGCAAGCTGTGCCGGAACCCAGCACGACCTTGATGCTGCTGGCTGGCCTGGGCATGGTGGGCCTGCCGGCTGTGCGGCGCAGGATTGGCCTGATGCGCTGAGCACGCCATTTGGCCATGCCATGAGAAAAGCCTGTGTTGTCATTTCTGACATCACAGGCTTTCTGTTTTGGTGCCGCTTGTCGGATTCGAACTGACGACCTACCGCTTACAAGGCGGTTGCTCTACCAACTGAGCTAAAGCGGCGAATAACTGGCAAGCGCCGCATTGTACTGCGCCGCCCACTTCAATTTCACTTCACTCGGCGCAAAGCCGGACGACCCGCACCCGAAGGCGGCGGCGAATCCGGAGGAGGCTCATCACCTTCGGAGCTGACGATGCTGACCGGTGACAAGGCCTTGGTGGGACTTTTGTCTTCCGCCTTGGAGGATGCCTTGGTGCTGGCACGCTCCTTTTCTTTCGCTGGCGCAGGACGTGGGGTTCTGGCCAAGCGCAAGGGCGACGCTGAACGGTCTGCACCATCAGCGGGGGCATCGCCACCCGTCACATCGTCAATGGCCTGGTCACCATCCACACCATCCGACACGGTTGGAACGGGGAAGGCCATGCCTTGCCCATTTTCGCGCGCATAGATGGCGATCACATGGTCCACCGGGACCGAAATCTCACGGGCAATGCCGCCGAAACGCGCCTTGAACTCCACGAACTCATTGCCCAGCTGAAGCTGGGTGGTCGCCTCGAAACTGACGTTGAGGACGATCTCGTTGTTCTTGACGTATTCCTGCGGCACCTGCACCGAACGATCCACATACACGGCCAGGTAGGGCGTGAAGCCATTGTCGGTGCACCAGTCGTGCAGAGCCCGAATGAGGTAAGGCCTGGTGGACGTGCCCTGGCTGTCTGAATCGATCGGCGTCGTGGTCATAGGATCCGGTGGCAAGTGATGATCACTTGCGCATGACTTTCTCGGACGGGGTGAGCGCCTCAATGTAAGCCGGGCGCGAGAAGATGCGTTCGGCGTACTTTAACAAGGGCAAGGCGTTCTTCGACAACTCGATGCCGTAGTAATCCAGTCGCCACAGCAGCGGTGCAATGGCCACGTCGAGCATCGAGAAATCGTCGCCCAGCATGTACTTGTTCTTCAGGAAGATGGGTGCCAGCTGCGTCAGGCGATCGCGGATTTGCGAACGGGCCTTTTCCAGTTGCTTGTCGTTGCCCTTGATGCCACGGCCTTCCAGCACGTTGACGTGGGCGAACAACTCCTTCTCGAAGTTGAGCAGGAACAGGCGAACCCGGGCGCGCGCCACCGGGTCACCCGGCATCAACTGAGGATGCGGGAAACGCTCGTCAATGTACTCATTGATGATGTGCGATTCGTACAGGATCAGGTCGCGCTCAACGAGGATGGGCACCTCGTTGTACGGGTTCATCAGCGCGATGTCTTCCGGTTTGGCGAAAATATCAACATCCCGGATCTCGAAATCCATGCCCTTCTCGAACAGCACAAAGCGGCAGCGGTGCGAGTAGGGGCAGGTCGTTCCGGAGTAAAGCACCATCATGGCGGAGGACTCCTCAGTGACAAAAAACTAGTGGGGTGCAAGCACCGAAAAAATGAGCAAGCGCAGTGGTCGCCGATCAGGACAACCACTGCGCCCAAGGCGGTTAACGCTTTACTTCACGTCTTTCCAGAAAGCCGCGTTCAGGCGCCAGGCAATGACGAAAAAGATGCTCAGGAAAATCAACACGCCCACACCGATGCGAACGCGCTGACCCTGGATGGGCTCGCCCATCCACTGCAGGTAGGCCACCAGATCGGCCATCTCGCTGTCAAACTCCTGGGGCTTGAGCTTGCCATCGGTCAATTGCTCGAAGCCTGCGAACTTGTGGATTTTCTTGGCAGGATCGTGCGGATCTTGCTCTTCCACGAACTTCGCTGCGCGCTGGCCCTGCAATTCCCACAAGACGTGAGGCATGCCCACGTTGGGAAACACGATGTTGTTCCAGCCGGTGAGGCGGGCATCGTCACGGTAGAAGCTGCGCAGGTAGGTGTAGAGGTAGTCGGCGCCCGTGCCTGCATGGCTGGCCCGCGAGCGGGCCACCAGGGTCAGGTCGGGCGGCGTGGCGCCAAACCAGGCCTTCGCGTCCTTGGCGTCCATCGACACCTTCATGGTGTCGCCCACTTTGTCGGTGGCGAACAGCAAATTCTCCTTGATCTGCTTTTCAGTCAGACCAATGTCGCGCAGGCGGTTGTAGCGCATGTACGCAGCAGCGTGGCAGTTCAAACAGTAATTGACGAACAGCCTGGCGCCATTTTGCAAGGCCGCCAGATCGCTCACCCGTTCTTGAGGAAACCGGTCCAGCACCATCGCGGTGTTGGCATGTGCGCCGCTCATCAGGGCGAACACGGCCAGCAAGGAAGCAAGGATTTTCTTCATGTTGTGTCTCTCCTGCAGGCGCTCAGTGGGACTCGAAGGTCACGCGGTCAGGCACCTTCTTGAAGGTACCCAGCTGACTCCACCACGGCATCAGCAGGAAGAAGCCGAAGTAGAAGATGGTGCCGACTTGGGCCACGCGCGTGCCGACCACCGACGGTGCCTGGATGCCCAGGTAGCCCAACACCACGAAGAACAGCACGAACACGGCGTACAGGTATTTGACAAAGGCGGGACGGTAGCGGATGGACTTGACCGGGCTGTGGTCCAGCCAGGGCAGGAACACCAGGATCACCACCGCGCCACCCATCACGACCACGCCCCAGAACTTGGCATCGAAGGTCTTGAGCAGGAAGATGCCGATGACGGCCGCCACCAAGGCCACGACCTTGGCCTGGATGGTGCCTCTGCCTTTGAGAAGGTTCAACACCGCCGCCAGCCCAACGATGACGCACAACACGTTGACGAGGTCGTCGGTGGTGGCCCGCAGCATGGAATAAAACGGCGTGAAATACCAAACCGGCGCGATGTGCAACGGCGTCTGGAACGGATCAGCCGGGATGAAGTTGTTGTATTCCAGGAAGTAGCCACCGGCTTCGGGCGCGAAGAAGATCACGGCCGTGAAGACGATCAGGAAGCCAGCGACTCCCATGATGTCGTGCACGGTGTAGTAAGGGTGGAAAGGAATGCCGTCCAGGGGGCGACCCTTGGCATCCTTCTTGGCCTTGATTTCAACACCATCGGGGTTGTTGGAGCCCACTTCATGCAGCGCGATCAAATGCGCCACCACCAGACCCAGCAGCACCAGGGGCACGGCAATGACGTGCAGGGCGAAGAAGCGGTTGAGCGTGGCATCACCAACCACGTAGTCACCGCGGATCAGGATGGCCAGGTCAGGCCCGATGAAGGGGATCGCGGCGAACAGGTTGATGATCACCTGGGCGCCCCAGTAGGACATCTGGCCCCAGGGCAGCAAGTAGCCCATGAAGGCTTCGGCCATCAAGCACAGGAAGATCAGGCAGCCGAACACCCACACCAGTTCACGCGGCGTGCGGTAAGAACCGTAGATCAAGCCACGGTACATGTGCAGGTAGACCACCACAAAGAAGGCCGACGCACCAGTTGAGTGCATATAGCGCACCAACCAACCCCAGGGCACATCGCGCATGATGTACTCAACCGAGGCAAAGGCCGTGGCCGCATCCGGCTTGTAGTTCATGACCAGGAAAATGCCGGTCACGATCTGGATCACCAGCACCAGCAAGGCCAGCGAACCGAAGAAATACCAGAAATTGAAATTCTTGGGGGCGTAGTACTCGGCCGCGTGCTCGTTCCACAGCTTGGTGGCCGGAAAACGGTTGTCGACCCAGTTCATCAGCTTGGCGCCAGCACTGGCACCAGCAGGAGCTTCTTTGAATTCAGCCATCTCGACCTCTCCTGTCAGGCTTTTTTGTCTTCACCAATGAGAATCTTGGTGTCTGACAGGTACATGTGTTGCGGCACTTCGAGGTTGTCCGGCGCGGGCATGTTCTTGTACACGCGGCCGGCCAGGTCGAAGGTTGAGCCGTGGCAAGGGCACAAGAAACCGCCCGGCCAGTTGTCAGGCAAGGATGTTTGCGGCCCCGCCTGGAACTTGGAAGTGGGGGAGCAGCCAAGGTGCGTGCAGATGCCCACCGCCACGAACACGTCGTTCTTGATGGAACGGTGCACATTGCGGGCGTACTCGGGGGTGAGTTCGCTGGGCTTGCGTTCGGAATTGGGATCGGCCAGCTCAGCGGCCAGTTTGTCCAGGGTCGCGACTTGCTCGGCCGTGCGGCGAACGATCCAGACCGGCTTGCCACGCCACTCCGCCGTCATCATGTCGCCGGGCTTGAGGCCACTGATGTCGACTTCAACCGATGAACCCGCCGCGAGCGCACGCTCGGACGGCTGAAAGGTGAGGGCAAAGGGCACGGCGGCGGCCACGCCGCCTGCTCCACCTGCGACACAGGCGATGGTCACCCACGTCCGGCGGCTTTGATCCACTGGCTGATTGCTCATGGTTTGGATGGCTTGAGTTTGGGGGTCAACCTCGCATTCTAGCGGACGCCGCAGCACCAACGTTGACATGGCGCGGTTTCCGTCAATACTCCTAGCCTGTTCAACAACACATCCCGAGCAAGGGAAGGAGAATATCGATGGGTTTCATCAGTGAATTCAAGGAGTTTGCCGTCAAGGGCAATGTGGTAGATCTTGCGGTGGGTGTCATCATTGGCGCCGCCTTCGGCAAGATCGTTGACTCCATCGTCAACGACTTGATCATGCCCCTGGTCGGCAAATTGGTCGGCGGCCTGGATTTCTCCAACTACTACATTGCGCTGGCAGGTCAGACACCCGGGCTGCCACTGGTCGAGGCCAAAAAAGCCGGCGCGGTGTTTGCCTATGGCAATTTTCTGACGGTGGCCCTGAATTTCATGATCCTGGCTTTCATCATTTTCCTGATGATCAAGCAGATCAACCGCCTCAAGAAGGAATCGGAACCTGCGCCTGCACCCGCGGCCACGCCCGAAGACATTGTCCTGCTCCGCGAGATTCGTGACAGTTTGAAACAATAGCGAAAGAAGGGGCCGGAGCGGTCGATATCCAGAGATCAAAAGAAGTCCCTTTCTGGGACAGTGGTGGCGTAGCCAAGCTGCCAATTGATTGAACTGACTGGATCTGACCCGTGACCGACCCCCGTCTTGAACCCGTTTTGCAGGCATCGCTCAGCCGCATCCAGGTGGCGATGGCGGAGGCCGTGAACAAAGCCAGCAGTCAGATGGGGCTGTTGGCAACCACCTCCACCAGCAACGCGCACCGTCAGTTGCTGATGACCGCCGAATTCGACCTGCAACGCAAGACGTCGGCGCTCAACATGGCCTTCATGGTCGAGATGCGTAAACGCGTCAACAAAGATGCCCGACGCAAAACTGCTACCGGCACGGCTTATGCAGAAACCGACTGGGGCGCACTCAGCCTGGTCGACAACGCCGAGGTGGAGCGCAATGTGGTCGCCGAACGACTCGCCCAAAGCCTGGGCCAGGACTGCGAAACCGAGTTCAAAGCGGTTCACGACCACCTGAGCCCACTCCTGGATGACGCTCTGGCCGAACACAACCCGCTGCGCCCACAAACGGTGAGCGGCGCCTTGCTGGAAGCCTTGACCGAGGTCACCACCGACCCGGAAGTGAGCACCCTGCTGGCCCAACAAATTGGCCGTCACCTGGCCTCCGGGCTCAAGAACAGTTACGAGATGACGGTGACGGAACTGCGCTCGCAAGGCGTGCGCCCCGTGGACCCGGTCAGTGCCAGCAAATTCCGCACGTCCACCCAGGGCGGCCGAACCACCAGTCCCGGCAGCTTGGCTGGGACCTTGCCCACCCAGCCAGGCGCGTTCAACGACACGGCGCCAGGCCACAGCGGCAACACGCCATTGCAGGCACACCAGCGCGCTGTCAAGGCCCTGAGTGAGATGTTTGGCATGTCGATGCCGGCATCGGCATTCAACGCCCCCATCCCAGGCGTGCACTCCGGCATGGGCAGCATGGGTGGCGCGCACCCCGGAGGACAAAACGCCGCAGGCGAGTTCAACTCCCTGATCCGCCGGCTCAACAGCGTGCCCTACCTGCAGGGTTGGGGTGGCGTGGACGCGGGCTCGGTCGCCTCGGCCTCCGACTTTGCGGGCACCTTCCCTGGCGTGCCGATCGACGGCGCCGTCCAAGGCGGATTTGCCGGCCCGATGATGGCCGTGAACATGATCCGCGCCCACCGCGAGGAACTGGTTCGTGCCAGTGGCGGCGCGGCGCTGGACCAGATGGTCATCGACATCGTGGCCGCCTTGTTCGACCAGGTGCTGTCGGACCCCAAGGTCTCGCCACAGATGGCCCGCCAGATTGCCCGCCTGCAATTGCCCGTGTTGCGCGTGGCCTTGCAGGACATGGGATTTTTCAGTTCGCGGAAACACCCGGTGCGGCGTTTCGTGAACCGCATCGCCAGCCTGTCTGCGACCTTTGACGACTACGAGCAAGGTGTGGGGCAAGCCTACCTGGCCCGGATCACGGCCCTGGTGGACGATGTGGTCGAGGGCGACTTCGACCGGATGGAGTTGTACGAGGCCAAGCTGACGGAGCTGGAAGCCTTCATCGACGAGCAGAACCGCCAGGAAAGCGCAGAGAACGCCGCGGTGGCGGCCCTGCTCAGCGGCAAGGAAGCCGACTTGCGCGTGCAGCAGCGCTACATGCAGGTGCTCAAGAAGGAACTGGCGTCGGTAGAGATGCCGGAGTTCGTCCGCGACTTCCTGACCCAGATCTGGAGCCAGGTGCAGGTCATGGCCAGCGCCCGGGACGGTGCCCAGTCGGCCATGGCGCAACGGGTCAAGAAAGCTGGCCACAACCTGGCCTTGAGCGTGCAGCCCAAGGGCAGCCCGCAGTTGCGCAAAGAGTTTCTGATGAAGCTGCCGCAGCTGATGAAAGACCTCAACGAAGGCCTGGCGATGATCCAGTGGTCTGAAGAGGCCAAGCAGGATTTCTTCTCCAAATTGCTGCCCTCGCACGCGGAGTCGCTCAAGGCACAGCCTCAGCATGACCTGACCGTCCGCATGCTCGAAGCACAGCTGACCAAGGTTGAAAAGATCACCATCCCTAGCCGGGAGGAGGCCGCCAACGACCCGTTGCCCGCGTCGCTGGACAACATCGCCGAGATCCCCACGCTGACCGTGGTGACGGCCTTGAGTGCCGCTGAAATCAAACAGGCCGGCTTCATGCCCGAGGCCGCGCTGGCCAACGAGCCGCTGGACATCGACCTGGACGCAGCGGGCCCCAATGATCCCAGCCTGCTGGACATCGACATCAACCTGGATGCACCGCCGGTGCCCTCGGCCGGCGCCCAGTTGGTCCACCACATCAACAAGGGCACGGCCTACCAGATGCTGATGCAGGGAGAGTGGAAGCGCGTGCGCCTGACGTGGATCAGCGAAGGCCGCAGTTTCTTCATCTTCACCCAGGGCCACCAGTACAAGCAAACCATTTCGCTGACCTCGCGAACACTGGCCAAGATGTGCGATTCGGGTCGCTTCAAGGCGTTTGAGCAATCCGAGCTGATCGAGCGCGCCACGATGCGCGCCCGCCGTCAGCTGGCCGCCCTGGCTGGCAACAAATCGGCCGCTTGAACAGCGCTAAATAGCGCCCTGCCCGTTCACCAGTTGGCGCGCCATGCGCCATGCTTGCAACAGGCTGGAGGGATCGGCTCGGCCCGTGCCTGCCAGGTCAAATGCCGTGCCATGGTCCGGGCTGGTTCGCACAAAGGGCAGGCCCAAAGTAACGTTCACGCCGTGGTCCAAACCCATGTATTTGACGGGGATCAGGCCCTGGTCGTGGTACATCGCGATCACCACGTCGAACTCGCCGGGATGGTCCAGCGCGTGGCGGGCGCGCATGAAGACGGTGTCGGGCGCCAGGGGCCCGCTCACGTTGATGCCCAGGGCGCGTGCCGCCTGGATGGCTGGGCCAATGATGTGGATCTCTTCATCGCCAAACAAGCCGCCCTCCCCCGCGTGCGGGTTCAAACCGGCCACGGCGATGCGGGGGCGCTCGACGCCCCACAGCTTGGCGCTGTCGTGGGTGATGCGGATGGTTTCCAGCACAGACTCGAAAGTGACCGCGTCGATCGCGTGCCGCAAGGCCATGTGGATGGTGACCAGCACGGTCTTGAGCTGGTCGTTGGCCAGCATCATGCGCACAGGCGCCGGTGGTTGGCCCGGGGGCGCACCTTCGGCCTGCAGAAGCTCGGTGTGGCCAGGATAGGGCTCGCCGGCCAAGGCCAGGGCCTCTTTGTGCAGTGGCGCAGTGACGATACCGGCGACCACACCAGTCTGAGCCAGACACACGGCCGCCCGGATACAGGCGGCGGCGGCTCGCCCGGCACGCACGTCCACTTGGCCCACAGGGGCGTCCATCAAGTCTTCTGGCATGCCCGGCGGCGCCCACACAGGCATCGCGCCCGCAGGCACATCGGTCCATTTTTTTGGATCGTGAACTTCAAAAACCACCGGCGCCTCGCCTCCTCGCGCCTGGGCCACCCATTGGGCCGCCCGGCGCATGACCTGCGGAGAACCCAACACCAGCGCCTGCGGCATGGCTGAATCCAACCAGAGGCGCGCGATGATTTCAGGGCCGATGCCACAGGCGTCGCCCATGGTCAGGGCCAGCGCGGGCCCTTGTTGGAGGTGAGAGGTCAGCATGACGGCATTGTCCCAGCAACGCCCTGGCATTGCGATTGCTACACTATCACCCATGAATTGGTTGGATGACATTCGCTGGGATGACCAGGGCCTGGTGCCCGTGATCGCGCAAGAAGCCAGCACGGGCGATGTGCTGATGTTTGCATGGATGAACCGTGAGGCCCTCGCACGCACCGCTGAACTTGGCGAGGCCGTGTACTGGAGCCGCTCGCGGGGCCGTTTGTGGCACAAGGGCGAGGAATCCGGCCACACGCAAAAAGTGCAGTCCATTCGCCTGGACTGTGACAACGATGTGGTGCTCTTGAGCGTTGAGCAATTGGGGCACACGCCCGGCATCGCCTGCCACACCGGCCGCCACAGCTGCTTTTTTCAGAAATACGAGCAAGGTCAATGGGTGAGCGTGGACCCCGTCCTCAAAGACCCCGAGCACATCTACAAGTGACTGCCCTCTTCCCTGATGCCTCATGAGTGAACCTTTGGCCACCACCACCGACGTCCTGCTGCGCCTGGCCGCCGTCATCGAATCCCGCAAAGGCGGCGATCCGGACAAGAGCTATGTGGCGCGCCTGTTCCACAAAGGGACGGACGCCATCTTGAAAAAAGTGGGCGAAGAGGCCACCGAAACCGTCATGGCGGCCAAGGACGCTGCCGCTCAGCCCAGCCCCGAACACAGCAAGGCCTTGGTGGGCGAATTCGCCGATCTGTGGTTTCATGCCATGGTGGCGATGGCCCATTTCGGGCTCAGCCCCGCCGACGTGGTGGCCGAGCTGGCCCGCCGCGAGGGTTTGTCTGGCTTGGAAGAATTTGCCTTGCGCAAGGCGCCAACGCGTCAGGCCAGCGAAGGCGACAACATGTAGTCATCAATCACAGGCAAGATGGCCTGGATTGATTTTTTGTTTTTTGGTCGAAAGACCGGTTTAGGAGAGCGACATGGGTTCATTCAGCATTTGGCACTGGTTGATCGTGCTGGTGATCGTGATGATGGTTTTTGGCACCAAGAAGCTCAAGAACATTGGCGGCGACCTGGGTTCCGCCGTGAAGGGCTTCAAGGACGGCATGAAGGACGGCGGCACGACCGACGCATCCGCTGCCCCCGGCTCGCCCGCTTCGCAGCAAGTGACCAACCATGCCAAGACCGACGCCAACACCGTCGATGTCGAAGCCAAGACCAAATCGTGATGCTGGCGTCCGCTGAGGACCGTTGAGCCATGATCGACTTTGGCATCGACAAACTCGCCCTGATCGGCGCCGTGGCCCTGATCGTGATCGGGCCCGAAAAACTGCCGCGCGTGGCCCGCACGGTGGGCTTGCTCCTGGGCAAGGCCCAGCGCTATGTGTCGCAGGTGCAGTCCGAGGTCAACCGCTCCATCGAAATTGAAGAACTCAAGAAGGTGAAGAGCGGGTTCGAGGACGCGGCGCGCAATGTGGAGCAATCGGTCTCGGATGGCATCAGCCACACCGAGGGCGAGATCAACTCCGCCCTGGGCAGTGGCCAATCGGACAGCTATTACAACGACCTGCACCAGACGTCCTACAACAGCTTCGCGCCCAAGCCTGTGCGCAAAAACTGGCGCCTCAAGCGCGCGGCCATGCCGACTTGGTACAAGCAGCAAAACGGCGTGCGACGCCATGTGCAATCGGGTGCAGCCCGGGTGGCGCGGTTCCGCCCACCTTCCGCCGCCAGCACCCGCCAACAACCTTGATGTGACCCCTTTGTGAGCGACAACGATCCCAAGCCCGGACTGGAGGGCGCCGAGCAGCCCTTCGTTGCCCACCTGATTGAACTGCGCGACCGACTGATCCGCGCCGCGCTGGCCATCGGCCTGGCCTTTGCCATCCTGGCGATCTACCCGGGCCCGGCCAGCCTGTATGACCTGTTGGCCGCGCCGCTGGTGGCCCACCTGCCCAAAGGCGCCACCTTGATCGCCACCAGCGTGATCTCGCCCTTCATGGTGCCCATCAAGATCACCATGATGGCGGCCTTTTTGCTGGCCCTGCCGGTGGTGCTGTACCAGGTCTGGTCCTTCGTGGCACCTGGGCTGTACACGCACGAGAAAAAGCTGGTGATGCCGCTGATCGTCTCCAGCACTTTGCTGTTCTTCCTGGGCGTGGCGTTCTGCTATTTCTTCGTGTTCGGGCAGGTGTTTGCGTTCATTCAAAGCTTCGCCCCCAAGAGCATCACGGCGGCGCCTGACATCGAGGCCTACCTCAGCTTCGTGCTGAACATGTTCCTGGCGTTTGGAGCGGCCTTCGAGGTGCCGGTGGTGCTGGTCATCCTGGCGCACATGGGCATCGTGACCGTGCAAAAGCTCAAGGAATTTCGCCGCTATTTCATCGTGATCGCCTTCGTGATCGCGGCCGTGGTCACGCCACCGGATGTGGTCTCACAACTGGCCCTCGCCATCCCGATGTGCATCCTGTACGAGATCGGCATCTGGGCAGCGCAATGGTCGGGCAAACCCAAGGAAGAGGCTGCCGCTGACGCGGCCTCCTCCACCGATCACTCTTCCTGAGGGGCTTCCTGGCGGACGATCTCGTTGCGCGAGGCTTTGGGTCGCTGCGCGGCCACCACGTCCAGTGCCAGCATCTTGCCGGCCCGCTGCACGGTGATCTTGGCGGGCTCACCTGGCTTGAGGCTGGCCACCGCGTTGAGCAACTGCGAGGTATTGGCCACCGGGGTTTGCGCGATCTGAACGACCACGTCGCCCGGGTGCACACCGCCTTGGGCCGCAGGGCCGTTTTGCAGCACCCCAGTGATCAACACGCCATCCTTGAGCGGCAGGTTGAAGGTCTCGGCGATTTCGGCGGTCAGATCACGAGGCTCGACGCCGATCCAGCCACGGGTGACCTGGCCATCGCGGATCAGGCTTTCCAGCACATGCTGCGCGGTGGACACCGGGATGGCAAAACCAATCCCCAGGCTGCCCCCTGAGCGCGAATAGATGGCGCTGTTGATGCCCATCAGGCTGCCGCTGGCGTCCACCAAAGCACCGCCCGAATTGCCGGGATTGATGGCTGCGTCGGTCTGGATGAAATTCTCAAAGGTGTTGATGCCCAACTGGTTGCGGCCCAAGGCGCTGACGATGCCCGCCGTGACGGTTTGGCCCACGCCAAAGGGGTTGCCAATGGCCAGCACGGCATCGCCCACCTGCAGGGTGTCGGAGTTGCCGAAGGTGATGGCAGGCAAGCGGTCCAGTTCGATCTTGAGCACGGCCAGGTCGGTTTCAGGGTCGCTGCCGATGACCTTGGCGCGCGCCTTGCGCCCATCGGTGAGCATGACCTCGATGTCGTCCATGCGCTCGACCACGTGGTTGTTGGTCAGCACGTAGCCATTGGATGAGACGATCACGCCCGAGCCAATGCCCGATTGCGGCTGATTGCCCTGCTCGCCAAAGAAGTATCTGAACCAGGGGTCGTTTTGCCTGGTGCCTTGGCGCGAAGCCGCCTTGCTGGAGGTCATCACGCTGACCACGGCCGGCGCGGCGCGCTTAGCCGCATCGCTGAAGCTGAGCATGGGCGTGCCAGACAAACCACCGGTGGGCGTAGTGGCCACCGGCGCCGTGATGACCGTGGCAGGCTGGTGGGCCCGCCAAGGCATAGACTGTATCCACTGGGGCTTGAGCGTGGTCACCACGAACAACGCCGCCACGAGCACCGTGACGGCTTGCGAGAAAATCATCCAAAGTTTGCGCATTGATTGAACCCACAGACTCCAAAAGGGCCCGCCGTGATTGACCGAGACACTTTGCACCACCACCTCAACACCGTGCTGGAGGCGGCCCGCTTCAAGGATTATGGGCCGAATGGTTTGCAAGTTGAGGGACGGGGCCAAGTCGGCAAGATCGTCACCGGGGTCACGGCCAGCAAGGCCCTGATTGAAGCGGCCATCGAGGCGCAGGCCGATGCCATCCTGGTTCACCATGGGCTGTTCTGGCGAGGACACGACGGGCGCGTGACGGGGTGGCTGAAGCAGCGACTGGCCTTGTTGCTGGAGCACAACATCAGCTTGCTGGCCTACCACCTGCCTTTGGATGCCCATCCCACCTTGGGCAACAACGCCCAATGGGGCGAGCGCCTGGGGCTGGTCGCTGACGAGCGTTTTGGCGATCAGGACCTGGGCTTCACGGGCCCGGCACCCAGCGGCTTGACGCTGAACGGTTTGACCGGCCAGGTGGCGTCAGCGCTGGCCAGGACCCCGACCGTGGTGGCCGGCGATGGCCGACCGCTGAAGCGCGTGGCCTGGTGCAGCGGCGGCGCGCAAGGCTTCTTTGAAGAGGCCATCGCGGCCGGCGCCGATGTGTTTTTGACCGGCGAGATCTCGGAACCCCAGGCCCACTACGCCCGAGAAACCGGCGTGGCCTTCATGGCCTGCGGGCACCACGCCAGCGAGCGCTATGGGGTGCAGGCCCTGGGCGCAGCCGTGGCGCAGGAGTTGGGTCTGGCCCATCAGTTCATCGACATCGACAACCCGGCCTGACAGACCCCCGTCCGCAGCGCTGACACAGGCAACGTCAACGCACCAGCACGGCTTCCAACTCGGCAAAGCTGCGCGAATGCAGGTCGCTGCCAATGGACGTGCCCAAGGCCTGCTCCATACGGGTGGCGGAGAACAAACCGCGCAAAGTGGTCTGCCCATCCTTGAGCTGGGTGACCAGCAGGTAGCGCAAACCATGTTCGTGCATGGTGGCCACGATGTCACCCAGGCGGGCCGTGCGCACTTGGGACAGGTCCAGCACTTCCCAGTGGTTGATGGGGATCATCAAATCAGCCACGGTCAATTCTTTGTGCGCGACGTGGTGGTTGGACGCGCGAAGCACCGGTCGCTCACCTTGCAACAGGTCGGCGGTAACAACGCCGGCCAGGTGACCATCAGCACCCGACACGAACACCATGCGCACGCCCGCCCTCATCATCACGTGAAGGGTGCTTTCCAGGCTGTCGCGGTGGCTGGCCACCACGCAGGCGCTGTGGGTCAGGTCGGTGAGCAGGGCCAGCGCCGGATCTTCAGGGTGGGCTTGCCGGTGCGTTTGCGGCAAGCCGGGCGCCGTGTTCAAGGAAGACAACTCAAGGGGCTTGAATTTGGGGGCTAAAGCCATGTTCGTTCCCGGAAGTGACGATGGCTCAGCGTACGCTTTTCGCCCCTGGCACCCACGTGCTGATTTCATGGCCATTCGTGGAATGATGCCTACCCCTGGCCATGATCAGGCGCAGAGGTCCATAATCATGGCCCCGTCAAAGACGAACGGGGATGCCGCGCTGGTGCATGAGCGCCTTGGCCTGGCCCACGGTGTATTCACCATAGTGGAAGATGCTGGCGGCCAGCACCGCGTCGGCACCGCCTTGCTGCACGCCATCGGCCAGGTGATCAAGGTTGCCCACACCGCCCGAGGCGATCACGGGCACGCTGACCGCGTCGCTGACCGCGCGGGTCAGTTCCAGGTCGAAGCCTGACTTGGTGCCGTCGCGGTCCATGCTGGTCAACAGGATCTCACCGGCGCCGAATTCGGCCATCTGTGTGGCCCAAGCCACGGCGTCCAGACCCAGGTTCTTGCGGCCGCCATGGCTGTAGACGTCCCAACCAGGGCCGCGCGCGGCCAGGTCGTCGCCCACGCGCCGCTTGGCATCAATGGCGACCACGATGCACTGCGAGCCGTAACGGTCTGAGGCCGCGCGGATGATCGGCGGGTTGGCCAGGGCGGCGGAGTTGAAGCTGACCTTGTCGGCGCCCGCGTTGAGCAGGCGGCGAACGTCTTCGACCGTGCGCACGCCCCCACCCACCGTCAGCGGGATGAAGACCTGCGAGGCCACGGCTTCGATGATGTGCAGGATCAGGTCGCGGCCATCGCTGGTGGCGGTGATGTCCAGGAAGGTGAGTTCGTCAGCGCCTTGGTCGTTGTAGCGCGCGGCGATTTCCACAGGATCACCGGCGTCGCGCAGCTCGACGAAGTTGACGCCCTTGACGACGCGACCACCGGTCACGTCCAGGCAGGGAATGATGCGTTTGGCCAGCACGTCTTTGCCTTGCCTCAGCGAGCGCCGTTGAGCTCGTCAGCGCGGTTTTGGCCGGCTGCAAAGTCGAGGTCGCCGCTGTAGATGGCACGGCCGCAGATCACGCCCTGCACGCCTTCGCCTTCGACAGCGCACAGGCGCTCGATGTCGGCCAGGTTGGACAGGCCGCCCGAGGCGATCACCGGGATGGTCAGGGCCTGGGCCAGCTTGACGGTGGCGTCGATGTTGATGCCCGTGAGCATGCCGTCTCGGCCGATGTCGGTGTAGATGACACCTTCGACGCCATAGTCCTGGAACTTCTGGGCCAGGTCGATGACCTCGTGGCCCGAGAGCTTGCTCCAGCCGTCGGTGGCGACCTTGCCGTCCTTGGCGTCCAGGCCGACGATGATGTGCCCGCCAAACGCCGTGCAGGCATCGCGCAGGAAGCCGGGGTTCTTGACCGCGGCCGTGCCGATGATGACGTAGCTTAGGCCGTCGTCCAGGTAGCGCTCGATGGTGTCGAGGTCGCGGATGCCGCCACCCAGTTGCACCGGGATTTCGTCGCCGACTTCCTTGATGATGGCTTTGATGGCCGCCTCGTTGACGGGCTTGCCAGCAAAGGCACCATTCAGGTCCACCAGGTGCAGGCGCCGGGCACCGGCATCAAGCCAGCGCCGGGCCATCGCGGCCGGGTCTTCCCCAAAGGTGGTGGAGTCGTTCATGTCGCCTTGCTTGAGGCGCACACATTTGCCGTCTTTCAGGTCAATCGCAGGGATCAGCAACATGGCTGTGACAGGTGGTGGTGAAAGAGAGTTCAGGGATTCCAGCGCAGAAAATTGCGGTACAGGGCCAAGCCGTGCTGCGCGCTTTTTTCTGGATGGAACTGGGTCGCAAAAATGTTATCCCGGGCCACGGCGCTGGTAAAGCGCGCGCCGTAATCGGTTTCACCCGCAGTATGTTGCGGATTGTCCACTCGGGCGTAGTAGCTGTGGACGAAATAGTAATAGCTGCCGTCGGGGATGCCTTCCCAGACCGGGTGGGCTTGGCCACCCCGGACATCGGCGTGCGTGCTTTGGAAAACGCGGTTCCAGCCCATCTGGGGCACCTTGTAGCGGCTGCCGTCGGGCTGGCGCTGGTTTTCGAGGCGGAAACGAATCACCTGGCCAGGGATGAAACCCAGTCCGGGGGTGTCTTGTTCTTCGCTGTGGTCCAGCAGCATTTGCATGCCCACGCACACGCCCATCAAGGGCTTGTTGTTGGCCGCATGGCGCACGGCGCCCAGCAAGTCGCCGCCATGGGCGTCCCGCAATTCCTGCATGCAGTCACGCATGGCGCCCTGCCCTGGCAGCACCACGCGTTCGGCGGCGTGCACCACTTCGGGGTCGTTGGTGACGACCACTTTCAGGTTCAGGCCCTGGGCGGCGTGTTCCACCGCTTGCGACACCGAGCGCAGGTTGCCCATGCCGTAATCGATGACGGCCACAGTCGAGGTTGAACTCATGGCATCAGATCAGAGCGAGCCCTTGGTGGACGGGATGACCCCGGCCATGCGGGGATCGCGCTCCAGCGCCATGCGCAGCGCCCGGGCGAAGGCCTTGAAGACCGTTTCGCATTGGTGGTGGGCATTGACGCCTTTGAGGTTGTCGATGTGCAAAGTCACGCCAGCGTGGTTGACGAAGCCCTGGAAGAACTCATAGGTCAACTGGGTGTCAAAACCGCCGATGCTGCCCGCCGTGAAGGGAATGTGCATCTCCAGGCCGGGGCGCCCGGAGAAATCGATCACGACACGCGACAGGGCCTCGTCCAGCGGCACGTAGGCATGGCCGTAGCGGCGGATGCCCTTCTTGTCGCCCACGGCCTTGGCAAAGGCCTGGCCCAAGGTGATGCCCACGTCTTCCACCGTGTGGTGGCCGTCGATGTGCAGGTCGCCTTCGGCGTGGATGTCGAGATCGATCAGCCCGTGGCGGGCGATCTGGTCGAGCATGTGGTCGAAAAAACCGATGCCGGTGTGCAGCTTGGCGGCGCCCGTGCCGTCCAGGTTGACGCGCGCGGTGATCTGCGTCTCGGCCGTGTGGCGGGTGACTTCGGCCACGCGGTCGTCGAACGAGGCGTCGGCGGATTGCGGCGCCGTCTCAAAAGCATTCATGTGGGGATCGAGTTCAAAGTGGACTGCAATGCGGCAATCAAGGCATCATTTTCAGAGGGCAGGCCCACGGTTAAGCGGACACAGTGTGCCAGCAAACCATGCATGCCCGCCACATTTTTGATCAGGATGCCACGTTCCTTCAGCCCCGTGAAGACGGCGGCCGCGTCGGGCACACGCACCAGGATCATGTTGGCCTGGCTGGGGTAGGACTTCACGCCCGGCATGGTGGCCAGGGCCGCCTGCAGGCGCTCGCGCTCGGCCTTGATGACCTGGGCCTGGCGGGTGAATTCGGCCTCGTGCTCCAGCGCGAAGAGCGCGGCTTCGGCGTTGAGCACGCTGACGTTGTAGGGCGGGCGGGCCTTGTCGACCTCGGCCACCACGGCTTGTGGGCCGATCAGGTAGCCCAGTCGGACACCAGCCAGGCCGAATTTGCTGAGGGTGCGCATCAGCAGCACGTGAGGGTGCTTGGGCAAGCGGCCCAGGTAGCTTTGGCTGGCGAAGGGTTGGTAGGCCTCGTCCATGACCACAAAGCCGCAGCCCTCTTCGGCCACGGCGTCTACGATGGCCTGGATGGCGTCGTCATCCCACAGGTTGGCGGTGGGGTTGTTCGGGTAGGCGATGTAGGTGATGGCCGGGCGGTGCTGGCGCACGGCGGCCACCATGGCGGCGGTGTCGAGTTCAAAGTCAGCGGTGAGCGGCACGCCCACGAACTTCAGGCCTTGCAGCTTGGCCGACATCTCGTACATCACGAAGCCGGGCAAGGGGGCCAACACGGTCGCGCCGGGTTGGGCGCAGGCCATGGACAGCAGCGAGATCAACTCGTCCGAGCCATTGCCCAGCACGATGCCGTAGCCCTCCGGCACGTGGGCATGGCGGCGCAAGGCGGCGTGCAAGTCGTTGATGCGCGTGCCGGGGTAGCGGTTCAGGGCCACGGCCCCCAGGCGCTGGCCCAGCTCGGCTTGCAGCGCGGGCGGCAAGGTGAAGGGGTTCTCCATCGCGTCGAGCTTGATGAAGCCGGCGGCGTCTTGCACATGGTAGGCGTGCATGGCCCGCACATCGGGGCGGATGACGTCAGAAAGGCTCATGATTTGGCGTGCGACTTGAGTCGGAATTCAGCGGCCTGGGCGTGGGCTTGCAGGCCTTCGCCATGGGCCAGCACGGAGGCGATCTGGCCCAGGGTTTGGGCACCGGCTTCGCTGACCTCGATCAGACTGCTTCGCTTTTGGAAGTCGTAGACCCCCAGAGGCGACGAGAAACGCGCGGTGCCCGAGGTGGGCAGCACGTGGTTGGGGCCGGCACAGTAGTCGCCCAGGCTTTCGCTGGTGTAGGCGCCCAGAAAGATGGCCCCGGCGTGCTTGAGCAGGGGCTCCCAGCGGTGCGGGTCGCTGCTGGAGACTTCCAGGTGCTCAGGCGCGATGCGGTTGCTGAGGGCGCAGGCCTCTTCCATGCTGCGGGTCAGGATCAGGGCGCCCCGCCCTTCCAGCGACGCGCGGATGATGTCGGCGCGCTGCATGGTGGGCAGCAGGCGGTCGATCTCGACCTGCACCTGGGCGATGTAGGCCGCGTCAGGACACAGCAGGATGCTTTGGGCCAACTCATCGTGCTCGGCCTGGCTGAACAGGTCCATGGCGACCCAGTCGGGCGGCGTAGTGCCGTCGGCCAGGACCAGGATCTCGCTGGGGCCCGCGATCATGTCGATGCCCACCTGGCCGAACACGTGCTTCTTGGCGCTGGCCACGTAGGCGTTGCCGGGGCCGGTGATCTTGTCGACCTTGGGGATCGTGGCCGTGCCGTAAGCCAGCGCGGCCACGGCCTGGGCGCCGCCCACGGTGAAGGCGCGGGTGACGCCGGCGACGTGGGCTGCTGCGAGCACCAGCGGGTTCTTTTCACCGCGCGGCGTGGGCACGACCATGATGATCTCGCCCACACCGGCCACGTGGGCGGGGATGGCGTTCATCAGCACGGAGGATGGATAGGCCGCCTTGCCACCGGGCACGTAAATGCCCACGCGGTCGATGGGCGTGACCTTCTGGCCCAGCAAGGTGCCGTCTTCATCGCGGTATTGCCAGCTCAGGCCGCAAGCCTGTTTTTGACGCTCGTGGTAGTCGCGGACCCGCTGTGCGGCGGCTTGCAATGCTTCGGCTTGCTCAGCGGGCAGGCCATCGAACGCGGCCTTCAACTCGGCCGCGCCCAACTCCAGCGCGGCAACGCTGTCGGCCTGGAGGTGGTCAAAACGCCCGGTGTATTCCAGCACGGCGTCATCCCCCCGCAAACGCACATCGGCCAGGATGGCGCCGACGCGGTTTTCGATCTCGACGTCCGTGTCCGCCGACCAATGCAGCACCTTGTGAAAGGCGGCTTCAAAGTCAGGCTGGAGGGTAGCGAGGTGGCGGATGTTGACGGTCATGGTGTCGTGCAAGGACTCAAGCGGGGATGGCCGATTCAAAGGCCTGGATGACTTGGCGGATGGCTTCGCGCTTGAGCTTGAGCGAAGCCTGGTTGACCACCAGGCGCGAGGAGATCTGCATGATCTCTTCGACCTCGACCAGGTGGTTGGCCTTGAGCGTGTTGCCGGTGGAGACCAGGTCAACGATGGCATCGGCCACGCCGATCAAAGGGGCCAGCTCCATCGAGCCATACAGCTTGATCAAATCCACGTGCACGCCCTTGTTGGCGAAGTGCTCGCTGGCAATGGTGGTGTACTTGGTGGCCACACGAATGCGCGAACCCTGCTTGACCGCCGTGGCGTAGTCGAAGTCGGCGCGCACGGCCACGCTCATGCGGCATTTGGCGATGTTCAGGTCCAGCGGTTGGTAGAGGTTGTCGCCGCCGTGCTCGATCAAGGTGTCCTTGCCAGCCACACCGATGTCGGCACCGCCATGCTGCACATAGGTGGGCACGTCGGTGGCGCGCACCAGCACCACGCGCACGTCGGGGCGGTTGGTGCTCAAGATCAGCTTGCGGGATTTTTCAGGGTCTTCGGTGACCTCGATGCCAGCCGCGGCCAGCAAGGGCAAGGTCTCTTCGAAGATGCGGCCTTTGGACAAAGCCAGGGTGATCATGCCGGGGTTGCTCATGCGGGGGCCTTGACTCGTTCGATGTCGGCACCGATGGCGCGCAGTTTGGCTTCCATGCGGTCGTAGCCCCGGTCGAGGTGGTAGATGCGGTCGATCAGGGTTTCGCCATCGGCCACCAGGCCCGCGATGACCAGGCCGGCGGAAGCGCGCAAATCGGTGGCCATGACGATGGCGCCCGACAACTGCGGCACGCCTGTCACCACCGCCGTGTGCCCGTCGATGTCGATCCGGGCACCCAGGCGCACCAGCTCGTTGACGTGCATGAAGCGGTTCTCAAAGATGGTTTCATGGATCACGGCCGTGCCCTCGGCCACGCAGTTGAGCGCCATGAACTGCGCCTGCATGTCGGTCGGGAAAGCGGGGTACTCGCGGGTGCGGAAACCCACGGCCTTGGCGCGGGCGCTGGCCTGCACGCGGATCCAGTCCTCGCCCGATTCGATCGACACGCCAGCTTCGCGCAGCTTTTCGATGACGGCCTCAAGGTGGTCGGCATTGGCCCGGCGCAAGGTGACGTCGCCACCGGTGGCGGCCACGGCGCACAGGAAGGTGCCGGTTTCGATGCGGTCGGGGATGATCTGGTGCGGGGCGCTGCTGCTCAAGCCGTGCAGCTTGTCCACGCCCTGGATGCGCAGGCGGTGGGTGCCGCGGCCTTCAATCCTGGCGCCCATGGCGATCAGCATGTCGACCAGGTCGGTGATCTCGGGCTCTTGCGCCGCGTTCTCAAGGATGGTTTCGCCTTCGGCCAGGCTGGCGGCCATCAGCAGGTTCTCGGTGCCGGTGACGGTGACCATGTCGGTGGTGATGCGCGCGCCTTTGAGGCGCTGCGGCTGACCATCGGCGCCCAAGGCGGTGCGCGCTTCAATGTAGCCGTGCTCGACCGTGATCTGCGCGCCCATGGCCTGCAGGCCCTTGATGTGCTGATCGACCGGGCGTGAACCAATCGCGCAGCCACCAGGCAGCGACACGCGTGCACGGCCAAAGCGGGCCAGCAAGGGGCCCAGCACCAGGATCGAGGCGCGCATGGTTTTGACCAGCTCGTAGGGCGCCTCGGGGTTGTTCACCCGGCCGGCGTCGAGCGTGACGTGGTCGTCCTGGTCGGCATGGCGCTCGCACACCACGCCCATGTTGCTCAGCAGCTTGAACGTGGTGGCCACGTCCTTGAGCAAGGGCACGTTGGTCAGGGTCACGGGCTCGGCGCTGAGCAGCGCGGCGCACAGTTCGGGCAGCGCGGCATTTTTGGCGCCGGCAATGGTCACTTCGCCTTGAAGACGGCGACCGCCACGGACCAGGAGTTTGTCCATGAAAAGCACAAAGGGCGCGAGGTCAGCGGAGGTTCAATCCGCAGTTCGCGCCGGGGTGAATCGGTAAATAACGAAAATTCGCGATCAGATCAGGCTTTTTCGGCCCATTCAGCCGGGGTCAATGTCTTCATCGACAGGGCATGGATCTGAGCCCGCATTCTATCGCCCAGGGCCTGGTAAACGCGCTGGTGGCGGGCGACGCGGTTCTTGCCCTCGAACTCGGTGGAGACGATGGTGGCGAAAAAATGCTGGCCGTCGCCCTCCACTTCCAGGTGGGCGCAGGGCAAGCCCTCGGCAATGTAGTGCTGGACTTCAGCGGCAGTGGGGTCGGCCATGGTGGGTGCTCTCGGCAAAATCAAACGGAAAAGGTCGGTCAATGCCGGATTTTGTACCCGGTCTTGAGAAGGTGCAGGGCGATCAGCGAAACCCCGAGTGTGGCGCTGCCCACCACGCCCAGGCTGAGCCAGGGGCTGACGTCGCTGACACCGAAAAACCCGCGCCGGAAACCGTCGATCAGGTAGAAAAACGGGTTCAAGTGAGACAAGCCCAGCCAGAACGGCGGCAGCGAATGCACCGAATAGAACACGCCCGACAAAAAGGTCATGGGCATGATGATGAAGTTCTGGAACACCGCCATGTGGTCGAATTTTTCAGCCCACAGGCCCGCGATCAGGCCCAGCGCGCCCAGCAGCGAGCCCCCCAACAACGCGAAAATCACCGCCCACCAAGGCTCGGCCAGGCCCGGCGGCGCGAACCAGCCCGTGACCAGGAACACGCCCAGCCCCACGGCCAGCCCACGCACCAGCGACGCACCCACGTAGGCCACGAACCAGGCGCGGTGCGACAAGGGCGTCAGCAGCAGGAACACCAGGTTGCCAGTGATCTTGCTTTGCACCAGCGACGAGGAGCTGTTGGCAAAGGCGTTTTGCAGCAGGCTCATCATCACCAGGCCGGGGATCAAAAAGCGGGTGTAGCCCACGCCGTTGAACACCTCGACCTTGCCTTGCAGCACGTGGCCAAAGATCAGCAGGTACAAAACGGCGGTCAGCACCGGTGCGGCCACGGTCTGGAAGGCCACCTTCCAGAAGCGCAGCACTTCCTTGACGAAAAGCGGCCAGGCGCCCGACAGGCGCAGGGCGTTGATCAGGCCGCTCATGCGTGCACCCCTTGCATGATGCTGAGGAAGACATCCTCCAGGTCGGCCCGGCCGATTTCCAGGTCTTCAACCCGGCACTGGCTTTGGCGCAAGGTGGCCAGGATTGCCTCGATCTCGGCCGCGTCATGGGCCGGCAATTGCACGATGCGGCCGGTGATGCGCGCCTGCTCGGCCAGCGCGGCCGGCAAGGGGTCATCGGTCTTGAAGCGCAGCATGGTGTGCGCCGTGCCAGCCAGCAAAGCCGAGGTGCGGTCCAGCGCCACCAGCTTGCCTTGCTTGAGCATGCCGATGCGGTGGCACAGGGCCTCGGCCTCTTCCAGGTAATGCGTGGTCAGCAGCACCGTGTGCCCATCTTTGTTCAAGCGGGCAATGAACTGCCACAGCGTCTGGCGCAGTTCCACATCCACGCCCGCCGTGGGCTCGTCCAGCACGATCACGGGCGGCTTGTGCACCAGGGCCTGCGCCACCAGCACGCGCCGTTTCATGCCGCCCGACAGCTGCCTCATGTTGGCATCGGCCTTGTCGCTCAAACCCAGGTGGTGCAGCAGCTCGTCGACCCAGGCGCCGTTCTTGTTCAGGCCGAAATAGGCGCTCTGGATCATCAAGGCTTCGCGCACCGAGAAAAACGGGTCGAACACCAGCTCCTGCGGCACCACGCCCAGTTGGCGGCGCGCGAAGGCGTAATCCGTGACGACATCGTGGCCCCGCACCGTCACCTTGCCGGTGGTGGCTCGGCTCAGGCCCGCCAGGATGCTGATGAGGGTGGTCTTGCCAGCGCCATTGGGCCCGAGCAATCCGAAGAATTCACCCTCCTGGATGTCAAAGCTGACGCCCTGCAAGGCCGCGACGGTTCGCCCGGCCGAAACATAGGATTTGGTGACTTGCTGGAATGAAACGGCACTCATGAGGTGCCGCATTGTAGGGAGCGCGTCAAAAGCTTGCCGCTGGCCGGGAAGCAGCCACCGTATTCAAGGGGCTGATGACCGAAAGACTCAGCAGTAAGATTGGCAGACCAATAAGGAGACAGACATGACCGACCTGACCGCCCAATTCGAAGCCGCCGTGGCCAATTCCAAGCTGCTGCCCGCCAAGCCCGACAACGACACCCTGCTGAAGCTGTATTCGCTCTTCAAGCAAGCCACCACTGGCGACGTGCAAGGCGACCGCCCCGGCATGATGGATTTCGTGGCGCGCGCCAAGTTCGACGCCTGGGCCGCCCTCAAGGGCAAGACGTCTGACCAGGCCAAACAAACCTA
>Ga0209841_1000060_pt1 | contig 25076 bp, 19 predicted proteins | sample GWRWT4_30Apr14_FD_187185 | JGI IMG/M metagenome (GOLD analysis project Ga0209841, IMG submission 187185) | Sand microcosm microbial communities from a hyporheic zone in Columbia River, Washington, USA - GW-RW T4_30-Apr-14 (SPAdes) (version 2) | ecosystem: Engineered > Artificial ecosystem > Sand...
CTGGCTGGCCAGCCCAGGCTTGGCCAGGGGCCGCACTGCCTGCTGACGCAACACCCCGATGGCCTGCAGCAAGCGCTTGCGGTCGCCCATCGACACGCCGAGTTTTTCCAGGTCGGTCTCGGTCAGGCTGGTGATGACTTCAGCATCGATGTCGTTGTCGAGCAGCACACGCTCAACGCGGGCCATGCCAATCGACGCTAGCCAATCGGACAGGGCCTGCACGTCAGACGTCCACGCGGGCGAGGGCCCAATTGCACACGGCCTCGGGCGCCATCTGCGCGCCCTCGTAGGCCAGGCGCGAGGTGGTCGCCAAAGGCAGCACCGCGTTCACCAGGCTGCTGGCCCGCTCCCAGGCCTGGCCGGCCTGGGCATCGCGCGAGCCCAGTTGCTGGTGCGCGCGGTCAGCGTAGCCCAGCAGGCGTGCCGCTGTTTCGTGGCGCCCTTCGATGGCGGCCAGCAAGGCGAACAAGCCAGAGTACAGGCCGAACCATTCCCAGTCGCGGCTGCGCGACGCAGCGGCAAAGTCCACCAAGGCACCGCGTGCCTGCTCGTCATCGCCTTGCATGAACAAGGCGGTGGCCTTGATCGCCATGGCATGCAGGATGAAGTTGTCGCGGCGGTGCCGGCCACGCGCGATGATGTGGCTGCAATGCTGCACGGCGGCGTCTGGATCGCCCACGGCCAGGCTCAGCGCGGCCAGGTCGGCCAGGGCGGCCGAGACCACGGCGTCCAGGCCATTGGCCTGCGAGTGCGACAGCAAGGTCTCGCACACGCGCCGGGCCTGGTCCAGTTGCTGGCCCGAACGCAGCACGCTGACCGTGGCCAGTTGGCGCTGCAAACGCAGGCGCGGTGGCCAGGCCGGTTTTTCCAGCCCGATCATTTCTTCCAGCAGGTTTTTGGCCTGGGCTGCGGGCAACACCCCGCTGCCCGCCATGCAGCGCAAGGCCAGGTAACGGCCCACGTCGTCCTGCAAGGCGCGGCTTTGCTCAGCAGCGCGGCGCGCAAAGTCGTGCATCAGGGTGTTGGAGACGCCCCAGTTCAAACGGCTGCGCTCCAGCCAGTAGCGCGCCACCGGGGCGCAGGTCGGCATGGCCAGCACCTGCGACTCCACCGCCAGGCAACGCCGGCGGTATTCGGGCGCCAGGCCCAGCAGCAGGAACAAGGGGCTGGAGGCGCCCACCATCTCCACCGCCAGCGCGGGCTCGTGCGCCATCACCCAGTCCAGCGCCGCCCGCACGTTGTCGATCTCGGGGCCGTAGGGTTCCAGCCAGGCCGCGTCAGGCGTGCGCCAGTAGGCGGCGTAGGCCTGCTCCATCAGCGTGGCCACGGTCGACACGTGCCGGCGCTTCATCAGCCAGTGCTCGCCCGAGGCGTCCAGCTTCAGGCTGGCAAAGTCGCGCGTGCTTTCGAACAGGCGGTAGCGGGGCATGTCGGCCCCATCGGCGGCCACCAGGGAACGGTCGACCAAGGCGCCCAACAGTTCGATCACGGCCCATTCGTCCAGCGATTCGTCCATGGCCACGGCGCTGGCCAGTTGCAGGTTGAAGCCCCCCGCGAAAACACACAGCCGGCGGAACACCGTCTGCTCGTCGGGCGACAGCAGATCGTGGCTCCACTCCAAGGTGCCCATCAGCGTTTGCCGGCGCGGCGGCGCCAGGGCATTCTGGCTGCGCAACAACTTGAAGCGCTCGTCCAGGCGCGTCACCACGCCCTGCAATCCGAGCAGCGGCAGCCGCGCGGCGGCCAGTTTGATCGCCAGCGCCATGCCGTCCAGGCGACAGCACAGGGCAATCACCGCATCCACATTGGCGTCGGTCAAGGCGAAGCGCCGATCGGCCGCCTGTGCCTGGTCGGCAAACAGGGCGATCGCGCCATGGGCCATGGCTTGGTCCAGTGGGGTGCCTGGTTCAGGCACTGACAAGGCACTCAGCCTGAACACGCGCTCGTTGTCCAGCTTCAGGGCCACCTGGCTGGTCACCAGCAGGCGCACGCCGGGCGCGGCGGCCGTGATGGCCTGCGCCATGCGCGCCACCGCGTCGATCAGGTGCTCGGCGTTGTCGATCACCAGCAGCAATTGCAAAGGCCGCAACGCCGCCACCAGCGAGGTCAAGGGGTCGGCACCGCCAGACGGCAAGCCCACCGCCTGCGCCACCACGGTGGGCACCAGGCCCGGATCGGTGATGCCGGCCAACTCCACCCAGGCCGCGCCATCTCGGTGCTCCCGGCACCAGGCATGCGCCGCCGCGAGGGCAAACGCCGTCTTGCCGATGCCGCCGGGGCCGGCGATGGTGATCAGGGCATGGTGCGCCTCCCGGTGCAGCCCGGCCAAGTCCGGTTCCCGGCCCCACAAGCGGCCCGCCACGCTGGGCAGCACCGACAGCACGTTCTCAACGTTTGCTTGGGTGATCGCGTCCGGGGCCTTCGAAGCCAGCTGGCTGAAACGGCTGGGCGACGAATCGTCGTCGCGCACCATGGGCAGGGCAAACCGGTAGCCACGACCAGGGATCGTGGAGATGGCCTGTTGGCCCAGCACTTTTCGCAAGGCGGAAATCTGGACCTGCAGGTTGTTTTCTTCAACCACCAGGCCAGGCCAGACCAGGTCGAGCAAGTCGTTCTTGGACACCATGCGCCCAGACCGCTCCACCAGCGCCAGCAACAAATCAATCGCCCGCGCGCCAAGGCCAGCGGGCTCGCCGTCGACGTACAGCACGCGCTCCGCAGCGCGCAGCTCGAAGCGGTCATGGCGATAGCAGTGTGACAACTCTACCTCTGTGGTTTCTGGCTCTGTGGCACTTCTTCAAACATTTTCAGAAGATTTTCAGGCTTTTTAAGGACTTTCCAGACGGCAGATCAGACAATGAAATCATTCTAAAGAAAACAAGCATTTCCGCACTGAGCATCAACGAGTCTTTTCACATCAAGTTGCGATATTTTCAAAGCCCAGGCGTTCCATGGAGGTGGAATGGTCAAAGCTCTCCAAAATACTGTGTCCGATAAACCGGAAATCTTGATTTGACGAGTGACGGGTGTGTGCGGTCAATGCAAATAACGCTGTCGTTTGTATTAAGAATTGAGAATATCAAAATGCACTTGGGAGGTCCGAAGCAGGCTGGGAGGCCGGTTTCGGACATGCACAGGGAGTTCTGTTTTTCTATTCGACCGGATCCCGTCCTGACCTGCGCGTCAGGACGCCGGTTTTCCTCAAAACTGCCCGCCACTCGCGGGCTTTGTCATTTTTGTCACTAGACTCTGGCTTGGCCACCACTGGTGTTCACCTGCTTTTGATTGAAGCGGCCTCAGTGACATGTCGATCCGTCTCCACCTGCGCGCCCCACGCTGGCTGCGCCTGACCATCGTCCTCGCCGCCTGGCCCTGCATGGCCGCCGCCGCGCCCACCACCCTGACCGTGGTCGTGGACGACAACTACCCGCCCTACATCTTTCGCGACGCCAATGGCAAGCTCGAAGGCTACCTGGTGGACGCCTGGGCCTTGTGGGAGGGCAAAACCGGGGTCCACGTGAACCTGGTCGCCTCCGACTGGGGCAAGGCCGTGGCCCGCATGAACGCCCGCCAGGCCGATGTCATCGACACCATCTTCAAGACCCCGGAGCGCGAGAAGACGCTGGACTTCACCGCACCTTACGCCAACGTGCCCGTCACGATCTACAACCACGCCAGCATTGGCGGCATCACCAACCTGAAAACGCTGCACGGCTTCATGGTCGGGCTGAAAGCCGGCGATGCCTGCGCGGACAAGCTCAAAGAGGCCGGCATCACGACCTTGCAGCCCTACCCCAACTACCAGGCCCTGGTTCAGGCTGCGGCCGCAGGCCAGGTCAAGGTGTTCTGCCTGGACGAGCCCCCCGCCCACTACCTGCTGTACCGCGCCCATGCCGAGCAGGACTTTCGCCGCGCCTTCCGGCTTTACCACGGTGAGTTGCACCGCGCCGTCCACAAGGGCGATGCCCCAACCCTGGCCCTGGTCAACCAAGGCTTTGCCGCCTTCACGCCCGGCGAGTGGGAAGGGCTGCGCGACAAGTGGATGGGCAGCAGCCTGAACATCTCGCCCTGGGGCCGCTACCTGGGTTACGCCGTGCTGGGCGCCGCCCTCCTGGCCGGTGTGCTGGTGCTGTGGGGCTTCACCTTGCGGCGCGTGGTGCAGCAACGCACCGCCCAATTGGACGACGAACGCAGCCGCCTGCGCACCCTGGTGCGCACCATCCCCGACATGGTCTGGGTCAAGAACTGCAGCGGCATCTTCATGAGCTGCAACCCGGCGTTCGAACGCTACCTGGGCAAGCCGGAAGCCGACATCGTCGGCAAGAGCTGCCACGAACTGTTCAGCCCGGAACTGGCCGACGCTCTCCTGGAAGGCGACCGCCAAGCCATGCAGACCGGCCAGCCCAGTCGCCACGAGGAATGGCTCACCTTGGCCGGTGACCAGCCCCGTGGCCTGTTCGAAACCGTCCGAACCCCGCTGCTGGACTCGACTGGCAAGCTGATGGGCGTGCTGGGCATCGCCCGCGACATCACCCACCGCAAGACTGCGGAAGACGAGATCAAACAGCTGGCGTTTTTCGACAGCCTGACCAGCTTGCCCAACCGGCGCCTGCTGCAAGACCGCCTGCACCGCGCCCTGGCGGTCAGCGCACGCACCGGGCGCCTGGGCGCGCTGTTGTTCATCGACCTGGACCACTTCAAGTACATCAACGATGCCCTGGGCCATGACCACGGCGATCTGCTGCTGCAAGAAGTGGCCCTGCGCCTGGGCCGTTGCGTGCGCGAGAGCGACACGGTGGCGCGCCTGGGTGGTGACGAGTTCGTGGTCATGCTGGAAGACCTGAGCGAGAGCACCGAAGAGTCCGCCAACCAGACCGAGGTGATCGGCGAGAAGATCCTGGCCAGCTTGAGCGAGGCCTATGTGTTGGCCACGCAAGAGCACCATGCCACGGCCAGCATCGGCATCACCTTGTTCCAGGGCCACCAGAACACCATCGACGACTTGCTGCGGCGCGCGGACCTGGCCATGTACAAGGCCAAGGCCGCCGGCCGCAACACCCTGCGCTTCTTTGACCCGGCCATGCAGGCGGCGGTAACGGCCCGCGCCGAACTGGAAAGCGACCTGCGGCGCGGCCTGCAACAGCAGGAGTTCCTGCTGTACTACCAGGCGCAGGTGGACAAGGACGGCCAGGTGACCGGGGCCGAAGCCCTGGTGCGCTGGCAGCACCCCCGCCGAGGCATGGTCCCCCCGATGGAGTTCATCCACCTGGCCGAAGAGAGTGGGCTGATCCTGCCCTTGGGCCAGTGGGTGATGGAGACAGCGTGCGAGCGGTTGGTGAGTTGGGCCGCGCAGCCCCACCTGGCCGCGCTGACCCTGTCGGTGAATGTGAGCGCGCGGCAGTTTCGCCAAGCCGATTTCGTGCAGCAGGTGCTGGCCCTGGTGCAGCGCAGCGGGGCCAACCCGGGCCGCTTGAAGCTGGAGTTGACCGAGAGCCTGCTGCTGGACGATGTGGAGGACATCATCGGCAAGATGGTGGCCCTGAAAGCCCACGGCATCGCCTTCTCGCTGGACGACTTCGGGACCGGCTACTCCTCGCTGTACTACCTCAAGCGCCTGCCGCTGTACCAGCTCAAGATCGACCGGTCTTTCGTGCGCGATGTGCTGACCGATCCGCAAGATGCCGCCATTGCGCGCGCCATCGTGGCCTTGGGGCAGAACCTGGGCCTGTCGGTGATCGCCGAGGGCGTGGAGACCCAGGCACAGCGGGCCTTCCTGACCGAGCAGGGCTGCCATGCCTTCCAGGGTTACCTGTTCAGCAAGCCGGTGCCACATGAAGCCTTCGAGGCTTTGCCCGGATTGCACCTGGCCCCGTCGCACACCTAGGATCGCGTCCATGAACTTCGAACCCATCCACCTCTTCCAACCCCTCACCGTGCTGGTGTTCTGGACCATGCTCGTGTTGCTGCAGATCCCGATCCGCCGGTTTCGCGCCGGCTTCAAGGGCGAGGTGAGGCCGGAGGATTTCCGCCATGGCGAGTCGGCCCGGGTGCCGCCGCACGTGAGTATCCCCAACCGCAATTACATGAACCTGCTGGAAGTGCCCGTGCTGTTCTACGCGGGCTGCGTGGTGGCGTATGTCACGCAGCATGTTGACCATGTGCTGGTCTTGCTGGCCTGGGTGTACGTGGGCTTGCGCGTGGCGCACAGCGTGGTGCACCTGAGCTACAACCACGTCATCCACCGCCTGGTGCTGTTCGCCATCAGCAATGTGGTGCTGCTGGGGTTCTGGGGCCGGCTGGCGTGGACGCTGTGGCTTTGACTTAAGCCACCACCGAGGCCACGGTCTGGTCGCGGCCGGCGCGCTTGGCGGTGTACAGGTTCTGGTCGGCGATGCGCAGGGCCCGCTCGCCCTGGCCGCCGTGCACCTCGGCGATGCCCATGCTCTGGGTCACGCTGAAAGAGGCGCCGTCCGCCTGAAAGACATGGCCGCGCAGGCTGCTGGCGATCTTTGACGCCACCCGGCGGGCCCCGTCCAGGTCGGTGTCAGGCAACAGCAGCACGAACTCCTCGCCCCCAAGGCGCGCGGCCGTGTCGATCTGGTCGCGGGTGCCGGACCGCAGGATGCGGCCGAGCTGGGCCAGCACCGCGTCACCGACAGGGTGGCCCCAGCTGTCGTTCACTTTCTTGAAGTGGTCCACATCGCACACGATGAGGCAGAAGGGCCGGCCACTGCGGGCATGGCGGTGCGATTCGATCTCAAGCTGGCTCATGAACTCGCGGCGGTTGGACAGGCCGGTCAGCACGTCGGTGCGCACCAGGCTTTCCAGCTCTTTGCGCTGGCGGCGCAGGGTGTTGAAGGCGAAGAACAGCATGGCCGTGAAGGGCAGAACGGCGGCCTGGAACATGATGCGCAACCACACGGCCCACCAGCCGGCCAGGTCTTCGCCATTGAACACGGGTGCGGTCAGCAAAGGGGCATAGACGAGTTGCCCCGCCGTGATCAGGAGGTCGCTGGCCAACAGCATCACCACCACCAGGATCAAAGTGGACTTGAGCCTGCGCAGGCTGAACAAGGCACGGGCCACCACCAGCTCCTGGATCAGCACCATGCCCATGGGGGTGTCCTTCAGGCCGTGGCCAATGGCCAGCAACAGGAAGACGACGAAGGTGGGCATGACCGTCCACTGGGCCAGCCAGCGCGCATCGCGGCCATGGCGGCGCAACTGCCAGGCCAACAGCACCACCATGGTCAGCCACAGGATCAGGGCCGTCAGCCATTGCTGCGCCAGGCGCAAGGCACCGGGGCGGTAATGCGCCGCAGCCTCCGGGTGCGCCAGGGCATAGGCCTGCAGCCCCCACAAGATGAGGCCCATGGGCAGGGACAGCGCGGCGAACACCATGCAGCGGTTCGCCACGTTGCGGTCCAGCAGGCGCAGCTCGATGCGGCGGATCAGCGTCTTCACCTTCATGGGCCCACCTCACTGTCCAGCGCGCTGTCCACGCTGTAGATCGAGCGGTTGCGACCCTCTTGTTTGGCGCGGTAGAGGTTGCGATCGGCCTGCTTGAACACGACCTCGGCGCTTTGCCCATGGCACTGCGCCACGCCAATGCTGACGGTGAGGTGGAAGGTCTGGCCCGAGGCCTGGAAGGCATGCGCGGCCAGGCGGCTGTGGATGCGCCAGCACACGGCCTCGGCCTCGTCCACCGTGGTGTGGGGCAGCAACACGGCAAACTCCTCGCCGCCCAGGCGCGCGGCCAGGTCGGTGGGTGTGCGCACGCTCTCGCCCAGCAAACGGGCCAACACGGCCAACACCTCGTCGCCCACGGCGTGGCCATGGGTGTCGTTGATCCGTTTGAAATGGTCGGCGTCAATCAGCATCAGGGACACGGGCTGGGTGGTGCGGCCCTGGCGCGCCACTTCGGCCTGCAGGCGCTCCATGAAGTAGCGCCGGTTGGGCAGGCCGGTCAGCACGTCGGTGTACGACAGCTTGTTGAGCTTGCGGTGCAGCGCGTCCAGCCGCCCGAACATCACCAGCAACAGGGTGGAGATCACGGCCACGCCAGCGTAGAACACCACGTTGCGCCACACCGTCCACCACCACTGCGGCTCCACCCCCTTGAAGGCCAGGCGGGTGATGGCCGGGGCGTAAGGCACGTGACCCGCCATCACGAACACGTCGTAGACCACCAGCATGCCCGAGCACACCAGGAAGGCAATCCACATGGTGCGCAAGTCAAACAACAGCAGACCGATCGCCAGCACGCCCAACAGCGTCATGTTGGCCCCCGTGGTGAACGTGCCGGAGAACAGCGCGATCAGGGTGTAGATCACACCGATGCTGATCGTCACCGCCAGGCTGAGCCCGGGCATCGGGCGCGGGTCGCGGCGCCGGGGCCACAACCAGACCACGAAACCAACGGACAAGGCCGTGCTGAACACCAGGGCCGCTTGCAGGGCCCAGACGACCGGCTGGCGCAGGCCCACCTGAACGACCGGGTCCAACAGGCCCGCGAGGTTGACGCCCAGGTAGGTGAGGTAGAACGGCGCCGATGCAAACACCGCCAGCAGGCAACGGCTGGCCGGATTGGCTTCATCAAGGAATTGCTCGAACTTCTGGCGCATGAACCCGGGGCAGATCAACGAACCACGGCGGCATGAATGCGCGCGGCCATGTGTCACCAGTATCGAGTAAATCACCCAGGAACAAAACCCGTCATGACCCGGGGCCTGTGGGCAGGCTGTGACGGAATGCGCCGCACTGGGATAAGCTTGGCCGCATGAAATTGCTCATCCGCTGGTTATTGCTGTCTTCCGCCCTCATGCTGCTGGCTCAATGGGACCAAGGCGTGCAGGTCAGCAGCTTCGGCGCGGCCATGATCGCCGCCGCCGTGCTGGGCCTGCTGAATGCCTTTGTGCGCCCCTTGCTGATCTTGTTGACGCTGCCGGTGACGGTGCTCACGCTGGGCCTGTTCCTGTTCGTGATCAACGCCTTCACCTTCCAGATGGCCTCGGGCCTGCTGGAGGGGTTCCAGGTGCACGGTTTCTGGAATGCGCTGCTGGCATCGGTGCTCTACAGCCTGTGGGGCGTCATCATCGACATCGCGCTGGAATACGTGTTTGGGCGCCGAAAAATTTCACATGGGTGAAGTCAACCCCTAGGAAAACTGTCTGCCACCCCCAGAGTCGCGGGGGGCTTGAGGGCAGGTGATGGTGCCGCCGACCGCTACATTCGATTTCATCAGAAATGAATCATCGCGCCGGAGTACCCATGCAATTTTTGCCCAAGCACCACCACATCGCCCTGGCGATCGCCACGTTTGTTGGCCTCACCTCCCTGGCGCAAGCTGACACCACCCCGTTCGACCGCCAGGAACGCGGCGGTCTGATGCTCAACATCCCATTTGACAGCAATGGCTTGGTGTTCAAGGACACGGTGCTCAGCCTGGTCTTCCAGAGCGCCAAGGTCAAGTCCAGCACCTATGGCTGGCAGTTGGCCTTTGGCTCCAAGCTCAACACCTTCTCGCCCATGTTTGCGGTGTCGGCCCTGGGCGGTGACCGCTGCGCCTACGGCACGGTCGGCGTCAGCTATGGCGAAGGCCAGTGGGGCCTGCCGGTCAGCCTCCATGGCCCGTACATCCAGCTGGGCATGCGCAACGCTGGCGGCTTTGGCGGCTTCCAGGCGGGCCTGAGCACCCTGGGTTGTTTCAAGCGCTACGTGGCGCCAGTGGCCGCACCCGCGCCTGGTGGTCCTGGCCCCACACAGTCGTCGGGCTCGGGCTCGGCACAGTCGGCACAAGTTGTCGACAGCTGGCTTCGCTCATCCCCCGGAGCCGTTGACTTCGATTGGGCCTGATGCCGGGGAGGCCTGAGGCTGAGTGGCTGGCCCATTGCGCGCAGGTCAGCCAGCTTGGCACAGGCGCCATGCTGCAGGCCGCCCTGGAGGCCGCCGTGTCGGATTGCCCGTCCTCGGTGCGCCTTCTGTACAACCTGGGCGTTGCTCAGCAGCGGCTGGGCGCACCCGCCCAAGCCCAGTCCACCTGGCAGCGCTTGCTGGCCATTGACGCCCAACACCTCAAAGCCCACCGGGGATTGGCCAGGCTGGCGCTGGATCAACTGGACGGCCCCACAGCGCGCCACCATGCCGCGCTGTTGGAGCAGGCCAGCCAAGCAGCCGGCTTGCCAGCCACCGCGCAAGACCTTGGCCTGTGGGGCAAGGCGTGTCTTCTGTGCGGCGACTGGGACGATGCCCGCCATCACTTCGAACGCGCAGCAGGCCTGGCGCCAACCGCCCAGGCCGACGCGTCTGATGAGGCCGAGCAAGGCCTGCGCTTGTCAGCGCTGCTGACTTGGCGGGCGCAGTCCACAACACCGCCCTGGCAGGACTGGAGCGACCAGGCCCTGCGGCACGACCCCACCGCGCCAGACTCCCCACCCTGGGACCGGGCCCCACCCGAAGGCGATGATGAGCTCAAGGCGCTGACGGTCATCGTGGAGCTGGGCTTGAAGCGACTGCGGGCCTGCGACTGGCGAGAGCGCGACACGGTCGTTCGGGCCATCAAGCGCATCGCCCAGAAAGCCATGCACGACCCCACCGTGGGCCTGTCGCGCAGCATGGCCTGGGAAGGCTTGCACCTTGGGCTGACCCCCGCTGAACTGCTGCACCTGGCCAGGGGCTGCACCCAGCGCGCCCGCCACATCCAGCAGCCCCAGGCGCTTTGGACGGCGGCACCCGCCGGGGTCGGCCATCGGCGATTGCGCCTGGGCTACCTCAGCCACAACTTTGGGCGGCACCCCACCACGCAGTTGATCCACCGCATCCTCAAGCACCATGACCGGACGCAGTTCGAGGTGATCGCCTACGCGCTCAATCCTGACGATGGCAGCCCTTCGCGCAAACTCATCCATGCCGCCGTCGATCAGGTGGTGGAGGCCAGCCAATGGCTGCCCGAGGCCGTGGCTCGGCGCATGCATGCCGACCAGGTGGACGTGTTGATCGGACTGGGCGGCCATTCAAGGGGCCCTGTGGTGGATGTGGCCCTGTGGCGCCCGGCGCCCGTGCAGATCAACTACCTGGCGTTCTGCGGCACGGTGGGCGCGCCCGACGCATTCGACGTCCACATCAGCGATGGGATCTCGGTCACCCCAGAGATGGCCCACTGGTATGACGAAGCGGTCGAGGCGCTGCCCGCCGGGCACTATGGCTACGATGACACGCGCGAGCTGACAGCGGCCCCGGCCCGCGCCAGCCAGGGTCTGCCCGAAGACCAACTGGTGCTGTGCGGGTTCAACAACAGCTACAAGATCGAGCCGGAGACTTTCAACGCCTGGTGCAAGGTGATGCACCGCTTGCCCGGTGCGGTGCTGTGGCTGTACGTGGTTCACCCGGAACAAAGCCGCTTTCTGGCGGCCGAGGCCGCGCGCCGAGGCATCGACCCGGCCCGGCTGGTGTTTGCCCCGTCCGTGGACGGCCAATCGCACCTGGCCCGCTTGCGTTGCGCCGACCTGTTCCTGGACACCTTGGCTTACAACGGCCACACCACGCTGCTGGATGCGCTCTACGCGGGCCTGCCTGCCGTGTCTTGCCTGGGGCAGACCGCCGCCAGCCGCATCGGAGGCGCCATCCTGCATGAGGTGGGCCTGGGCGCCTGCGTGGCCACCAACCCCGTTGACTTCGTGGAAGTCGCCGTGCGGCTGGCGCAGGACCCGGCGCAGCGGCAGCAGATCTCCAGGCAGCTGGAGGGCGTGCGAGGGCGCCAAACCCCCTTCAACAGCGAACTGCGCTGCCGCCAGTTGGAGGCCGTCTATGCCCGGCTGTTCATGGCAGCAGCAGGCCCCGCAAAGCCTGCTTGACCGTGGCCCAGCGCACCGCCGCCCGGTCGCCCTTGAATTGACAGCGCAGCGCCCGGGTCGGCTGGCCTTGCGCGGCCCAGGCCAGCCACACCGTGCCCACGGGCTTGTCGGGCGAGCCGCCCGTGGGGCCCGCCACGCCGGTGACGGCCACCGCCAACTGCGCGCGTGATCGGGCCAGCGCGCCTTCGGCCATGGCGCGGGCCACGGGTTCACTGACAGCACCGTGGGCTTCGATCAAGGCTTCATCCACCCCCAGCAATTCAGTCTTCGCCTGGTTGCTGTAGGTGACAAACCCGCGCTCGAACCAGGCGCTGGAGCCCGACACCTGGGTGCAGGTGGCCGCGATCAGGCCACCGGTGCAGGATTCCGCGGTGGCCAGCTGCCATCCCCGCGCTTGCAGTTGGGCCGCCAGATCGGTCACCAAGCTGGTCAGTTCTTGTTCGCAAGCCATGTCCTGGTCCTTCAATGCGGGTCAAGGCGCCAGCAGGCTGGGCCACAAGAGCATGATCGCGGCCAGGACCAGCAAGGTGCACAAGGCCGCCACAAAGTCATCAAACAGGATCCCGAAGCCCTGCGCCCAACCGATGCCCTGGCCCGGCTGGCGCTTGAACAACTGATCAGCCCAAGCCACGGGGCCTGGCTTGGCGGCGTCAAAGTAGCGGAACAGGGCAAAGGCCAGCAGCTGGCCGGTGAAGCCAGTGGGGGTGAGCAGCCACAGCACCAGCCAGAAGGCCAGGATCTCGTCCCACACGATGGCGCCGGGATCGGCCACGCGCAGGCTGCGCGCCGTGTGCGTGCAGGCCCACCAGCCCACGGGCAGGCCCAGACCGATCAGCCAGGCCCACTTCACGTCGGCCTGCGGCCCCACGCCCCACAGGTTCTGCAAGGCCCAGAAACTCACCCAGGCCCACAGCGTGCCCACGGTGCCGGGGGCCTTGGGACTCAGGCCGCTGCCGGCGCCCAGAGCGATGAAATGCGCGGGGTGGCTGAGCAGCAAAGCCACGGTGGGGCGGCGGGGCGACAAGGAGGTCGCCGCATCATCCACCACGTCAGGATCAGGATCGACATCAATGGGACTGGGCATGCTTAGCTTTTGAAGTGGTCGAACGAGGTCCAGCGATTGGACACGGGCTGGGGTGGGGCGTCGTCGGGCCAGACGTCCAGTTCGCCTTGCAGCAATTGCAGGCCGGGCGTGGCGGTGATGGCGCCCATGCGCGTCAAAGGCAGGCCCAGCGAATCGCCCAGGGCCAGGAGGCGGGCGCGGTGTTCGGGCGGGGCGGTGAAGACCAGTTCGTAGTCGTCGCCACCGGCCAGCAGGCAATCGTGCTGCTGCGACAGGGGCCGCGCGGCCAGCACAGGGTGCACCGGCAGGGCATCGAGCACCACGGTGGCGCCCACCTGGCTGCGGCGCAGGAGGTGGCCCAGGTCGCCCAGCAGGCCATCGGACACATCGATGGCGGCGCTGGCCAGACCGCGCAGGGCCAGGCCCAGGGCCACGCGGGGTTCGGGGCATTCCATGGCGCGGCGCGCGGTGTCGAAATCATCGCTCGGCAAAGCCGGCTGCAAGGTGCCACGGAAGGCTTCCAGCGCCAGGCGCGCCAGGCCGGGCCAGCCGCTGACCCACAGGTCGTCACCCGCGCGGGCGCCGCTGCGCAGCAGGGCCTGGCCTGCGGGCACCTCGCCCATCACGGTGATGCCGATGGCCAGGGGCCCCGCCGTGGTGTCGCCGCCAATCAATTCGCAGTCATGGGCATCGGCCAGGGCCAGCAGGCCTTGTGCAAAGCCGGCCAGCCAGACCTCGTTCGCGTGAGGCAAGGTCAGGGCCAGGGTGAAGGCCAAGGGCTTGGCCCCGCACGCGGCCAGGTCCGACAGGTTGACCGCCAGGGCCTTGTGGCCCAGGCGCGCCGGATCAACCGTGGAGAGGAAGTGCCGGCCCTCCACCAAGGTGTCGGTGGACACGGCCAGGTGCATGCCTGGCGCGGGCGCGATGACGGCACAGTCGTCGCCATTGCCCACCACGGCGCGGCGCGGCCCCTGGCCGGCGGGGCGCCAGAAAAATCGTTCAATGAGGTCGAATTCACCCAGGCTCATGGGGGGATTGTCGCGCGGCAGGACGAATCGCCCGAACCACGCCTGCAACGCCCTGATCGCGGGCTAAATGCCGACCCTGCGGCCACCCACATGGCCGAGCGCGCTTCAAGTTCCTACAATGCAGGGGTTCGGGCGCCGCCAACATGGCCAGCGCCCTTGAAAGGCACCCCTGCATGACCACCCCAGAAGACAAACGCGCCGAGCTGAAAAAAGCCGCGCTTGAGTACCACGAGTTCCCCACGCCCGGCAAGGTCGCCATCAGCGCCACCAAGCAGTTGACCAACCAGCGCGACCTGGCCCTGGCCTACTCGCCCGGCGTGGCCGCCGCCTGCGAAGAGATCGTCGACAACCCCGCCAACGCCTTCCGCTACACCAGCCGGGGCAACCTGGTGGCCGTGATCACCAACGGCACGGCCGTGCTGGGCCTGGGCAACATCGGCCCGCTGGCCGCCAAGCCGGTGATGGAGGGCAAGGCCGTCCTGTTCAAGAAGTTCGCCGACATCGACGTGTTCGACATCGAGATCAACGAGAACGACCCCGAAAAGCTCGTCCAGATCATCGCCTCGCTCGAGCCCACCTTCGGCGGCATCAACCTGGAAGACATCAAGGCCCCCGATTGCTTCTACGTCGAGCGCCAACTGCGCGAGCGCATGAAGATCCCCGTCTTCCACGACGACCAGCACGGCACCGCCATCGTGGTGGGCGCCGCCTTGCTCAATGGCCTGAAGGTGGTCGGCAAGGACATCAAGCAGGTCAAGCTGGTGGTCTCGGGTGCTGGCGCCGCCGCCCTGGCCTGCCTGGGCCTGCTGGTCAAGCTGGGCCTGCCGCGCGAAAACATTTGGGTCACCGACCTGGCCGGCGTGGTCTACGAAGGCCGCGTCGAACTGATGGACCCCGACAAAGCCTTCTTCGCCCAGAAGACCGAACTGCGCACCCTCGGCCAGGTCATCGACGGGGCCGACCTCTTCCTGGGCCTGAGCGCCGGGGGCGTGCTCAAGGCCGACATGGTCGCGCGCATGGGCCCCAAGCCCATCATCTTCGCGCTGGCCAACCCCAACCCCGAGATCCTGCCGGAAGACGTCAAGGCCGTGCGCGACGACGCCATCATGGCCACCGGCCGGTCCGACTACCCCAACCAGGTCAACAACGTCCTGTGCTTCCCGTACATCTTCCGGGGCGCGCTGGATTCAGGCGCCACCACCATCACCGATGAGATGGAGATCGCCGCCGTTCACGCCATCGCCGAGTTGGCCCAGGCCGAGCAAAGCGATGTGGTGGCGGCAGCCTATGCCGGGGCCACCCTGAGCTTCGGCCCCGAGTACCTGATCCCCAAGCCCTTTGACCCGCGCTTGATGATCAAGATCGCCCCGGCCGTGGCGCTGGCGGCGGCGGCCTCCGGCGTGGCCTCGCGCCCGGTCAAGGACTTCGTCGCGTATGGCGAAAAGCTGCAAAGCTTCGTCTACGCCTCGGGCCACACCATGAAGCCCATCTTCAGCGTGGCCAAGCGCGCCAAGAACAAGCGCATCGCCTTTGCCGAGGGCGAAAACGAACGCGTGCTGCGCGCCACCCAGATCGTGGTCGACGAAGGCCTGGCCTGCCCGACCCTGATCGGCCGCCCGGCCGTCATCGAGCAGCAAGTCGAGCGCTTCGGCCTGCGCCTGAAAGCCGGCATCGACTACCAGGTCGTCAGCGTCGAGCACGACCCTCGCCACCGCGATTACTGGCAAACGTACCACCGCCTGACCGAGCGCAAGGGCGTGACCGAGCAGATGGCCAAGATCGAAATGCGCCGCCGCCTCACCCTGATCGCGTCGATGCTGCTCTACAAGGGCGAGGTCGACGGCCTGATCTGCGGCACCTGGGGCAACACGCCCCTGCACCTGCATTACATCGACCAGGTGATCGGCAAGCGCGCTGGCGTCAAGACCTACGCGGCCATGACCGGCCTGCTGCTGCCCGGCCGCCAGGTCAACATCCTGGACACCCACGTGAACTACGACCCCACGGCCGAGCAATTGGCCGAAATCACCATCATGGCGGCCGAAGAAATGATGCGGATGGGCCAACGCCCCAAGGCCGCGCTGCTGTCACACTCCAATTTCGGCTCCAGCAACCACCCTTCGGCGCTGAAGATGCGCGAGGCGCTGGGCCTGATCCAGGAGCGCGCGCCCTGGCTGGAGATCGACGGCGAGATGCACGGCGACGCCGCCCTGAACGCCACCTACCGCGCCGAGTTGATGCCCCGCAGCACCCTGGCCGGCGAGGCCAACCTGCTGGTCTGCCCCAACATCGACGCGGCCAACATCGCCTACAACTTGCTCAAGGAAGCGGCCGGCAACGGCATCGCCCTGGGGCCGGTTTTGCTGGGCGCGGCCAAGCCGGTGACCATCCTGACGCCCTCGGCCACCGTGCGCCGCATCGTCAACATGACGGCCATGACCGTGGCAGAGGCCAACGCCATCCGCTGAGGCCTCCCAACAGGCGTTTGTCAAAAAAACGTCATATACCACAAACTGTCAACCCCCCACGCAAAGGCCCCTGTCCACCGGTTTTCCGGGGCTGGGGCCTTGAGCTTTTGGCCCGTTTTCAGTAGCATCACGGCTTTTAGGAGACCTGAGTTGCTCAGGCTGAATTCAAGGCTGGAAACACAGCATGTCGGCGTCCCGCGCAAGTGTGAAAAAGTTATTGACCGACTCATGGGCTGCCACCGCAGCATCGTTGCTGATGTCGGTCAGCCTCCTGGGCGGCGCGGCACTGCTGGATATTGGCGTTTCTTCAGCTTGGGCTCGGTCCAGGCCCGCGGCATCGGCGCCCAGCCTCGCTGATTCTTCATCGGCGGTAGGTTTGTCGCAGCTGCCGCCCCAGGCCCAGGACGTCCACCGGCGCATTTTGGCGGGTGGTCCTTTCAAATACGCCAAAGACGGCATCGTCTTCGGCAACAGGGAACGTGCCTTGCCTCGAAAACCGCGTGGGTTCTATCACGAGTACACCGTGTCCACCCCCGGATCGCGTACCCGAGGAGCCCGGCGCATCGTTTGCGGAGGTGAAGTAGTGCAAATCCCTGAAACTTGTTTTTACACCGAGGATCACTACAGCAGCTTCAAACCCATTGATCCCCGGCACTGAGCCTCACCCGCTCAAGCTGCTTCGCTCTTTTGTCCTTTTCTTCGACCCTCAAATCTGGCCCACGAGGGCAGTGAGCATCTCAATGCACTCTCGGCCCCAAGCGATCATGTTGTTGCAATCCGTTCGACCCAACATCGTTCAATCCATCCGCGCCTTTCGCCCGGAAGACTTGCAACAGGCGGCCCTGGATGCCGGACAGCACTTCCTCTACACGAATTTGAGCGAGGCCCAGTCCAAGCAAGACGTGCTGGACATCATCGCCAAAGACTTCCTGTTCCCCGATCACTTCGGCAAGAACATGGACGCGCTGTACGACTGCATGACCGACCTGGTTCACAAGTCAGGTCCGCAGCCAGGCTTCGTGGTGGTGCTGGAACTCATCCCTGATGGCGTCAAGTTCGACCGCGAAACCCGCGAGTTGCTGCTCGACTCTTTCCGTGATGCCGCCGACTTCTGGAGCGAGCGCAAGATCGCCTTCCGCGTGTTCTATTCCATCGCCGTCTCGGGCAAAGAGTCCGCCGGCAACTGGGACCGCGCTGAAGTCGCCCAGAACGATGCGCCCCCCGTGGTCGTCAAGCCAGCCAAGGTCTCCAAGAACGCGCCTCCGCCCATGACCATGAACCTGCCGCCCATGAGCAGCGCGTTCGACACGGCCATGTTGCTGGTCGCCTGACCGGGCAACAAAGCCGAACCAAGTTCAACGTCCGGCGCGCGAGCGCCAGTCGTTGAACTGCTCGCCCCCAGTGTGCTTGCCACGCAGGTAGCCGGGAGCGATGCGAGTCAACGGCGTGGGCGCCACGCCCAGCGCCTGCAGACCGGGCCACCGCCCGGTGGCCACATTGGGCACCTGCATCGAATCCAGGTTGTCCTGGGACATCAAAGGCTCGCCCGGCAAGATGGACATGGCCAGGGCTTGCAGTCGGCCCGCCCACAGAGGCATGGGCACAATGGGCCGGGCATGGCCGCTGAGCCAACCCGCCATCGCCACCAGCTGCTTCAAGGTGTAAACCTGCGGCCCCGTGCATTCATAGGTCTGCCCCACGGTGCTGGGGTCGTCCAGGCAGCGCGCCAAGGCGCGGGCCACATCGCCCACCCACACTGGTTGAAACCGGGCATGGCTGCCGGCCAGCGGCATGACCGGGAAAACAGCCTGCAGGCTGGCGAACAGGTTCAGAAACTGGTCGTGCTTTCCAAAGATCACGCTGGGACGCAGCACGGTCAGATCCAGCCCCGCAGCGCGCAACGCCAACTCACCCGCCGCCTTGGTGCGCAGGTAATCGGACGGCGCCGCAGAAGGATCATCGGCCACCCCCAGGGCACTGACGTGCACCACGCGCCGCACACCAGCGCGCACGCAAGCCGCCGCCAGGCGCTGGGGCAGCCCCACGTGGGCATGCTCGAACTCGTCCTTGCTGCCATGCAGGATGGCGATCAGGTTGACCACGCCATCGCAGCCCACCAGCAGCCGCATCAAGGCATTTTCGTCGTGGACCGACGCCTCGACCACCTCCACGGTGGGCAGCGTCAGCAGGTGCTGCGCGTGGGCGCGCCGCCGGGTGGGCACGGTGATGCGCACACCGCCCGCGCCATGCTCATCCACCAGTTGTTCACACAAAGCCCGGCCCACAAAACCGGAGCCGCCCAACACCAACCATCGTTTCATCTGTGGCCTCAGGGCAAGTCTTGCTGTGGAGGTGGCTCATTCCTTGGACGAGGCCCAATGAAGCCACCCAACCTGGTTTTAATCGACAACGGCCGTCCTTGCAAGACATGCCCGTACAGCACCGCATTGGTCAGCACCTTCTTCACGTAATCGCGGGTTTCGTTGAAGGGGATGTTCTCGGCCCAGGCCGCGGTCTCCAGGCGTGGGCCTTCACGCCAGCGGCGTGGCCGCCCCGGCCCGGCGTTGTAGGCCGCCGCCGCCATGGCCTGCGACCCGTCAAAATCATCCTGGATCAGCTTGAGGTAGCCCGCGCCCAGCTTGAGGTTGGTGAGCCGGTCGGTGATCAGGTCGGGCGTGTAGTCGATGCCCAGCTTCCGGGCCGTCCACGCGGCCGTGGCGGGCATGACCTGCATCAGGCCGGCCGCCCCCACGTGGGAGCGGGCGGCCACGATGAAGCGCGACTCCTGACGGATCAGGCCGTACATGTAGGCCGGGTCCAGGCCGACGTTCTGCGCGGCGGCCAGCACGTCACGCCGGAAGGGCGTGGGAAACCGTTGGAACAGGTCCACCTCCGCGCGCGTGCGCTCGCTGGTGTTGATGCAGCGGTCCCAGATCTCCAGCTCGCAGGCCGCGTCGGCCACGGCCAACAACTCGCGGTCGGTCAAGCCACCCGTCTTGCTGTAAGACAGGGTGTAGTTCCACTCGCGGGTCGCCTCTGAGCGCCAGCCCAGGGCGAACAGGCGCAGGGCCCGGTCGATGCCCGGGATCGCCTTGGCTTCGGCTTTTTCGGCCTCGTTCACGGCCGCCGGCCGGGCCGGTGCCTTGGCCGGCGCACCGTTCAGGTCTTCGGCGGCCAGCAGGCCGTAAAAGCCCACGGTGCCACTGATGCGCGCCATCAGTTCACGCCCCTGCTGGCGGGCATCGGCCGCCTGGGCCACGCCGGGCACCGGCACCGCCGGGTTGGCCGGCCGCGCCATCAAGGCGCGCGCCTTCCAGTACACCCAGGCGGGATCCTGCTGGTGGTCGATGCTCATGGCATCCACCGCGCGCTCGACCAAGGACCAGTGCTGAGGCTGGCCTGCCGTGGCCGCCCGCAGCGCCGAGCGGGCCATCCAGGCCAGGGTGTCGTTCGACCAGGTGCGGGCCACATCGGCGGGAGACAAGCCGCCGCCCACTGCCATGGCGCGTTCATACAGCGCAGGCGCCTCGGGCTGCAAGCGCCAGGCACTTTGCCGACCCACCTGGGCCCAGGCCCAGGCCGCCTCTTCGGCCGTCAGGTGCCAGCGCTCGCGGGCCTCGGGGTCGTCCAGGGCAGCGGCCACGGCCGGCGCGTCCATCGCCGCCCAGCGGACCAGCGCCAAGAGGTTCAAAGGGCCCTGGATCTCTTTGGGCAAACCGGCCACGGCCGGTGCCACCTGCGGCAAATCGCTGGGCCGCACGATCTTGTGGCGGCCCGATGGGCGGCGGGCCTTGCCCTTGGCTCCGGACTCCAGGCGCGCCCCTGCTTCGCGCTGGGCGCTGGCGGCGCCCCTGGCCCCGGCGGACACGGGCCTGGGGAACAAGTGATCCTTGGGCTGGCCCAGCAAGCGGTTCACGGCCTGGGCCACGGTGTCGCCCAACAGTTGGGCGGTCTGCTGGGTCACTTTGGGCTTGTCGCCCTCCAGGGACAGGCGCAGCTTGCGCCACACATCCGTGGTGGTGAGCACACCCGCCGGGACCAGGGCCTGGGCCATCGTGATGCAACCGGTGTCCGGATCCTTTTGCGCCCACCAGGCTTGCCGAGCCTGTTCGCGCAGATCGCCCGGCCCTTCCGGGACGGCGTTGGTCTGATGGCGGGCCAGCACGCCGTAGCACACCACCTCCTTGTCGTCATTCATGCGAAAACCGGGCTGAATGCGCAGGAACGTCGCCCAATCGCGCCGCTGGCCCAGCACCAACAACCAGTCGTTGCGCAGGCGGTCGGCCACGTAGGCCTGGGGCCAGCGCGCCAGAAAATCGTCCACCTCGGACACCGAGGCCTGCACCAGGCGGTTCTGCACGGCCCAGAAATCGGCCCAGGGGGCGAGGGGATGGTGCGCCGCGATCAAAGCGTCACGGGCCGCCGCAAGCCGCCCGCTGTCGCGCACACGCAAGGCTTCTCGCGCTTCCACCACGGCCAGATCGTCAATGGCCGCGTGGGCTGGCGCGAGCGCCCCCAAGGTGGCCAGCCCCGCCAAGATCAGTGACCACCCCCATCGTCCACCACCTGCTGCGCCGGCCGCATACTTGTTCACTTGTATCAATTGTGTTGCCCTTTTGCCCTTGCCATGACTGCTTCGACCCCTGCGGCCAACCCGCCCTCCGATCCCCGCAGCGCACTTCGTCGCCAGATGAAGGCCGCCCGCCAAAGCTGGGCCGAGAACACCTCTGTGCTGGCCTCAGCCCAGGCCGCCCTGCAAGAAAACCTGATGGACGTGCTGCGCCAGCTGGAGCCCGAATGCCTGGGCCTGTATTGGCCCCTCCAGGCTGAATTTAACCCAAGGCCCGCCGCCCTGATGGCGCAAAAGGAATGGTCCTGCCAGTTGGCTTTGCCCTGGGCGGCACGCGCCACGCGCCAGATGCACTACCGGCCCTGGCTGGGGGACGAGGTCACCACCCTGGACGAATGCGGCATCCCCAGTCCGCCAGGACGCCCGTGCGAGCCCGACGTGGTGCTGGTGCCCTGCCTGGGGTTCACCCCGGACGGTTTCAGACTGGGCTACGGCGGCGGCTATTTTGACCGCTACCTGGCCCAGCACCCGGACGTCACCGCCGTGGGCATCGCCTGGTCGCCAGCCCAACTGGACCCGACCGTGTTTAGTTCACAACCCCATGACTTTCCCTTGATCGGTGTTGTTACAGAGTTGCAGGTCTTCGGCGCCTGACCCCCCCAAACCGAGGGGGAGTGCGCGAGAACCCTATACGTTATGCGCCCGGCATGCAGCAAGATTGCCTAACCGTCAAGTAAGACAAAGGGCGTCGGTTCAGAGCCCTGCTTCACACTACCAAGGAATTGACACAATGAAATCATCCCTCAAGCTCAGCATGATCGCCCTGGCTCTGGCCGCTTCGGGCGTGGCCTCTGCCGCCAATCAGCCTTTCAATGCCGTCACCGGCACAGTCACCCTTGACCTGGTGGCCGTCAACGCCGCCTTGAACGGCTACGCCATCAATGGCGCCGGCCTGTCCACCTACAACGGCACGACTGGCGTCCTGACGGATCCCGTGCAAGCCGTGTCCACGGCGGCCAACCATGGCTCGCTGCTGGTCGACTTCAACGACGCCTCGGGCATGAAGTTCACCAAGGCCTTCGCCACGTCGATCACGATGTCGAATTTCAGCTTCGACGTGGGCACCAAGACCCTGTTCGGCGATCTGCTGGTAGGCTCTGCCGCGTTCCCCCTGCTGAACCTGACCAACCAGTCCTTGCTGACTGCCGCCAACGTGTCCAGCAGCTTCGGCACCGAAGTGGGCACCAGCGTGACCGATTCGACCACGCCTCGCGCCCTGGGTCTGCTGGCCACCAACTTCAGCCTGTCGGCCGCTTTCAGCGACTACCTGATTGCTCGTGAACTGAACCCCGCTGACTTTGGCTACGTCGCCAGCATGATCAAGGAAATCAAGGTCGGTACCGTGGCTTCCGTGCCAGAACCATCCACCTACGCCTTGATGGGCATTGGTCTGGTTGGCATCAGCCTGATGGCTCGCCGCCGCAAGGCTGCCAACGCCTGATCGATTTTTCGATCAGCCAGTCAAAAGGCTCCCGATTGGGAGCCTTTTTTCATGTTGGCTTGTTGCCGGAATCACCAACCCAGTCGTTGGCACAAGGCCAGCACCGAGGTCGACTGGTTCATCGTGTAGAAGTGCAGGCCCGGCACACCGGCGCGGCGCAGCCTCTCGCACAGCTCGGCCACCACATCCAGGCCAAAGGCTTGAATGGACGCCTTGTCATCGCCGTAGCCCTCCAGACGCGAACGGATCCAGCGGGGGATTTCGGCACCGCAAGCGTCTGAAAAACGCATGAGCTGGGTGGAGTTGGTGATTGGCATGATCCCCGGGATGATGGGGATGTTGACCCCACGCTTGGCCGCGTCGTCCACAAAGCGGAAATAGGCGTCGGCGTTGAAGAAGTACTGGGTCAGGGCCACGTTGGCACCCGCCTTGACCTTGGTCACAAAGGCCTCCAGATCGGCCTGCGGGTTGCGGGCCTGGGGGTGTACCTCGGGGTAGGCCGCCACTTCGATGTGGAAGTGGTCGCCGGTTTCCTCGCGGATGTAGGCCACCAGCTCGCTGGCATAGCGGAACTCGCCAAAGCCACCGTAGCCGCTGGGCAAATCGCCCCGCAGGGCCACAAGGCGGCGGATGCCTTGGGAGGCGAACTGCGCCAGTTGCTCGCGCACACCGGCCTTGCTGGCGCCGATGCATGAGAAGTGCGGCGCCGCGTCAAAGCCTTCGGACAGGATGGCCCGCACGGTCTGGATGGTGCCGTCTTGTGTAGAGCCGCCTGCGCCATAGGTGACGGAGCAGTACTGCGGCTTGAGCGGGTACAGCTGCTGGCGCACGGCCGCGAGCTTGTCAAAGCCTTCCGGCGTCTTGGGCGGGAAGAACTCGAAGCTCAACGGCAGGGAAGTAGGGGCAAGCGTGCTCATGCTTTTTCAGACTTTCAAGGGAAGGCTCAGGGAGCCGAGGGCGCTGTGGATGAGGACGACGCCCAGATGAAGAACTCCTGGTTGCCATCGCCGCCCGCGATCGGGCTGTTGAAGCCCTTGTGCACGGTCCAGCCCAGGTCGGTGCAGGCGCGGCGCACCATGTCACGGGCACGCGCATGCAGCGCCGGGTCTTTGACGACACCGCCCTTGCCGACATTGCCCTTGCCCACTTCAAACTGGGGCTTGATCAGCATCAGCACATGGCCACCGGGCTTGAGCCAGGTTTTCAGGTGCGGCACCACGCTGGCCAGCGAGATGAAGGACAGGTCGGCCACGATCAGGTCGAAGCCGTCGGCCGGGGCGTGCTCGCGCAAGGTGCTCTTGTCGAGCTCGCGCGCGTGCACCTCTTCCAGGGACACCACGCGGGTGTCTTCTTTCAGACGAGGGTGCAGTTGGCCATGGCCCACGTCCACGCCCACGACCTGGCTGGCGCCATTGGCCAGCAGCACGTCGGTGAAGCCACCGGTGCTCTGGCCCACGTCCAGGCAGCGCCAGTCGGACACGTTCAGGTTGATGTGGGCCAGCGCGCCTTCGAGCTTGAGCCCGGCGCGTGACACCCAGCGCAGTTCCGCGTCGTTGGTGACACGGAACTGCGTGCCGTCAGGCAGATCTTCACCAGCTTTGCGCAAGGTGGTCCAGCCTTTGGGGCTGAGCCATTGCGCGGCGCTGGCGTCAATCAGTCGGTGGGCGGCGGAGCGGGTAGGCGCGTGCCCACCCGCGACCAGGAGTTGATCGGCTCTGGGCATCAGTTACTTTGCATCAAATCAATAGCGGTAAGTGTCGGGCTTGTAAGGGCCCGTCTTGGGCACGCCAATGTAGGCGGCTTGCTCGTCGCTCAGCTCGGTGAGCTGGGCGTTGAGCGTGGTCAGTTGCAGGCGGGCGACCTTTTCGTCCAGGTGCTTGGGCAACACGTAGACCTTGCCGATGTCGTAGGCGTCCTGGTGGGCGAACAACTCGATCTGGGCGATGGTCTGGTTGGCAAAGCTGGACGACATCACGTAGCTGGGGTGACCCGTGCCGCAGCCCAGGTTCACCAGGCGGCCCTTGGCCAGCAGGATGATGCGCTTGCCATCCTTGAAGATGACGTGGTCGACCTGGGGCTTGACCTCTTCCCACTGGCACTGCGTTTCCAGCTCGGCAACGTCGATTTCGTTGTCGAAGTGGCCGATGTTGCAGACGATGGCGTTGTTCTTCATCGCCGCCATGTGCTTGAAGGTGATCACGCTCTTGTTGCCGGTGCTGGTGACGAAGATGTCGGCCTTGTCGGCGGCCCAGTCCATGGTCACGACGCGGTAGCCTTCCATCGCGGCCTGCAGGGCGTTGATGGGGTCGATCTCGGTCACCCAGACTTGGGCGGACAAGGCGCGCAGGGCTTGGGCCGAGCCCTTGCCCACGTCACCGTAGCCCGCGACCACGGCCACCTTGCCAGCCACCATCACGTCGGTGGCGCGCTTGATGCCATCGACCAGGGATTCGCGGCAGCCATACAGGTTGTCGAACTTGGACTTGGTGACCGAGTCGTTCACGTTGATGGCGCGGAACAGCAAGGTGCCCTTGACGGACATTTCGTTCAGGCGGTGCACGCCGGTCGTGGTTTCTTCGGTCACGCCGATGATC
>Ga0209841_1000061_pt1 | contig 24945 bp, 23 predicted proteins | sample GWRWT4_30Apr14_FD_187185 | JGI IMG/M metagenome (GOLD analysis project Ga0209841, IMG submission 187185) | Sand microcosm microbial communities from a hyporheic zone in Columbia River, Washington, USA - GW-RW T4_30-Apr-14 (SPAdes) (version 2) | ecosystem: Engineered > Artificial ecosystem > Sand...
GATGATTTGACTGACCGCACCGCGTCCATAACGCTCGGCAACATAGTCAATAACCCGGTCACGCCCATCCATGCAAAAGTCAACGTCAAAGTCGGGCATGGATACCCGTTCCGGATTTAAAAAACGCTCAAAAAGCAGGTCATATTGCAGCGGATCGAGGTCGGTAATTTTCAGCGCATAGGCCACCAGTGAACCGGCACCCGAACCACGACCCGGGCCGACCGGCACCTGATTGTTTTTGGCCCAGCCGATAAAATCCATCACAATCAGAAAGTAGCCAGCGAATCCCATTTGGTTGATAACGTCGAGCTCAAACTGCAAACGATCTCGATAAACAGCGTATTTTTCCTGAATATTTTCTGTGGATTGCCCGGCAATGATCTGCCATCGCCACTCAAGCCCCTGATACGCCAGTTCAGCAAAATACGTTTCTATAGTTTTTCCCGCAGGCACGGGATAATTGGGTAAATAGTTTTTGCCTAACTCGATGGTAAAGTTGCAACGTTTGGCAATTTCAACACTGTTTAACAGGGCTTCTGGCAGATCTGCAAAGAGCTCGGCCATTTCCTGCGGGCTACGCAAATACTGCTGATCACTGTAAGTCCTGGGGCGTGTTTGATCATCGAGCACACGGCCTTCGCCAATACAAACACGGGTCTCGTGCGCGCCAAAATGCTCTTTTTCCAGAAAACGGACATCGTTGGTGGCCACCACCGGACATTCGCATTGCGTAGCAAGGTTCACCGCCGCATGCAAATAAGTTTCATCCTGCTCACGCCCGGTACGATGCACTTCGAGATAATAACGATTCGGAAAAAGTGTTTGCCAGAAGCGAACATGCTGTTCCGCCTCGTCCATATGCCCAGCCAACAGACTTTGCCCCACATCACCCGATGCGCCTCCGGATAACGCGATCAAACCGTCTGCATATTTTTCTACCGTGGCCACGGTGCTCAAAGGCACACCCAGTTCTTGCCCGTGCTGGTAGGCGGCAGAAATAATTTCGATCAGATTTTTGTAGCCCTGGCCATTCATGATCAGCAAAGTCAGCAATGCAGGTATTTCACCCGGCTGTCTGCGCAACAGAATATCGGCACCCAGAATAGGTTTGATACCGGCCGCCATAGCGGCTTTTTGGAACTTCACTTGTGCAAAAAGATTAACGTGATCGGTAACCGCGACCGCCGGCATGCCCAACTCGGCCACTTTTTTGACCAGTGGTTTGATACGCACCAAACCATCAACCAGGGAATATTCAGTATGCAGTCTCAAATGTACGAAAGGTATTGGCATGCTCATGCGATGCTATTACTCATCCAACAATTTTTTAACGGGGCCAAAGGAACGGCGATGAATGGGCAAAGGACCGTATTTTTCCAGCAGATCACGATGTAATTGCGTCGGGTAACCTTTGTGTTGTGCAATAGCATAGGCCGGGTATTGCTGATCAAGCTCACGCATTTCGGCATCACGCGCCACCTTGGCCAGAATGGAGGCGGCACTGATGGCCGGAATAATCAAATCACCTTTAACCACCGTTCTGATTTGACAGGCCAGGTCTGGCCGGCAATTGCCATCAACCATTGCCACATCCGCGTCTATTTTTAAGGCCAGATAGGCCCGCTGCATCGCCAACAGGCTTGCCTGCAAGATATTCAATGCATCAATTTCTTCAACTTCTGCACGCCCCAAGGCCCAGGCAAAGGCGTTTTCCCTGATTTCTCTATCCAAAGCATCCCGACGTTTTTCCGACAGTTTTTTCGAGTCGCTCAGGCCTTGAATGGGGCGTGCTGGATCAAGCATAACGGCTGCCGCCACCACCGGGCCCAGTAAGGGGCCACGGCCGACTTCATCAAGACCCACCACGCGTCGCCCTGCTGCGACCTGTTGCTGAAAAAAAACCAAGGCCTCATGCTGCTGGGCAGCCACGTTAGCTGAATCGGTATGCTTGGTCACAAACGCCCTATCAATTTCAACACGGCTTGCGCAGCCAGTTGATCACTGTTGCGATTAAGCAGGTGGTGAATTTCAGTAAACTTTTCCACTAGAATCTGCTCATTTTCCTTTGTCATCACGCTGAGCAGCGTGGCGCCCAAACGTTCGGCCGTGGCTTGATCCTGAATCAATTCAGGCACCAGCGCCTGTTCTGCCAGCAAGTTAGGCAAAGACACATGCTTGGCATGTACCATTCTGGAAATAATGGCATGGGTGAGCGGATGCCAGCGATAGGCCACAACCATCGGTTTTTTAAGTAACATGGCTTCCAATGTTGCCGTACCTGAGGCCAGCAATACCGCGTCACTGGCGGCCATTACCCGCTGGGCATCGCCTTCTACGATGCGCACGGGAAGTTGTTGTGTTTCCTTGTCCAGCAAAAGGAGCAATTGTTTTTTGCGCGCGGCATTGGCAGCCGGAATGATAAATTGCAAATCAGGTTGACGTTCCAGACACCATTTTGCCGCAGCAATAAAAACCGGGCCCAAATAGCTCACTTCACCTGAGCGACTTCCGGGCAACAAGGCAACCAATCGCTGTTGTTCCGGGTAACCCAAGGCCTCTCGTGCACTTTTTTTGGCCGATGCCAGAGGTATTTGATCTGCCAGAGGATGGCCCACAAAACGTGCCGGCACGTTATGTTGCTCATAAAAACGCATTTCAAATGGAAATAGCGTGAGCATCAAATCCACTGATTGGGCTATTTTTTTCACTCGCCCCTGTCGCCAGGCCCAAACAGAGGGACTGACATAGTGCACAACTTTTACACCTTGTGCCCGCAAGGCATGCTCCAGACTCAAATTAAAGTCAGGCGCATCAATGCCAATAAAAACCGTGGGACGGTATTTCAGGAACAGCGCCCGCAACTTGTGTCTGATGACGAGCAACTCAGGCAAGCGTTTGAGCACATCAACGATGCCCATCACTGACAGCCTTTCCATGGGAAAAAGACTGTGAAAACCTTCCGCGATCATTTTGTCACCCCCAATACCGACAAAATGCGCATAGGGGTAGTGTTTTTTAATTTCACGGATCAAACCAGCCGCCAGAATGTCACCGGACATTTCACCGGCGACCATGGCAATGGTGAGTGGATAGGGTGAAGGTGTGTTTCCACTTTCGCGTATGAAATTCTGATGCGTGGTCGTTTTATCCATGGTTGAGGAGACCCACTGTCCTTAGAACGATTTTCAGGCGACTTGACTTGTAGAGTAAATACTTAGCGGGTGATGCCCCGGGTACTTTTTTCCAGACTGTCTATAAACAGATGCACTTTAGCATTCCGGGGAAATTGTGTTTTAAGCTGCTCTATTGCCTCAGTCAACGAATTTTTCTGACGATAAACAATTTTATAAGCCTGCCTCAATTCGCTAATTTCATCCGCTGAAAAACCTTTACGGCGCATGCCTTCAAAATTCATCCCATAGGCAGATGCAGTATCACCCCTGACCATAACAAACGCCGGAACGTCTTTGACCACCACGCTATTGATGGCTGACATGCTGTAAGAGCCAATTTGACAGAACTGATGGATTTTTGAAAATCCGCCAAAAATCACGTGATCACCCACCACAACATGGCCCGCCAAAGCAGTGCTGTTTGCCAAAATGATGTGATTACCCAAAACACAGTCGTGCGCCACGTGGACATAAGCCATCACGAGATTATTATTGCCAATGCGGGTAATGCCCTGATCCTGAATCGTACCACGGTGAATGGTGACCGATTCGCGAATGATGTTGTTATCACCGATGACCAGTCGCGTCGGTTCACCTTTGTATTTAAGATCCTGACAATCTTCGCCAATTGAGGAAAACTGGTAAATACGGTTGTTCTGACCAATCTCGGTTGGCCCCTTTATAACCACATGAGAAGCGATCCAGGAATTATTGCCTACTTTCACGCCCGGACCGATAAGCGTCCACGGACCCACCTCAACACCCTCACCCAGCTCAGCAGTTGGATCTACTATCGCCAGCGGATGAATCAAGGTTTGGGTTTCCTGTCGGCACAAAGAATAATAGCGCTGGCAGCCAGTTCGCCCTCAACTCTCGCTTCACATTCAAACTTCCATATCCCCCGTTTTTCATTAAGAATTTTGGCATGCAGTACCAACTTATCACCGGGAATAACTTGGCGCCTGAAGCGCACTGCATCTGCACCCGCAAACAGATAAATAGAACCGTCAGCAGGTTTTTTATCCATGGTTTTAAAACCAAGAATACCAGCGGCTTGTGCCATGGCTTCGATAATCATAACACCAGGGAAAACCGGGTAATGGGGGAAATGCCCTTGAAAAACCGCTTCATTAATGGACATGTTTTTATAAGCAACAATGGACTCCCCCAGCTTTAATTCAGTGACACGATCAACCAGCAAAAAAGGATACCGGTGCGGGAGATACTCTCGTATTTCATTAACATCCATCATTTCTATCATCAAAATAACCTAAATCTGCGAGTTTATAGACTGAAAATTATTTTTGCTCACTCCATGAGACAACTGACATCATCCGTTTAATCTGATCTTTTGCAAACACCCGATATCCAGAACTTTTTACATTCCGTGACTTCAGTAAAACACTATCAACACACTGCAATGGGTTTACTTAGACTCTACGCACTTGCACCATAGTGAACTGTTACTTAGAAAAGTAGCGCCGTTAATCATCAAGCGCCGACACCTGATCCGTTTTTGGCTGGCCATTTTTTTTAAGTACAGTTTCCAGTACAGAAAGACGATTTTGCATCTGACTCAATCGTCGGAAATTCACCGCATTTTTCTGCCAAACAGACGTCTCTACCGCACCACCTGTCCCTGAAGAGTAGGAGCCTGCTTGTTTAAGACTTTTACTGACCATGCTCATGCCACGAATGTGAACATGGTCAGCAATTTCAAGATGCCCGGCAATGCCAACACCGCCGGCAATAATACAATACCTTCCTATTATGGTACTACCCGCAACAGCAGACGTGCCCGCGATGGCCGTTCCATCACCGATCACTACGTTGTGCGCAATTTGCACCAGATTATCGATAATAACGTCATTACCAATAACCGTATCATCCAGTGCGCCACGATCAATGGTGGTATTGGCTCCAATTTCGACACGATGACCAATTCGTACCGACCCTAACTGTGCAATTTTCTCCCATCGGGATTGGTAAGGCGCAAAACCAAAGCCGTCTGAACCTATCACTGCGCCACTTTGAATAATAACGTTGTCGCCAATTTCGACATCATGATACAGCGTCACATGAGGATATAAGAGACAGTCATTACCGATACGGACACGATCCCCTACCACGCACCCGGCACCAATGACTGAACGCAGACCGATATGAACGCCAGACTCAATCACAGCGTTCGCACCGACTGATGCGCTCGGATGAATCACTGCCAAATCAGACACCCTTGCACTAGGGTGCACACCCGTTTGGGTTTTAACAGGATTACGATCAAAGAGCCGGGATGCTCTGGCATATCCCCAGTAAGGATCGGCCAGCACCAAGGTGGCAACAGGACATTTGACCGACATGGCTTCAGACACAATCACCGCACCTGCCTGTGTTGTCAGCATGTCCCGTGCGTATTTAGGGTTCGCCAGGAAACTAAGTTGTTGTGCGTCGGCTTTCTTAAGCGTAGCCATGCCCGTAATGTGTCTATCTCCGTCACCCATGAGTTTCGCACCCAGGTGTTCGGCAATTTCACTCAAACGCATACCAGAAAAACTATTATTGTCACTCACAACATTCCCCGCTAATACCAAGCAGGACACAGTGCCTTGTCACTGCGTCCACACTCCTGGTTATTTACTGGTGTAAATACCGAGAAAATTACTTGCTCTTTTCGTTCAGTTTTAAAGTGACTTTTAGCGTGATGTCCATTTTAGGATCAAACTCCACTACAGCCTCTCTTCTCATCACCAAGTGATAACCTTCGGCCTTCATTATTTCTTTTATGGCTTCCTGGGCATCACTTATAACTGGCTGCAGGAGCTGCTGTTGACGTGCGGCGAGTTGTCGCTGGGATTCCTGACTCAGTGTTTGCAATTCAGTGGTGAGTTTCATGCCATCTTCCTGAAGTTTGCGCTTTTCAGGTTCTGCCATCACCGCCCAGTCGCGTTTCTGTTTTTCTTTAAGGTCAGTAATTTTCTTTTGCAGATCTTCTATTTTTTTTTCTTCATCACCAAATTCATTTTTTAGCTGCGCTTCAATTTCTTTGACCTTATCGGCAGAACGCATCGCCTTCTGCACATCCACTACCGCTATTTTTTGTTCGGCGGCCATGGCCGAACCGGCAATTAACAGTGACATCACAAGTACTTTCGAAGCCAATTTAGCGTGCATAATAATTTCCTTTTTCACGTTATAAAGTTAATAAAATGGTCTGGCGCACGCAAATATACAAACGCGTTCCAATACTGAAAGTCTACTTAAAAGACACGGCCTAATTCAAACTGGAAAGTTCGCGTTCTATCGCCTTCCTGATTGCCAATGGGCTCAGCAATAACAAATGAAAGTGGTGCTATCGCCGTCATCCATGTCAATCCAACGCCCGCCGAATATCTCAGCTCACTCAATTGCAGGCTATTATCCTTGCCGCTAAAACTGTCACTTTGCAAATCATATTGCATTGTATTGGTATCAAACACATTTCCCGAGTCAATAAAAAATGCTGTTCGAACAGAGCGTTTATCCTTAACAAACGGAGTAGGGAAAATAAGCTCTATACTTCCCTCCAGCAACAAGTTGCCCCCGAAAGGATCCGTTGCAATCAAACACTCCACTTGACCATTACGTGTCACAGAATCGATACAACTCAAACTCGGATTAAAGCTGGTGAGCAAGGGATCCGGGCGAAATATCTCTGAACTTTTAGGCCCAAGCGTATTATTACGGTAGCCTCGCACCGAACCAAAACCACCTGCACGGAAGTTCTGGAAGAAGGGCAAGTTAACGGTCTCGCCATAGCCGTCACCATAACCCAACTGCGTCCGGAAACGGATTGTCCACTCATCTTGCAGTGGAACGTATAACTGGCCGTCATAGGTCAGCTTGTAAAATTCCAACTCACTGACGCTTGGCACACTTACCTGTAGCTGAACATCTTGCGACGCACCACGGTCTGGGAATAAGCCTCGGTTTAAGGTACTCCAGCTCCACAAGCCCGAGCTGGTATAGATATCAAAATCAGTCTGATCACGCAGAAAATCACGAATTTCAACCACGTAAACATAATTATTAATTTCAACAATTTCGGTATTGTTATAGCCAAAAGAAAAACTTAAACGCTGGTTTTCATCAATTGGATAACCATAGGTCATGCTTCCACCGTAGGTATTCGTCACAGTACTGGGGCCATTGTTTTCTTCATAATCTGTTTTTCTATAGAACAGATTAAAACCGCGACTGACACCGTCAATCGTATAATAAGGGTTGTTATAGGCTATGTTGTAATCATCCTGAAAAGCACTTCGGCTTAATGAAACACTGACTCTATTGCCTGTGCCCAGAAAATTATTCTGACTTAAACTGCCCGATATAATCGCGCCTATACCATCCGAATAACCAATACTCGCTGTCAGTTCACCAAAGGTGCCTTCTTCCACCGTGTAATTAACATCGACCTGATCTTCACTGCCAGGCACACGCGGAGTTTCTACATTAACTTCCTTAAAAAATCCGAGACGATTCAAACGAAGTTTTGAGAACTCAATCTTTTCGCCCGATGCCCAGGCCCCTTCCATCTGTCGCATTTCTCTACGCAGTACTTGATCAGATGTTTTCGTATTACCAATAAAATTAATCCTGCGGACATAATTACGCTGCCCGGCATCTACATAAAAAGTAACGTCCACTGTTTTATCTTTTTCATTAATCACAGGCATGCCGTTAACCTTGGCAAACACATAACCTTCATTGCCCAATTGTTTGGAGAGCAAGTCGTTTGTCATGGTGATTAAACGATTGGAAAAATAAAATCCTTTTCTGATTAATACAAACTGTCTGAGTTTTTCTTCTGGTAACGGCAGATCACCGGCCAGTTTAACGGCATTTATTTTGTATTTTTCGCCTTCATAAATATTGATGGCTATATACACATCCTGTTTATCCGGACTGACAGATACTTGTGTTGATTCCACCTGAAAGTTTGCATAGCCTCTGTCTAAATAATACGAACGCAGGGTTTCAAGATCCCCTCCCAACTTTTCACGCGCATATTGATCATCTTTACTGAAAAAAGACCAGAAGCCAGGCACGCGTAATTCAAACTGCCCCAGAAGTTCTTCATCGGTAAATGCTTTATTGCCCACAATACTGATTTGCTGAATACGCGCAACGTCACCTTCAGTCACTTCAATTTCGACGGCTACCCGGTTTCGTTTCTTAGGAATGGCTTTGGTTTTAACTTTGGCGCCGTAACGGCCTTGAGACAAATACTGTCGCTCAAGCTCAAGATGAATTCTTTCCAGTGTAGCGCGTTTGAATATCTCACCCTCTTTCAGACCCGACATTTTCAAGGCCTCCATGAGCTGCTCGGTGCCTATGGATTTGTTCCCATGAATTTTAATGGCGCTAATTGCTGGACGTTCTTCCACTTCTATGATCAACAGATCGTTATCTCTTTTGATCCTGACGTCATTAAAATTCCCCGTATTGAACAGGGCTTTGGCCGCACCCGCGAGAACGACACCGTCTACCTTGTCGCCAATATTAATAGGGAGGGCTGCAAATACCGAACGTGCATCGACTCGCTGCAATCCATCAATCTGAATGTCTGCAACATAAAAACTGAAGCCAAACGCTGGTAAAGATAAAAACAGTGCCAGCGGTATAAAAAAACATCTTAGAAAATATCTCATAAACAGAGAAACCCATTCCTGTAACTGCGGGGGCAATAAAACTCGCAAGTGTACTGTATTCTTGAGAAATAAACCTCGTTATAAGCGAGTAAAATCGTTATAAATGGCCAAAATCATAAAAGCGAGTAAAATTGTCATACCCAGTTTCATGCCCATCGTCTGCACGCGCTCGGAAATAGCTTTCCCTTTGACCAGCTCGATAAGATAATAGACAAGATGCCCTCCATCAAGCGCCGGGATGGGTAGTAAATTCAAAATACCCAGACTGATACTCAAATAAGCGATAAAAGAAAAAAACGCCTCCGGGCCATAACTGGCTGTTTGACCCGCTATTTTGGCTATAGTGATCGGGCCACTCAAGTTATTAACCGAAATAAGTCCAATCAACATTTTACCCAGCGTTTCAACGGTCAATACGCTTCTTTCCCACATTTTATTCCATGCTGCAGACGCAGCCATCAGGGGATCGTAGCGAACAATGCGTTGATTATCGGTACCAAAATCATTCGGCACCCAAACTTGAGCGCCAACACGCCCTATTCGTTTCCCTGATTCATCATCTACAACGTCTGGCGTAAGTGCTATATGCAGTTGCTGTCCCTGGCGCTCGATTTCGAGATCAAGCGTTTTGCCAGGATACGCCTGAATGATGGCAACCCACTGCGACCACTCCGTGACTTCTTTTGCGTCCACGGACAGCATGCGATCACCTTTTTGCAGCCCTGCCCTATGGGCCGCCCCTGATTCAATTAAATCACCCAGCACCGGTGCCAAAGTGGGCATAAAGGGCTTAATACCAAACACGGCAAGAGGATCGTTCTGCTCCAGATCAACCAACCACGCATGAATAGCGACTACTTTATTTTCAACATAGCTAGCATCAGCACTACGCACACCTACAAGCATTTCACCGCTATCACCAATTCTTTTCAGCAAGGCAAAGGTTACGGATTCCCAGCTTTGGGTTTCCTTGCCATCAATAGAGACAATTTCTTGTCCGGATTGAATTCCGGCTATCGCTGCCGGTGAGTTTTGCTGCACCTCACCCACCACAGGTATAAGTGCAGTGACTCCCGTCATGAACATCACCCAGTAAATGAACACAGCAAACATCAAATTTACCAAGGGCCCCGCAGCGACAATCGCGATGCGTTGGCCAACAGATTTACGGTTAAATGTTTGTGAAAGCAATTCGTGCGGAACATCGCCTTCGCGCTCGTCGAGCATTTTGACATAACCGCCAAAGGGTATCGCCGAGAGAGCAAATTCAGTTCCATGTTTGTCGTGGCGACTAAACAGTAGCGGACCAAATCCAATAGAAAAACGTAATACCTTGACACCGCATCGCCGTGCCACCCAGAAATGACCGTACTCATGCACAAAGATCAACAGGCCCAGAACAAAGATAAATGCAAGAGTTGTATGTATAAAGTCCATCAGATTTCGAGTCGTGTCCGTATAAGAAAATAAAAATCCCGGCCTACGAAAACCGACAGCTGCGCTGCCGCGTTAGTTTCGCCGGACCTGTTAAGACCATGCACTAATGATCTGATTCGCCGCAATCCTTGCTTCTTCATCAATAGCTAGAATGTGTTCTATTGTAGATGGCGAAACACCGTGGTGCCGATCAAGCACCTGCGCCGTAACCGTGGCAATTTGATCAAATCGGATCCGCCCCTCCAGAAAAGCTGCAACAGCCACTTCGTTGGCTGCATTGAGTGCCGAAGGCGCACTACCCCCTGTATTTATGGCGTCATAGGCCAGTTTTAAACAAGGGAAACGCTCAAAATCGGGTGGTAAAAAATTAAGTTGGCGCTGATTAAAAAGATCCAAAGCACTCACACCGGAGGATATTCGATTTGGCCAGGCCAAACCATAGGCAATGGGCGTACGCATATCTGGCGCACCCAACTGCGCCAAAACCGAGCCATCGATATAATCCACCATGGAATGGATAATGCTTTCGGGGTGTATCACCACCTGTACTTGCGCCGGTTTAGCGCTAAACAACCAGCACGCTTCGATGACTTCCAATCCCTTGTTCATCATGGTCGCCGAGTCTACGGATATTTTTCTACCCATGCGCCATTTGGGATGAGCACAGGCCTGCTCAACGGTCACTGAGCGCAACTGCTCCATGGGGGTATGCAGAAAAGGACCGCCCGATGCAGTGAGTAAAATCTTGCGCACACCCGATTGCTGCAATGAGCTCTCGGCACGCATAGCGCCGCGAGGTAACGATTGAAAAATGGCGTTATGCTCACTGTCAACTGGTAGCAGTTCAGCACCATTGCGCCACACTGTTTCCATAAACAAGGCACCGGCCATCACTAAAGACTCCTTGTTGGCCAACAAGATGCGTTTACCGGCGCGCGCAGCTGCCAAGGTGGACGTCAATCCTGCCGCACCCACAATCGCCGCCATTACATAGTGGGTTCGATGGTCACTGACCATGTGCAACAAACCTGGCTCACCGACCAGGACCTCGGTTTTCAATCCGGCCTGCTTCAGGCGCCGGGCAAGATCTTTTGCATCACTCTCCTGCGTCATGACCGCATACAGTGGACAAAACTGCAGGCATTGTTGATAGAGTTTTTCGACCCGCGTATGCGCAGAAAGCCCCACGACATGATAATGCTCAGGGTGTTGCGCAAGCACATCCAGGGTGTTCACACCTATCGAACCCGTGGATCCGAGAACAGTAACACCTATGGAATGCGATAGACTGTGAGTCATTAAATCATTCACCTGATATTCGTTGTGCACAACGATTGATTTCAATGTATAAAATCAAGAACAAACAGACCAAAAACAAAAAACGGACTGGCCGCCGTGAGGCTATCAATGCGATCCAGAAGCCCTCCGTGCCCCGGTAATATATGTCCACTGTCCTTGATGCCACGATGACGCTTCATCATGCTTTCAAACAGATCACCAAGAATTGAGGCCAACGCAACCAGAAGAGTAAAGGTCATTAATTGCACAAGGCTAATGTTCGTAATAATGCCAAATACAAAGAGCAATGCAGCAAGTCCAGCCGTTACAAGCAGCCCCCCCGCAGCACCTTCTATTGATTTGCCAGGGCTGATGACAGGTGCCAGTTTGTGTTTTCCAAATCTACGACCCGCAAAATAAGCACCGGTATCAGCGCCCCAGACAATGCCCATCAGGAACATAACCCACCATGGTCCATGGTCCATAGCCTGAATCAGTGTCAGCGAGCCCCAGGTAGGCACCAAAACGATCAAACCAATAAAAACCTGCAACCACAGCCCATTGGACCACTGCTTGATGCTCTCAGGATAGGTCAGCACCCAAAACAAGGCCAGCCCCCACGCAAATATAACAAGGCTATAAAGCCAGGGAACATTCACCAAAGCAACTAATTGGATGGCAAGCAGCACCAGCAATAAATACGCAGCTCGACCAAGGTTTGACTCAATTCCTATCAGATTTGCCCACTCCCACGCCGCTATCAGAATAATAACCGTCAGCACCTGAGCAAAAGCAGCAGAAGGCAAATAAAAAACACTCAAGATAACAAGAGGGATAAGAACAAGAGCAGTGATAAGACGTTGTTTCAACACGTTATGGACTTTCCTTGATAATTATTATGATTTTCCAATAATACGTCAGGACACTGAATCCAGCTCAGTGCGGCCTCCAAAGCGCCTTTGACGTTTACTGAAGCTGGCCAAGGCCTGATCAAACTCGGCCTGATCATAATCAGGCCACAAGACATCACTAAAATACAATTCGGTATAGGCCGCTTGCCATAACAAAAAATTGCTGATTCGGCAGTCTCCGCCGGTTCGAATCAAAAGGTCCGGCGCGGGAAACCGCTTCAGGCACAAATAATTGGCAAAACAAGCTTCATCAATTTGAGACGGTTCAAGCCGACCTTGTTTAACCTCCTCAGCCAGCTGACGAGTGGCATTAACAATATCCCAACGCCCCCCGTAATTGATGGCAATCACCAAGTGCATACGTTCATTGTTTTGGGTCGCTTCCTCAGCCTGATGAATGCGTTGTACGAGATCCTCAGACAGCCGAGAACGATCGCCCACAATATACATACGCACGCCATTTTGATTTAATTCAGGCAGCTCACTCACCAATGATCGGATGATCAAGGTCATGATGGCGTTGACTTCTTCATCGGATCTTGACCAGTTTTCACTGCTAAATGCAAAAGCGGTCAGCACCTTGATATCATTCAGTCCTGCGCAATAACGCACCAGTTTGCGCAAAGAAATAACACCCGCTTTATGGCCTTCAACACTCGGCAGGTGCTGACGTTTGGCCCAGCGGTTATTGCCATCCATAATGATGGCCACATGACACGGCAATAGACCACTGCTTTGATTTACATTTTCTTTTGACAAAACAACAACAAACCCCGGTTATTTAATTCATTTGCGCTGTCTACAAGTAGCGCCTTGCTCACAATCCGATAAAAAAGCTCGCTCGTATCACAGCACTATCATCGTGCTTAGATTTTTAACAATTCTTCTTCCTTGGTTTTAAGCTTGGCATCAATGTCCTGAATGAATTTATCCGTGAGTTTTTGTACATCGTCCAGGGCGCGACTTTCGTCGTCTTCGGTGATTTCCTTGTCTTTTAAAAGCTCTTTGAAATCGTTATTGGCATCACGACGAATATTACGCACCGCCACACGGCTGTGTTCCGCTTCAGCCCGAACTGTTTTGATTAAATCCCTGCGAGTCTCTTCAGTCAGCGAGGGCATGGGCAGGCGAATAACCTGCCCTGAGGTTGAAGGATTCAATCCCAGATTGGATTTCATAATGGCACGCTCCAACTCAGGAATCATGTGTTTTTCCCAAGGTGTTACGACCAGTGTGCGGCCATCTTCAACCGTGATATTGGCCAACTGTTTTAAGGGGGTGTCCGAGCCATAATAAGGAACCATCACACTATCAAGCAGGCTGGGATGGGCACGCCCTGTGCGCACTCGTTTGAATGCATCTTCCAAAGCAAGCAGAGCCTTTGCCATACGGTTTTTGACATCCTCTTTGATTTCTTTAATCATTCTTGAGATTCCCCTGAAATTAGCGTTCCTTCATCAATTCCAACAACAATCTTTGTTAATGTACCGGCTTTAGACAGGTTAAAAACACGTACCGGCATGCCATGATCACGCACAAGACAAATCGCCGTCAAATCCATCACACCCAGCTTCTTGTCCAACACTTCGTCATACGTCAACCTTGGATAAAAAATGGCGTCCGGGAATTTCATCGGATCGTCCGAGTAAACACCATCGACTTTCGTGGCTTTTAAAACAAGATCGGCGTCCATTTCAATACCACGCAAGCATGCCGCTGAATCGGTGGTAAAAAACGGATTACCTGTGCCGGCAGCGAAGATCACCACATCACCATTATTAAGGTAACGCACGGCATTGCGGCGATCATAATGCTCAAGAATGCCACTCATAGGGATAGCTGACATCAGGCGCGTGGGGATATTCGATCGCTCCAGGGCATCACGCATCGCCAAACCATTCATCACCGTAGCCAACATGCCCATGTGGTCACCGGTCACCCGGTCAAGCCCCGCCTTGTTCAGCTCGGTGCCGCGAAAAAGATTACCTCCCCCCAAAACCACACCGACCTGCACACCAATTCCTACAAGCTGCCCAATTTCCAGGGCCATCGTGTCAAGGACTTGAGGATCAATACCAAATCCTTTATCTCCAGCCAGCGCTTCCCCACTAAGCTTTAATAAAATTCTCTTAAATTTCGGCTTTTTGTCTTTGATGATCATGAGAACCTGTCAATACAGCTTATCCATTAAAAACGACCTAAATGGCGATTCTGGATCGCCATTTAATCAGCTCAGAATTATGCTTTAAGTACGATTAGCCTGTGCACGAACTTCGGCAGCAAAATCAACTTCTTCTTTTTCAATACCTTCACCCACCTCAAAGCGCGTAAAAGACACAACACTCGCACCTTTATCCTTGAGTAATTTACCCACGGTGGTCTCGGGATCTTTAATAAAAGACTGCTCTACCAGACTGACTTCCGCCAAATATTTTTTTATGCGACCGCTGATCATTTTTTCAATAATTGCTTCAGGTTTGCCGCTTTCTCTGGCTTGCGCAGCAAAGATTTCCTTTTCTTTATCTAATACAGACGCGGATACATCTTGCGGATTTACCACCAATGGATTAACTGCTGCGATATGCATGCAAATATCCCGACCCAAGTCCACATCACCCGCCGACAATGACGCTATAACACCGATTTTGCCACTGTGGATGTAGCAACCCACCACGCCATCCGCTGAAATTATTTGTATGCGACGTACTTGAATGTTTTCACCAATTTTCTGCACCAGTGCCTGGCGTGTCGCCTCCAGACTCTCTGAGCCGCCCTTTTCAGCAGGCAAGGACATCAATGCAGCCACATCAACTTCCTTGCTCTCCAAGGCCCTGTTTACAACCAAATCTACGAATTTTTTAAAGTTATCATCACGTGCAACAAAGTCCGTTTCGCTGTTTATTTCTACCATCGCAGCGGTTTTGCCATCAGCAGATGATTTAATCGCCACAGCGCCTTCCGAGGCGATTCTACCTGCTTTTTTGGCCGCTTTTGCCTGCCCTGACTTACGCAGATTCTCAATGGCCAATTCTATATTGCCATCGGTTTCAACCAAGGCCTTTTTGCATTCCATCATGCCCAGACCGGTGCGCTCTCGAAGTTCTTTTACCAATGAAGCCGTAACTGCCATGACTCTCTCCTCACCTTGAATTGAAAAATCTAACTATCTCTAATTGCCTTAACGCTGAATTCTGACATTAAAAAAAAGGGGCGCTTCGCCCCTTTTTTTATTGCTTAACATATGCGGCGCTAGCCCTGAGCAGATACTGCCGAAGCATCACCTTCAATAACAAAGGTATCCCGGCCTATTACAGGCTGTCCCAGCGCAACAGAGCGACCATCGGCACATGCATTAGCCATGCTTTCAATGTAGAGCTGAACCGCTCTAATCGCGTCATCGTTACCAGGAATAACATAATCAACGCCATCTGGATTACTGTTGGTATCTACGATACCAATAACAGGAATACCGAGTTTATTGGCTTCTTTTACTGCAATACGTTCATGCTCTACATCAACAACAAACAGAATATCGGGCAAACCACTCATATCCTTGATACCGCCCAAACCACGCTCCAGTTTTTCCAGCTCACGCTGCAGCATCAAACCTTCTTTTTTGGTGAGTTTATCCATTGTGCCATCAGTTTGTTTGGCCTCAAGCTCTTTCAAACGACGAATGGACTGACGAATCGTTTTATAGTTAGTTAACATGCCACCAAGCCAACGGTGATTCACATAAGGCATGCCTACACGCGCCGCATGTTCCTTGACCAACTTGCTGGCTGATCGTTTGGTACCAACAAAAAGCACTTTCTTGTTTTCACTTGCCATGTTTTTGGCAATAGCCAAAGCTTCGTTAAACGCTGGCAGGGTAATTTCGAGGTTAATAATATGAATATTATTACGGGCACCGAAAATATAGGAGCCCATTTTTGGGTTCCAGTAGCGAGTTTGATGCCCGAAATGCACACCCGCTTTTAACATATCACGCATAGTTACGTTTGACATACTTGATCACCTTATTTGGGTTTGACCTCCATGCATCCCACGATCCAACCCTGGCTTTAAATCTCTTGCCGAGGCACCCGGATCTGTGTGTCGATACATGTGCGAAGTTTATAAATACCAGCCCAATACATGACGCATTGAACTAGCCAAGCTTTATACCACACATCCACCCTTGCCACCAATTAATTTACCTCGAATACACTGCAATACGCATTGAAATACGGTAGGCTTCGCGTCAATTATACTATCATCCCAGATACCCTATCGTTTGTAACGCTTAAGGACCCCATGACTGTTTCCATTAAAACACCAGACGAAATCGAAAAAATGCGTATTGCCGGGCGCATGGCAGCCTCCACCCTTGAAATGATTACCCCTCATGTCAAAGCCGGTATCAGCACGGACGAACTCAACGAAATTTGTCATGCTTATATTGTGGATACCTTGGGTGCCATTCCAGCGCCGTTGAATTACAACGGTTTCCCCAAGTCGATTTGTACGTCCATTAACAATGTTATTTGTCACGGCATACCTTCCAAAGAACGTCGACTCAAAGATGGCGACATCATCAATATTGACATTACCGTGATCAAAGACGGTTTTCACGGCGATACCAGCCAGATGTTTACCATAGGTGAGGTGTCCGTAGTTGCCAAACGATTGATCCACGTAGCCCAGGAAAGCATGTATCGCGCAATCCGCTTGGTTAAACCAGGCGCCAGGCTGGGAGACTTGGGCTCAGTCATACAGAAATACGCTGAAAGTGAACGTTTTTCTGTCGTACGCGAATATTGCGGCCACGGCATTGGCAAAGGTTTCCACGAAGAACCACAAGTACTTCACTACGGCAAGGCCGGAACAGGTATGGAATTAAAACCCGGCATGACCTTTACCATTGAACCCATGATTAATCAGGGAAAACAGGAAACGCGTTTACTGCCCGATAAATGGACTGTTGTCACCAAGGACCACAAACTTTCTGCGCAATGGGAACATACTATTCTTGTCACCGATGTCGGTTATGAAGTTCTGACCTTGCGAAGCGATGAAGAATTTTCCAGAACAAACCTTGATCAATAACAATGCTCTGAGCTGACTTCAGCACAACAGGTACCTCAACATGCCCGATATTGTCCCCCATAACCCTCTCGAACTCCCCTCGTTAAAGGAGTTCACGCGTTCACGCGAGGATTCAGGCAATGGGAAAAATAGTCTTCTATATATCCGGGAATATATTCAGTTCTGTCAGAACAGCCTGAATAAACATGTGCTGCAAGGCAAAGCTGTTGAGCTGGCTGTCAAAAAACGCGCCTGGCTGGTCGATCAGGCGCTCATCTATCTTTGGCAACAAGCGCATCTGGTATCATCTGACGCGATGACTCTTCTTGCGGTAGGGGGGTATGGTCGCGGTGAGCTTCATCCCCATTCTGATGTTGATATATTGATCCTGTTACGCGAGAACAATCCGCATTTTGACCCGTCTATAGAGTCCTTTCTTACCAACCTTTGGGATATCGGTCTGACTATTGGCCACAGCGTTCGCAGCCTTGACGAGTGCCTTGAAAGTGCGCGTGACGATCTAACGATAGCAACCAGTTTAATGGAAGCGCGTATTATTACTGGTTCGCCTGTTTTACTGGATGCACTCAATCAAGCCATCGCGCCTGATCAAATCTGGTCAGATCGTGCGTTTTTTAAAGCCAAACTTGATGAACAAATTCAACGCCACAGCAAATCCAACTTTACCGAGTGCAATGTTGAACCCGATCTCAAAAAAGCACCGGGTGGATTAAGGGACATTCACACCATAGGCTGGGTCGCCAAACGTCACTTTGGCGTTAATGATTTGACAGGACTGATGAACAAGGGTTTTATTTCTAATACGGAACATCAAACCATTCTCGATGGTCAAAATTTTATTTGGCTCCTAAGGTACCATTTACACCTGATTACAGGGCGCGGTGAAAACCGTTTGCTGTTTGACTACCAGACACAACTCGCCCAGAAACTTGGATACGTTGACAACGAACAAAATCTGGCTGTCGAACAGCTCATGAAACGCTACTATCGTACGGCGCTGGCCATTTCCCAACTTAACGAACTCTTGTTACAGTTATTTAATGAACTTATTCTTGAAGATGCCAGCAGCCGGATCACCGCCCCTCTAAATGAACATTTCCAGCTCACCAATGATGCAATTGAAGTTACGCATCCTTTGGTTTTTGAGCAGTATCCGCCCGCTCTACTGGAAATTTTTTACATCATTGCCAACCACAAGGACATTGATAAAGTTCGGGCGTCGACGATCAGATTAATTCAGGATCATGCTCATCTAATCGACGAGACTTTTCGAACCGATCCAAGAAACAACCGTATTTTTATGAACTTTCTACGCTCACCCTACAATATATTTTCGCAGTTAAAACGCATGAAGCGCTACGGCATTCTCGGACGTTACATACCGGCCTTTGGACAAGTTATCGGGCAAAGTCAGTTTGATCTGTTTCATATCTATACCGTCGATGCGCATACGCTTCTGGTGATCAAAAATATGCGCCGCTTTCGCCTGCGAACACAGCAACAACAATTTCCTATTGCGTATTCTATCGTCCAGCAATTACCCAAACTTGAACTGCTTTATCTTTCCGGGCTTTTCCATGACATTGCTAAAGGACGTGGTGGCGATCACTCAAAATTAGGCGCCCAGGATTGCCGTAACTTTTGCATTCAACACGGCCTTAGCCGCGCAGACACTGATCTACTCATATGGCTGGTCGAAAATCATCTGTTAATGTCGATAACAGCTCAAAAGAAAGACATTAATGACCCCGATGTTATTCAGCAATTCTCTGAACGCGTCGGTGATGAATTACGCCTGGATTATCTCTACGCACTCACCGTGGCCGACATTTGCGCCACCAACCCTGAATTATGGAACTCATGGCGAGCGACACTGATGCGTGAACTTTATCAGGAAGCCAAACACGTTTTCAGACGTGGCATTGAAAATGCCGTAGATAGCAGCGACCGTATTATTGATAAACGAAATGAAGCCTTGCTGCGCCTGAAACAGGACAGCCATAGAGATCTCAGCCTGCAAGCCAGTGCCATATGGGACAACATGAGTGATGACTATTTCCTGCGAGAATCCGCTAACGATATTGCATGGCATACACAAGGGATTCTTAATCACCAGTCGTCCAAACCCCTGATATTAATAAAACAGACAACCAGCAGAAAGTTTGAAGGTGGTACACAGATTTTTATTTATACTGAAGATCAACCTAATCTTTTTGCCGTTATGGTGGCAACGTTAGAGCAACTACAGCTTTCTGTTGTTGATGCACGGATTATCACATCCCGCTCAAATTTCAGTCTTGACACCTATATTGTGCTTGATGAAGACGGCAGTCCAATTGGCAAAGACCCCTACCGTATCAGCGTTATTCAAAAAACGCTTGAAAAGGCATTGGAGAATCCAGCGGTATATCCACAACTGGTCACTCAGCACATTCCGCGTCAACGGAAAAACTTCAAAACGAATACACACATAAAATTACACGACAGTAATCGTTATCACTATTCGATTCTGGAAGTTAACACCTTGGATCGACCCGGTTTATTAGCGCAAATTGGTCGTTTTTTATCTCGCATGCATATTTCTGTTCTAAATGCCCGCATTACCACTTTGGGCGAACGAGCGGACGATATCTTTTTTGTGGTCGATCAAGAAGGCCAGCCCTTCGCTCAAAAAGAACTTGGACGACTGCTTCAAAAAGAATTGTGTCAGTCGCTGGATCAACTTTGCAAATAAGCTCACGGGAATAATCTTTCTTATGCTGCCGCAATGGCCGCCAGAATGTCCTCTTCGGCTTGTGAGCTGAAGCGCTCAGCTGAACGTTTGGGTTTTGCCTCTGGTTCCAGTATGGGCACATCCACATTATTTACATCAACCTTGCTCGCTTCGACTTGAGGCTTCTCACGTTTCTGTTGAGTTGCACCCTCTTGCTTGAGCTGCGCTATACGCACACAAATTCTCTTTTCTGCTTCAACAATACGTTTTCTTGCATCGAATGACGATTCGGCCAGCGCTGCTATTTGATCTTCAAGCCGCGACAGATCCTGTTGAATTTTATTCCGTTGCCGCACGAGCAAAAAAACAAGAAAAGCAAGCGTATTTATGATAAACAGGATCAAAATTGACAATACCAGCTGATCATTTAAAAAACTATCAATGATATTCATTTTGACTCTCCCTCTTTTTTGACACATTGAATGGATTGATGCCGACGCAAAATCAGGTTGATAGAACAAATGACAATATTCTGACTTTTAACGAACGACAGAATCTATCAACACAGACAAAGCACAGTCCATGCCAATGTGTTTAATAGGGAAGATGAAATAAGCAGCACTTGTCGAGATTAGAGAGATAAGGCACCCGAATTAAGCAACACGAGCGCCTTTTGTGCCATGGCATTAATAAACTGAAATTTGAGACCATTCTGTATCAGACAACATTTTGTCCAACTCAACCAGAATAAGTAATTCGTCATTCTTATTACAAACACCCTGAATAAACCGACCTTTTTCATCGTTGCCAATGTTGGGGGTGGTCTCAATTTCTGATTGTCTCAAGTAAACAACTTCAGACACGCTATCGACAAGAATACCAAGCACTTGCCCTTCGGCTTCTATAATTACAATACGCGTCTGATCAGTGATGTGATCGGGTGACAAGCCAAAACGCTGACGGGTATCAATCACGGTAACAACATTACCTCGAAGATTGATAATCCCGATCACATAAGGTGGCGCACCAGGAACCGGAGCAATTTCAGTGTATCTAAGCACTTCCTGCACCTGCATAACATTAATGCCATAGGTCTCACTGTCCAGTTTAAACGTCACCCACTGCAAAATAGGATCATCTGTAGTTTGTTGCATTGCAGATTTAGCGCTCACAACGATCTCCTAAAAATATACATTTCAATCAAAGTCGCATGTATTTTTATTAACGTGTTCAAAAAAATGTAAACAAAGTATTTGGTCGGTCAAATGATTAATGTTTATACATGTAGCTTTTTAAGATTAGCTGCTTTTCAGCGAGTCGTAACAGTAAAACTGTTTCATGAAGCTATACACGGCTCAAGCAAGGCACAGGTATCGACGAGTATGCACATCTGTGAAGGCAAAATTCCTCTATACCACAGCTTATTGTCATTTAATGTACGCCAACGAACACCATCTGGCGTCAGCCTTACGACCTTTTCAATTTGACAACATGCCAGAGCATATTGACTGTCAGTCAGGGTCAAGAAATAACGGTAATTTGTAACGTTAGCTGACGATGACTGCGCATTATTTAAAAGAGCGTCCGTATCCAGCACTTTTATATTAATACCTTTCTGCGGATATAAACCCATAAACCAGGAAGGCATATTCACCAAGCGAATAAAGTCTGATTCAATTTTACAAACCATTCCTATTTGAAGCAAAGGAACGGCAATTTGCGCATGATTCAATCGAACCAACAAGACCTCAAATGTAGAATGCGCCCACTCAGGTAAAACCCGAGTTGCAGTAATGGGGGGGGTCGATACAAATGAAACATCGGCAACATCGGCAACGTTTTTTTCAGATAAATGCGTTTGAGATTTATGCGCATCATCACATGCTGCGCTATCGTCCTGCTCCTTAAGCATGGAGGAAAAATAGCTGGCAAGTGCATTAGCGGGATCCTCTTGCATAAGATGCGAACTCAGCGGCTCAATAAGCAATAATTTTCAGGCAGGTATTTCATCAAATTGATCAACATAATACGGTTTTAAATATTTAAGCAAGGCCGCATAAGCCAAGACCCCACGGCTGTCAGACATGCAAAAAGCAGGCGGAATACCTGCTTTACTTGCATCACGAAATTTAGTGTCTATAGGTATGCATGAAGGCCACACATCATTTGAATAACGAATCCTGAGTACATGCAAGCTATCTACAGACGCATGTGTTCTTCTGTCATACATGGTGGGAATAATTGTGTAGGGCATGGCACGCCCTAACGAATGATTTAACATGGTGAGTGTATTCATCATGCGCTCAAGCCCCTTAAGTGCGAGAAACTCTGTTTGCACCGGAATTAGCAGATGATCACTCGCAGCAAGGGCGTTAATCAGTAAAACACCCAATAATGGCGGCGTATCAACAAGCACAAAATCATACATAGGTGTTACGTCACGCAAGGCCTGTTGCAAAACACGGCCCATGCCATCACGGACACCCATTTTTTTTTCCATGGTTACCAATGCTGTCGACGCTGTGATTATATCCAGACCAGGTATACAGGTGTTCTTTATGAGTGGAATGATATTTCTCTTGGTGGTACTTGTTTCATCAAAGAGATCATAAATTGAAACAGAAACATCATCAGGGCTGTATTTAAAATAAGCGCTTAATGAACCATGCGGATCCATATCGATCATCAGCACGCGACTCCCGGATCGTGCAAGCAAACCGGCCAGTGACACGACGGTAGTCGTTTTTCCAACACCCCCCTTTTGATTAGAAATAGCCCACACTTTCATAGCACTTCCTTGTATACATTGTTTCGCGTGCATACACCCTTAAACAGCAGAAAATCAAACCTGCCTCACTAGCACATTCAGAATTAATCTCTATTTATTCATGTACGCTAGTTGGTGACTCTTTTGAAAAATACGATTCCAGTGCCTCTTTATTTGATATCTGCTTACGTACCTGCGTGCCTTTAGAAATTATAAGTGTAACGCGTCTGTTCATTTTTCTACCCTCTTCATTACTGTTATCAGCAATCGGCTGAAACTCACCGTAACCAATAGCAGCAAGACGATGTGGCATCACACCCGCCTCAATAAGCAACTGAACAACGGCAACGGCACGGGCTGAAGACAAAGCCCAATTGGAGGAAAAACTCATCGTATTGATGGGCACGTTATCAGTGAAGCCTTCAATTTGAACCGAATTTTCGTAGCCTTTTAATATTTCAGCCAAGGACTTTATCACTGGACGAGCATCCAGATTTAATTCAGCCACTCCGCTGGGAAATAAAAGACTGCTTTTAATTTCTACTTCTATCCATGCATCGTTATTTTTTACCGAAATATTTTTATTTGTTATTTCCTGAAAGAACATTCGCTCAATTTTTCCGGAAATCTCATTAAGTTGAATTTTTTCCTCAATACTACTTTCACTCTCGACACTATCACTACGTGTATTAGACGACTCAGCCGTGTTATCGGGATTTTTATGTTTAAGCTCTATAGGATTTATCGATGTCTGCCCAGTCGTATCAAGCAATGAAGCTCCAGCGACAGGTTTACTAAAAGAGGTAACGAGTGCATCAGATAAAACACGGTATTTACCTTCATTTACAGAGGATATTGAGTACATTACTACAAAAAAAGCAAAGAGCAGCGTAATAAAATCAGCATAGGAAATAATCCAGCGATCATGACTTTCTGCTTCTTCATGATGCACTTTTTTCCTACGATGTGATCTGGGTGTTGACATGATTCCATCTCATTAATTTAGATACGACTTAAGTCTTAAATCGATCGAACGTGGATTATCACCCTCGGCTATTGCACTGATGCCTTCAAGAATCATTTCATTGTATTGAACTATGGAACGAGACACGGACTTGATTTTTGCTGCGCAAGGTAAAAATAACAAGTTGGCAAAGGCCACACCATAAATGGTTGCCACAAAAGCTGTTGCAATTCCGGCACCTAACATGGAGGGATCGGCTAGATTATTCATTACATGAATCAAACCAATAACCGCACCTATAATACCAATTGTAGGTGAATAACCACCCATGCTCTCAAATACTTTAGCGGCTTCATTACTTCGACTCTCAAAAATTTGAATATCATTTTCAAGCACGATACGAATGGTTTCAGGCTCACTGCCGTCGACAAGTAGCTGCAAACCTTTCTGGGAAAATTTGTTTTTCTCTTTTTCAATAAGCGCTTCCAGTCCTAACAAACCTTCCTGTCGCGCCGTAATGCTCCATGAAATAATACGGGCGATGTCTTTATCCAGATGTATGACAGGGGGAAACAAAACCCACGAAAGTAATTTCATTGCGCGCTTCATCGTAACCAAGGAGGTTTGTACAAATACAGCGCCAAACGTACCCATTAAAACAATAAAAATGGCCGGGAAATTAAGCAAAGAAGCAATATGACCGCCATCAAGATAATTCCCAACAAAAATGGCGCTTATGCCAAGAACAATACCAATGACGGTTAAAATGTCCATCGTTCTCAACCCGTCACAAATAGATCAGTCAAGGCATCCATCGATAACACAGCGTCCGCCAGATTTGCTTTAACAATTGCACCAGGCATGCCAAACACGACACAGCTCTTTTCGTCTTGCACCCAAATTGTAGCGCCGTTTTTTTTAATCAAT